>Ga0335084_10001816_pt1 | contig 20212 bp, 11 predicted proteins | sample Lox_Sample_44_FD_206721 | JGI IMG/M metagenome (GOLD analysis project Ga0335084, IMG submission 206721) | Soil microbial communities from Loxahatchee National Wildlife Refuge, Florida, United States - Lox_Sample_4.4 | ecosystem: Environmental > Terrestrial > Soil > Wetlands | place: USA...
GATTCCCTTCTGCTTCAAAAACTGTTTCACGTCGCCGACCGTATACTCACCGAAGTGGAACACACTCGCGGCCAGCACCGCGTCCGCCTTGCCGGCCATCAACACCTCGGCCATGTGTTCGAGCTTCCCGGCCCCCCCGCTGGCCACAACTGGCACGCTGACCGATTCACTGATCTGGCGCGTGATTTCGATGTCATAGCCGGCCCTTGTGCCGTCTGCGTCAATGCTGTTGAGCACGATCTCGCCCGCGCCGAGCGCCACCGCGCGCTGCGCCCACTCGACGGCATCCAGTCCGGTGGCCTTGCGTCCGCCGTGCGAGAACACTTCCCAGTGGTTCGGCGCAACGCGCCGCGCATCGATCGAAACCACGATGCACTGCGAGCCGAACCTTTCTGCGCCCGCGCGAATCAAGTCAGGATTCTCAATCGCCGACGTGTTGATGCTGGTTTTGTCCGCGCCCGCTTTCAACATGGTGCGGACATCTTCCACGGCACGGATGCCGCCGCCGACGGTCAACGGCATGAAACACTGGTCCGCCGCCCGCTCGACCACATCAACCATCGATGCCCGCCCGTGAGCGCTCGCCGTGATGTCGAAAAACACCATCTCGTCGGCGCCCTGCTCGTTGTACCGCAGGGCCAACGCGACCGGGTCTCCGACATTGCGCAACTCGCCCGCTTCGGCTTTGCCGAATTGCACCCCGCGGGTCACCTGACCGGCGTGTACGTCCAGACACGGAATAACTCGTTTGGCCAACATGAGACGCAAAGCATACCGCAAACCCTCCAGGTTGTCACCCGCCAGGCGGGTTCTTTCACTTGGTAGACTAGGCGGAGGCCAGAAAAGCTGGACTTCTCAGCCTATCCGTGGCTTACTTATCCCACTTGGGTGGGCAGCTCCACGGGAGCAGTTATGAGGCGAGCCACTCCTTGCATTCTCTGGGTCGTGATTAGCGTCACGGTCACGGCGCACGCCGCCACCAATTCTTGGAATGCCGGTATCGGCAAGTGGGAAGACGGCGTCAACTGGTCACTCGGCGTCGCCCCGGCATTGGCGGACGCGGCCACCGTGGTCAGCAACGGTGGCACCTGTACCATCGACGCGATCACGACCAACAGCCCGGCCACGCTTGTCATCAGCAACCTCGTCCTCGCATCTCTGACATTCTCCGCCACCAACACGCTCCAACTTGCGAGCGCCGGCACCATCACTCCGTTGCGCGTCCTCGACCGTTGCGTCATCGGCTACGGTGGCAACCTCATCGTTTCCAGTTCGGCACTCGTCCTCGACGCCGTCACAAACGACCCCAATGCGACAAACTTCATCATCGACGGCCGTGTCACGCTCGTTAGCGGGTTGATACTGGCCACTAACGTCCCATGTGTGGTCGGGGCAAATTCGGCCGGCCAACTCGCCATCAGCGGCGGCGCCATGTTCACCCGCCAACTGACTGTCGGCGATTGCGGCGCGTCGGTCACTGGCAACGTCACGATCACGGGCGGCGCGCTCTACGTGACCAATGCCGCGCACAATGCCGTGCTCGAAGTGCGCGCCGGTCTCGTCAGCGTTTCCTCCGGCGCAAAGTTGGTGGCCGACATCGTGGTCATGACCAACTCCTGCGGACGGTTCACACGATCGAACGGCAGCACTGTCAACGTCGGTGCGACTCTGTTGGATCCCGCCTTGGACGCCGACGGTGATGGCCTGCCCAACGGTTGGGAACAGACCTACGGCCTCGACCCGCTGAGCAGCCTCGGCAACAATGGCCCCGGTCGTGATGCGGACAACGATGGTCTTACAAACTTCGAGGAGTTTCAGCTCGGCACCAACCCAATGGATGCTCACGACCCCTTCCACATCACCGCGATCACGCGCGACGGCGACGACATTCGCGTCACGTGGCAATGCGCCTTCACGAACTTCTACACTTTGGAGTCCAGCGCCGATCTCACCGGCACGTACAGCTTTGTTGATTCGATCTTTGTGTCACCTGCGGCAGTCGCCAGCACAAATCTTGTGGACAGTGGTGGCGCGACCAATGGCCCCATCCGCTTCTACCGCATGACCTTCGTGCTGCCGCAGTAGCCGCCGAACTTTGCCCTTGCGCGGGCGCCGCGCCCTGGTTATTGTTCGCCCCTCGCAAACGAAACGGAGCAAACAAAATGTCTCGACGTTGTGAAATTTGTGGCAAGGGTGACGCGCGCGGAAATCACATCCTGCGACGCGGTCAGGCCAAAAAGAAGGGTGGCATCGGCCAACACGTGACCGCTGTCACGCCGCGCTTGTTCAAGCCGAACCTGCAAATCGTTCACGTCGTGGTCAACGGCGTGCGCCGCAAGATCAAGGCCTGCACCAACTGCATCAAGAGTGGTCGGCTCCTCAAAGCCGCCTAGGACGCCGCGCGCACATCGCGCACGTTCAACTGCACCGACTGCTCGCCGCCGTATTCGTGCAGTGCGGCGTTGAAGGCCACGTCGATCGGCCCGCTCGGCAACTGGCGCGCCGCCATCTTCCACCAGATCGCCTCGGCGCTCGTCTCGCCATCCGTCACGACGAACTTCAGATGATCCTTGCCGACCACACGCGGCGCGCCGCGCAACCGCACACCCAGCGCCGCGAACGTCGGCTCGGGATTATCCTGACCGCACGGCTCAAGGTCTGCGAGCTGCCCGAAGAATCGATCATCTAATTCGTCGAGCCGCGCGGCTGCGTCGATGCGTATGCGGGGACGCAAGTCGTCCTCTCTCAGGACCAGCGCCGCATGCTCGTTAAGCCGGCGACGCAATTCGCTGATTTTCTTCGCGTCGATGCTCAGTCCCGCGGCCATTTCGTGACCGCCAAATCTTTCCAAGACGGACGCGCACTTCGCCAACGCGTCAACAATCGAGAATCCCGAGATGCTGCGGCACGAACCTTTGCCATCCTTGCCGATGATCACCGTCGGGCGATAGAACTGCTGTGTAATTCGCGACGCAACGATGCCGATGACGCCCGCGTGCCAGCCAGCGTTCGCCAGCACGAGAACGCGATCCGTCTCATATTCTCGCGCCATCGCCTGTGCTTCCTCAGTGATGGATTCCTCAATGCGTTGACGCTCGGCATTGTGGTCGTCGAGCAGGCTCGCCAACTGCGACGCCCGGGCGCCGTCATCGGTAAGCAGCAACTCGAGCGCGGCCATCGCGTCGGCGAGTCGTCCGGCGGCGTTCAAGCGCGGGCCGATCCGAAAGCTGATGTGATACGGCCTTACGTTGTCCGTTACATCGGCGACCTCCATGAGCGCGAGCAGTCCAACCTTCTGCGTGTGCGGAAGCCGTTCGAGACCTGCGCGAACGAAAATTCTGTTCTCGCCAGTCAACGGCACGATGTCCGTGACAGTACCGATCGCGACGAGATCGAGATGCTCGCGCAGATCGATCGCGTCCGCAAGGCGGCGGTCGCGCTTCAGCAGCGCGTGCACCAACTTGAAGGAGACACCGACGCTGGCGAGCGGCTCACCATCTGGTTGACGCTTGGGGTTCACGAGGGCAATGCACTGCGGCAATTGCTGGGGCGGTTCGTGGTGGTCGAGCACGATGGTGTCGATGGCGCGCCTGCTGAGACCGGCGATTTCGTTGCGGGAGCTAGTCCCGCAGTCAACCGCGATCAGCAATTCGGGTTTGTGCTCCCGCAGGCATCGCGCAAGTCCATCCCTGGTAAGTCCGTACCCTTCGTCACTGCGACGTGGAAGGAAATTGTCAGCGTGTGCGCCCGCGGCTCGCAGGACTCGCCACACCAGCGCGCTTGAGGTGACGCCGTCCACGTCGTAGTCGCCATAAATGACGACTCGCTGCTTCTTCTCGATCGCCGCGAGGACGCGCTCGACCGCGCGGTCCATATCGGGCAATGCGAACGGATCGGCGAGCTGACGGAGTTGTGGGTTGAGAAATTTCTGCGCCGCGTCAACGTCGCGGAAGCCACGGTTGACGAGGACGCTGGCGAACGCTCGGGAGACGTGAAGCTCTCGTGCCAGCGCGTCGGTCGCCGCCGGATCAGCCGTGGCTATGACCCAGCGCTTGTTCACGGCCCGGTTCGCCTACGCCTTGGCAGGCTCAGCTTTCTTCACGACGGCCTTGGTTTTGACGCCTTCGTGGCGGTGGTACCAGAGCACGCACGGGCTGGCGATGTAGATCGATGAATACGTGCCGGTGAGCACGCCGACCATGAAACAGAACGCGAAGTCGTTGATGACGCGTCCGCCGAAGGCGTAGAGCGAGACGGCGCAGATGAACACCGTCCCAGCCGTGAGGATGGTGCGGGACAACGTTTCATTGACGCTGCGGTTGATGAGATCGAAGTAGTTGAGGCGTCCGCCGGTCAGTTTCCGGTTCTCGCGGATCCGGTCGTAAACGACGATGGTGTCATTGATCGAATAGCCGATGAGCGTCAGCACCGCGGCGAGGACAGGCATCGAGAACGTGCGGCCCGTGAGGCAGAACCAGCCGATCGTCATCAACACGTCATGCACCAGCGACACCAGTGCTCCCAGGCCATAGGAGAATTCGCCGAAACGGAACGCCACGTAAATCATGATCGCCGCCAGCGCGGCAATAACCGCCCACATCGCCTGCTTGAGCATTTCCTGGCCAACAACGGCGCCGACGGTTTCCTTGGCGAGGAGATTGAAGTGAGCTTGGAGAAAGTCTTGTTGGAGCCCCTTCACCACTTCGTCCGCCTTGCCTTCGGGCAACTTCAAGGTCAACACTTCCGGGCCGCCCGCGAGGTCCCGTTGATATTGAATGTAGGAATCGCCGACCTTCTCGCGTTCGAGGCTCTGGCGGATCGTGTCCTCGTTGACGCGTTCACTGAATGCGAGCGTCACCGTGTCGCCGCCTTTGAAGTCGATGCCGTAAACCTCGCCCCGTCCGAGATCCAGACCGCCGCGGTGAATGAATGACCACACGCCAGCCCCGATGAGCAGCCACGACAGCAGGAACGCAACCTTCCACACCCCCAGAAAGTTTACGTGGGGCAAATGACGGAACACATGCAACATCTTGAACGTCTTCAGCCACCCCTTCGCCGTGAGCCAATCGAACGCCAGTCGCGTGACGAACACCGCCGAAAACAAGTTGGCCGCCAAACCGATGGTCAACGTCAATCCAAAGCCCTTGACCGGGTCGGAGCCGAGCAACAGCAGTATCACCGCGGTGAGCACCGTTGTGAAGTTGGAATCGAAAATGACGATGAACGCGCGCGTATAGCCCGCCGCGATCGCCGTGCGCAGCGGCTTGTTCGCCGCCAACTCTTCTCGTACCCGCTCGTAGATCAGCACGTTGGCATCCACGGCCATGCCGATGGTCAGGACGATGCCCGCGATGCCCGGGAGCGTGAGCGTGAACTTAAAAAACGCCAGCACCCCGATGAGGATCAGGATGTTCAACGCCACCGCGATGTCAGCAATCACGCCCGCCACCAGATAGTACACCGCCATGAACACCACCACCGCGACCGAGCCGATGACCGCCGCGCGCACGCCACTGTGAATCGAATCACGGCCCAGCGACGGATCAAGTCCGCGCTCTTCCAGCACTTTGACCGGCGCTTGCAGCGGGTTTTCCAGAATGCTCGCGAGTCGTTGCGCTTCGAGCAGGCTGAAAGTGCCCGTGATCTGCGCGTGACCACCGAGAATGGCGTCCTGGATGACTGGCGCGGATTGAAGCTCGCCATCGAGGATGATCGCGAGTTGGTGACCAACGTTGGCGGAGGTCACGCGCCCGAAAATTTCGCCGCCTTCTTTGTTGAAGGTCAACGCGATGTACGGCGTGCCCACGCCCGGGTCGTACGCCACGTAGGCGCGCTCGACGTATTGGCCCGTGAGTCCCTGCTCGGGCTTGAGCTTGACGTAGTAGGAGCGTGTGATCGTGCGCCCTTCGCGGGCCTCGGTGTGCGTGAGATTCGTGTAGCCTAGCGGCGGGCGAAACCGGGGATCGGTCAGTGCTTGGCCCTGCAACTCGTCGTTGTTCGGATTGACGAGACGAAACTCGAGATACGCCGTCTGCTCGATGCGCCGACGCGCTTCCTGACGGTCCTCCTCCTTCAGCCCGGGCAACTGGACAAGGATGCGATCGCTGCCGACCGCCTGCAGGACGGGTTCGGCCACGTGAAATTCGTCGAGGCGTTTGCGCAGAATCTCGATCGCCTGCTGCAGCGCTTGATTGCGTCCTGAAGCGTCGATCTTCGATGTGTCCATCCTCAGCAGAAACGACGTGCCGCCTTTGAGATCGAGACCGAGCTTGATTTTCTCTCGCGGCGGCCACATCGAGATGAACGACAGAATCACGACCGCCGCGACAATTCCGAACTTCCAACCGAGCTGTTTATTCATGGGAAAATGCTGTGACTAATTCGATGAACCGCCCGACGACCCGCCATCATCTGATTTTTGGACGACGGTACCGACGGCGCTCTTGGAGACCTCCACTTTCACGTTGTCGGCAATCTTCACCATAAACGATTTTTCCTTCACGTTGGTGATGATGCCGTAAATCCCGCTGTTGAGCAACACGCGGTCGCCGCTCTTGATGTTCTTGAGCAGATTTTCCTGATCCTTGCGCTGTTTCTGCTGGGGGCGAATCAGCAGAAAATAGAACATCACGCCCAGTACCGCGAACATGACGACCATGTTCAGCATCCCCGCGCGCGGGTCCTGCTCCGTTCCCTGTGGCGTCCCCATCGCCAACATCTCAAATTGTGTCATTTGTTTCCGTTCGTTCCGTGTAATGAGCGAGAAATTCTCGCCGAAACTCCTCAAATGCTCCCGCGACAATCGCTTCGCGTGCCTGTCGTAGCAGGCTCAAGTACAGGTGCAGGTTGTGCCACGTCATCAGTCGCAACCCCAAAATCTCGTTGGCCCAGAACAGATGTCGCACGTACGCCCGCGTGAAATTCCGGCACGAGTAACATTCACAGCCCTCCTCCAGTGGCCCGAAATCTTCTCGATACTGAGTGTTCTTGATCGCGTATGCGCCGCGCGCCGTAAAGATTTTCCCATTGCGGCCCGCCCGCGTTGGCAGCACGCAGTCAAACATGTCGACGCCGCGCGCGATCATCTCCAACATTTGCGGCGGCGTCCCGACACCCATGACGTACCGCGGTTTGTCCTCCGGCAAATGCGGCGCGCTGGCCTCGACCTGCCGCAGCATGTCCGGCTCCGGTTCGCCAACGCTGACTCCGCCGATCGCGTAACCGTCAAACTCCATCGCGACCAATTCCTTCGCGCATCGTTCGCGCAAATCTGCAAACACACTTCCCTGCGCAATTCCAAAGAGCAATTGTCCGCCGGGCCTCTCTCGTTCCCGGCAACGAGCCGCCCACTTTAGTGTCAGCGCCACGCATCTGCAAGCGTATTCTCGGTCGCACGGCCACGGCGGACATTCGTCAAATGCCATCGCAACATCGCTGCCCAGAGCAGCTTGCGCCGCCGTCGCTTCGCGCGGCCCGAGAAACAACGTCGCGCCGTCCACATGAGATTGAAATTCAACGCCGTCGTCGGAAATCTTCCGCAGCTTCGCCAGCGAAAACACTTGGAAGCCGCCGCTGTCCGTCAGAATCGGCCCGTCCCAATTCATGAATCGATGCAGCCCTCCCGCCTTCACAATCAACTCCAGTCCTGGTCGTGTCATCAGATGATACGTGTTGCCGAGAATGATTTGCGCCTGCAACTCCCGCAGTTCGTCTGGCGACATGCACTTGACCGTGCCCTGCGTTCCGACTGGCATGAACACCGGGGTCTGCACCACGCCATGCGCCGTCTGCAACTGCCCCGCGCGCGCCGCCGACTGCTCATCTTGCTGGATGATTTCGAATGTCCTCGTCATTCTGTTGTAGGCCGCGTGCCCTCACGCGGCGCTTCCGTTTCGCTCTCGCAGATGATCTCGCCCGCATACGGCCATTCATCAGCAGACGCCGCGAGTCCGGCTCGAACCGGGTTCTGACGGATGTATTCCCACTTTTCGGCTGCGCTCTCGTCGCTGCGCAACAGATGGTCGAAAAAACTTTTCTGCCACTTGATCTCGCGTCGACTGACGACAACCTTGAGCGCTTTCACCCAGTCACCCAGCGTTGTAGGCCGCGTGCCCCCACGCGGCGCTTCGCCCTGCGTCACCAACAAGTGGACGTGATCAGGCATCATCACATATCGGCCCGGCCACCAGCCGTAACGCGACGGACTGGTTTGCAAAAACTCGCGCAAGCGCACATGAACCTTTTCATTCGCCAACACTTGCGCCCGTCCTTGCACGCAGATCGTGAGAAAGAAACACGGAGATCCATCTCCCGCCCAAATCGAGTCGAGACGCCGCAAGCGACGCGGTGGTTTCAAGCGTGCCCAGTCGCCGCGTGGGGGCACGCGGCCTACAACGTCGCGCACGGCCTTGCGGTAATCTGCCGGATCGTCGATGTCCACCAGCACACCGTCGTCGTCGACCACTAACCGCGCAATGTCGTCGGGATGATTCGCGAGAAAATGTTTCAGCGTCAGCATCTCGTCCATCCCCAGAATCTCTTTCACATACCGCGACGAAAAGAGCAGCGGATGACCCTGTCGCCCGTGAATCGAGGGAACCAGAATGCTGCGCTTCTCTCGCTCGAACGTCTCGACCAGTCTCTCGACCGTCGCACGCTTCAGCTTCGGTTGATCGCATAACGCGACGAGGACGAGCTTCGCGGTCTTCGGCAGCGCGCGCAGCCCGGCCTGAACCGACGTGAACATGCCCGCTCTCCAATTCGCATTCTTGACAACTTGCAGTCTTGGAGGGCGAGCCTCCCGGCGAGCCGTGCCCGACCGTAGCTCGGCAGGAGCCTCACCCTTCAGCATTTCAACGATCTCGTCGGCTTTGTGCCCGAGCACGACAATCGTCTGGTCGACCTTCGGCGAATCAAAGGCGTCGACCACGCATTCCAGCATCGTCTTGTCGCCGAATGGCAGGAGTTGTTTCGGCTCGCCCATCCGTCGCGATTCGCCGGCGGCGAGGATGACCGCGACGTTCATCGCACGAGCTTGTCGGCAATGGCATTTGTCACCGACAGCGAGTTCGGATGCTCCGCGCCGCGGCGTTTCGCGATCAACTCCGCGACGACGCTGACGGCGATCTCCTCGACGGTGATGGAGCGGATGGCCACGCCCATCGGCGAATGCACGCGCCGAAAATCCTCCACCGTGGCGATGCCGTCCTTGATGAATCCTTCAATGACGGTGCGCACTTTGCGTTTGCTGCCAATCATCCCGATGTACGCCGCCTTGCTGTGAATCACCTCCCGCAATACGACCGCGTCATGACGATGGCCGCGAGTGACGATACACAGATAAGTGTCCGCGTCGATGCGCAATTCCTTCGCAACCTTGGCCGGGTCGTCCACAATCACCTGCTTCGCGTCCGGGAAGCGTTCCTTGTTCGCGATTGACGGACGATCGTCAACCGCCACAACTTCGAAGCCACTCCACGCCGCGAGTTTACCGACCGCCGCGCCGACGTGGCCGCCGCCGAAAATGACGAGCGTTGGCTTCGGCAGAATCGGCTCGAAGTATGCGATGCCAGAGGACGATGGCTCCGGTTCCGGTTCGCGCAGGATTTCAGCAGACTTGCTGCCGAGTTGCGCGACGATCTCCGCCGGTAAATCGTCAGCAACGATGAGCCGGTCGCCTGCGAACAACGCGCGTTTGCCAGCGTGCTCGCCGCTCGTGACCGTCGCGAGCATCCGACGCTCGCGAGCGTCGGGATCGGCGAGCAAGACGTGCCAGACTTCGCGGCTCCGCGGATTTGGCTCCACGAACGTCTGCACTGCGCCGCCGCAAATCAAGCCGTCGTCCCAACCGAAATCGTCGTCAAGCACGGCGCGAAACGTGAACGCCTCGCTGGTTTCCAGCGCGCGCAGAGCCTTCTGCCGCGTCTCGGCTTCGAGGCACCCGCCACCGAGCGTGCCGAGGATGCGGCCGTCGGGCAGGAAGATGGCCTTCGCCCCGCATTTCTGCGGCGTCGAGCCTTTCGTTTCGACGAGAACTGCAAACGCCAGCGGCTGGCCGCGCTCCAGCAAGTCCGCCAGCTCTTGATAGATCGGATCCACGCGCTAAGGCTAGTGGGAGACGTGCCTGAAATCAAGCGGTGAGAGTCTGCCCGACGTGCGATTCGAAATGGTCACGCAGGGCAGAAACTGCTTGTATTCGAAGAGCCTGCGTGGTATCCAGAGTCACTGTTTCACGCTCTCAGCTAGGTGCAGTATGACGACTAGACGCCTTCGAAGGCGGTGGGTTTTTACCGAGGTGTCTCACCTCCTGCAGGAAAAGTCCGGGATTAATACGTTTCGGTCGATTTGGTTTCATTGGAGGTTGCCTACCGTAAGCTGGCACGTGCCGGTTGCTGCAAATGCGCAGTACACCGCCTGCGACCAAACTTACATCATCAGCAGCGTGACCAGCTTTTGGAGGGGCACCTATCGCGACAGATCCAACACTCTTGCAGATGTTCTGCTAGTCGAGAGCAACAACGTATTGTCCAGCCCGGCCTTCTACCTAGGCCATGCATTCAGCAGTAGTAACAACAGTGATTTCGTCCCCGGCTTGGAGTCGGTGTGGAACGATGTTTATCTCCGCATCGGAAGGAAACGGACGCCGTGAACTCGATACGACTGCAAGCGCTGCTCGTAATCGCCAGCATGGCGCTCGTCACGACCTCAGGGCGAGGGGACGCGTTTTTCGATGATGTGGAAAGCGGGACGAACGGATGGAGTGCCACTGGGCTCTGGCACATCGTCGGCAACCCGGACACCTGTGGCAACTCATTCAGTCCAACCCATTCGTGGTACTACGGCAATGGCGCGACCTGCACCTACAACACCGGCGCAGCGAACAGCGGCGACTTGGTCAGTCCCCGGTTTATGGTTGCGAGCAACAGCGCGCTGAGATTCCTGAGTTGGGAGCAAACTGAGGGCACGTCAACGACCCGGGACTTGCGGGTTGTGTCTATCAGCACGAATGACGGCGCCAGTTGGATCCAGCTCTTCCAGTCCGTGTTCAACGCTCCTGGCTGGCGTCTGGTGTCCCTCGATCTCTCGGCCTACGCGGATCAGACAGCACAGGTGCGTTTCCATTTCGAAACCGTGGACGCGATCTCGAATGATTTCCGCGGCTGGTACGTCGACGATGTGCGGGTGACAGCATGGAACCTTGTCTGGAGTGACGAGTTCAATAGTACCTCGGTTGATACCAATCGATGGTCATTCGACATCGGCACCGGCCCTCCCTATCCAGGATGGGGCAACAGCGAACTTGAGTATTACACGAGCCGCACCCAGAATGTTTACGTTGCCGGCGGCGTCCTTCACATCGTTGCCCGACGCGAGTCTTTTAGTGGTTCTTCGTACACGTCCGCGCGAGTCAAAACCATGAGCCTGTTCGCAAAGAAATACGGGCGCATTGAGTTCCGGGCCAAACTGCCACAAGGTCAGGGATACTGGCCTGCGCTCTGGCTCCTGCCCCAAGACTCGGTATACGGAGACTGGCCGGCCTCGGGTGAAATCGACGTGATGGAGAATCAGGGCGCTAATCCGTGGTTCGTGCTCGGGAGCATCGGGTATGGTGCGATTGGCAACCCTCAGTTTTTCTCGGCGTGGGGCTACGTCTACCCTGACACGGTCACCGATTTCCACACCTACGTTGTGGAGTGGACCCCGAACATGTTTATCTGGTCTGTTGACGAGGAACTCTATGCCCTTCAGACCTATTGGTGGACCTCCGGCGGAGCTTACCCGGCTCCGTTCGACCAGTCGTTTTACATCCTCATGAACCTGGCTGTAGGCGGCCAGTTCGGCGGCGACCCCGATGTCACCACCGTTTTCCCGGGCGAAATGCAGGTCGATTATGTCCGCGTTTATGACGACGGACAAGTAACAGCCAGCTTCAGCGCCAGCCCGGTCAATGGGTTGCCTCCCCTAGCGGTAAGTTTCCATGACAACTCGATCGGGTGGTCGATTACCAATCGGTATTGGGATTTCGGAGACGGCGGCACGAGCACCGAGGTGAACCCCAGCCATACCTACACAAACGTGGGCTCATTCTCGGTCCGTCACACAGTCTCTGCTCTCTTCGGGACAGACACGCTGGTCCGAACGAACCTGATCACGGTTTCCACGGGGGCGCCAGCGATCTGGACGAATACCAATGCCAGCGGCAACTGGTCGGCTGCCTCCAACTGGAACGAGGGAGTGGTGCCTGATTTCGGCTCGACTGTGATCTTCGGCCTTGGCGGACAGACGTGCGTGGTGGACAATGTCAGCCGGACGCTAGCCAGTATCACCTTCAACCGGTCTGCCGACTTTTTTGTCGCCTCTCTCGGTGGCGCGGGGCTCACAATCGACAGCGGGATCACAGTGACGACCAACTTTACCTACACAATCTCGGCACCGGTGGTGCTCGGCGGGGACAACACTTGGTCAGTCGCCAACGGCGCCACGCTGCGCGTCAGTGGTCCAATCAGCGGCGCCAACTCGATCACCAAGACCGGCGGCGGCGCATTGATCCTCACCGGTACCAACACCTACAGTGGTTCGACGATCATCAGCAACGGCGTGCTGGCAGTCGCGGGCGCCGGGCTGATCACCAATACCCCAGGCATTAACATCGTCAATGGCGCCACACTGGATGTCAGCGGGCGGACAGGCGGCGGTATGACCCTGGCAAGCGGCCAGACTCTGAAGGGCAACGGTTCGGTCCATGGCAAGCTCAGCTTGGCTGCCGGCTCGATCTTGACTCCGGGCGGCAGCGCGGCAGGTACGTTGACCTTCCTGAACGATCTGGTGGTGAGCAATGGAGCGGTGTTGCAGTATGCTCTGGGCACGAACAGCGCGCTAACGGCGGTGAGCAGCAACTTGACTTTGGGCGGCACACTCAACATTGACGACGCGGGCGGCTTCGGCACCGGTGTGTACCCGCTGTTTACCTTCGGTGGCGCCCTGGCTTATCAGCAGCCCGCCATCGGCATCGTGCCCTATGGGTATTTGTATATGATCGACACCAACACCGCTGGTCAGGTGAAGCTGACCGTGACGTTCCCACCCACAACGATCATTGGCGACGCCGGTAACCTTTCTGACAGATTTGGCAACCTGGCGCCTGCGAACAGCATCGCCGTGCTGGTGGTGGATACGGGCGACAACGGATTCGTCGATCCGGAGCCGAGGTTTCCTTTGAGTCTGGGAGCCACGTGGGGAATCGATGACAAGATTGTCGGCCTGTGGGACCTGACCGCTTGCGGTTGCGGAGATGGCCAACTGCTAGACCAAACGGTGGTGGCCTACACTGGGGGAATTGCTCCGGGACAGAAACTGCAATTGTACTGGTTCCCCTCGCTTACTTTGGCTTCCAGCACTGTCGGGGTCACCTACTACGGGAAATACACCGACACCAACAGCCCGCCGCTTGATGGCAGCTATGCGTGGCAGATGCCTGTGGGTGGGGCGATCGCGCATCTGATTTTCTGGACGGCATTCTGGGGTGGCTCAAACCCCGAGACGAACGGCTGGGCGACGCTCCTAGCTAGCGTTCCGCTCACCACGTACCAGAGTTGGCAGATGCAGTATTTCGGCTGCACCGGCTGTCCGCAGGCGGCAGCAACTACAGATCCCGATGGCGACGGCCTGAGCAACGTGCAGGAGTTTCTCGCCGGCACTGATCCAACCAACAGCGCCTCGGCGTTTCGGATCATTAGCATCGCCCGGGAAACCGACGACGTGCTCGTCACCTGGTCAACTGCCGGCGGCCGCACCAACGCTGTTCAAGCCGCGCCCGATCTGAGCGGCAGCTACTCCAACGTCAGTCTCAATCACATCATCGCGGGCAGTGGCAACGCGATCACCAACTTCCTCGACCTCGGCGCGGCAACCAACGGTCCGTCGCGTTACTATCGTGTGCGTCTGGTGCCATAACGAGGTCAGCAGGAGCATCTCCGAAGCGCAACGCCTCTGGTGCGTTTCCGGTTCGAGACAGGCCCGAAGATCAGGACGTTTTCGATTGGCTTGAGCAAATCGCGCCTACGGCGCCAATCGAATCCGGTAATAGCGCGTCGGCGAGTTCGTCGCGCCGCCGGGGTCGAGATAGTTCGTCGTGATCAAGCTGACGCCGGGCAAGATAAAGTTCGGACCGATGTTGGAATAAATACCGCTCAAATCGGTCGCCGCTTCCACCACGTTTGTCTCTCCGCCGACGCTGAGCCACGTGACCCGGACATTGTCGCCTTCGACCGAAACGCTGGTGGCGTGGAATGGGGAAGACTTATCCATCGGATCCGTGCCAAGTGCGAATTCCTGGGCGTTGTTCAAGCCGTCGCCATCAGGATCGCCGCTCGCCCCGTTCACGCCGTTGGTCGAAAGCGGATCGAGTCCGTAGGTCCGCTCCCAACCGTTCGGCAATCCATCGCCGTCGGCATCAAGCACGGGGTCGAGGACGAGGTTACCCACAATCAACGCGCCGCCCTTGCGGACAAACAGACCACAAGCATTTGTCATCACCAGCTTGTCCGCGATGAGCGTTCCCGTATCGAGGACGAAGGCACCGTTTCTGACTTCCAGCACCGCGTTGGTCGCGGAGTTCGTCACGACCAAGTTGCCCCCGTCGATCTCCAAGCGATTGTTACAAACAGCCGAAGCGGCACCGATTGTCACGCCGGTGGCCACCAAGGATCCCCCGGCGATGATCAAGGCATTGCTCGATCCCTGATTCCCCACGTAGAGCATGCCATTCCGCCAGACCGCGCCTCCCGCCACCTTCACAATGTTGTTACTGCTCGACGAACCATTGCCGACATAGGCTGTATTGTTTACGAACTGACCTCCGTCATCGACCACCAGATTGTTGCCCGAGCCGCCGTATCCGACATACAGGGTGAACGAATTGCTCAACACGGACCCGCTGCCTGTAATGGTGGCGCCATTGTTGGCGCTGAACGTCGCAGAGCCGAGGACCGTGCCAAAGCTGAACAAGTGTGCGCCATTGCTGACGACGAGGCTGTTGCCAGAGCCCGCGTTTCCCACGAAGAAGCTGGAAGAGTTGCTCCAGACCGTGCCGGCACCGGTCACCAGTGCGCTGTTATTGCTACTGCTCGAGTTAACGCCCAAGTAGCTGGGCGATTGGTCCCTCCCGCCTCCCATCACGCTGCCGTCTGTCATCAGCAGACGGTTGTTCCCGCCGGAGTAGCCCAGAATCAATCCGCCCCTGTGGTTCCACGACGCGCCGGTGCCGGTAAACATGACAGTGTTGTTGCTGCTACCGGCGCTGTAGCCGATGTACGCGGTCGAGTCGAGCACGCGACCACCATTCGTGATCGTCAGGCTGTTGCCCGTCCCAGAGTAGCCCACGAAGACGTTACCGCTATTGGTCCAAGTGGAGCCCATTCCCATGATCAGGACGGTGTTGCTGGCGCTGCCGGTCGCGAAGCCGACCGCGCCCAGGGGGTCAGCCACCTGACCTCCGTTACTGATGATCAAACTGTTTGCCGAGCCCTGGTATCCGATATTGATCGGATTGAGGGCAGTCCAGACTGAGCCGGTGCCTGAGACCAGTACCCGATTGTTGTCGGAGGCGTACCCGACATAATTCGACAGAGCCAATTTCGAATAACCGCTGACGAGCCAACCCCCATTGATGATCACCAGGTTGTTGGCCGAACCAAAGCAGCCGACCGTCAGCGCCAAGCGATTGCTCCACGCCGATCCGGCATCAGTTACCAGGACTGAATTGCCGATGGCTGCCGAGTTGCTGCCGATGACCCCGTTGCCGCAGTAAACCACCCCGCTGCTGGCAACGACCAGCGTATTGCCCGAGCCTGACAGACCGACCGACAGATCGTTAAGATTGCTCCACACTGAGCCGTTTCCCGAAACCAACACATTGTTGTTGCTGCTCGCGGAATTGTATCCCTCATGGCCATAGCTGGCGACAACCTGGGCGCCATTGCTGATGCGCAGTTGGCTGCTCACTCCACCCTGCCCGATGTACAGCGTGCCATTGTCGTTCCAGACCGACCACACGCCGGTCACGCCAAGCGTTCCCGACGATCCCGGTGCGCACCCCAGACAGGCATCACTCGAGACCACGACGCTATTGGAAACGGTCATCAGGCCAACGCTGTTCGCGCCGACCGATGTCAGACCATTGGAGACCGTCACAAGGGCGGCGGCCATTGAGACCTCACCATCGACCTGCAGGCTGCTTCCGCCGAACACGCCGATCTGCATGGCGGCATTGTTGATGGTCAGTTTCGCACCGTTGCCCACCGTCACCGTGTGCTGGACTTGGAAAGGCGTCCCCGTGCCGGGATTACTGAGTAACAGCAGATTGGTCCCATTCGCCCCGACAAGGGTCAGCGATTCGATGGCGAGCGTCTCCGGATGCAGAGTGGCCGTGGAAGCATCAATGGTGACCGTTTTGCTGGCCGGGTTGGTGATGCCGCACCACAGGCTATTCGTCGGCGCGCCCTGGGACCAGTTTGATGCTTCCTCCCACTTTCCGCCGGAGGAATTGGTCCAGACGTCATGCATGTCCTGGAACACCCCGAGGATTGTTCCGTTGTTCTGCAGCGTCGAGTATCCCCGGAGTATCCCGTTGGTGGCAACGATCACTCCACTGTTAACAACGGGCCCGTAGAAACTCAGAGCGCTGCCGTTCTGGACGATAATCGTTCCAGTATTCGTAACGGTGCCAGCGAAAACAGATTCGCCTCCACAATCGGCAATCAATGTGCCATTGATGAGTGTGCTTCCGTAAACATTGGCGCATCCGGTCAGCAGTGCGTTGGCCCGAATCCACAAGTTGCTCGCGAATGAATTCGTGCCGCCCAGCATGTGAAACGCTGCCGCCTGAATCCCATCTCCCACGACGAACACAGGACCATTGCTCACCGTCGTCTGCCAAGCGCTGATGAATCCGCTGCTAAAAGTCACGAAACTGCTGCTGTTGGTGGCCAGAAAGGCTCTCACCGTAATCGAACCTCCATTGAGAACCAGAGTGCCTTCTCCGACGGCGCTCTCGACAGGATTCTCACCGTAAGTACCCGCTCCGACCGTTCCGATGCAGAGATTGCTGGCCACCAGCGACCCGCCGTTGCTGATGACGAGCGTATTGCCCGCGCCAAAACCACCGACCGTGACATCATTCCGATTGCTCCAGAGCGATCCCGAGCCACTGACGACCACCAGATTACTGCTGGTGCGCGGTCCGATGCTTCCATAGTTGGCCGTGACCAGCGCGCCATTAAGAATAGCCAGAGTATTCGGTCCGCCGTACGGGCCGATTTCCAAGCCGGCAGCGTTGCTCCAAACCGAGCCAGTCCCCGTGACCACCGCCGTGTTGAAGCCACTTGAGCTGCTGTACCCCATGTAACCGTCGTAATTGTATACGACGGCGCCGTTACTAATGACGGCGCTGTTCAGCGAACTCCCGGATCCCACCACGAATTGTCCTCCCATCTTCCAAGCCGAGCCGGGATCGGAGACGAGGACGCTGTCGCTGCCGGGGAAGTTAAACACAAAGTCGCCGATGTAGCCGTGGTAACTGACCACCACGCCGCCGTTACTAATCACCATGCGGTTGCCAGGTCCGCCGCTACAGCAGCCGGCGCTGCCGCTCAGACTGACATATCCGTACGGCAGGCTCCAGAGCGAGCCCGGCCCGCTGACCAGAACGAAGTTATTGCTGCTCATATAAGTTGCGCCGACGCCCGCGGATCCTCCGAACATGTCGCCATTCAACACACCCCCGTTCTGGATGATCAGAACATCATTGGCGTTGGTGTACCCAACGTAGTAGGTGCCGGACCAATTGCTGGTCAGACCGCTGATGACGTTAGTTTGGAAGTCGGCGGTGTATTGGGCGTGCGCGACGGGCGACAAGACCAGACTGGCGGCAGCCAGCCAGCATACTAATGACGTTGACCGGAACGGCTTGATGGTCGTCTTCTCCTGCTGCCAGTAAACCACAGCCGCGCGGGGAAGTCGAGGCGAGTTTCCCCCAATAAACCGATCCGCCGTGTCGGGGGACACGGCCTACAACGGCTGACGACACGGCCCCACCGGTATGTTGTAGGCCGCGTGCCCTCGCGCGGCGTCGGGATTTGCGTTGATTCAGGCTCGGTCCGAGTGTATAAAGGTTGTCCCGATCGTATGAGCAAAACATCGAACACCACAGCGAAGGAAAAGCCGAAGCCCGCAGCGACGACCGTCGGCGCGGACGAAAAAGCGTCGATGCGCGGGGCGGACATCGTCATCAAGTGTCTCGAACTTGAGGGCGTGGATGTGGTGTTCGCCTACCCAGGCGGCGCCAGCATGGAATTGCACCAGTCGCTGACGCGCTCGAAGAAGATTCGCACCATTTTGCCTCGCCACGAACAAGGTGAAGCGTTTGCCGCTGAAGGCTACGCACGCGCGTCAGGCAAATGCGGCGTGTGCGTCGCCACCAGCGGCCCGGGCGCAACGAACCTCGTCACGGGCATCGCCGATGCGTTCATGGACTCGGTGCCGGTCATCGTGATTACGGGGCAAGTCCCGCGCGGCATGATCGGCAAAGGCGCGTTTCAGGAGACCGACGTGTTCGGACTCGCGTTGCCGATTGTCAAGCACAGCTACCTCGTGATGAACGTCGAGGACATTCCGCGCGTCATCAAGGAGGCGTTCTACATCGCTTCGACGGGACGACCGGGTCCTGTCTGGATCGACATTCCAAAGGATGTCCAGCAAGGGAATTGTCGGCCGGTGTTTCCCGACAAGATCAACCTTCGCGGCTACAATCCCGACAAGAAAATCAGCGACATCGCCGTTCACGAAATCGCCGGGCTGATCGAGAAGAGCGAGCGGCCGGTCATTTACTGCGGCGGCGGCATCATCAGTGCCAACGCCAGCAAGGAATTAATCGAGTTCGCCGAGAAGACCAACATTCCTGTCACGACGACGATCATGGGCATCGGGGCGATTCCTGCAGAGCATCCGCTGTCGATGCGTTGGCTCGGCATGCATGGCACGGTCACGGCCAACTACGCCGTCGACAAGTCCGATCTGCTGTTGGCTCTCGGCGTCCGCTTCGACGACCGCGTCACGGGCAAGGTCAGCGAATTCGCCAAACACGGGACGATTGTTCACATCGACGTTGACCCGAGCGAAATCAACAAGAATAAGGTCGCGCACCTGCCGATTGTCAGCGACATCAAGTACGCGTTGCAGCAGCTCAACAAGGCCGTCAAAGGCAAGGAGTTCAAGACGTGGCACGCGCAGATCGCCGAGTGGAAGAAGCAATTCCCCTTCCGCTACCGCGTCACCGATGAAGTGCTCAAGTCACAATACGTCCGCGAGTTTCTCCACGGCGACGTCAACGAGATCGTCATGCCGCAGCACGTCATCGAGTTGCTCGATGAGCTGACGAAAGGCGAAGCGGTTGTCACGACGGGCGTCGGCCAACATCAGATGTGGGCGGGTCAGTATTACAAGTTCAAGCATCCGCGCACGTTTCTGACGTCGGCGGGCCTCGGCGCGATGGGCTACGGCTATCCCGCGGCGCTCGGCGCGAAAGTCGCCATTCCCAACAAGCAAGTCATCGACATCGACGGTGACGGCTCGTTTCTGATGAACATTCAAGAGCTTGGGACCGCGCACATCGAACGCATTGCCGCCAAGGCCGTTGTCTTAAACAACCAGCATCTCGGCATGGTCGTGCAGTGGGAGGACCGGTTTTATCAGTCGAATCGCGGTCACACCTACCTCGGCGATCCGCAAAACCCGCATCAGGTGTATCCCGACTTCGTGGCGATTGCGAAGGGCTTCAACGTTCCAGCGGAGCGCGTGGTCCGCAAGAGCGAATTGCGTCCCGCACTGGAGCGGATGCTCGCGTCGAAGGAACCGTATCTGCTCGACGTCATCGTGCCGTATACCGAGCATGTCTTGCCGATGATTCCGTCGGGCAAGACAGTTCGCGACATCATCATCGAGAAGGACGGCGGCGGAAGTCTCGGCCAGATGGGCGGCCTGTAACGCCACACCAGCGGGAGACGTTATGAGTTTCCCGAAACTTTCGGTCTCGCGTCATCATCCGATTGCAGATTATGAACGCTATCAAAGGCGCCTATCGAATCTTGGTCAGACTCGCTAACCTTGTGCAATCGCCGCTGCTGTTGGCGATGCGACTCTACTGGGGTTGGCC
>Ga0335084_10001818_pt1 | contig 20205 bp, 19 predicted proteins | sample Lox_Sample_44_FD_206721 | JGI IMG/M metagenome (GOLD analysis project Ga0335084, IMG submission 206721) | Soil microbial communities from Loxahatchee National Wildlife Refuge, Florida, United States - Lox_Sample_4.4 | ecosystem: Environmental > Terrestrial > Soil > Wetlands | place: USA...
CACTAAAGCGGTCGCAATCCCGTGCCTCGGCTTGACAGCGTATCTCTCAGATGTAAAAGTATTTGTTTGCTTTAAACCCAGTTCTGGTGACAGGTACGCATCCGCTTTTCTAAGGGCGCCGAGCCGTGGCGGTGTTGTGTGCCGTTCTTCTTTCTCTCCAAGAAATGGGATGTCTGGAGGAGCTGCGTGAATTCAGGTGTTAAGTGGCGGGTCACAGGTGACAGGTCTCAGATCTCAGGTTTCAGGTCCCGGGTTTCAGGTCTCAGGCCGCGGCTTGCGCTAACCCTTATCGCCACTGCTGTAATCGTGGCCGCTGGCGGCCTGCTCTACTTTGGGCCTAAAGGCGCGGTGACGGGCTCGAATGCCTCTGGGGCGACTTCGCCAACGCCGGTCTCCCGCGTTTCCCTGCCCTTGTTCTTTGAGCCGAATCAGGGCCAAACCGACTCGCAGGTCAAGTTCCTGGCGCGCGGCACTGGCTATGGACTGTTTCTGACGGCAAACGAGGCAGTGTTGGAGTTGCAGCGCGGGGCCGCTGGCCATCAGCCATCGGCCGTCAGCCAGCTGGACAGCGCGAGCAGCGTGATTCGCATGCATCTGGATGGTGCTGCGACCAACCCACGCGTATCCGGAGCCGATCGGCTGCCCGGCAAGAGCAACTATTTCATTGGCAATAATCCGAAGAAGTGGCGCAGAGGCCTCCCGCAGTTTGCGCGCGTGAATTACGACGCTGTCTACCCGGGTATCAATCTGACGTATTACGGCAACCAGAGGCAGCTCGAATACGACTTCCGCGTCGCGCCCGGAGCCGATCCGAATCAGATCGCGTTGCATTTTGATGGCGCCTCGACCCGTCTTGAGGGCGGAGAACTCGTGCTCTCTACTCCGCACGGCGATGTGCGGTTCCAGGCTCCCTACATCTACCAGGAGTCGGAAGGCAGGAAGCAGACAATTCCTGGCAGCTTCCGCCAGTTGGCCGAGAACAAGGTTGGTTTCGACGTTGGGAGCTATGACCGCAGCCGCGAACTGATCATCGACCCGATCCTGACCTATGCGACATTCCTCGGCGGGAGCAGCGTCGAGTCACTCACCCGGGTAGCCATAGATTCCGGCCTGAACATGTATGTCGCCGGCTCGACCACGTCATCCAACTTTCCCGTGACAGAAGGACCAACGCTGAATGGTACCCAGGATGTCTTCATCGCGCAGCTTAATCCGGCGGGTTCGGCGATCCTGTTTGCGACCTATCTCGGCGGCAGCGGCTCGGAATTGTTGGCAGGGCTGGAAGTCGATTCGAGTCGCAATATTTACGTGGCCGGGACCACCGACTCATCCAACTTTCCTCACACCGATAACGCATTCCAGACAAGCGCGACCGGAACGCACGGTTTCCTGAGCCGCTTTACGCTGTCGGGTGGGTCCTATGATCTCACCTATTCGACATACCTGGCAGGCGATGGGGCCGATACGGTCACAGGACTTGCGCTTTCCCGAAACAACAATCAACGCGCCTATGTAACGGGAACGACGTCGTCGAAGAACTCGGGCGACGGGTTCCCGTCGACAACCAATGCCTATCAGGTTTGCCCGTTTCAGTCGGGGTTGACTTGCTCAATAGCAGCAGGCCCTGGCCCGTATCCCCTGCAATTTTTCGCGAGCCAGATCAATACCAATGGCAATGGCTCGGGCAGCATGATGTATTCGACCTACCTCGGCGGCAACAACCCCAAGACAGCCACATCCATTGGAGGTGGAATCACCGTTGATGCCTCCGAACGCATGTACTTCACCGGTTCGACCAACATGCGCGGCGTGATTGGCGACAACGGAGAAAGTCCATTTCCCCTGCTGAATGCGCAGCAGAGCTGCCTCGATGAGGCAGGTCTCACCAGCGGATGCGCACCGGGACAAACGGCCTTCGATGCGATCCTGGTGAAAATCAATCCGGCGATCGTCGGCACGGGAAGCTTGGTGTATTCGACCTATCTGGGCGGGAATTCCGAGGACACCGGGAACGCAGTGTCGGTGGATTCGTCGGCCAATGCCTACGTCACGGGCGAGACGTTCTCGACTCCATGGAACGTGAGCAGTTCGCAGGCCTACGGCGGCGCCGGCGACGCTTTTGTCGCCAAGGTGACGAACCCGACCGGTACCAACACAGTTTATCCTCTGAGTTTCTTCGCCTATCTGGGCGGGACCGGCGAAGACGCCGGCACTGACATTGTTGTGGACAACGTGCAAGCGGCCCACGTCACGGGCTGGACGACATCCGCCGATTTCCCCGTAACTCCAGACAATAACCTTGCGCCGTTCGGAGGAGCAACCGACGCATTCGTCGCGCTGATCTCTTCCACCGGAGCCGCCGGCAACTATCGTGGTGTGTTGGGCGGAAGCGGCCTGGAGCAGGGCACGAGTCTTGCGCTCGATCCGAATCTCGACAGCAGTCCCACGTTTGTCGCGGGCATTACGCAGTCGGCGGATTTCCTCACGCACACCGGCCCGCTTCAGCCGCCATTCCAAAACACACTCAGCGGCTCGCAGGATGCGTTCGTGGCTCAGATCGGGTCGCGCAGCGATTTCGCCCTCGACGCTGATCCTCCGACGGTAAATCCCAATCCGGCTGCCGTCGGAAATCAGGTTACATTCACCTTCGTGTTCGACAACAACGGACCGGACCCTGCAAGCAATGTAGTTTTTCAGGGGCTGCTGCCCTCGAGCGGCTTCACGTTCTCTTCTGCCAGTTCCACACCGGGCGGCACTTGCCTGAACCCGGTGAGCGCGACCGTAACCTGCCAGATCGGGAACGTCGCCGAAGGGGCAAAAGCTACGGTAACCGTGGTTCTGATTCCGACGACGGGGACCACAGGTTTGACGGTCACTCCGCGGCTGAGTGCCAACAGCGGGGCGTTCACTCAGTTCACTGCCGGCACGACCACCGTCACCGACTTTGCCATCAGCGCCGATCCCAAGACCGTAACGATCACCGCGGGCGAGAGCACGAGTTTCGTCATTACACTTTCACCGGTGCCGACCTACGCCAACGCAATTACAGTCAGCCATTCTTCCCTGCCCACTGCCTCGACCGGCACGTTCACGTCCACGTCAGTAACGATCTCGGGCAATACGCCTTCCACGACAACGCTGAATATCAGCACCACGGCGCGGCCTGTCACCACAGGGAGCCTGCTGCGCAGCGGTGGGTTCTATGCCACCTGGTTGCCGCTTGGGGGGCTGAGCCTGCTGGGCTTCGGGGTCGGGTTGAGACGCCGCCGCTGGCTCGCTGGCACTCTGCTGGGTCTGGTAGCAGCCCTCATCCTGTTGCAACCCGCCTGTGGCGGCAGCAGCAGCTCTACGACGCCGACGGGTGGTACGCCAGCCGGGACCTACACGATCACGCTGACTGGTTCTTCGGGGTCGGTGTCGCATAACGTTCCTGTAACCATGATCGTGAACTAAACCCGATTCGCCATTGGCCAGAGCCTCCGGAATGGAGGCTCTTTCTTTTCTGGGCCGCTTCCCGCCGCTAACCCAATGAAAACAGAAGAAATACAAATCTTGACAAATATCGCATATTGCAATATTAATATTGCGATCTGGAATATGACACTGGCCGAGAAAATCCGCTACCTGCGGGAGGTGGAAGGCTCATTGCGCGGCCTGCAACGGCCCTTGACCCAGCAGGAACTGCTGAAGGCGATCCGGGCTGAGACGGGCAAGTCGATCAGCCAGTCGTACCTGTCGCAGATTGAGGGCGGGAAGCGGCCGCATATGACGCAATCGACGCGCACGCTGCTGGCGAAGTTTTTCAAGGTGCATCCGGGATTCCTCGTGGATGACCCTGAGGGATACCACACAGAGTTGACGTCGGATCTGCGCACGACGGAAGGGCAGCTCGATGTCTGGCTGCTGCAGGGCTCGGAACGATTTGCCGGCGACCATGAGGTCAGCGATGTACTGATCAAGCTGGCACGGCAGAAAGACACGCGCCGCTGCGTGTTGCTGATGGGCGAGATTTTGAATACTCCAGGGTTGGCGGAGCGGCTCTATGAGGCACTGCATCCTGAGTCCGAACAGCGCGAAGTGCGGGAGAGGAGGCGGACATGACCTGGTCTGACTTCTATCTGATCTGTTTTGCGATCGGTTTCTTGTTCAGCTTGCTGTCGTTCATTCTCGGAGGCGTGGATCTTCATGGCGCCTGGCCACACGTGCATGGGCTGCACTTTGGCCATGGCGGACACTTGCCGACCGCCAATGGCGGAGCCGGGCACGGTGCCAATGGCCACGGAGAAACTCATTCCGTGTCTCCGTTCAATGTCTTTACGATTGCCATCTTTCTGGCGTGGTTCGGTGGCACGGGCTACATCCTGACGCGTTACTCGACGGTCGTGCTCGCTCTGGGGCTGCTCATTTCGACAGTAGTCGGACTGATCGGCGCAGGAATCGTGTTCCTGTTCCTCACCCGAGTGCTGATGACACCGGAGGACGAGATGAATCCTGCGGATTACGAAATGGTGGGAATCGTCGGGCGCATCTCCAGCCCAATTCGCGAATCGGGCACGGGCGAGATCATGTACACGCAGGTTGGCACGCGGCGGGCATGTCCGGCGCGCAGCGAGGACAACGTGACCATCGACCGGGACGCCGAAGTTGTCGTTACCCGCTATGAAAAAGGGATTGCCTACGTACGGCGTTGGGAAGAAGTGGCAGGGGAGTAGCACGTTTCTGATTGCTTGCAGCTCGAGGCTCGCAGCTCGGAGCTACTTTATGACCCGCAGATTTTTCCAACTCGGGATTGTCGCACTCTGGCTGACACTGCCGCTGGTCGCCTTCGAGTACTGGCTCGTGTGGGATGAGCTGCCGAGCCCAATGGCGACCCACTTCAACGCTGCCGGGGTGGCCAACGGCTGGATGTCGCGGGACGTGGCGCTGGGATTCGGTTTGGGAATCATGGCCTTCCTGGTGGTGGTGTTCACGCCGATTCTCTGGCTGGTCTCCCGCCGCGGAGTGGACAAGTTTGCCTGGGCGTTCTTGGCCTTCTGCTATGTCATCGCGGGCTTCGTAGCCGCCGGCAACCATCAGGTGATTGCCCACAACCTGCGTGGGACGCCGGTTCGCCCTGAGCCTCTTCTGATCATCGTTCCGGCGGCCATCGTGGTGTTGACGATCGCCTACCTGGGAATGAAGCGCGGACATCCGCTCCCATCGAGCGAAGTGCTGGCGGAAGCGAGGCATGCGGGACGCGGCTGGGCATTGCTGTTTGTGCCTGCGATTGCCGGTCCTCTCCTGGTAGTAGCGCGGATTCCGTTGCTCGCCGTGCGGATTTCGATGGCCCTGGTCGCGCTGGTGCTGTTCGGAGCGTTGGCGATGGCCTGGAGCGGCTTTCGCTACCGCTTCCTGAAACACGGAGTGGAAATCAGCACGCTTGGGTACCGGCTGCGTTCGATCGCACGGCAGCAGATTGTCAGCTATGCCGCGGAAACGTGGAACCCGCTCGGCGGATACGGCATTCGCGGCATAGGTGACAATCGCGCCTTTGTCTGGGGCAACAAGGTGGTGCACGTCCACACAACAAATGGCGAAGTCTTTCTCGGTCACAGCGATCCGCAGCGCATTCTGCGAAACCTGGATCTCGTCACCGGGCAACACCAGGCAGATTCGATTCCGGGCTCAGAGACCGGTACGGCTGAGCTCGTTAGCAGCTAGCGGCTCGTAGCTGGCGGCGTTTGGGGAGGCGATATGTTCGAGATGTCAAAAGTGATGACGATCTGGGTCCTCGCGGGCCTGGGTGTGCTGGTCCTCATGTTCCTCATGAGCGTGCTGGCCCGGCTTTACCGCAAGGCCGGTCCGCATGAGGCGCTGATCGTATATGGGTTCCGTGGCAAGCGCGTGGTAACGGGCAAGGGCACGATCGTGTTTCCCATGGTCGAAAATTGCCACAACCTTTCGCTCGAGTTGATGTCATTTGATGTCGCTCCGCAACAGGACCTGTACACCAAGCAAGGCGTGGCGGTGACGGTGGAGGCTGTCGCGCAGATCAAAGTGAAGTCCGATACGGAGTCGGTTTACACGGCGGCGGAGCAGTTCCTCACCAAGACCGACCAGGAGCGCGAAGGCCTGATTCGGCTGGTAATGGAAGGCCACCTGCGCGGCATCATCGGCCAGCTCACGGTGGAGGAGATCGTGAAGCAGCCGGAAATGGTGGGCGACCGCATGCGTTCCACCTGCGCCGACGACATGAACAAAATGGGGCTGGAAGTGATCTCGTTCACGATCAAGGAAGTGAAGGACAAGAACGAGTACATCAGCAACATGGGTAAGCCGGATGTAGCCCGCATCCGGCGCGACGCCGATGTAGCGACCGCGGAAGCTGACCGCGACACGGCGATCAAGCGTGCGCTGGCACAGCGGGAAGCAGCCATCGCGAAAGCGCAGGCCGACCAGGAGCGAGTGCAGGCCGAAACCGCGTCAATGGCAAAACAGGCCGAGGCGCAACGTGACTTGGAAGTGAAGAAAGCCCAATACCTCGAAGTCACCAAGCGGCAGCAGGCACAAGCCGACAAGGCCTACGACATCCAGACCAACATCATGCAGCAGCAAGTCGTGGCTGAGCAGGTGAAGGTCATGCAGGTCGAGAAAGAACAGCAGGTCAAGGTGCAGGAAGCCGAAATCGCGCGCCGCGAGAAAGAGCTGATCGCAACCGTGCTGAAACAGGCCGAGATCGAGCGTCAGCGGATTGAAACCCTCGCCAACGCCGAGAAGGCGCGTCTGATGTTCGAGGCCGAAGGCCACGCTTCCTCGATCCGTCAGCAAGGTGAAGCCGAAGCCGAGATCATCTTCAAGAAAGGCGAGGCGGAGGCGAAGGCGATGAACGTGAAGGCCGAGGCGTTCCAGGAGTACAACCAGGCCGCGGTCATCGACAAACTGCTAACCGGCTTGCCGGAAGTGGTTCGGGCCCTGGCCGCGCCGCTCGCCAACGTCGACAAGATCACCGTGGTCTCGACCGGCAACGGCGATGCTGCCGGGCTGAACAAGATCACCGGCGATCTGACCAAGATGGCGGCACAGGTGCCGGCGCTGTTCGAGACGCTCTCGGGCATGCCGCTGGGCGATCTGTTGGGCAAAGTCCGTCAGATCGGCGAAAAGTCACCGAAGCCGGATGGGCCGGGCAAGGCCAAGTAACGTGGCGCCGGCGACCTGCTTTGGCAGTCGCAAGGCGTGTGGAGGGTTGCAAGGTCGTGAGTCGCTGGCCGTTCCGGGGTCACCGCCGCGGACGGCCGGCGACAAACGGCAGAGTTCAGGAGGAATACCGTGCAGGAAGAAATACAACATGCGAGAACGCTGGCCCTGGCCGTCGCCCTGGGAGCCGCATTGGGTGCGGCGATGGGTGCCGCCCTCGGCCACATGGGAGTCTGGGTCGCCGCCGGCATCGCCGCTTACATCGCGATTACGCTCGTCGGCGGCTGGAAAACGAAGCCCAACGACCAACGACGAACGACCAACGACTGATCTTTACGAGGTGATTTATGGCATTACTGGAGCGGGTTTCCACATTAGTCCGGGCAAATCTCAACGACCTCATCGACAAGGCCGAAGAGCCGGAAAAGATGATTAAGCAGGTGATCCTCGACATGCAGAACCAGCTTCTGCAGGTCAAGACGCAGGTCGCGATCGCCATCGCCGACCAGCACCTGCTGGAAAAGAAGAAGCAGGAAAACGAGGACAAAGTGCAGGAATGGATGCGCAAGGCCGAACTCGCTGTCGACAAGAAGCAGGACGACCTGGCCCGCGCCGCCCTGCTCCGCGTCGAAAGCTATCGCGAGGTGAGCGTCAACTTCACGCAACAGGTGGAAGACCAGAAAGCCCAGGTCGAGAACCTGAAATCGGCGCTACGCAGTCTCGACCAGAAACTGGCCGAGGCCAACGCGAAAGCCGATCTGTTGATCGCGCAGCACCGCCGAGCCCGCGCCGTCAGCCGCGCCAGCGACGCACATTCCGGCATGGCCGCGAATGCGAAGTCCACAACCTTCGACCGCATGAAGCACAAAGTAGCTCGCGAAGAAGCCGTCGGACAGGCAAAGACCGAGTTGCTCGCCGACGACGTCGAAGATCGTCTGGCCGCGCTCGAGAAGGAAGACAGGATCGAGCAGCTGCTGACGGAGCTGAAGACGAAGCGGGGGGCGTGAAGGCGTGTGTGGGGCGGGCGCCCTCGCCCGCCAAGCACAGCTCCAACTTGGCAGATGCCTGGGAGTTCTGCGGTACTAGGTTGAGAAAGGAGTGTCATGAAAGATACGGACCGGTCCAGAGGGGGAAGATCTTTGCTTGCGAACATACTCTCTCTTGTTGCACTGGCGGTCTCTCTGGCCACTGCTTACTTCACATCATTGTCTGGACCGGACATCAGAGTATTTGTAAGTTCTCCTCAATGGGTGATGCGTCCAGTCAAGATCGGCGAATTCCCGAACAAGAAGGCCGAAAGTCAATTAGGCCTCAAAGTCACTTGCGGATTCTCGAATCATGGTGCGCGGAACGGGGTGATCGAAGATATCCTTCTGCGACTGGAATCGCAGGACGGCACGAGGTGGTTGTTCTATCCGGGAGTGCAGCTTGACGACGCGAAGTTCCTCGAGGCTGGCCCAGCCAACCCTCCAGAGGCTATCAAGGGTGTTATCGGAACGTTCTACCCAGTGTCCGTTGTCGGGAAACAATCTCAAGTGGCCACCTATCTCTTCATGCCGATGCTGCGGCACCCCAACTTTCCGTTCGGAGACTTGACACCGCACCGTTTCAACGTCTCTGTGCTAACGAGAAGCAATGACGACCGCGAATGGAAGACACAGCAAACCTTCACGGTTGTCCTTAACCAAAGTGCGATCGAGGACATCCGCAACGGGACGACCATGCAATTGTTTCCGGAGGAACTCGATTCTGCCAGACGCGAGGTGAGATAACTTGCGGCATTTATCGATTAGGATAGCCAACGAAATTCTGGCTTTCTATGGATCTTCAAGGAGCATTCATATGACAACCAGGTACTCACTGCTCTACGTGGGGTTAGTCTGCGTTTTCGTTGCGTTGAGCGACGCTGGATCGACCCTCGCCCAGCAGAAGGCCGAGCAGTTCGCCCAGCAATCCTCCGACGCGTGGCTTGCCATGATCGACGCCGGCAAGTATGCCGACAGCTGGCAGGAGGCCGCGCCTTTGTTAAAAACGCACGTGACGCAAGATCAGTGGACGAAGATGGTAGGCCCCGTCCGCGACCCCTTGGGCAAGGTTTTGTCGCGCAAACTCAAGAGCGCGACCTACACCAAGACACTTCCCGGCGCGCCCGACGGCGAATACGTCGTGATCCAGTACGACACCAGCTTCGAGCACAAGCAGTCGGCGGTCGAGACCATCACGCCCATGCTGGACAAGGATGGCAAGTGGCGCGTGTCGGGATATTTCATCAAGTGATGCGGATTTGCGTGAGAAATTGGTTTTGGGAAGGGCACGGCTTCAGCCGTGCCGAAAAGAGCAAATAAGAAACGGGGCTTTAGCCGCTGAGGGCCGCTTTCTGGAGCCGACAAGGGCGCATCACTCAAGTCTTGTCAGCGGGCAAAAAGCGGATGTCATCATCTATCATGATTGTGAGGCTCCATGCGCAAGATCTTCCATTTCGACTCGCCCCCCGACCAGTACGTGGCCGACGCCGCCGTGCTCTGCTGTTTCGATCACCGCATCAGTCGCGTGGTCCGGAAGTTTCTCAAGAAGCAGGGCATCGAGAAGGCCGACATGATCATCGTCGCCGGCGGAGCCAAGACGCTGGCTTCGCCGCGCAACGACTTCGAGCAGGACTTCATCCTCGAACAAGTGCGCATGTCGATCCGCCTGCACCGGACCGAGCGCGTGCTGGTCATGAGCCACTCCGACTGCGCCACCTATGGCGGCCTCGCGCATTTCAAAGGAGATCGCGCCGCCGAAGCCGAACATCACCGTGGCGAACTCCTGCGCGCCGGTGAGTTGCTGACCGCAAACTTCCCCGATATTTCTGTCGAGCCGTATTTCGTGAAGTTCGACGGCGTGTGGGAAGTAAAGAACGCCGAGCATCTGAAAACGGCAGGCAAGAAATCAGCAGAATCGGTCGCCTGACGTCCGCTCGGCAGCCGAAGCCGCATCCCTGTTCAAAGTTCTCCGCGCACGTCTGTTGCGAGGCCCGCGTTCCTGCTACAAATAGTGGGTCATGAAAATCCTCTTCATCGGCGGTACCGGCATCATTAGCACCGCTTGTACGGCACTGGCAGCCGCGCGCGGCCTGGACCTGACACTACTTCGGCGCGGGCAACAGTCTGCTCAGTTGCCCGCCGGTGTAAAGACGCTGGCCGCGGATATCAACGACCCGAATCTCTCCCAGAAACTCGGCGACACGAAATTCGACGCTGTCGTTGACTTCATCGCCTTCACCACCGCCGACATCGAACGCGACATCGCCCTCTTCCGCGGGCGAACGCGCCAGTTCGTATTCATCAGCTCCGCCAGCGCCTACCAGAAGCCGCAGACGTACTACCTGATCACCGAATCGACGCCGCTTGCCAACCCATACTGGGAATATTCGCGCAACAAGATTGCCTGCGAAGAGCGGCTCATGCGGGCCTATCGCGAAGAGGGGTTCCCCATCACCATCATCCGTCCTTCCTGGACCTACGGCGAAACGCGTATTCCCCTCATCATGAACAGCTGGGAGCACTCCTATACGGCTATCGACCGCATGCTCCGCGGACAGAAGATGGTGGTGCCGGGAGATGGCACGTCGCTGTGGGTGATGACCCACAACACCGACTTCGCCAAAGGACTCGTCGGCCTGCTCGGCAACATCCAGGCCATCGGCCACGCGTTTCACATCACTTCGGATGAAGTTCTCAACTGGGATCAGTACCACCACATCGTCGCCGCGGCCCTCGGCGTGGAACCCAAACTCGTGCACATTCCGTCCGATTTCATCACTGCCTGTGCGCCTGAACAGCTGGGCGGGTTGACCGGTGACAAGTCGCTCAGCGTCGTCTTCGATAACACCAAGATTAAGCGCTTTGTGCCCGGATATTGCGCAACGGTGAGTTTCGCCGAGGGCGTCCGCCGGGCTCTTGCCTGGTTTGACGCCGATCCATCGCGACGCGTCGTCGATCCCGAGCACAACGCAATGCTCGACAAGCTGATCGCCGGATACGAAAAAGGAATGAACGAAGCGGTCCGAAGTTTTCAGTAGACCGGACCGTTGTGGAGGAACTCTTGCAACGCACCAGTCGTTCGGCTTCACTGCTGGTTTCCCTTGCGCTTTTGCTGGCCTTTTCCTCTTCTCTCTGCAGCGAGGAACCGCCGAAGCATCCCACGCTTCCCATCGGCTCGTCCGCGCCCGATTTCTGCCTTCCCGGCGTCGATGGCGCCACTCACTGCCTGAAGGATTATTCTGCCAGCAAAGTGCTGGTCATCGCTTTCATTTGCAATCATTGCCCCACGTCGCAGTTATACGAAACGCGCATCAAGCAGATTGCCGAGGACTACAAGGACAAGGGCGTGGCAGTCGTGGCCATCGAGCCCAACAATCCTGAGGCGGTGCTTCTCAACGAGATGGGCTACACCGACGTCGGCGACTCGTTCGACGACATGAAGATTCGCGCCCAGCACCGGCACTTCAATTTCCCCTATCTCTACGACGGCGAGACGCAGAAGATCTCAACCGCGTATGGCCCGAGCGCCACGCCGCACCTGTTCATCTTCGACAGCGAGCGCAAACTCCGCTACGAGGGCCGGGTCGACAACAACATCCGGGAAGGGCTGGTCACCAAGCGTGATGCGCGGAACGCCATCGATGCCCTGCTGGCGGGAAAATCCTTGGCGGTCGCCAAGACGCCGTCTATCGGCTGCTCGACGAAGTGGCTTTATAAAGAGGAAAGCCGCCGGGAGGAGATGGAAGAAATCAAGAAGCGGCCGGTGACGCTCAAACCGGTCACCATGGACGGACTAAAGGCGCTGCGAAAAAATTCCACCGGCAAGCTTTTGCTCGTCGATTTCTGGGCGACCTGGTGCGGGCCCTGCCGCGCCGAGCTGCCGAAGTTTGAAACTATGTACCGCATGTACGGGCACCGGCCCTTCGACCTGGTCACGGTGAGCATCAACTATCCCGATGAGCGGGCAGGAGTGATGAAGGTGCTCAACGCTGAGTACGCGACAAGCACGAATCACATCCTGGGTTCGACGAATATCTATGACGAACTCGCAGCATTCGATCCCGATTGGAATGCCGCAGTTCCCTACACGCTCTTGATCCGTCCCGGCGGCGAGGTGGTCTATAAAAACCAGGGCACAGTGGATGAGTTGCAACTAAAGCGACTGATCATTGCAAATCTGGCCGACGATGATTACATCGGCCACCAGGCGTACTGGAAATCGGCAGTCGTGACAAAGCCTTAGAGCGGTTGGGTTCTTGCGGAATAACGGCACCCTCTGCCCGGCGCCGCCGGTTCGTCCATTGTCCCCAGCCCTGGAAAACGCTATCCGTGTTTCGCGCGAAACGCCTCCAGGCATTTCTTCGCCGTCTCGAACTCCGAAAAGCGGCTGCCTTCCTGCTCGACCAGGTAGTATTCGAGGCCGCCGACGGATTCCGCTGCCGCAAAGATTCCCTTCCAGTCAGCGGATCCTTCGCCGAATAGGACCTCATAGCCCTTAGCTGGATCGGGCGACCAGTCTTTGCAATGGATCGAGTGGATGCGTCCGGGATTGGCCTTGATCCAGGCCACCGGATCGGAACCGACTTGCAGGCAGGTTCCTACATCCAGCTGGAGCATGACTGAGCTCTTGGTATTTGCTGCGAGAATCTCCATCGGGCGCTTGCCCTCGATTGCAGTGAACTCCGGCTGATGGTTGTGATACCCGACCTTCAGCCCGGTAGGTTCCAGCTTCTCGGCGGCGAAATTGAGGCCATCGGCGATAGGCTTCCATTCGTCGAGCTTCGTCTTCTCGCCCGTGGAAGACTGAACCACGTACTTGCAGCCAAGAACTAGGTTCATGTCCCGGGTGCGCGAGATATTGTTGGCGCTGATGAATTCCTCGTGATTGTGCGTGGAGAGGCAGCGAATGCCGAGATCATCCATCACCTTGCGCATGGACTTGGTCTGCGCCTCGGTCCAATCGTAGTAGGGCGCGTAGAACTCGACCACCTGATAGCCCATCTGCGCGACAGCGCGCACGGTAGCCTCCGGGTCTTTCTGCAGCGCGTCGCGAACCGAATAGAGTTCGAGCCCAACCGGGATTGACGTCGCGGCGCGCGCCTGGAGTGCCCAGGGCAGCGCGGCTGCGAGAGCAAGGAAATGACGGCGCGATAGAGACATGCGGGAGATTCTATACGGCGACGGAATCTGGAAGGAAGCTTTGATTACGCGCTGGCTTTATCCAGCAGGGGCAAGGAGGGAGACGATGACTCCTCCGCCGGTTTTTCTTCCGCCGCGGGTGACGTATCCAGCTCCAGCTGCTCCTGCCCGCTCAACGCGGTGACTTTGCCGCGGTACGCTTTCAGATGCGTCGTGGCCTTGTCGAAGGCCTCCTGTGCCTTGCTCAGGCTCTTGCCGACGTTCTCGAACTGGTTCTGGAAATAGTCGAAGGACTTCTGCGCCTTGGCCAACTCCGCGCGGCTCTTTTCGAACCCCTTCGCAACCTCGTACCACTTGTGAACCAGCGCGATCGTGTGCAGCGTCATCAGCAGCGTGTTCGGCGAAACCGGGAACACGTGCTGCTGGTTCATCCAGTCTCCCAGTTCGCGGTTGCGGATCACTTCCATGTACAGCGTCTCGCTCGGCAGGTACATGAGCGCGATGTCGGTGGTGCCGCTCTCCGGCTGGATGTATTGCCGGATACGCTTCGCCTCCGCCTTCATCACGCGCACCAGTTCCTCGCGTGCTGCCTCAATCTCGGCCTTGTCGCTGCTGTCGAACAAGGCGGCCACTGCTTCACGGGGGAACTTCGCGTCAATCGGAAGTTTGCGGTCGGGGAAATAGATGATTGCGTCGGCGCGGCCGCCGCCCTCTCCCGGCGACGATTGCATCGCGAACATGTGCGACGGCAGGAAATCGGCCAGCAACCGTTCCAGGCTCGCTTCGCCAAACTGCCCACGAAGATGCGGCATCTTGAGCAGGTTATTCAGGTCGTTAATGGAGTGCCCGAGGGCGCCCACTTCGCGCAGCTGCTCTTCGGCGGCTTTCAGGTGCTGCTGCACTTTCTCGAATTGGGCGAATCCTTCTTTGATGTTCTGGTCGAGCTTCTGTTGCACCTGGTCCGTGATCGCGATCAGTTTGGCGTCCACGCGGTCCCGGATCGAATCCAGGCTCTGCGCCGTCTGCTGATTGAGCCGCTGAAATTCTGCCTGCAGGTTTTGCGTGGTAAGCAACAAAGATCCGGTAAGTTCGCTGCGCGACTCGGCGAGCCGCCGGGTCTGCTCTTCCCTGCCCGCGCCCAGTTGCTGCTCGACCGACCCCCGAATCTCTGAAAAACCCTGCTGGATGCGGTCTGTGACCTGCTGCCGCAGGTCCCCTTTAGTCTGCTCCAGGCGGGTGGCCATGTCGGCAGTAGCCGTAGTGAACTTCTGGCCAAGAGACGTGTTGAGACCTTCGATCTGGCCTGCAACTTCCTCCTTTACATCCACTTGCGAAACAGAGGAAACACGGCGCAAGAGAACGGCCGAAACCCCAAGCAGGACAAGGGTTCCCGCGAGCACAAGAATGAGAAGTAATGTCTCCATCGTAAGTAGCTACCTGGAATTCTAGAGGCTAGCGTGAGGGATGGAAAGCAGAACTTTCCCCCGTTCCCGCAACTGAGAACTGATGCTTCGGGCCACCTCCATTCTGATTCTCGCGCTGGCGTACAGCGGCAACGCGTCTGCGACCGCGTCAGCAACCGATCACGATGGTCCCCCCGAGGCAGAGAGATCCACGCAGCCCACCCCCAAATTGCTCTCGGCGGCGATGCCCTCCTCCACGGAAGACAGAGCCGCCGAGAGCATGCTGCTTGAGCTCGCAAACCAGAGCCGCCGCCAGGCTGGCTTGCCGCCCCTTCGCATGGACGACAATCTGCGGGACGCGGCACGCGCTCATGCTCAGCTCATGGTGGCCCGGCAGCAACTCTCGCATCAGTTCAGCGGAGAAGCGGATCTCATGCAGCGGCTGCGGCAGACTGGGTTGCCGCTCGATTCAGTCGGAGAAAACGTGGCGTATCACGCGAGCGTTGAGAAGGCATTTGCCGCGCTCATGAACTCCGCTCCTCATCGCGAGAATCTTCTCGACCCACGCTTCAATCTCGCCGGGATGGCAGCCTTCTGGAGCGATGGCCGGCTGTATGTTGTGCAAGACTTCGCGCACCAGGCGCCGCGAATCGCGCCCGCATCCAGACGCTAGTCACTCTGACCGAACCTTCCAGGCTGAATCTTCGAGAGTAGCGACGACATCTATGTTGCATGGATTCCAGTAGTGTCAGCACAGACTTTCTTTCGTCCGAAGCGGCATTCAACCAAACTTCTTATACGGAACGCGAGGCGTCAGCCGCGCAGGATTCGGCCCTGCTCGACGCCTATTCCTGCGCAGTGATGTCAGCCGTCGAAACGATCAGTCCAAGCGTGGTGAATGTGGAAGTCCACCAGGCCGGCCGCACCCGCTCCGAACCCCGCGAGCGGCGCGGCGGAGGATCAGGATTTGTGTTCACTCCCGACGGGCTGATCCTGACCAACAGCCATGTCGTCCACGACGCCACGCGCATCGAGGTCACGCTATCCGACGGCCGCCGCGTGCCGGCGAACACGATTGGAGACGACCCCGCCACCGACCTGGCTGTGATTCGCATCGATGCCCCCGGCCTCCAGGCGGTTCAACTGGGAGACTCGCAGCAGTTGCGCGTCGGACAGATGGCCATCGCGATCGGCAATCCGTACGGATTTCAATCGACCGTGACGGCAGGCGTAGTCAGCGCCCTGGGACGTTCTCTCCGCTCGTATTCCGGCCGCCTGATCGAAGACGTCATTCAAACCGACGCGGCCCTCAATCCCGGAAACTCCGGCGGGCCGTTGGTCAACTCGCGCGGTGAAGTGATTGGCGTTAATACCGCGACGATCTTGCCGGCGCAGGGGATCTGCTTCGCGATCGGCATCAACACCGCGAAATTCGTCGCCAGCCGTTTGCTCCGCCATGGCCGCCATCGCCGCAGCTGGATCGGCGTATCTGCGCAGACTGTTCCTATTCACCGGCGAGTCGTGCGTTTCTACAACCTGCCGAAGGAGAGTGGCGTAGTGATACTGGGGATTGAGGACAGTAGTCCGGCGAAAAAAGCAGGCCTGCATGAGGGCGATGTGATCGTGGCCCTGGATGACAAGCCGGTTGCCGGCGTTGACGACCTGCATCGTCTGTTGACTGACGCGCAAGTGGGCGCACAGTCGATGCTGTCGGTCATCCGCCACACGGAAAAGCTGACGTTGCCGATCGTGCCTGCGGAGGCGAAGTAGCGCACCGCAAAACTAAGGCTGCTAGTAACCGGCTCGAGGCGCATCTCCCGCCAATTGCGCTCTTTCCAACCCCTGTGTTAGCTTCGACTTGCAGAGGTACCCTTGCGACACACGGTTCCCGCGGGGATGGACCGCAAGGAAGCGGAAGCTTACCAGCGGCTCGATCCAGCGCGGCTCCCCAAACATATCGCCATCATCATGGACGGAAATGGGCGCTGGGCGCGCCGCCGTCATATGCCGCGCGTGGCCGGACATCGCGCAGGCGTCACGGCCGTGCGTTCAACTGTTGAGACGGCCGCCCGCATCGGTATTCCAGCGCTGACGCTCTATGCATTTTCCGAGGAAAACTGGAAGAAGCGTCCGCGCACCGAAGTTGAGTTCCTGATGCGGCTGCTCTGCCGCTATCTGAAGGCGGAAATCAAAACGCTGAATCAGAACAACATCCGGCTCGAGTACATCGGCCGCCAACACGAATTGCCGGAGAATGTGCAGCGCGAAATGGAATACGCTCGCGAAGCCACGAGTAAGAATCGCGGGATGGTGTTGACCCTGGCGCTGAACTACAGTGCGCGCAGCGAGATTGTCGACGCCTTCCGATCGCTTGCCGAAGCGGCCGCGCGCAACGGCGGATTCGAGCACCTGAAAGTCGACGAGGACCTGATCAGCCAGCACCTATATACACGCGGCTTGCCCGATCCCGATCTTGTTGTCCGCACGAGCGGGGAAATGCGGCTGAGCAACTTCCTGTTGTGGCAGCTTGCCTACGCGGAAATTTACGTCACGAAGACCCTGTGGCCGGATTTCCGCGGCGTCCACTTGCTCGAAGGCATCGAGGAATTCCAAAATCGCGAACGACGCTATGGCGGACTGGGCCAGGATCACGGGTACGCTCCCGTGCTCACACATACCGAGGCGAAGGATTGATCAAACGCATTCTCACCGCGGTCGTTCTGATTCCACTGGTTCTGCTTCTGGTTCTGAAAGCTCACCTTTACTGGATGGCCATCGTGGCGGGCACGGTCGCCCTGCTGGCTGTCGCGGAGTTCCTCAAGCTGATGGAATCCTACGGCGTCCATCCGCTCCGGCAGGTGACGTATGTCTACATTACCCTGTTCTTCGTGGCAGTAGTCATCTCCGTCAGCAAAGCCACGCCGCTCGTCGAGACCTCGGCTTTGATCTACTTTCTGGCGATCGCGGCCAGTCTCACTCCATTTCTGTTTCTTACGGTCGGCATGCGGCGCGACGATTTACGCAGCGGCTATCCTGCTGCCGCAGCATCCACGTTTGCTTTCGTGTACATCGCGATTCCAATGGCCCTTCTGGTAGGAATCCGGCAGCAGGCGGCAGGGGCAATCTATGTGATCTACACGCTGCTGGTCGTATGGGCCGGAGACATCTTCGCCTACTTTGTCGGAAAAGGTCTGGGCCGGCACCGGATGTCGCCGCGGATCAGCCCGAAGAAAACCTGGGAAGGCGCAATCGCATCCCTGGCGGCCAGCGTGTTGATCGGAACACTCTGGTTCCGGCACGCCGCCGCAATCAGTACGTGGTTCCTGCAGATGAACCTCATCGAGCGCCGCGACGGCATGTTCGGATTGCAACAGCCGCATTTGCCGTCGATCATGCTGTTGTCGGCGGTTGTGAATGTAGCGGCCCAACTGGGAGACCTGGTCGAGTCGCTGATTAAGCGGGGTGCCGGAGTAAAAGACTCGGGTTCCATCTTGCCGGGGCACGGTGGCATGCTCGACCGGATCGACGCCATGCTCTTTGCCGTCCCCGTAGTGTGGGCATGGAGTGCATGGCGGGTGATGCAGTGAGATCAGCGATCAGCTTACGTTTCCGTCCGGCGTTGTTCTGAACATCCACTCCAACAGTCATAGCGGAAAATCCAGAGCGGGAATGTGGCATGAATAAGGGCCGCGACTCTTGCGAGCGCGGCCCCGTTTCATGAAACCACAACGACCGTTACCAGCCGATGTCCTTCATCAGTTTCAGGGTTAGATCCTGGGGTGGTTTGAGCGAGTGGGTCAGATCCCCGTTAATGGCAGGTTCCATCAGCAGGTTGGGAAATGCGATCGTGTCCCAGTGCGAGATGGTCGATCCCAACTGGACTGGATTGGGCGTGAACAGCAGCGCGCGATCGGAAGTGTCCGCTCCAGCGCGGATGGAAAGATCGACGCCGAGAGTCGCGGATACGCCTGTGCTCAATTGCCCCTTGATGGTATTCCCATCGGCCAGAGACACTCGGACCGATGGAATCGTGATCGTCGGATCGGTCCCTCCAAGTCCGGAGGGTGGGGATCCGGCGACATTGTCGGCCACGACGACAGCGATCGCGCCGGCATTCTGCGCATTCTTCACTTTTACCGTGAAGGTGCAGGTGCCACGGTCTACTAGCGCGATATTGCCTGCAATCGCCCCAGCATTTGCCAATGCTGTGCAGGCGCTGGTTCCACCGGCGCCGTCATCAGCCAGCACGACATTGCCGCTGACACCCGGCGATGACAGAGGTGGGCCGAACGCGGCTGCACCCACGTCATAGTTACCGGCAATTCCAGCCGGAGATGTCACCTTCAGGAGCGGCGTTCCCGGAATCAGAGTATGCCGTGCGCCCTGACGCACAGCCGATCCGGTCCACACGACGCGCCGCGAATTCACCGCTGATGCAGCCCGCTGTGGGGCCTTCATGTTCAGCCACTTCTTCCCGAGGGTGTTGTCCCGGATGAAGCGGGCATAGATGTCAGTCTGTCCGAAGAAGTTTTCTCCGGTGGTCTTGTCCACAAATGTGGAGAAACCAAGACCATGAGCAAACTCGTGCAACAGCACGGTTACCAGGTCGATGTCAGTGCCGTGACTGTTGTCCAGGCCGTAATACCAGCCGACCCCGGTCAGACAATTGGGATCGGTTCCAATCAAGCTGTTGAAGCGAGCAATGATGTCGTTGCCGTCGGGAGAGAGGTCTTCTCCCGCCAGTTTGTTGGCCAGCGCGACGTGATACCAGGTGGCTCCGAAGCGTTCTCCCGGAAAGTCCGAGAACACTTCCAGCGGACCGGCTGATCCCAGCACAGCGGAGGTCGTCGTGCATGACAGCGGCACGAAGCTGCTTTCCACATAGATCGGCACGTTGCTGTTCAGGTTTGCACCCCAGATGTCGGCGGCATACTGAAATGCAATCAAACGCTGTTCGCCGATCGTGGTCCCGGTGTTGCCTCCCACCGGCGTGGCTGGAGTTGGATCGTTGAAACCTTCGCCCGGCGCATTCGTATTCACGATGACAATCGTGGCCGCGCCAAAAGCGAAGCTGGAGAACAGAGCGATACAGATTACGGCTGCGAGGTGGCGCATCAGCTTACAGGGTGAGTTTTTCATAGCTACTGCACCTCCTCTGCCGGGGCCGACTTGGCTTTCGTGTCGGCCGCCTTCTTCTGCTCCGAAGTTAAGAATGCTGCAGCCTCATCCGGTGTTTTGACACACGCCTCGGACAGCGATCCGTCGGCGTTGATGCGGACGATCATGGTCTCCATGAACTGATCGCTGAGCTTCACAGATTTGCTTCCGTTGGAATGCTTGACGGCCTTGAGAGCCTTCTTCGATTGTGTCGCTCTCATCTGGTCCGCGAGTGCCTTGGCTTCTTCCGCCGTCGGCTGGCGAAGCTGCTTCGTCGCCGGATCGATGGCTACGTGCTGGCCCGATAC
>Ga0335084_10001820_pt1 | contig 20201 bp, 20 predicted proteins | sample Lox_Sample_44_FD_206721 | JGI IMG/M metagenome (GOLD analysis project Ga0335084, IMG submission 206721) | Soil microbial communities from Loxahatchee National Wildlife Refuge, Florida, United States - Lox_Sample_4.4 | ecosystem: Environmental > Terrestrial > Soil > Wetlands | place: USA...
AATGGCTGGCTCAGTTCGGAAGATCTGATGCCGCGTCCCGATTTCCAACCTGGGCGGATTGACTTCACCCTGGTGCGACCTTTTCGTTTAGAGCGATTGCGCCGCGCTGCCAGCAACTTCTTTGCAAGCGGTCATGACGACATGCACAGGGACTATGCCGAGTATTGCATAAGCGAAAAAGAATGGCTTCAGGACTATGCGTTATTCATGACGATTGCGCAGCATGAACAATGGCGTGATTGGAACCTTTGGCCCAAGGAACTTTCGCACAGACATCCCGAGGCATTGCGCAGCATAGAAAAGGATTTTGCTGACGAAATCGGCTTTTGGAAATTCTGTCAATGGTGCTTTGGACGGCAATGGTCGAATCTGCGGTTATATGCCAATGAGCATGGTGTCAAAATCATCGGCGATGTGCCGATATTCGTAGCCTATCAAAGCGCGGACGTATGGTCACATCAGGAACTGTTCGAACTGGATGAAAATTGTCGCCCATCAGTAGTTGCCGGTGTGCCGCCCGATTATTTCAGCAAGACTGGGCAGCTTTGGGGCAATCCACTATACCGCTGGGAAATTCATGAAAAGACCGGTTATGTGTGGTGGATAGCTCGCCTTAAGCATGCGTTGCAGTTGTACGATCTAGTACGTATTGATCATTTTCGGGGTTTTGTTGCCTATTGGGAAGTGCCGGCAGAATCGCCAAACGCTATTAGTGGAACGTGGGTACCCGGGCCAGGAGAAGAGTTGTTCAAGATGTTTCAAAAATCCTTCCCACATTTGCCCATCATTGCTGAGGACTTGGGATTCATCACACCCGATGTATTGGAGCTACGAGACAAATTCAACCTCCCAGGCATGCGAATCCTTCAATTCGCGTTTGCCGAAGGGGAGGGTAACATCTTTTTGCCGCACCATTATGTACCCAATACTATCGCTTATACTGGAACACATGACAATGACACCAGTCTAGGCTGGTGGAGTCATGTGCCCGATAAGGAGAAGGAGTTTGCCAAGCGTTATTTGAAGAGTGACGGAAATCGCATCCATTGGGATATGATGCGCGCTATTTCAAGCTCGGTGGCAAATATCGTCATGTTTCCCATGCAAGATGTGCTTGGACTTTCCAGCGACCATCGCATGAACTGTCCAGGTCAATCTACGGCAAGCTGGGAATGGCGCTTTACCTGGGAACAACTTAAACCTTGGCATACTCAAGAGCTAGCAAACATGTCGTTGTTGCATGAACGCATTCCAAGTGCATTGCATACCAAAGATAATTACAGAGCGATATAGATATCCTGAAAATAACCGCTGAGATACAACCAATAATGATAAGAATTATTGGGAATTGCATCATCTTCTCAACACTCCAAAATATGCCTAAATTATTGATGTTGCAATGACATTCAGAATAAGTTAACGTGTGCGGCCAGGAATGGCTTTAATACTTAAGTAAATATCTTTCTCCACATAGGGGTGGACCTATGCTCGAAGATTCCATGCAATGCCCATTGCCAGAAAATGAAGAGCAACGCCTGCGTGCTGTCCGTTCCTATGAAATCCTGGATACACTTCCGGAGGTAGATTTTGATACGCTGACCCGGGTCGCGGCACTTGCGTTTAACGCCCCTGCCGCAGTGATCGGCCTGATGGATTCAGACCGGTTATGGTTCAAATCCAAACTCGGACTTGAATTACAACAACTCGATCGTCAAATCGCATTTTGCGCGCACGCCATCATGCAGCCAAACGAATTATTTGTTGTTGAAGATTTACGCAAAGACCGTCGTTTTCACGAAAATCCTTTGGTAAAGCATGCGCCTAATCTTTGCTTCTATGCTGGCGCTCCAATAATCGATCAACAAGGTTACGCTCTCGGCACAATAGCGGTAGTAGACACAAAACCGCGTGATTTCAATGAATCTCAGCGTTCATTGCTTCGGGACCTGTCTTCCTTGGTTATGTGCGCGTTGGAAAGCCGACAACACGCGATGCTGCTAAGCAACTTGGCTATGACCGATCATTTGACCGGATTGGCCAATAGGGCGCAATTCGAAAGAACCCTAAATTCAGAAATGGCACATTCGCGCCGCACAGGAGAAGCATTTACAGTGTTATATATGGACTTGGACAATTTCAAGGAAATAAACGATTCCCTCGGTCATGCAGCAGGCGATGAAGTACTATGTGAGGCCGCTCACCGTATGGCTGATCAGGTGAGAACCGAGGATTTACTCGCACGCATAGGAGGGGACGAGTTCGTGATATTCATGCGCCAAAGCGAAGATGACTCTCCGGAATCGCTTGCGAATCGAATCGCTGAGGTAGTTTCAGCGCCCATCGTCCTTTCTACTGGAATTGAGATCAGCATTGGTATTTCTATAGGTATTTCAAATTATACTGAGATCATTGATTCAGTATCCTCTGTCTTGGCAAAAGCGGACCAAGCCCTATACGAAGCCAAGAAACAAATTTAAGCAAGCCACTTCAACATTTTTTCCAAGTGGAAATTAATAAAACAGTCATTTTGGGTTGATATATAGTTTGACATAATATACATTATGCGAATATCAGGAACCGGCAAGGTGGAACGGTTCGCGGTACGATTTCGCGTTTTACGTTTGATTGTTTAGGCGCTGATCTCCGGCGCGAGGCGATGGCGGCATCGCCGCCGGATCGCTCCGCGACGGCAAAAAGGCTTTACGTATCGGCGGATATTCAATACTGGCGCGGCTTTCAGCGGTTTTTTTGTCTTTGTAAAACTATTCCGCCCTTAGCTGGGCGTGGCTTTGAGCCTGTTTTTGCCGGGTGTTTGCATGGCTTCAAACTGGCTTGAAACTATTCCGAGTTATTGTGGTTTTTCGATTTTTCGGAATTTCTTTACCCTGCTTGTGCTCTCCAGCCTGTGGAAAAACCCTCAAGACGGGCGCACGCCACGCCTACGGCTTGAGGGAATTTTACACAGGCTGCGCGCCGAGCTGCTGTACTGCTTTGCCTGGCTGTATCTCAACTTGTGCAAATTGCTTTGCAGCTGCTCCCTGCCTCCCTGTGTGATCAACGCGCCGCAAGTGCTGCTGCATCTGTTGCCGGCCAGTTTTCGATCTACCGCTTTTGCTGAGTGGATGCGCCGTCATGGGGAGCGATCATGAAACATCGTCGCCGCTGGATCTCCCCACAGGACTTTATCGACCTGCGCAAGCAGGCCGGGTTAAAGCGCGCTGAAGCTGCCGAGGCGTTGAACGTCTCTACTCGCACTGTGCAGAATTGGGAGACAGGTGGATCGCGTATTCCTTGGATGGCTTACAGAATACTGCTCATTCTGCGCGGTTTTGCACTGCCAAGCGTGCATTGGGATGGTTGGGTGATCCGCGGTTCTCAGCTGTTCAGTCCGATGGGCCGCGCTTTCGATTCCACCTGGCTGTTGCACAACGAGCACGTGTTCGCCCAAGCTCGGCTCTGGCGTCAGATGTACGCACGTGCAGGACGCGAGAAAACCGCCTCTACAGTGCTGCCCTTCCCCGATCGCAGGCATGCCCATGTCGACCGGCTGCCGATGTCACCGGGGCAGCTCAAACAACGCCCGGGAGGCATGCGGCGATGAAGGATGAACACGACAGCAGTACGCTGGACATGATCGGCCATCCTGCGGCCTTGATGCCCGCTTGTGCGAAGCTGGCCGATAGTCCCAACATGGCTGGCTTGTTCGGTTATTTCGTGCCGGTGCTGTTCGCGGCGAACGACTGGCATGTCACGCCGCGCCGCATACGCGCCCTGCTCGCTGCCGGTCGCCTCGCAGGGCGCAGGCAGGAGAATGGCTATTGGGAAGTGCTCTATCCCTATGCGGTCACGCTTGGCAGGCGTGGACCTGCTCTGAAGCGACAGAAAAAGCCGGAACGGAAGACAGCATGAAAACGAAAAACACTTTGACAGGAGATCGGAAAATCATGAACATGCAAAAACTCGGTACAGTTGTACATTCTGGGCAACGTTTCAAAATTGGTGGAAACCCAATGAATACGGGCTTACGCGCTATACATTATGCGTATAAGAAGGATAAAGCTACATTAAGACGAGAAGCTTATCGCAAGGCATACAACGTGGAAGATAAGATTCGAAGATTAAGAATTTCCGAGCAATCGGAACACACCACCAAGCAACGTTAATCAATCCAACTAACGAAAACGTAGAGCTACATCTTCGAGGAGCCTGTTCACATGACCTAACAATGCGTCTAACTTATCTCGATAGTCATTTCGATTGACCTCTTTGGCACGAAATACCAGTCCCTTTTCGAATGCATAAATGCATACAGGTCCTCGCCCCCCGTTCTCGCACCATATGGGCTTAATGAGTTGACCCCATCATGGACTTCGCGGCCACATCTTGGCCGAGACGATGCAGGCGCTGATCTACCCGGTATCGGGCACTGTCGCCTGGACAGCAGGCTTGGCAACATCGAAAGAAGCTACAGCAGCCCCCTGCCCCGGCTAAACTACGGCTGCAGCAGGGGGCTCTTCACCAGCGCAGCTGCGAGCGGTTCGTCGTCCTTCAAGCCCTGCCCGTTCGCGCAATGATTCAGGATCGCATATGCCTTCTGGGACGAGTGGATCCCGAGCGCGATGCTGATGAACAGCAGTTACCTACGAGGGCGCGTACCGAGACTTAGATCGACTTGGCGTGCTCGGTGGTCAGCCGGAAATCGAAGCACTTGTGCCGGTGCGTGTTGAGCCAGGCGACGTGCGGAGGCGCCGCACTTGCGCTCGCCAAGGGCTTCCCTGCGTAAAACCGCCCTGTCCAGCCTCCTCTGTACCAAGGACAGTGCCTTGCCGAAATAATACCCCTGTGTTCCGTTCTATCATGTCCGGAGAACGTTTTTGACGCCATTGATCGATGCCCAGAGCCTGACCTTCACTTTTTCAATACCGTAAACGATGCCATTACCAGTTAATTATGTCTTGAAATTACTAGGTAACTATATCTGTCTATCTGTACTGTCCAGTTTATATAATTAGACTGTCTAGAATACAATTCGTGTGTTTGGAATGGTCTTGTATTTCCTAATCAATAAACTACCTGTATAAATTACATAAAATATCACTTGACATGGACTGTCTAATATGGATAATTCTTACTGTCCAATAACAAAGTACCTGTCCAAATCATGTTGACAAGCTTTGAAGTAATGAAGGCTGCAAATATTTCTAGAGCAACGCTAAACAACTATATTTCTCTAGGGCTGTTGCCGCGGCCATTGGTAAAAAATCCCGAACCGGGTGCCTCGACCAACGCACGTCAAATAGGATATTTCCCTGATGAGGTCCTTACTCGGTTGGAACGGATCAGCCAATTGAAGAAGGAAGGTTATGCGATGGCGGATATCGCCAAGCAACTAGAGTCAGAAGGCTTCCCGGCAATCGCAAAAACGGCTACGTATGAATTCGGCAGGTCGCGCTCAGCATTCGTTGAGCGTTCAGCGCAGCCGGCTACAGCAGACACAAACATTACACCCAAGGCAGTTACGGCATCCAAATCGAATGTGCTGCGCCTTACGATCGATCATATCCCCTATCCCGCGTACATGGTGAACTATAACTTCGAAATCACCTGGTTCAACGAAGAGGCACGCACCGATCTGCTGGGCGCATTTGAGCACCTGCCCGCGGACATAAAGGATCGCAATGCGCTGACCTATCTGCTGAAGGGAAGATTGGGCAGGAAAGGGGCCAACCGTGAAGAATTGCTTCAATTTTATCTTCTTTTCGGCAAAGGCCGGTTTTCCCGCAATGACCTTACAAAAATTCTCACTGGTCAGACTGACGCTACGCCCAAGCAAAGAGAAGAATCCCTTGCCGAATTACGGCCCAACGGCACACTTGTGCAATTACCGCTTAATTTGCGTCTGGAAAACGATGAGGTTGCCACGTATAACGTCTATGCCTCGTATTATCGCGAGGGAATCCTGTTCATCCATCTTCCAAGCCATGCCGAAAGTGAAAGCCTGCTGGGCTTGCTGGAACGGCGTGATGAAGTGATACGTAACCTTCTAAAAAAACACCTGCCCGTTCTGACTGATGTTGCTGTCCTGGTAGCAGATTTGCAGAGCTCGGTGCGTATTTGCACCGAACTCCCACCAGAAGAATATTTTGAACTCATTAACCAAATATGGGCAACCATGGAACCCATATTTCGCAAGTACTACGGGACTCACGGAAAACATGTCGGAGACGGCATGGTTTACTACTTTTTCCCGCAGCCAGATTGCAACTATATTTTCAACTCGCTGATGTGCGCCCAGGAAATGAAAGCCACCATGCGCAGGATAAGCAAGGAGTGGCAACTGCGCAAAAACTGGATGAATGAGCTGTATCTCAACACCGGTTTGAACGAAGGGCACGAATGGCTGGGTATATTCCACATTGAAACCAAGGTGGAATTCACTGTTCTGGGGGATACCATCAATCACGCGGCGCGTTTGTCAGACTTTGCGCGCGGCGGAGCCATATGGGCTACCAAAAACCTGCTGGGCAAACTCCCGACCAAGGATCGACAACGCGTCAAGTTTGGCATCCGCCGCCGGGACGCCGAAGGACGTGAAGTATTTGTCGGCTCCTTCTATTCCAGGATCACTGAGCTCGCTCATCTCAACGACACGACTCGAAACGAAAAATTGAACGATATCGCGGCATTGCCGGTAACAGAGATTCTGGAAATTGAGAGCTAAACATGGAAATCACCCCTAATAACACCACGGGAAAAAAAATGGAACTCAACAGTGAAGTAGATGAGGCCTTGAGAATTTCAGAAGTGGCATTTGAAACAAATGATGCCATTATGATTACTGATGCCAATGCCAAAATCGTTCGGGTCAATCAGGCATTTCTTGAAACTACCGGCTATAGCCAGGAAGAAGTGATTGGCAAGAATCCGAGCATGATGAGTTCGGGTATGCACGATAAGGCATTTTATTCGGATATGTGGCAACAATTGCTTCGCAACGGCTATTGGTCAGGTGAAATTTTTGACAAGCGCAAGAACGGTGAGATCTATCCGAAATGGATAAAAATCACCGCCGTAAAAAACAAACTCCAGCAGGTTACTCATTACGTGGCAGTTTTTAACGACCTTAGTGAGCGCAAGAGAAGCCAGGAAGAAATACGCAATTTGGCTTTTTATGACTCGCTGACCAAGCTGCCAAACCGTCATCTGTTTCTAGACCGTTTTTCTGCAGCTTTATCCAGCGCTTCCCGCCTAAATAAGTTTGGCGCGATATTATTGATAGATCTGGATCGCTTCAAAATACTGAATGATACCCTTGGACATGATTATGGCGATTTCTTGCTGATCGAAGTGGCGATACGGTTAAAGGCAAGCGTACGAGAAATCGATACTGTAGCGAGATTGGGTGCAGACGAATTTGTCGTACTGGTCGAAGATATCAGCGACAATTCTGATGATACTTCCCTCAAGGTAGGATTGATTGCCGAAAAAATTCGCGAAACTTTGGCGCGCCCCTACTATTTCAACGGGCATCAACTGCTTAGTTCATCCAGCATCGGTGTCTATGTCTACAACGGTGATGAAAAGTCGATAGAAGAATTGGTTCAACATGCCGAAACGGCCATGTACCAAGCCAAGATTGCCGGACGCAACTTGATCCGATATTTTGATCCTGTAATGCAGCATAAGGTTACCTCTCACGCAGCGATTGAAAACGATTTGCGTCATGCCATCGCGCTGAATCAACTGCACTTGTATTACCAGATGCAGGTAGATGTCGATCATCGCCCATTGGGCGCAGAAGCCTTGCTCCGCTGGTTCCATCCAGAACGTGGCCTGGTTCTACCCAGTCTGTTCGTACCCATAGCGGAAGAAAGCACGCTAATCCTGGAGATCGGTAATTGGGTGCTAGATACCGCCTGCAGGCAACTGTCGATTTGGGCCGAAAGCCCGGAGACGCGCGACTTGACACTGGCCGTAAATGTCAGCGCCAAACAATTTGCAATTCCAGACTTTGTGGATCAAGTGGCAAATGTCTTGAAAACGCATATGGTCAATCCTTCGCGGTTGAAATTGGAATTGACCGAGAGCGTATTGCTGGAAGATATGTCCGCCACAATCCAGAAAATGCATGCGCTGAAAGCGCTCGGAGTCGCCTTGGCCATGGACGATTTCGGTATAGGGTATTCATCCTTGTCCTATTTGAAGCAATTGCCGCTGGATCAACTCAAGATCGATCAGGGATTTGTGCAAGGAATTACGAAAGACGGCAGCGATGCCATGCTAGTACAGACCATCATCGATTTGGCGACAAATTTCCGTCTGAACATCATCGCTGAAGGGGTTGAAACCCAGGCACAGCTGACTTTTCTAAAGCATCACGAATGCAAGGCATTCCAGGGATTCCTCTTCGGGATGGCGTTGCCTGTAAATGAATTTGAACGATTATTGTATCGAATTGCCAACGAGTTAACCGGGTCATATCGCGCATTCAAACCAGGAATATTGATGTAAGCACCATGAATAACCTACTGTCCGTCGAATCGGCAGTTTTAATTGCGGTGATATTTGCGTTTGATAGTGGATTTTAAAAAGGGGCGAATATGTTTTGGCGTACAACGGCTATCGCAACTGAAATTGCGTTAATCACATTTTGGAATTATAAGATGTCAGGGACGTATTATGCTCTGGACGTATTGTACTGCCTGCCGATTATACAGACTGCAAAAGTAGGGGCAATTCGCGCACAGCGCCAGACTGATACTCAAATGGCATCATTAGTGGGCGTCATATCCGCTGTCGTCTGGAGTATCGCCGAAGCGGCGGTAGTTTGGCCGAGTTATCCTCTCGGCGCATTCACCATGAACATCTTCACACGGAGTGTCACATTCACGGTACTGGGACGTGTGTTGGCCAAACTTTGGAAAGAAAGAAACTACTTCCGCAGGGACTCCTTGACTGGTTTGGCCAATCGTTTGGAGTTTTCCGAAAGATTCGCGGCAGAGCAGTTGCGCAGTGAATGGTCAAATCGACCCTACTCTTTGCTTTTCGTCGAAATTGACCAATTCAAGATGTTGAAAGCCAATCCAGATCATCGTGGAGTAGCAATGCTGAAAGTACTGTCAGACATATTGAGAGATAACTCTAGGTGCATTGATACCATTGCCCGCATTGGCGAGTACAAGTTCGGATTATTGCTCCCCGAAACGGATGAATATATCTGCGGGATATTGGGAATGCGAATCAAATCCGCATCAGAAAGGAAATTCCACGCCGCGGGCTGGCCCATTTCTTTGTCGGTCGGCCATTTGACCGTAGTCGGGAGCGCGAAGACTTTTGAAGAGCTGCTGCATGAAGCCAATGAAAAAATGTATTCGGTCAAAATGCAACGACATGCGCAATGGGATAAATTCAGCACCTCAACGCTTACTCAAAGCCGACCTTGATTTGTCCGATCATCTCGTCAGATACACCACAAACGTAATGCAACTATGAATCGGGTTGGTTTTACCGAAGGCATTTTTGTGGAGAATGGGAGAATGAGGGGACTCGAAACGGCGGCAACCGGATTTGCATTCTCCGACATCGCGAAATTCAGGGCACGCCCGACAGAAAATCATCGGGCAGGGTAAATGTCGCCACCACTGTTTTAGCCGCTCAAATCGCGTTTAAACGCTTCGATGTTTCGGCGGTTAGAATGTCATTGGCATTCTTTCACCGCGTTATCGAATGCCTCTTCTGTGTCTACACCGTTCTCGAAATATTGAGTTGCGGAACCGTCTGGAGTGTTCTCTAAATAAGCAAGAGCACCTGAACAGCTATCGAATGAATTACATGCGATCGCAGATACCGTATAACCACCTTCTACCGGACTCAGCTCAATTGGATAGCCTCCGGTTGGTTCAAATTGTGTCGCCTGTTTCCATCGACCGGCGATACAGGTTGCAACTCTGCCTGCTGAATGCCTGCTTGCCAGTTGCAGTGAAGGAGGTTTTTTTCGCAAGTAATCTTCCTGCGTTGCACAACCAGCCAGCAATACCACTATCATTATGATCAATTTAAGCATTGCTCCCCTTCCCCCGTATTATCATTTGCCTTAATCGCAGAATGCACCGCTTTCGACCCAAGGTCAATTCCGAGATTTGTGATGCGCCAATTCGATTACAATTGGCAGGCAGAAACAAGCCACGTACTCAGGAGGATAAACTTTGGTGACCTATGGCAATCCCTGAAAACACTCCCAACCGCAAACAATCCACGGCCTCTCATTGGAAAAAATGGGGTGACCATCCAATAATCGTCTCTATATTTCTTATGTGCGCTATCTCGGGCGCGCTAATAGCGTTTTCGCACAAACCAAAGACACTAACCGATGGCACTCTGGGTAGCCAACTTGTCACAAAGTCACCGAAAGAACTTACAGCTTGGCGTGCATCAATCAGCGACGATGTTGAGGCAATAAAGCAAACCAAATCTCTATATATCGGTAAAAAAATTCTTCTCACAGGTAAACCAGAGATAACAATGGTGCAATTAGGCGGCATTTCTTTCAGATTGGATTCTGTATTTGCGTCCATACCAATTTCCGGAATCCAAAAGAAGCTATTTCTGGACAAAGACAGGAAAACCGTGTTTCTGTGCAAAATTGAAGAAATTACCAATCAGGTTGTCATGGTAGATAACTGCCAAATCCAAGAATAATTTCATCAATGGTCAATGGTGAAATTCAATACCCGCCATTACGACGGCTTCAGCAAACTCTGTAAGACTGTTGCGCCTACTTTGTCCCGCAGGCGATGTCCCAAAGCATTTTGTCCAATCCGATTTTTCTGACCACTTCCCAATTACCAGTAGTTGAGCTTTCATAAACTGCGTTGCCATTGCCCATATTTCCAGAATACAGAGAAAAGGCCAGCAATCTTAATTTTTTCTTCTTGCAATCGAGTTCATGTTGCTGCCTAGTGGATAGATACGTCTTGCCACCCGCTGTTTTGGCGAATCTGAAGTCAAGCAGGGCCCACATTTTTACTTTGCTGCCTTTCTTGATATTCGTCGAAGGATCAACATAAGCGGTAGCATTCCCATCTTTGCTAATCAGAAATTCCACCCACTCCGCCATGACATTGCTGCTCACAATTGACAGGAACAACAGCAAAATATAGATCGCTTTCATGGAAGCATTTCTGACGCAATTCAACCCTCAACGGAACAGCAACTGGGAATACATTCCAGTCGATTATTTTACAGTAGTAGTTTATCCACGCGATTGAGGAATCGCATCTGCAGGTTTCTGCAAATTAGCCTGGGACGCTATTGCTTATCCATTCAGGAATCCGGTAGACAACCGTGACCTCGATATGCGGATTCTGGAGATGCTTTGGTGAGGTCTGCCAGCCTTGAATTTATTGGGGTGACTGATGGGACTCGAACCCACGACAACCGGAATCACAATCCGGGACTCTACCAACTGAGCTACAGTCACCATTGATCAAACGAGCAAGCTTTCGTCCAAGCCCATAGATAGCCACTATAATCCACTTGGAAGTCCTGCCGGACAAAATTTTGTCCCGGCACTTGGCAGACACTGGCGTGCCCGACAGGAATCGAACCTGCAACCCCCAGCTTAGAAGGCTGGTGCTCTATCCGGTTGAGCTACGGGCACAATTCTTTTCTTGGGCAAATCACGACTTGCTGCAAATTGGTCGGGGTGGAGAGATTCGAACTCCCGACATCCTGCTCCCAAAGCAGGCGCGCTACCAGGCTACGCTACACCCCGAAGGCTGCGCATTATACAGACACAGACCCATAAATCAATTTAGTTCTTGATGTTTTCTAAGCCTGGGAGTAGCCAGCATCAAGTAGTATCCCATCGACCACAAAGTGAGCAGCGCTGCGAGATACAACAATAAAGAACCGACAGACTGGCAATCGATACCGAGTAATTTATCGTGGTAAAGCAATAGCAGTACCGCAAGCATCTGAAAGGTCGTTTTCAGCTTTCCAAGCACCGAAACGGCAACACTCCTGCTTTCACCCAGCTTCGCCATCCACTCGCGCAATGCAGAAATTGTGATCTCGCGTCCAATTATGATGAAAGCGATGATTGCATCTGCCCGCCCAAGTTTCACAAGCACAATCAACGCAGCAGCCACCATCAATTTATCGGCGACCGGGTCAAGGAAAGCACCAAATGCGGAAAATTGATCGAGCTTTCGCGCCAGATAACCATCCAGCCAGTCCGTCGTCGCCGCAAGAAAAAACACAGCGGTGCTGATCAGATTTTTATGATGCAAGCTTAGAGTATCGTCAGTCAAATAGAACACGGACACAAATACCGGTATCAGCAGGATTCTTAACCAAGTGAGCAGATTGGGGACATTGAGCGGCATGATGCTAGTGTAGCTGCTGGTAAATCTTTTCAGCAAGCACTTTGCTGATCCCTTCAACTTGGCAGAGCTGCTCAACGCTGGCCTGTGCTATTTCGCGCAGGCCACCGAAGTGAGTCAACAGGTTGCGCCGACGCTTGTCCCCCACCCCGCTGATTTCTTCCAGCGATGAAGCTGTGCGCGCCTTGCCGCGTTTGGCTCGATGTCCTGTGATAGCGAAACGATGAGCCTCGTCGCGTATCTGCTGGATCAAATGCAGTGATGGATCGTCGCTGCGTAACTGCTTTACCTTGCCATCCGGGAATACCAGTTGCTCCAACCCGGCTTTGCGTTCCTCGCCTTTGGCCACACCTACCAAAGCCAGATCATTTAAGCCAAGTTCGTGCATGACTTCCATCGCGGTATGCAATTGCCCGAGGCCGCCGTCAATCAGAATCAGATCGGGCCGCGTCCCCTCTTCCTTGTGCCCGTCTTCTGCCAGCCTTTGGTAGCGGCGAGTCAATGCCTGGCGCATAGCCGCATAATCGTCTCCGGGCGTGATGCCGCTGATGTTATAGCGTCGATATTGCGAGGAACGCATCTCCAGATTTTCGTATACGACGCAGGAAGCCTGTGTTGCCTCGCCCATGGTATGGCTGATGTCGAAACATTCAATGCGCTGCAGATCCGGCATATCCAGGAACTCACGCAACGTGTCGAGGCGCAGTTTCTGGCCGCCCTGCTGAGCCTTCCGCTGCTGCAAGGCGAGTAATGCATTCTGCTGACCCATCTCCAGCCACTGCTTGCGTTCACCAATCGACGCCGGGCTGATCCTCACAGCATGCCCTGCCTGCTCGCTGAGCAATTGCGCCAGGGATTCGTCGCCGCATGCCACACCCAGCACCAGCAAAGGCGGGACGCTGCGACTCAGATAATGCTGGGAGATAAAGGCCTGAATGATCTCGTCCGCTGACAGATCCTCGGCATGGTCGGGAAAGAAGCTTTTATCACCAAGATAACGACCGCCGCGTACCATCGCGAGATTTACGCAAACCAAACCGTCCCGTTGTGCCAGCGCGATAATATCGGCATCGGTCATCCCGCCGGTGGACTCGACGAATTGCTTTTGCTGGACGGTATGCAACGCGCGTAACTGGTTCCGCAAGGCGGCGGCCTGTTCGTAACGCTGCTCTCCGGCAGCCTGTTCCATCGCCGCACGCAACGCCTGTTCGACTTCCTGATGCCGGCCTTGCAACACCAGCACGGCATTGCGGATGTCGGCTCGGTAATCCTCGTTCGAGATCAGCTTCACGCATGGAGCGGTGCAGCGATGGATCTGATACAGCAGGCAAGGTCGAGTACGATTGTTGAAAACGCTGTCTTCGCAGGTGCGAATGCGGAATATCTTTTGCAGCAATTGTATGCTTTCCTTGGCAGCATAGGCATTCGGGTAAGGGCCGAAGTATTGATGCTGTCGATTGGGCGTGCCTCGGTAATAAGTCAGGCGCGGGTACTGGTGTCCGGTAAGCACGATATATGGATACGATTTATCGTCACGAAACAATATGTTGTAACGTGGTCTTAAGGATTTGATTAAATTATTTTCGAGCAGCAATGCCTCGGCTTCCGAACGCGTGACGGTGGTTTCGATGCGCGCGATATGCGAAACCATCAGGCTGATGCGGGGAGAAACATTGGTTTTCTGGAAGTATGACGCGATGCGCTTTCTGAGTTGCAAAGCCTTGCCGACATACAGCACCTCGCTCTTGGCATCGAAAAAGCGATATACCCCCGGCAGCATGGGCAAGCTGGCAAGAACAGGTTTTGCATCAAATTTTCCGCTATTCAAAGTAACTTTATCCAAGATAGTTCGCGATATCCCCGATCACGGCCTCGAACATCGCCGTGGTCAGGCGTTTGGTCTGGGTGTTATAGCGGCTGCAGTGGTAGCTGTCGAACAGGGTCAGGCCGCTTGGCAGATCGTGGCGTGCGCCATGGCCGAAGTCGAATTCGCTTTTGCGCAATTGCAAAGCCGTCAGCACCGCCTGATGGGCGATCGTGCCGAGCGCCAGCACCGCAGCACCTTTTGGCAATATCGCCAATTCCTCGGCGACATAGCCATTACAGGTTTTCACCTCGACAGGCTCCGGCTTGTTCTGCGGGGGCAGACAGCGCACCGCGTTGGTGATCCTGCAGTTTTTCAGCTTTAACACCGGGTTTGCATCGCCCTCCCCGTTCAACGGATCCGCACACGTCGCAAATCCGTATTTGTGCAGCGATGCGTATAGCAGGTTGCCTGCAAAATCTCCGGTGAACGGCCTGCCGGTACGGTTTGCGCCATGCATCCCGGGAGCCAGCCCGACGATCAGGAAACTACCGCCAGAGCCCCCAAACGAATCGACCGGCATGGCATGATAATCGGGATGCAGGAGCCTGACGTCATCGAGGAAATCGGCCAGGCGCGGGCAGCGGCGGCAATCTTGATCAAAGGTAAGCATGCATCATTGTTTCATGTGGCGGTATTCTCTTCAAACTCCAGCAAGAAACTACCTTCGCCGTTCTGCCCCAAAACCTTAACCAGGTAGGGCATCACCTCCTGCAATACTCCTTGCAGCAACCATGGAGGATTGAGGATGAAAATGCCGCTGCCATGCATGCCGAAGCTGTCATCGCTTGGGGCTCGTATGCTTAGCGCGACGTTCAACCAACTTTTCACCTGCAATTTCTTGAGTTGCCCGGGCAGATGCCGCGCCTCGTTTCGTTGCAACAGTGGATACCACACGGCGTATACCCCGCCGGCAAAGCGTTTCAAACCTTCGCGCAACGCAGACAACACGCGCTGATAATCCAACTTGTCTTCATATGGGGGATCGATCAACACCAATGCGCGGCGAGAGGGTGGCGGCAAAAGCGCTTTCAGCGCGCTGAAACCATCGGCAGCCTGTACCAACACTCGAGCTCCGTGGCCGGCGAAATTCTGTTTCAATATCTCGCTGTCCGACGGATGCAACTCATACAAGCGCATTCTGTCCTGATTTCGCAACAGTTCCAGCGCGATCAATGGCGAGCCTGGATACAGCTTCAATTGTCCATCAGGATTGATGCGTCTTACCAGCGCCACATACTCGGCCAACGGGACGGGCAGATCGTTACGCCCCCACAACAGTGCGATGCCGCTTTCATGTTCCGCATTCTGCATCGCATAGCCGCTATCCAGCGCGTAGCAACCTGCCCCGGCATGGGTATCGATGTACCAGTACGGTTTGTTCTTCTGCGCCAGGTAGCGCAGCAAGTGCACCTCGATGAAGTGCTTCAGCACGTCGGCGTGACTGCCGGCATGGAAGGCATGGCGGTAACTCAACATGGTTTTGCATCAAGGAACATGCGGGGCACGTTCGTGCCAAACAGCATGGCACGACAAAATAAATAAGCCATCAGGATCCGCTAGCTGAAACCCGGGCGAGTGTGGATAACTGACTTCGGGAATGAAACGAACTACAGCGCGTTCTCGTTGGTCTCGCCGGTGCGGATGCGGATCACTTGTTCCACCGATGATATGAAGATCTTGCCGTCCCCGATCTTGCCAGTATGAGCCGACTTGGTAATGGCATCGACAGCGGCATCGAGCAAATTGGACGGTATCACCGCCTCGATTTTTATCTTCGGCAGGAAATCCACCACATATTCCGCCCCGCGGTACAACTCGGTGTGCCCTTTTTGCCGGCCGAAACCCTTGACTTCGGTTACCGTCAGCCCGCTTACACCCACCTCGGAAAGCGCTTCGCGCACGTCATCCAACTTGAATGGTTTGATCACAGCTTCGATTTTCTTCATGTTGGTTTCCTAGATAGCATTGAATGGGGTTTAACTTGAGCTTGATTCGGTTCTAATACCGGATTGTGAGTGGTAGCCGTTATTTCATGTCTGCTCTTCTCTTAACACCTGAGCCCAATTATTGGACTTGCCCGACTGGCTCCTGCGGTCGTGCAGCATACACAGATAGATGATGTCGGATGCCACTTCCTGCGGGAAACCCTGGCGATTGCTGCGCGTGGTCGTCATCAGATCGGCCAGATAGGCGTCAAAATCCGAGGAATCCCATAATTCCATGATCTTTTCGAACACGCGCGGGAAATGATATTCCAGCGCGTGAGGGTAATTTTGTTCGTTGTTGTTCAACAAACTTAATAATTTTGCATCCATAGTTAGGTATGGTTCAGCGACTTTGGAACAACGATGCGAATCAATACCGGAAACCTGATCCATCAGGCGAGCAACATAGCAAACTTCGGATAATGCGTAAAGCCTTCTCCCGATCGATCCCTAGCAATCGACCGCAATGTTCAATCCAGCACGCGATATTCCACACTGACTACTTCAAGCTCGTTGATACCTGTGGGAGTGCGCAATGTCGCGATATCTCCTTCGCTCAATTTAAGCAGTGCCCGCGCTAAAGGGGAAACCCAGCTGATCCGGCCTGCTGCCACATCCGCTTCGTCCACGCCGACGATACTATATTTGCTCTCGCAACCGTTTGCGTCGCAGACCGTTACCGTCGCGCCGAAAAATACCTGATTGCAGCTGCCGCGTTGCGCAGGGTCGACCACCTCGGCAAGCTCCAGGCGCTTGCGCAAAAATCGCACCCGGCGATCGATTTCCCTGAGGCGTTTCTTGCCATAGATATAGTCGCCGTTTTCCGAGCGGTCGCCGTTGGATGCGGCCCAAGTGATGGTTGTGACCAATGCCGGCCGTTCCACTTTCCACAGATGATCAAGCTCTTCCCGCAGCTTTCGGTATCCGTAGGGTGTGATGTAATTCTTGAGGCCGGCCGGCAACTGCGAAGCAAGCTCCAGCTCTTCGTCTTCGGATTCGCGTTCTCGTGTGAATGCTTTGCTCATGCGGGAATTTTACAACAATGTGATGGGCGGATTTAACAACGATCCAGACCATGCTAAGAAACAAAAGCGGCCGGATTGTTCCGACCAATTTGAAATGTGGCGTCCCCAACGAGATTCGAACTCGTGTTACCGCCGTGAAAGGGCGATGTCCTAGGCCTCTAGACGATGGGGACTTTAGACTTTTTAGCTCTTTTGGTGGAGATAAGCGGGATCGAACCGCTGACCTCTTGCATGCCATGCAAGCGCTCTCCCAGCTGAGCTATACCCCCGGTACCTCGAAAGAGCGCGCATTATAGAGATGCGACCTATGCTTGTAAAGCTGACATGTCAACCAATTGACAGGTAATGCTTCATGCGTGCCAGCACGGATTCGCGCGGAATCAACGCCAGCACCGCATCGACCGAAGGGGTGTGCGTCTGTCCGACCAGCATCACGCGCAATGGCATCGCCAGCTTGGGCATCTTCAGGTTGTGTTTGGACAGCATTTCCTTGATCAATGCTCCCAATGCCGGTGAATTCCATTCGATATCGGCAAAGCGTTCGGCCAGATCGCGCAAGGCGGGGAGCACTTCAGGGCCCAGGTGCGCATCCAGCAATTCCTGCGCCGGATGTATCTCGATGTAAAATACTTCCGCCTCATCAGCCAATTCGAGCAGGGTCGCGGTGCGCTCCTTGTACAAGGCGATCACCGCTTCCAGTTGCGGTGCGTCACTCACTTGCACGCCCCGCTCCTCCAGATGTTTTCGCACCAGCCTGTCCAAGCGAGAGTTGTCGGCCAACTTGATGTAATGCTGGTTCAGCCAGCGCAATTTTTCAGGGTCGAATTGCGCTGCCGATTTGCTGATGTGGCGAAGATCGAACCATTCCACGAATTGCTGCACGGAGAAGACCTCATCGTCACCGTGCGACCAGCCCAGGCGCCCCAGATAATTGATCAGCGCTTCCGGCAAATAGCCATCCTCGGCGTATTGCATCACGCTCACCGCGCCATGCCGCTTGGACAAACGCTCGCCGTCGCTGCCCAGTATCATCGGCACATGCGCATATTGCGGAATGGGCACACCCAGCGACTTGAGGATGTTGATCTGGCGCGGAGTGTTGTTGATGTGATCGTCGCCGCGTATGACTTGCGTGATACCCATGTCCAGGTCATCCACCACCACACAAAAATTGTAGGTAGGCGTGCCGTCGGCACGGGCAATGATCAGATCATCCAGCTCGCTGTTCTCGAACACGATCTTGCCTTTGACCATGTCGTCCCATGCCGCGACGCCATGCAGCGGATTTTTGAATCGCACCACGGGCTTGACGCCTTCAGGCGGGGAAGGCAGAGCTTTTCCCTGTTCGGGCCGCCATTGCCCATCGTAGCGCGGCTTCTCGCCGCGCGCGCGCTGCGCCTCGCGCATCGCTTCCAATTCTTCCGGAGAAGTGTAGCAGTAGTACGCCGTGCCTTCGTCCAGCATCTGCTGCAGCACTTCCTTGTAACGATCCATGCGCTGCATTTGGTAGAACGGGCCTTCGTCATAATCCAGGTTCAGCCATGACATGCTGTCCAGGATCGCCTTTTCCGACTCCCGTGTGGATCGCTCCAGATCGGTATCCTCGATGCGCAAGATGAAGGTTCCGCCCAGTTTGCGCGCGTATGCCCAGGAGAACAATGCGGTGCGCGCTCCGCCGATATGAAGGTAACCGGTGGGACTGGGGGCAAAGCGAGTTCGTACAGACATAAAGAAACAGAAATGAACAAATGAAAGGGCATATTTTACGGGCTTTATGCTTGGCACGCACAAATTGAATACCTAGCCCATTGACCAGCACAATCACGTTATGCTCTAATCCGCGCCCTCTCTTCTTTTTCTGGCTCGGGCGGTTAGCTCAGCGGTAGAGCACTGCCTTCACACGGCAGGGGTCACTGGTTCGAACCCAGTATCGCCCACCAATCGAAACAATCATTTGCAGCCGACTTCGCTATTGCATTAATTACAGACCAACAACAGAGGGCCAACATTGAACTTCCTGGCTCATGCACTGCTGGCCGGTGACTCTCCCGCCCTGATCGTGGGCGGAGTCACCGGCGACTGGATCAAGGGCTACTTGCCCGGACACTTGCCGGAAGATCTGGCAAGGGGAGTCGCCCTGCATCGCGCCATTGATAATTTCGCAGAATCGCATCCGTCGTTTCGGCGGAGCCGCTCACGAGTCTCTGCGGGCCGCAGACGATATTCCGGCGTTCTCGTTGACGTGTTCTATGATCATCTGCTGGCACAAAACTGGCATACGATTCATCATCTGCCATTGAACGAGTACAGCGAATCGATCTACAAATCGATCAAAGACAGACTGAACGATCTCCCTATCACTTCGCATCCTGCATTGACAATGATGGCAAAGGAGGATTGGCTTTCAAGCTATGCAAAGATTGAGGGAATTGCAGACGTGCTGGCCCGCATGTCGCGCCGAGCGCGAAACCCCAATCCACTGGAGAATGGCGAGCGGGAGTTTCTTGCTGACGTTGATGGATTTACTGCCGATTTCTACGTTTGGCTCGATGACACCAGGGAGTTCTGTCGGGGCTGGCTAGCCAAATATAGCCCCAGGCACTGAATGCTCTGGGTCGCGTGCGACAAGTGTCCAGGGTTTGCATCAATGTCGCATGCACTTCGCGCTTCATATAAATAACCCGAAGATATATTATCCGCTAGTTGGTTGATAGAGAATTCCGGAGTATTCTCAATCATAATCAACCCCAAAACGCGAAATCGGGGGGCGGGATGTACGAAATCGAAATCCCAAGCTTATATCTGCTAGCGGGCATCATGGTTTATGCCACGATCCATCACCTGACTATCGCCCTGAAGTCGCCCCGCAACCCCATGCAATTGCTGTTCTCCGGCATATGCCTGTGTGCGGTCATGGTCGCCATCTTTCATTCCCGGTCCC
>Ga0335084_10001821_pt1 | contig 20195 bp, 15 predicted proteins | sample Lox_Sample_44_FD_206721 | JGI IMG/M metagenome (GOLD analysis project Ga0335084, IMG submission 206721) | Soil microbial communities from Loxahatchee National Wildlife Refuge, Florida, United States - Lox_Sample_4.4 | ecosystem: Environmental > Terrestrial > Soil > Wetlands | place: USA...
GGGTCGCCCTCCAGGTGGACCAGCTTGTCGTCCTTCACGTACCCGACCAGCCCGCAGCCGCAGGAGCAGAAGGTGCACACCGAGGTGTACTCCTTCGCGTCCTTGAGCCGCGTGCCCTTGGCGGCGGCCTGCACCGCCTCGACGTCGAAGCCCAGGGTGCTGAGGGCGAGACCAGAGCCGACGGCCCCGGAGGCGCGCTTGAGGAAGGATCTCCGGCTGGTGGCCATCTTACGTCCTCCCCACCGGCTCGGGCTCGTGGGCCAGGACCGGGAGATGAAAGACCAGGAATCGGTAGGCGAGCAGCAGGAACGAGACCAGTCCGACGGTGATGAGGATCTCGGTGACCGCCGGGAAGTACGGAAGGCGCGCGCCCGCCTGGGAGAAGAAGTTCACGTCGAAGCGGTTGAGGATCACGCCGGCGATCACGCACACGGCCGCCCAGAGCAGGGCGGAGGTCGACTGGCGCGCCGCCTCGCTGGAGTAGAGCGCGAGCGGCAGGATCACGCCGATGCCGATCTCCAGCAGCCAGAGGAGGCTGGCGAGGTCGCCGGCGAAGAGCAGCCCGAGCCTTCCGCGCACGGCCAGGTCGCCGACCTTGACCAGGAGGTAGAGGCCGAGCGCGATCTGCGCGCCGCGGGCGAGGCCGCGGAGGATCGCGGTCTCCGGCGGCCGCCGCAGCGCGCGGGAGCTGGCGATGGACTCGAACGACACCGTGGCGAGGCCCACGGCGATGGAGGAGAGAAAGAAGAGCTGGGGAAGGATGGGCGTGTACCAGAGCTCGCTCAACCGGCCCTTCATGAGCAGGAACAGCGCGCCCAGCGAGGACTGGTGCAAGAAGGAGAGGACGATGCCGGCGATCACCAGCGGATAGGTCATCGCGGTGAGCACCTTGCGGGTCTTCTCCCAGCGCAGCCCCTCCGCGGCGACCGGGCCAAACTCCAGCCCCAGCACCGTGAGGTAGGTGGTGATGCAGATGGCCACCTCGAACATCACCGAGCGCGGCTGGCCGTAGACGATCGACTTCCACAGCGCCCAGGGCTTGCCGACGTCGAGCGTGATCCCGATGCCGGCGATCAGGTAGCCGAGGAAGGCGGTGAGGATCGCGGGCCGGACGATCGGCTTGTACTTCTTCATGCCGAAGATGTAGTAGGCGGCGCTCATCGTGTAGCCGCCGGCCGCCAGCGCCACGCCGCAGAGCAGGTCGAACGCGACCCAGATGCCCCACGGATGCGGATCGCTCAGGTTGGTGGACGCGCCCAGGCCGAATCCCAGCCGGAAGAGGGCGGAGAGGATGCCGGCGCCCGTGAGGACGGCGAGGAGGATGGTCCCGCGGGTGAGGAACTTCTGCGTCTGCTGGAGGGGGGCGTTCATCGCTTCTCCTCCTTCGAACCGCGGTTGCGCCAGGCGGCGATGGCGGCCAGCCCGACGAAGAGGCCCCCGGCCGCGACCGGGACCTTCGACAGCGAAGCCCAGGTGAGCGCGGGCAGCGGCTCCTTCGGGACGTTCATGCGGAAGCCGAGCTTCTCGAACGGGACCCCCGAGATGTAGAGCCAGGAGGTGCCCCCCGCCTCGCTCTTGCCGTAGACGTGGTCGACGTACTTGCCGTTGCCGCTCGCGATCCGGCGCTCCGCCTCCTTCAGCAGTTCCTCGCGGTCGCCGTACGTCAGCGCCTGCGTCGGGCAGGTCTTCACGCAGGCGGGCTTGCGTCCCTCGGCCGTGCGGTCGGCGCAGAAGGAGCACTTGCGCACGTGCGGCGCGATCTTGCCCCACTCGTATCCGATCGATCCGAAGGGGCACGCCATCATGCAGTACCGGCAGCCGACGCAGCGCGAGTAGTCGTAGGTCACCGCGCCCGATCCCGTCTTCACCAGGGCCGCGGGCGGGCACGCCGAGGCGCAGGCCGGGTCCTCGCAGTGCATGCATTGCGTCTTCACGAAGTTCCACACCGCGCCGGCTTCGGTCTTGTGCTCGACGAAGCGGACGGTGGTGAAGGTGTTCGCGTCGATCGCGGGCGGATTGGTGAAGTCCGCGCTGGCCGCGGTCTTCTCGCCCTCGTTGCAGTTCCAGGCCTTGCAGCTCACCTGGCACGCGCGACACCCGATGCAGCGGGTGAGGTCGACCAGGACGCCTTTCCGACCGGTTTGGGGAACGGTCATCGCACGGCTCCGCTCTGGTGGGGCGAGAACGGGCTCGTGTCACAGCATCGTGCGTGCCATGCCGCCGGATCCGATGGGATTTCCGCGGAGAGGGGAGCAAATCGCGCAGGAGATTCGTGTTTTTCTGCCCGGCGCCGAATCCATTGCGCCCAGGCCGAGGCACGCGGCTCAGAGCGGGCAGGAGCCGAAATGCGTGGGGCCCGCCTTGCGGAGCAGGGAGCCAGCCAGGATCTCGGCGCCCACCGCGCGGCCGGCGACGAGACCGGCCTGGTTGCTGAACTCGAAGTGCACCCCGCCGAAGATGCGGGAGCGGCCGGCTTCGAGCGCAGCCGCCGAGAAGCCCGTATAGAAGCGCGGGGCTCCGCCGGGGGCGCCGTCGTTCTGGTGGGCGAAGGCGACGTCGTCGCGGCAGAAGAAGCCTGCCAGCACGGTGGCCGCGGCCGCGGAGAAGGCGCTGTGCCCGGAGGTGTGCTGCGGGTTGCCGCCGATGCCGCCGCCGCGCGGCTTCCAGGCCGGGTCGGCCTCCGTCGCCGGGTTGCCGTCGGTATCGGCTTCGTTGATCGCGGTGGCCGGCCGCCAGTGCGCGTAGAGGAACTTGGACTGGAACGTCGGCGCGACCACGTCGGCCAGGGCCATGGAGACGAGCGCGAGAAGGCGGGCCTCGTCGAGGAAGGGCACGCGCCGCGACCCGGCCACCTCGAGCGCGATCCCCACCCATTCGCCCGGGGGCTGATCCGTTCCCGGCGCCAGGTTCCAGAACTGGAAGGTGGCCAGGAGACCGGGGTCGGGCAGGGCGGCGTTCCCCAGCACCTCGACCTCGTTCAGCGCTCCCGCGTACTCGACGCTGTCGAGCGCTGGCGGCGGCGGGCTGACGAATGCGGCGGGATCCTGGACGGCGAAGGGCACGAGATTCCTGAACTGCGCGTTGGACCATGCGGCGCGGAACACTCCGGGCCCGGATCCCGCCGGCACCGTCTCCACGGGGCGCGAGCCGTCCGCTGCCCGCGCCGCGACGACCTGGGCGCCGACCGCGGCCCCCCAGGCGGCGCCCCTGTCCACTCCGGGACGATGATCGAGCGCGGCGAGATCGGCGGCAAACTGCGCGTCGAAGCGCGCCGCCTGGTCGGGGAAGAGCGCCGCCAGGACGGCTCGCGCGGCCGCCGCCGCGGCCGCGGGGAGGCTGGCGATGACCGGCGCCCCGTCGGGCGGGACCAGCGCCGGCGTCCGGCCGAAGGGGCCGCGCGAGACGATGCCGTTGACGGCGTCGAAGATGGCGACGTCCACCATCGCGTACGTGCGCGCCGCGTCCACGTCCGCGGCCTTTGCCGTGCGCACCGCGTCGCGGGCGAGACCGTTCCAGGTGCGGATGGTGTCGGGCTCGCCCGCTGCCAGGTCCTGGGCCCGGGCATTGCGCGCTGCGGCGCAGACAAGGATGGCGGCAAACCCGCTGCGGAGCAGTGTCTTCATCGTGCGCCCCCTTCGTCGGCCGGCGCAGGGAAGATGGAGGCAGCGGCGCCAGTATTCCCTGGACTCGAACGGGTACCGGCGTGACGAGGCGCACAGAAGCAGGGGGCGCCTTCATGGTAGAGGCAAGAAGGCAGTTCCTGCGGCGAGGCGACCCTGACGACCCGCGTCGACTATCCAGGCACCGGGGACCTCTCGTTGCGCACCGGCAACGGGTACCAGGTGATCGTGGGCAAGAAGTCGCCGCCCCCTTCGTCGCGCGGGCTCCGCTTCCTGCGCGGCCGCGACTTCGAGGCGCGCGCGCCGGCGGGTCAGCCCTCCGTCACCCTGGTGGCAAGCCCTCTCGAGGCCTCGGTGGTGGGGCGGCTGGCGAAGTCCAAAAAGCGTCCCCTCGAGCACGAGCTGGTCTCGCTGGAGGTGTACGACGGCCAGGGGACGAGCGCGACCGTGCGCTCGGGCGCGGAGACCGCCCAGCTCGAGCTGACCGCCCGCGAGGGCAAGCTGTTCTCGAAGAAGAAGCTGCTCTTCTGGCACGGAGCGCGCGGCGACCTGGGCGGGGCGAGCTGGCCCGACGTACAGCTCCTGGAGGTGACGGCCTCCGGGGACGTTCCCTTCGCGGCTCAAGTGGAGGCGACCTGCGGCGACGCGCGGGGAACCCTCGGCCTCTTCGACGTGCTGGCGGAGGACCCGGAGGCGCCCGGCACGTTCCGCACCCTTCGCCACGGCCTCTTCCGCTCGCGCACGCCGCGGCTGAGGATCTGCTCCGGAGGCCTGGAGCCGGGGCAGCTCCGCTTCGTGCTCGACGACGGCGCGGAGGAGACCGACGACGAGGTCGACTTCACCGGCCTGCTCGCCGGCAAGGACAGCGTCGAGCTGCCGGCCTATGCCCGCCTGGGCAGCGGGGTGACCGGCAAGGTCAACCAGGGCGTGGGCCGCAAGCGCCTGGTGCAAGAGAGCGCCGAGGAGGCTCCGGCGGAGGGCGACTGCGCGCTCTTCCTGCACGGGGAGAACCGCCTGCGGGTGGAAGCGGCCGGCGCGCCCCTCTTCGTCTCCCGCTCCTTCCACTACCTGGCCGACGAGCGGACGGTCCCGGGCGGCTGGTTCCAGCCCGACGAGGTGGAGGTGGAGGGGGCGAAGCTGCGGGTCATCAAGGGATCGCTGACGCTCGACTTCCGCGACGCGGCCACGGACGCGCAGGTCTCCCGGGCGCTGCACGCGCTGCGGGCGCGGCCGCGCAGCTTCGCCGGCCAGTACAACGTCGTCGAGGCGCACTTCGGCGAGGACGTGACCGGCGGGAAGCTGGCGGACCTGTGCAAGGAAGTGAAGGGCCTGGAGGATCCCGACATCGAGGCGGTGGGCTTCGTTCCCCTGCTCGTCCCCGCGCTCTCCTCCCTGCAGGAGCGGCTGCCGCAGCCGCTGCTGGGCGACTTCGCCGTCGCCACCCACACCTTCAACAACGCCGACGACCACTGGCACCACTTCGTCATCCACACCTTCCCCGCGCACCGGCTGATCGAGAGCCGGCTCTTCCCCGACCAGCGCCCGCCGCAGGTCGCCGTGGCCGGGGCCCGCTTCGAGACCAACAAGAGCTTCCTCCGCCCGGAGGCCCAGGACGAGCTGCGCCGCGTCCGGGAGCTGAACGACCAGGAGCCGGAGCGGAAGATCGCCATCTTCGGCCATACCGACCGGGTAGGCGCCGACGCCTCGAACAACGACCTGAGCCGGGCGCGCGCCGGGGCGATGAACGCGCTTCTGCGGCACGACGAGGGCTTCTGGTACGACCACTTCGCCGTCCACGAGCACCTGGGCAACGGGACGCCGGAGCTGAAGTTCGCGCTGCGCGACCTGGGACAGTTCGCCGGACCCATCGACGGCACCGCCTCCCCGCAACTGGACGCCGCGGTGGACGCCTTCAAGGCTTCCCACGGCCTGGGCGGGACGGGGGCGACGGCGGCCACCCGCCAGGCGATCGGAGCGTCGCTGCGCAACGAGGCTGCCTGGGGAGTGCGCGAGATCCAGTCCATGCTCACGCTCCTCGGCCACTACAGCGGGCCGATCAACGGCGTGGACACGGCCGCCACCCAGACCGCCGTGCGCGCCTTCCAGGCCAGCGAGGGGCTCACCCAGGACGGCAGCGTCGGGCTCGTCACCCGCATCGCGCTCATCCGGCGGTACCAGGGCGCGCTCTTCGCCACCGCGCTGGCGGCGGACCGCTTCCACCCCGGCGCGGTGTTCGGCTGCGGCGAGGCCTTCCCCATCGTGCCCACGCCGGACAACGTGGAGTCGGCGCAGAACCGGCGCGTCGAGGTCATCTTCCGCCGCACGCCCGTGACCCCCATCGACGCCGCCCAGGTGGGCGCGGCCGTGCCTTTCTTGCAGTGGACGGCGCCGGAGTTCGACGGCGCGCCGCCCGCCCAGCCGCCCAAGGTGGTGGTGGCCATCACCGACACCGGGTTCGGCCGCAGCCTGGCGGCCGACAACTTCAGCGGCGAGCAGGGCAAGCTCCCCAACGACCTCCTGATCAAGGGCGAGCGCCTTCTCCGTCCTACGGACACGAGCGGCGCCAACGCCGGCAACCCGACGTTGCAGACGGTGTTCGCCGACGGGAACCTCCAGGGCGTGGGGGACGTGGTCGGGCCCACCGGCGCGGCGCCCCCCGGCGGCGGCCACGGCTCGGCGGTGATGACCTGCCTGGGAGCCGACGGGGTGGGCAGCCCCGTGGGAGGCTTGCCGCGAACCGCGCGCAACACCGTGCTGGGCACGGCCCCCCACGTGCACATCCGGCCCATCCGCATCTCGGCCGCGGGCGGCGGCGCCAACTTCTTCAGCTACCTGCTGGGCCTGGAGGCGATGGCCCTCGACCCGGAGGTGCTGGTGCACACCACCTCCATCGCCGACTGGGTGGCGACCGGGAGCTTCACCCCCGCGCAGCTCCGCGCCATGCAGGAGCGGGCGCAGGAGATGGTGATGCAAGGGAAGCTGATGTTCTCCGTCCCGCAGAACTACAACGGCGGATCCTTCCCCACGCGCTACTGGGCGGGGACGACGCAGTGGGGCCGGCTGGCTCCCGACAAGCGCAACGCCCGATCGACCAACTCCGGGGCCAACGAGTTCCGGAGGCGCCTGGAGATCGTGGGCGCCACGGCGCGGGTGGGACGCGCCCCGGCAGGCGGCGCGCTCACCGTCAACGCGCCGGGGCAGCAGGAGCTCATCGCCGACTTCAGCTTCGTGGGCGAGCAGGTGGGCATCTTCATGCCCGGATCGCAGATCCGCGCGGTGATGCCCAGCGCGGCGGCCCTGGCCGGCGTGCTCGGGTCCCCGGTGCCCATCGCCGCGCAGAACGTGACCGTGGGCGGGATCGACGGCACCTCATTCGCCACCCCGATGACGGCGGGCGTGGCCGGCGAGCTGATGCTGCTCGACCCGGACCTGCGCCAGCCCGCCAACGTGGCGCGCGTTCTCGAGTACCTGGAGGCCACCGCCGACCCGCTCCCCAACGTGAACCCGGCGGGCGGCACCGGGGCGCCCGCCAACCAGCGCGTGAACGACCCCACCATCGCCGGGAACGCGGCCCATCCCAGCTTCTCCGGGATCCGCCGTGTGCACTTCTGGAAGGCGGCCCTGGCGGCGCTCAACAAGGGCCTCTCGGCGGAAACGCGCGGCGCGGCCGGGGCGCAGGACGCCTTCTTCACCTTCTGCACGCTGCGCGACGACGCCTCCACCGAGTTCTACGGCTTCGAGATCCGCAGCCCGGTGCCGGACGCGACCGTCTGGCTGCGCAAGGCCAGCGGCGAGATCGTCCCTGCCCAGGACGCGGGAGCCATCTTCCCCGGAGGCCGCACCAGCGCAAGCTGCTGGCGCACGGTGGACGCGCTGCAGCTGGGGCCCAACCAGCCGCTCCCCGCCTTTCCCTGGCCGCCGCCCGCCTTTCCCGCCGGGCGGCGCGTCTTCTTCCTCTGCCAGTTCAGCATCGCCAAGGCGCTGCTGGCGCAGTTCCAGTCGCTGGTCCTGCACCTGCCCGCGGCCGATCCCAGGCAACCGGGCGGGGCCGACTCGCCTCCCTTGCTCGATCTGCGCATCGACGACCGGGGAACGATGCGCAACCCGGGGGCGATCGCGCCGGGCGCGCCGGCGCCGCAGCAGGCGCTGAAGACCTTCGTGCAGGCGTTCGACGACTTCGTCTTCCACCTCTCGGCGGCGCCGCAGCCGCTGGCCAGCTTCCTCTGCTTCGCCCAGGGCCACCGGACCGGGCTGGGAGTGGGCGAGACGGTGACCGTCTTCGTCTTCGCGGTCGACGGCTTCGGCAACCTGACGGATCCGGGCGCGCTCGCCGTCAATGTCACGCACAACGGCACGCCCGGGAGCGCGGCGCCGGTGGGGGGCGTCTTCCTCGGAGGCGCCCCGGCCGCCGCCGGCGGAGTGCCGCTCGCCTTCGGGGCGGCCGGCGATCCACCCGGCATGGCGCGGGTGCAGTTCCAGGGGAATACCGCCGAGAACGTCACCCTCTCGGTCAACGACGGCGCCGGACACGCCGGTTCGGTCGTCCTCCAGGTGGCCGCGGCCTCGGCCGTGTCCTCCTTGCAGCTCGAGGTGCGGCGGCGCGGCGGCGGCGCCAGCGCCGTGGCCCAGCCACCCTTTGCCGGCGAGCCCATCGAGATCGCGGTGAGGGCGGTCGACGCCAACGGCCGGGTGCGCGCCGACTTCACCGGCGACGTGACCCTGCGCGTCCTCCAGGGCGAAACCGGCTCGGATGGCCCGCCGCCTGCTCGCGGCGTGCACGTGAAGGTGAACGACGCCGATCCCTTCAGCGCGGCCGCCTTCCACCACGCGTTCATCGCCGCCGACGCGGGGCAGCACGTCTTCCCCCTCTTCTGCTACACCACCGGAACCCTCCAGCTCGGGGCCAGCGGAGGAGGGGCGACCGGCCAGGGCGAGTCCATCCAGGTCGTCGCCGGGCCGGTGGCGAGCTTCGCCCTGCAGGCATCCTCTCCCCAGAAGGCGGCGAAGCGGTTCGAGCTGGCGCTCACGGCCGTCGATGCGCACCAGAACCGCGCGGAACAGTTCGCCGGCCAGGTCGCGCTCTCCCTCGCCGCAGGGACCGCCGGGGTTGCCGGCCCGCCTCCGGACGGCGTCTTCATCGGCGACACTGCCCTGGTCGCGGACGACAGCGTGAGCTTCTCGCAATCCGATCAAGGGGTGCTGCGCGTTCCGGTCACCTGCTTCCGGGCGGAAAACGTCACCTTCCGCGCCACGCACAACCCGCCTGCGGGAGGGGCTGCCATCGTCAGCAATTCCTCGGCCATCCAGGTCCAGGCGGCGGGGGCGCTGCACCACTTCCGTTTCGAGATCACGGGGGCCGGCCGCGCCGGCTCGGCCTTCCAGCTTCGCGTCATCGCCGAGGACGCGGATGGAAGCCGCCTCACCGGATTCGCCGGCAACGTGCAGATCGGCCTGGTGGCGGGAACGGCGTTCAATGCCGCTCCCCGGCGGGGCGTCTTGATCGAGACCGCGCCCGGAGTGGCCGGAAACGCGCACGTGTTCGGCGCGGCCGACGCCGGCGCCTTCACCTTCCTCGTCACGCCTTTCACCGCCGAAGGGGTCACCCTCAGCGCCAGCGACGGTGCCGGGGTGACCACGAACACGCCGGCGCTGGCCATCCAGGCCGGGCTCTTCACCCAGTTCGCGGTGCTCCCCGCGGCCGGCGCGAAGCGGAACGTGCCCTTCGGAGTGCGCGTCGAGGCCCGCGACGCCTTCAACAACGTGGTGCTCGACTTCCTCGGACAGGTCAACCTCCTGGTGAACCCGGGCACCGGCGCCTTCGCGGCGGTGGCCGCCCCGGCGGGGCAACATCCCTTCGCGGTGGCCGACGCCGGCGTGCACGTCTTCAACCTCACCGTGGCCACCTCCGGCGCCGGCCACCAGGTCAGGGCCACCGACGGCAACGTGGCCGGAACCTCCGGGGCCTTCAATGTCGCCCCGTGAGCCGCTCGTCGCGCTGGCGCTTTTCGCCTGCGCTGGTGTGCCTCGTCAGGAGGAGCCGATGGCAGGACCGATCCTCGTCGCCGAGCGATACTCGGGCACGGGTCCGCAGGCCGGGCTGGAGAGCGGGGCGACCATCGCCCTGGGTGCGCAGGCGTGGCGCGATCTGGAGTCGCGGATTCCCGAAGGGCACCCGGCGCGCGGCAAAGGCGACGGGGTGGACTTCGCGCGCTCCGCCTTGCTCTTCGTCCGCTTCCCGGCGGACTCCAACACGCTCCTGCACTTCGATTCGGCTTCGACCTCGGCGCGCGACCTGACGCTCCGCCTGTCACGGGTGGCCGCGGTTCCCGATCTGCTCGCCGTCGTTCCGGCGCAGTCCTGGCTCCTGCTCGAGCTTCCCCGGGCCACGGTCGAAGCGCGCCCCCAGGTGTCGATCTGGGTGGGAGGAGCGCGGTTCGAGACCAAGGTCGAGTACCGCGGTTAGCACGGGCACTGCGCTACTCTGCGCGGATGCGATTCTCCTTCCTGCTCCTCGTCCTCGCCTGCGCGGGGGCGCCCGCGAAGCCCGCGGCACCGCCCGATCCGCTCGCCGACCTGAACCGCGTCGCCCGCACGGCGTACGCGGAGGCGCGGGACAGGGCGCTGGCCAACGCGGGCCCCGTGCTCATCGTCGGACCTGCGCACATCACGCTCTTGCAGGGGGCCTCGCGGACCGAGCTCGAGCTGGTCCCGGCGATCTACCAGGACCTCAAGTCGATCGCACACCTGGCGCTCGGGCTGCACTCGATCTACTTCGAGTCGCCAGGCGATCCGGCCCGCCTCGCGGGGCTGCGTGCAGCCGCATCGCGGGCGCTGGAGGGGCTTGGGGATCGCGGGTTCACGAGCGCGCAGATCGATCGCCAGCGGGAGATCATCCGCCTTTCCCTGGCGGTCGGCGGCGCTCGCGATCTTCCCGCCTACGAGCGCGCCGTCGCCCCGCTGTTGCTCGCCAACGCCCTCGATGCCGCCTCCGCCGAGATCGCCGATCTCGACGCGGCCCTGGCGGCGGCGCGAGGCGCTCTGGGCCCCGAGGGGTTTGCCCGCCTCCACGTCATCGTGGTGGGCGCGCACATGGCGCGCGAAGGCGAGATCGCGATGCAGTACTTCGAGAAGCTCCTGGGCGAGAAGGAAGGGCTCCGCCTGGTGTTCGCCGAGGGCCTGTGGGACGAGCGCTCCGAGCTGCAGCTCCTCGCCACCCACCGGCTCGACGCCAGCGTGGGCCAGGGCTTCTTCGGCGACCCGCGCCGCCTGCACCGCGATTTGCTGTCCGACGCGGCAGCGCAGGTGCTGGCGACGCGGCCCGCGAAGTTGGAATGAGGGAATGGTACCTTGGAAGAGTGGAGTCGACGCTCCTTCAGGAGCTGAAACGCCGGCGTGTGGTGCGGGCGCTGGTCGGGTACGGGATCGCGGCCTTCGCGGTGCTGCAGATCATCGAGCCGGTGATGCACGGGCTGCACTGGCCGGAGGCGGTGCTGTCCTACGTGGTGGTGGCGCTGGCGGTCGGCTTCCCGGTGGTGGTGGCGCTGGCCTGGGCCTTCGACGTCAACGCGGGGAAGATCGAGCGGACGCCGGCGGGGCAGTGGCGCGGGATCCGCCTGGCCTCCATCCTCCTCGCCATCGGCCTGGCCGCGGCTGCGCCGGGCATCCTCTATTACTTCCTCCTTCGCAAGCCGCCTCCGCCGCCGAGCGTGGCGGTGCTGCCCTTCGTGAACATCTCCAGCGACAAGGAGACCGACTACTTCTCCGACGGCATCACCGAGGAGTTGATCAACGCCCTCGCCCACGTCGAGGGCTTGCGGGTGGCCTCGCGCACCGCCGTCTTTGCCACTCGCGGCAAGAACCTCGACGTCCAGCAACTCGGCGAGCAGCTCAACGTGGCGACGCTGGTGGAAGGGAGCGTGCGCCGCGAGGGAAACGCTCTGCGCATCACCGCGCAGCTGATCAAGGTGAGCGATGGCTACCACCTCTGGTCCGAGTCGTTCGACCGCGAGGCGAAGGGCATCTTCGCCATCGAGGACGAGATCGCGCGCTCGATCGCGGGCGCGCTGCGCCGCACCCTGGTGGGCGTGAAGCAGGGCACTTCGGACGTCGCCGCGCACGATCTCTACCTGAAAGGCCGCTTCTACTGGAACAAGCGCACGGGCGAGGGCATGCGCAAGGCGGTCGCCTTCTTCGAGGATGCCATCCGGCACGACCCCTCCTACGCGCAGGCGTACGATGGCCTCGCCGACGCGCTCACCCTGCGCATCGAGTACGATCTCGCACGCCCGGCAGAAGTGGTCCCCAAGGCCAAGGAAGCGGCGCGGCGCGCTCTGGAGCTCGATCCCTCGATGGGCGAAGCCCACGCTTCTTTGGGGCTGATCGCCACCCACGATCGCGACGATGCCACCGCCGTGCGGGAGTATCGCAAGGCCATCGAGCTTGCGCCCGACTACGCGCTGGCGCACATGTGGCTCGGCATCGTGTTCATGTACGACGGGCGATTCGACGAGGCGCGCCCGGAGCTGGAGCGCGCGGTCCAGCTCGATCCGCTGTCGCTGATCGCCAACGAGAACCTCGGCGAGTTGGAATACGACGCGAGAAACTACGACGCCGCGGTGCGGCAGTTCCGCAAGACGCTCGATCTGGACCCGGCGTTCGTCATCACGCACGCCGCGCTTGCCCAGGCGCTGTCCATGCAGGGAAAGCACGAGGAAGCGCTGGGCGAGGCGGACCGGATCAGCCTGGGTCCCCTGCGCGACGTCATGCGAGCGCAGTTGCTGGCGCGCGCGGGCAGGCGGGAGGAGGCGCTCGCGCTGGCGAACGACCTGGCGAAACGGTCCTCGCCCGAGGCCCCGCGCCCCACGGATCTCGCAAACGCCTGGCTGGCGGTGGGCGACGTGGAGCGGGCGTTCACGCTCCTGCAAAAGGACTGCGAGCGGCTCGCCAGCCCGGGTCTTCTGGTCGCGCCTGAGTACGACGCGATCCGCGGCGACCCCCGCTACCACGCGCTGCTGCGGTGCTTGAAGAAGGAGTGAGCCAGAGTGATCCGTCCCTGCACCGAGAAGGACCTGCCGGCGATCTTCGCCATCGTCAACGATGCCGCGCAAGCCTATCGCGGCGTCATTCCGGCCGACTGCTGGCACGAGCCCTACATGCCGATGGAAGAGCTGGAGCGCGAGATCGGCGACGGAGTCGCGTTCTGGGGCTACCTGTCGGGCGGCGAGCTCGCGGGAGTGATGGGCATCCAGGAGCGCGGCGCGGTGACGCTCATCCGGCACGCCTACGTGCGGACCGCGGAGCGGCGCAAGGGCATCGGCGAGACGCTGCTCCGGCACCTGGAAGGCTTGACCCCCAAGCCCATCCTCATCGGCACCTGGGCCGCCGCCACCTGGGCCATCGGCTTCTACGAGAAGAACGGCTACCGGCTTCTCCCCCGCGCCGAGATCGAGCGGCTGCTGCGCAGGTTCTGGAGCATCTCCCAGCGGCAGATCGAAACCTCGGTCGTGCTGGCGAACGCGAGCTGGAGCTCAGCCTCTGAGCGCTGACCGCAACCGCGTCCGGTCGAAGGAGATCACGCGGAGCAAGAGGAAGAATCCAATCGACACCAGCACGTGCCACCAGGCGTGGAGCTGCGGATTGGGAATGCCGTGGGCCGGGAGCGTCACGCTCACCAGGGTGCAGGCCTTGAGATCCACGAACCAGGCCGCGATCCCCACCGCGTAGGCGGTGAGCCCCAGGGCGAAGCTGCGCCGCACCGGCGCATTTTCCGGCCGGAGCGCGAGCCAGGTGACCCGGCCGAGACAAAAGATCTCCAGCGTCCCGAAGCTCAGATGGAAAGCGAGGAATTGTGCGGCGCCGCGCTGGAGCGTCCCTGCCGTTGCCAGCAGCGCGTAGGCCAGGAGCGCCACCGGGAACCAGCGGCCGAGGCGGCGCTCGGGACCGTTCTCCACCAGCAGCCACACCAGGAAGGTGACGAGGTAGAGCATCGGCAGCTCGTCGAGCATCTGCAGCTCGAAGCGGAGCGTGGCGTGGAAGGCGATGCTTCCCAGTCCCACCAGAATCAGCAGGGCGAAGGCGATTCGCACCTCGCGGGCAAAGGTGCGCAGGGAGATCCCGAGCGTGCCGGCCAGGACCATCGCCAGGCTGGAGAAGGTGTTGAACGCTTCGCAGACCCAGGGGAGGAGGGCGTAGTTCCGCTCGCACCAGTCGACGCTGGCGGTGGGTGCTCCCCAGAAGCCCACCGGGTCCACCGGCATGGGCGGAAGTCTACCGGCTATTCTGCCGGAGCGGCGCCGGAGAGGGTGTCGATGCGGTTCTGCGCGTTTCCCGCCGGTGTCTTGTCGCCGGAGGTGCGAGCAGGGGAGGGCGCTTGCGAGGGCGCAAAACGAGTCCAGGCGAAGTACAGCCCGGCCGCGACGATGGCGAAGAGCAGGAGCTTCTTCATTTTGACCGCCTTCCTACCCGTTGAGCACGATCACTCTCTCGGCCGCCCAACCGGGAAGGCAAGTTTTCCGCTCCGGGAGTGCTACAGTTTGCCCGGTGTCCGTCGAGAACCTCATCGGCGAGTTGAAGCGCCGCCGCGTGTTCCGTGCGCTGATCGGCTACGGCCTCGCCGCATTCGCGGTGCTGCAGATCATCGAGCCGATCATGCACGGGCTCCACTGGTCCGACGAGGTGCTCTCGTTCGTGGTGGCGGGGCTCGCGGTCGGCTTTCCAGTGGTGGTGTCGCTGGCCTGGATCTTCGACGTCAACGCCGGCCGCGTCGAACGGGCCGCCCCGGCTGAAGGAAGCTTGCGAGGCGTGGGGCTCGCGCTGGTGCTGGTGGGCATCGGCGCGCTCGCCGCGGCTCCGGGCGTGGTCTGGTACTTCTTCCTCCGCGCACCCCGGCCGCCCGCGGCCACCCGCGATGCGGCGCTCAGGGCCAGCCTCGACCAGGCGCCACCCGCCTCGGACATCCGCGCCCGGCCGTCGATCGGCGTGCTGCCCTTCGTGGACATGAGCCCCGGCAAGGACCAGGAATACTTCACCGACGGCCTTGCCGAGGAGCTTCTCAACCTGCTGGCGAAGGTGCCCGGCCTGTCGGTCGCGGCGCGCACTTCCGCCTTCTCCTTCAAGGGCAAAGGCGCAACCGTCGGCGCCATCGCCAGCGCGCTGAACGTGGACACCGTGCTCGAGGGCAGCGTGCGCAAGGCGGGGGACCGGGTGCGGATCACGGCCCAGCTGATCAACGCCAGGGACGGCTACCACGTCTGGTCGGAGACGTACGACCGCAGGCTCACCGACGTGTTCGCGGTGCAGGACGAGATTGCGCAGGCGGTGGTTTCGGCGCTGCAACTCAAGCTCCTGCCCGCGCAGGTGCCGACCACGAAGGATCGGCGCACCGCGAACCCGGTGGCTTACAGCGAGTACCTGCTCGGCAAGCAGCTCCTGATTCGCTCCACTCGCGAGACCAGCCTCGCCGCGCTGACCGCCTTCGAGAAGGCGGTGCACGCGGACCCGGACTTCGCGCCGGGATGGGCCGGCCTTGCCACGGCGCGCTTCTGGGTGGCCGACTCGGCGGAGAGCACGGCGGCGGTGTCCGACGGGCAGCGCGCCGCCCTGGAGGCAGCCGAACGCGCGGTGGCGCTCGCGCCCGGACTGGGCGAGGCGCTCGGCGTGCGCGGCTGGCTGCGGGGCCCCCTGCGCTGGGAATGGGAGGGCTGCCGCGCCGACTTCGAGCGGGCCTTGGCGCTGGAGCCGGCCAACGCGGAGCTGTGGACGCATTACGCGAATTACCTGCTGGCGACAGGCCGCATGCCCGAGGCGATCGCGGCGACGCGCAAAGGGGCCCAGCTCGATCCGCTCAACGGCCAGGCGTGGGACCAGCTCGGATGGCTTCTGGTGGTGAGCGGGTTCCGCGAGGAGGGCAAGGCGGCCCTCCTCCGCTCCCTGGAGCTGAACCCGGTGCAGGCCTATGCGTCCGCCTGGCTTGCGCTGCTCGCGATCCTCGAGGGCAAGCCGGCCGACGCGCTGGAGCCAGCGAGCCGATCGACCATGCCCGTCTTCCGCCTGATGTACACCTCCATCGCCCTGCGCGAGCTGGGCCGGGAGAGGGAGGCGCGGGCGGCGCTCGACGAGATCGTGGCGAAGAACTCCCACGACGGCGCTTTCCAGATCGCCGAGCTCTACGCCCACCGCGGCGAGGCCGACCGCGCCTTCGCCTGGTTGGAGCGCGCCCGCGCCCAGCACGACGGCGGCTTGACCGAAATCCGGGCGAGCCCTTTTCTCCGCGGCATCTTCAAGGACCGGCGCTACGCGGCGTTCCTGCGCTCGATCAACCTGCCGACGGACTGATTCCTGTCCGGCCCTCTACTGCAGCGGCACGGCGTCGGTATACGTCCGCACCGCGAACCAGAAGGGAGCGGCCAGCGCGCTGCCAGCGTCCGGGACGACGGTCAGCTTTCCCCAGTACGGTGCGACCTGTGGCGCTTGCCCGGTGTCGACCGTCACCGAGAGCTCCGCGGACTGGCCGGGGGCGAGCGTCAACGAGGAAGGCTCGACGGTCACGGACGCGGCGCTGGCATCTTCGTTCGCCAGGGCGGCAAGGGAGACGCTCGCCGCATAGGTGCGGGTGGCTCCGGTGGGATTCTTCACCGTGACGGAGATCGTCCTCGCCCCTCCGGAGACTGGCTCCGCCTTTGGGAAGGTGTACGTCGCCGGATCGACCTCCGCGCTCGGGCTCGTCGCCGCGGCGAGCGCGAGAACGCCGCCACCGAGGTTCATCGGGTTGTAGAGCCCGCTCCCGGAAGCCGCGACCACGCGCGCCGGGAAGCTGGCCGGCGCCGGGCCGGCGATGGAGGCGGCGAGGCCGGCGCACTTCTTGATCGCGGCGCCGTCCTGCTGCGACACCATCACCGCGGGCAACGTCGGCTGGCCGGCCGTTCCATCCTGGGCCATCACCGACGGGCCGCCGGGCTGGTTGTCGATGATCACCACGCCGGCCGCGCCGGCCATCTGCGCGTTGCGGATCTTGGTGGAGAAGCTGCAGCTCCCGCGCTCGATCAGCACGATGGTGCCGGTGTGCCAGGTGCTGGAGGCCGTGCAGGCGACATTGCTGCCCCCGGGCGACCATCTCGCCAGCGGCGCACTGATGGGCCGATCGGACTCGCCGAAGTCTCCCGGGATCGAGGGGAACGCCTGGCTCCCGATGCGCACCGGCAGCGCGAAGAAGCGGTGGCTCGTCCGGTCGGTGACGGGGATGGAGTTGGAGATCGCGTAGCCATTGGCGATGGCCACCACGGTGGGCGCCCCGACTTCGCGGCTGACGCCGGCGGATGCGGGCAACGACGCCAGCGCGCAGAGGAAGCATGCGTTCCAGGAACGCGAATACATGATTGGCTTCTCCCGGGGTATGCCGATGGGAGAGTTTGTCCGCCCATCTGCGACCCGGGTCAAGCCAGGCTCGGACCGCCCCGGCATCCTTGACGATTCGAATTCGGGGCTCCAGCGTGCGCCGCAGCGCGTCAAACATCCACGCAATCGACGAAGATGACCTCGTCGGGCCGGCGGATCCGCTCGATGAGCTCGGGCAACGGGCGCTCGTCGAGGTCGATGTTGCAGCACGCCGCGGCGGCTTGCTCGAACACCGTGTTGTGCACCTGCTGGACGTTGATGCCCGCCTCGCGGATGGCGGTGAGCACGGCCGCGAGAACGCCGATCCGGTCGAGATGGCGCACCACCAGCCGCGCCTTGGCGGGCGACTTGCGGGCCACGTTGACGCAGTTCGGGACCGCGCCCTCGCGCAGGTAGACCTCGACGATGCGGACCGTCTCGCGGGCGATCGCGTCCTGCGCCTGCTCGGTGGAAGCGCCGATGTGGTGGGTGCCGTAGACGTTCGGCAGCCCGGCGAGGTCGATGTGGAACTCGGCCTGCCCTTTCTCCGGCTCGCCGGCATACACGTCGAGCGCCACGCGGATGCGCCCGGCGCGCGCCACCTCGAGCAGCGCCTGCTGATCGACGAGCTCGGCGCGCGCCGTGTTGACGAGGATGGCGCCCGGCCTGAGCGCCTCGAGGAGGGCGCGGGAGACGATGCCGCGCGTCTCGGGCTTGAGCGGCAGGTGGAGCGAGACGACATCGGCCCCGCGCATGGCGGAGGCCGGATCCGCCGCGCGCTCGACGCCCAGGGCGCGGGCCCGGGACTCATCGAGCGACCGCGACCAGGCGACGATCCGCATCCCGAACCCCTGCGCCCGCTTCGCCAGCTCGCGCCCGATGGGGCCGAGGCCGAGGATGGCCAGCGTGCGGCCGTAGAGTCCCTGTGCCTCGGAGAAGGCTTTCTTCTCCCAGCGGCCGGCGCGCAGCGCGGCGACATTGTCCGGGATGCGCCGGTCGGCCGCGACGATCAGGCCCATCGCCAGCTCCGCCACGGCGATGGCATTCTGGCCGGGGCAGTTGGCCACGTAGACGCCCCTGCGCGACGCGGCGCCCACGTCGATGGTGTTCACGCCCGCGCCGGCCCGGACGACGAGCGAGAGCGCCCGGGCGCGCTCGAAGACTGCGGCGCCGACCTGCTTCGAGCGCACCACCAGGACGGTCGCGTCGGCGGCAGCCTCTGCCAGGTCCTTCACCGGGATGTCGGGACGGTGATCGACGGTGAGCCCGAGGGCGGAGAGGTCGGTGAGACGCTCGCGGGGAAATGCGTCGGCGATGAGGGCCTTCATCGAGGAACCTCCGGGCGGGGATCGCAGCCCAGCATAATGCCTCAGCGGATCGGGAGACGAACCGCGTCCAGCCTCTCCCGGCGTCAGGCCAGCTTCACCATCGTCGCGCTCACGTCCCAGAGTTTCGCGGCGAGCGCGTCGTCCCGCGCCAGCCGCGAGGGAAGGACCAGCCTGCTGTTCTCGTAGTACCCGCCGCTCTTCCCTTCCACCTCGGGGCTGGTGGCGAGGAAGACGATGGCGTCGCCACCCTTGCGGGGGGAAACCATGAAGAGCCTGGCGACGGCGAGGAACGGCTGCGTCCACCACGCCGCGTGCGACCAGATGTTGGTCGAGACGGCGCCGGGGTGGAGGCAATTGACGGTGATGCCCCTTCCCTGCAGGCGCCTCGCCAGCTCGCGCGTGAAGAGCACGTTCGCCAGCTTGGATCGGTTGTAGGCCTTCCTGGTCGAGAACCCCTTCTCGAAGCCCAGATCGTCGAAGTCCATCGTCCCGGTGATGTGGGCGATGGAGGCGACGTTGACCACCCGGGCAGGAGCGCCTTTCTCCAGCAGATCGATGAGGAGGTTGGTGAGGAGGAAGTAGCCGAGGTGGTTCACGGCGAAGGTCCGCTCGATGCCGTCCTCGGTGACTTCGCGGCGGGCGCTGACCGAGCCGGCGTTGTTGACGAGGATGTCGAGGCGCGAGCGCGATCTGCGGAGCTCGCCGGCCAGCTCGCCGATCGACTTCCGGGAGGCGAAGTCGCAGAGCATCAGGGAAGGCCGCCTGGCCCCGGCGCTCCTTTCCACGGCGGCGGCGCACGCTTCGCCCTTGGCGCGATCGCGCGCGACCATGACGAGATCGGCGCCCCTCTTCGCCAGCTCCATGCACGCCGCCAGGCCGATGCCGGAGGTCGAGCCGGTGACGAGCACGGTCTTGCCGGTGAGCTGTGGCATGCGCCGGGGTTCCGCTCCTATCCCTTGGGACGCGCGAGGAGCGCCGCCCGCGCCACGCCCAGGCTGCAGGCGCGCTTGACGCGATCCCGCTTCGCCGCGGAGGAGCAGCTCGCCCAGGGCGCCGTCACCAGCGCGCCCTGCACGGAGTTGACCATGCAGTTCGTGGCATCGCGCGACGCCAGGTCCGACTTGTACCCTTCGCATTTCGCCAGCGCCTCGTAGCTCCAGCCCAGGCACTCGACCATGAATCGCTGCTCGTCGCCCAGCACGGCGAGCGCATCCTTCTCCTCGTCGGGCGAGAAGCGCAGGCCCTCGGGCGTAAGCGGCTGGCGGGTCTCGACGAGGATCTGCGGCAGGTACTGGGTGAGCGAGGCGAGCACGAACTTGCGATCGGCGAACCGCGAGAACGTGGCCTGGCAGACGCGTTCCAGCCCCGGCTCCAGGCCGAGGGCCCAGGCGCGAGCGGCCGGCTCCGGGCCGCTTCCCCGCCAGGGCGCCCGGGCCTGCTCCGCTGCTGCCGCGGGCACTCGCTTCCCCAAGAGCGATCTGGCCAGGTCCGGGGCGACGATTGCCACCACCGCCGCGACCAGGCAGAGCGCCGCCGCCGTTCCCTCGGTGACCCGGCGCAGGCGAGAAAGGCGGCGTGGCAGCGGCTTGTGGCACGACCGGCACCGCACCCATTCCTTGGACAATGGCGCGCCGCAGCGCGGACACGCCCGCTTGTACAGATCGAGCATGATGCGCCTCCTGCAGGGAGCGCGTGCACCACGCATGCCCGATGGTTCCGAGGAGGCGCGGGGTTCGCGGGCGCAAGCCCTGCGCCGGCGCGCCTCCGGCCGGACGGATTCTGCGCAACCTCCCTGCCGCTCAGCGCGGCGAGGGCGCCGCCGGCGTGCTGGCGTCGAAAGACGCCGGCCGGGCGCCCTTCCCCAGCAGGCGGGCCC
>Ga0335084_10001823_pt1 | contig 20182 bp, 18 predicted proteins | sample Lox_Sample_44_FD_206721 | JGI IMG/M metagenome (GOLD analysis project Ga0335084, IMG submission 206721) | Soil microbial communities from Loxahatchee National Wildlife Refuge, Florida, United States - Lox_Sample_4.4 | ecosystem: Environmental > Terrestrial > Soil > Wetlands | place: USA...
GCTTCGCGGCCGCACCGCCCGGCGTCTGCCGGATCGCGTTGAGCCAGCGCTGAGCCATTGCTTCCACCTGCTCCTCGGTCGTGCCGTCATCCATCTCGCACTCCCAGATCTGTACGACCTCGTACGAAGTATCCGGACTCGCCGGGTCCGCGGCGGCCGCCGAATAGACCGGAGCCGCGACGACGACGAGCATCACGAGGACGAGCAGACAGCGCACTATGGTCTTCATATCCATCTCCCATCGTTGGTTGCACCTCAACCGCGACAAAACCCGACCTGCAGACTTGTCGACATCATACACCCGATTACACCCAATGAAGTTTGGAGCAAGGCGGCGACCCGATGACACGAACGCGCTCTCGGGTGCTTATAACCGCCTGTCAGGATCCGCGAACTGCCCATCCGAGCAGCAGCAGACCGCTGGCAGCGATCCAGCTTCCGGCGACGCGCACGGCGATGCGTGCCCAGTGTGCCCGCAACTGGACCACGAACGCGGCCGCAAGGGCAATCAGGACAAACACCGCAACGACCAACCCAAGGACAGCCAGAACAGCCGATAGGGAGTGCCCCATCCCCGTTCCATTCAGGTATCCGTGAACCACACCGAGCAGCGCAGCCAGGGCGGTCGTCGCTCGCAAGGAGAGCTTGGCGTCGGCGGCCACCAGCCCACCCATCAGAAGAAACCAGAACGACGACAGGATGGCGCTGCCATTCGCGGCAGCAGCGGCCAATCCGAGCAGGCTGCCCAGCAGCCACGCCGCGGGAAGCGTAAACAATGCCCGCCGTCCATAGGTCGCGCCGCGCAGTCCGGCCAGCAGCGCCAAGGCCAACACCGGGACCAGGTCTTCGGGGCTCGTCAGGAAGTGCATCAAGCCGTCGTAAATCGGACCCATGCCGGTGGAATTCAGGTGCGCTTCGGCCGGCCTGGAACACAGCGCGAGCGTGAACACGGCGATGGCGCAGGTCGGAAGCCGCGATCTGCCTGCGCCTTTCATCCGACCGCCTTCCACAGGAAGAAGACCCCACCCAGCGCGATCACGGCACCTGCGCCGCGCAGCAGCCTCTGTCCCCACGTCCATCGGTGGACGGCACCGATGCCGATCCCCACGGCATGCAAACACCCCGTCGCAATCACGAAGCCCATGCTGTACAGCAGGGCGCTCTGGCCGGGCGGCAGCTCGGTTCCGTGCGCGTAGCCATGGAAGACAGCGAAGAAGCCGACCAGCAACGCGGCCATGACGAGCGGGGGGCGCACTTTGAACGTCACCGCAGCGCCAAGCAAGATCGCGGAAGCGGCGATCCCGTACTCGATGCCGGGAACCGGCACGCCCGTGAATCCAAGCATCCCGCCCATCGCCATGACCAGCGGAAACGCAACCGGCAGCACCCAGATGGCGGGGGCGCCAAGCTGCGCGCCCCACAGGCCAACCGCGACCATCGCCAGCACGTGGTCCAGTCCCGAGATCGGGTGAAGGAATCCCGTGAGTAAGCCAGCCGCCTCCCCCTTCTGCACATGCGCGAACGCGCTCTGCACCCAAAGCATCGGGAGCACAGCCAACCCTAGCGCCAACCTAGGCTGTTGCGAAATTCTCATCGCAAGGCCGCAAAAAGCAGCGCCAGGCGCTGCACGGTCCAAAATGCTCCGAGCGTGCCTACGGTGTATCCGGGAAGAGCCTGCGCCCAACGCGGCCAGCGGATTTCCAGCACGCGGAAGGAGCGCTCCAACGCCAGCACAAGGGCGATGAACCCGAGTTGCCCGAGCTCCACGCCGACATTGAAGCTTACCAGCGCGAGCGGCAGCTCATGTCGGGGCAATCCGGCACTGGTCAGCGCGCTCGCAAAACCGAATCCGTGCAGCAGCCCGAATGCAAACGCGACCACCCAGGGATGCCGGATGGTGAAGCTCGTCTCACCCCGCCAGGAGCGAACGATCTCCGGTCCGAGGAAGAGGATGCTCAGGGCGATCGCGGCGTTCAGCGGCAGCACCGGCACTTCAGCGTATCCGAGCGTCGCGACGGCAAGGGTGATGCTGTGCGCGACGGTGAAGGCGGTCACGGTCTTCACCAGCGTCCACCGGTCCTTCACGATCAGCAAAAGCCCCAACACGAAAAGCATGTGGTCGGCGCCGAACAGAATATGCCGGATGCCCTCCACGATGTATGTCGCTGCGGCTTCGTACCAGGTCTGCGAGGCGGCAATCTCGACCCAAGGCTGCGAAGGACGGGCGATGGTTGTCCACTTTCTGCCGTCCAGCATCTCGACGCGGATCAGCACGTCTGTGATCGTGAGTTGAAGTCCGGGGAATTCGATGCGCTTCCCTGCCAGTCCATTGGGCCCGGCGTCGATCCAGCGCCGTTCGAGGAGAGAATCCGTCAGCTCTTGCACCGATGGCTCTTTCACGTTCTTCACAGCGTCCGGCATTTTCAGGACGACCGGCAGGCGCATGCCCGCCAGGACCGGTGTACGCCACAGGACGCTGAACTGGCCTGTCGCGCTCTCTTTGATCTCGAGATAGGCAGGGCGCGCCTCGTGCGCCTGCGCCGAAGGCGAGGCGAACGCATATGCGATGAACACGGGCACAGCAAGATTGCAGGCCCAACGTCGCAGTCGGTTCATGGCAGCGGTTTCGTTGGCGGCGTCGGGCTCGCGTTGGCCGGCGGCAACGATCGTTGCGTACTCTCGGCGGGCTCCGGGAGCACCGGAAGCAGCACCGTGTACTTCGCACGCATCGTCTCGTAGGCCTTACGCCAGGCCTGCGCTTTCTGATCCGCCAGCCAAGCTGTCTTCACGTCGGGCTCGACCTCAGCGAAGGCCGGCGTGCGCCCGGGGACCAACGAATCGACAAAGACGAGGTGCCAGCCGAAACCGGATTCGATCGGCCCCTGCCAGGCGCCTGGCTTGGTGCGAAAGATAGCCTGGGCGAAGACCGGCCCGAATTCTTTGGCCAACTGGCCCGGTGAGCGGTCGCCATAGTAGTCCTGCAGCATGAACGGATCGCTGAAGGACACCGCGAGCTTCGAGTCGACGGGCTGGCTCGCAAGCTTCGCGAGCGCCTTCACCGCATCCTCGCGCGCATGCTCACCGCGTCGGTCCGGCGAGAAATAGATCTGCCGGAAGCTGATGCGGCCCGGGAGAGCGAACATGCCTGCATTCTTCGCATACCAGGCTTCGAGCTCGGCGCTGTCGGGCTCGTGCGCTGCCGCCACGTCCTCGGCCAGGAATTGCATCTTCTGAGCCATGCGGCGCTTGACGATGGTGTCGCCCTTGTCGAGCCCCATCGCGACCGCCTCGCGATACAGGACTTCTTCCTGTATTTTGTTTTCCACCAGGCGGCCGAATTCTTCGGACGTGGGCATGCGCCGCCACTGCGACTGGAAATAGATGCCCATCGCGTACACATCGTCCGGCGTCAAGCGGATCTGCTTCGATGTGTCGGCCGCTCCGATTCCGCGTTCGAAATAACCGTACACGACGAACAAGGCACCGCCGAGCAGCAGGAAATGCAGCAGCGGCTCGCGCAGCCAGCGCTTTGCTGCGGAGAGAAAGGATCGGCGCAACCGCGAGCCCTGCGCCTGGTCTGCTACCGACACGTCATTCGCCACTCGCTCCAATCGTGCCACGGCGCCCGGGCGGATCATGCACCACCGACATTACTCGTTCCTTCCTTGAACCGCGCGCGCACCAGCAGTACGACGAGGATCACGTGCGCCCCGACCGCCGGCCACAGCAACACACCAACCGATTCGCCGCGGACGCCGACGTAGACGAGGTACAGCGTGGCGAGTATTCCATACGTCAGCATCCCGCGAAGCGACGGGCGCGCCGAGCCGTTCGGCCAGCAGGCCACTCCCAGGCCGATCAGCGCGATGCCCGCGATTCGGCTCATCACCTCACCCGCACCGCCAACGTCGGCGCCGAACAGCAGCCGAACCACGATCGGCGGGTACGCGAAAAGGACGATCCCCGTGGCGGCTTCCGCGGCCGCTGCCAGCGTTAGAACTATCCTCATCGCTGCTCCCGCATCAACGCGACTGGCGCCCGTCTTCCCTAGTGGCGCGTTCCCGGCAAGGCCTGGGTCTGCAGGCCGAGCTCGCGCGCCTCCACGGAGGGACTTTGCCGCAGGTACGCGAGAATCGCCAGCCGGGACGGGTACTGCTGCCGGACGTCGGATTTCATCAGCGCGACGTACTCCGTCACAGCATCCCAGTACTGCCACGCTGCGAGGTCCTGTGCGACGTATCCGGCGATCTCCCGGTGCTCCTTCATGAACATCCGGTAAGACTGAATCACTCGCTCGCGCGGGATCACGCCGTTCGCGTTGCCATGCACCGAAAGCGCGAGTAGCGCCGCCTCGATCTCCGGCGTTGAGCGCGCGCGGTCGCGCAGATATCTCTGTTCGACCCATGTCATGCGGGCCGCGCCGCGCAGCTCGAGGTCCGCGGCCAGCATCGATGCCAGGTTCGTCGCGTTGCCCGATCTCCATGCCGCTTCCAGGCGCTGCTCGAGGGCAGCGGCGTCCCGCGCGTTACCGGCAACCCCGAGCAGCAGCAGATAAAGCCGCTGTCGCGCGGCGAGCTCCGGGTCCCACACCCACGCGCGGACAGCGCGTGCGTCGAGGCGCGGCTTCGCCGTCCGCACCGCGGTGTACGGCGCGGTGGCGAGCTCGCCGTACGCGATCTCGGCAACCAGCGGCTCGGGATTCTCGAGACAAGGCACGACAAGGGCGACGCGAGCGCGCCACTCCTCGGCGCTGATTTCGTCGGCGCGCTTTCCCGCGGCGAGCGTGCGCAGCCAGCCAGATTGCTCTCTGCCGATCGCGCCGAGGATGACCCAGATGGGGAACGGGTCGTCCCGCACGAGCAGCAGCGGTTTGCCCTTCGGCACCTCGGCGTCCGCCGCGGGCCCGACGCGGGGGTACCCGCCTTCGATCGTGCTGGTCGAAGGCCGCTCGCCCTTGATGACTTCGATGACGCGGAACCGACTCGCGTTGGCGGTCGGGACCGCCAGCACCACCCGCGGCGCAGCGGCCAGTTGCTGCGCCTTGGATTGCTGGAACGCGCCCATGCACAGCGGACACGCGATCGCCCGCGCGCTCGCGCACAACAGCGCCGCAGCCAATAGGCCCCGTATCATTGGCGTGCGGCGGACCGGATGTCTCCGCGCAAAGCCCCGCTCCCCGTCGGCCCCAAGGGGCTCGGCTCGATCGCCGCCGCAACGATCTTCGGGCATCTGGCGCTACTTCCGAAGATCCTGATTTGGCCCGATCGCCGCCCCCTCCGCCTTTTGCTTCAACTCCTCGAGGTCCTCCTTGACCACCCCCGCGACCTTGGAACCGGCCTCGCTCGCCATTTTCTCGATGAGCCGCTTGCGCAACGCCTCGCGCATGGCCTGGAACTTCTTCTGCTGCTCCGGGTTGAGCAGTGGCGAGATCTTCTCGTCGAACGAGACGCCAAGCTTCCTCAACTGCTCCACCTTCTGCAATGCGCTGAGAGAGGCGTTCTTCTTCAATGCCCCCAGCTGTTTGATCTCCTCCTTGAAGATGGGGACGATCTGCTGCTTCTGCTCCTCGGTCAGTCCCAGCCCGATCGAGAACTGGTTGGAGATCGCGTTCACCGGGTTGATGGCGATCTGCGGCGCTGGAATGATCTCGTAGTTGGCATAGCCGAACTCGTTGCTGCGCGCGCCGTAGTAGGTGTTGCCGAGCTTGTAGACGGTCACCGAGTACGCGTCCTGCGAGACGAAGGTGGTGAGCTTGCCGTCCGCGATCGCGTAGCGGCTGGTGATTCCCTCGTAGCCGTTCAGCGCGACCTTGCCATAACCGCTCGGCACGGCGGTGTTGAAGCCGGTGCGGAACAAGATCGCGTTGCCTTCCGTCGTGAAGTTCGCGCTGAACTGCTCGCCGGAGACGTTGTTCTGCAGCCACATGGCCTTGCCGACGACGAGCGCCTTGAGCTGCGCGTCGTTGAGGGCCGTAGCGCCCTTCTTCTTGAGGTCGGCGACGGTCATTCCCGCCGGCGCGTTTTTGCGCGCGTCGGCCGACGGCGTGTACCAGATCGGTGATGTCCACGCCCGCTCCTGCCCCGTCAGCGGCACGATGTCGGGCGGAGGAAGCCCCGACTTCACGGCCTGGATGAGCGTCCACCGGGGCGTCGGAATCTCGATCACGCGGGCGTAGTAGAACGCATGGAGGCTCGGGTGGAACTCCGGATCCGCCCATACCGTCTTCAATTCCGCCGAACCGACGCTGTTGGTGTAGCTGGCCGTCTGGAGATCCACCGTGCTCTGGATCGCGGGAACCCTGCCTGACCACTTGTCGGGCTTGCGGTCGCCGGACCAGGCGACGTCGTAGACCTTCTCGAAACTCTGGCCGTTCTGCGTCCAGCCCTTGACGACCTGGATACGGTCGAGATTGCCGGAGGTCGGGTCCTTCACCGCCCAGACGACGAAGCTCGGGGCCGTGCCCTTCTCCCCCATCGGCATCGGCGGCAGGTCCCCACCCATGGGGACACCGCCCGCGTAGGATTGCTTCACCCAGTCCTTGGCATTCAGGACGTCCTTGTTGTAGCCCCAGCCGCCGAAGAAGCGCACCTTGATGTGCGGGCCGCTGACGCCGAACGTCTCCTTGCGGTACATCGCATCGAAGATCGAGGCCCGCGTGTTCTCCTCCGCCCACACCCCGGTCAGGCCGCCGGGGTTTTCCAGGCGCACGTCCATGGTGCCGCCGATCAGCACGCCGGCGAAGCGCCGCTCGACCGACCCGTCCGCATCGGCGTGAAGGCCGTAGAAGTTGTCCTGGCGGTACGGGCTGGCGGAGTTGTGCGAGTCGGAGCCGCCGGCCATGCCGAACTTGTACGGATTGTAGCCGCGGACGTCCTGCATGGTGATGCCGTCCTTCAATGCCTGGCGGGCGTAGCTGCCCGTGATATGGTCGATGCGGCCCACGTTGGCCGGAAGGCCGAGGATGGCCTCGTACATCTCGTAGCTGGCGAACTCGTCGTTGGGTGACAGCAGGGGGTGGGCCTCCGACTGCCCCTTGCCCTGCTTGATCTCGATCAGGCGCTCGTTGCGGTCGCGCGAGGCCGCCCAGGCGGCGTCGATCGGCCGCCCGGTGGTGTTGTCGATGTCGACCGGGTACATCCAGCCGTCGCTCACGTTGGCGTTGTGCGAGATCGCGAGCAACTCATTGCCCGCCTTGCGCTGCGCGTCCATCCAGCTCCACAGGTCCACGGGGCGACTGGACTCGAGCGCGCTGAAGGGATAGTCCGGTACCTTCTCGCAGGCCCGGAAGAAGACGTTGCGGTGCAGGTTGCGGTTGCCCGGCATCGAGGTCCACTCGTACGAGCAGAACGCGGTGAACTTGCCGGGATGATTGTTCGCATCGGCGATCTTGACGTTTTCCTTCCACACCGTGGAAGTGACCTTCGGGTCCATAAACGCTTTCACCGGCGCGCTTGCGGCCAGCTTGAGCAGATAGGAGAAGACTTTATTTTGCTCGGCCGAGCTGTTCGGATCCTTCATGATCATGGGCTGCGCCTCGGGCAGCTTGCTCACGTAGGAGCCCGGGGTGTTGGCCTGCTTGGTGACGGCCACATACTCCGAGTGGTCGGTCACGCCCATGAAGTCCATCGGAGTGTCGATCTTGATGTCGAAGCCCATCGGGTGCTTGATGGTCTCGCCCTGGGCGTACTTGTAGGCGTCGTCCGGGCCCGTAATGCGGTTGCCCATCACCCATGCGTCCACCGACCAGCTGGTGTGAAGGTGCGTCTCGCCGAAGTAGGCGTTGCGGTCGGGGTTGGGTTGGAGCGGTTGCTCAGCATTCACCGTCTGGGCAGGCTGGCCGGTTGATTGTGCCGGTTTTGGGCTTTCAGACTTGCTGCAAGAGGTCAGGATGCCAATGCTCAGAAGGACCAACGCCAAGGGCGCCGTTGCCGCAACTCTCGTTTTCATCAATGTCTCCGTCTTGCTGAATGGCACGACCATGATCCGGCGCATAGTGAAGCGCACGCGAACGTTGTACCCATGAACTCAAGGTTTGGGAAGTTCATCGTTCCGACCGCACAGAAGCGTACTCGATCCGAGCAGTTTCGGCTATACCGCGAGCCGGCGCCGGAGGGTGCGCTCATTAAAGGTATCATGCCACCTGCCGGAGAACTTCTCCGGATGAAGCTCTAAGGGAGGGTTCCACGATGCAAGCTTCGCTCTTCGCGAGCGTGACATGCGCCCTACTGTGCACCGCTTGTGCGGGCATCGGCGCAAGGACCGTGACTGCAGACCGCTTCGATTACACCAGCGCTCTGTCGGATTCCTGGAAGAGCCAGATGCTCATCAACGTGGTGAAAGTGCGCTATGGCGACGCGCCCGTCTTCCTCGACGTCTCGTCCGTCATCGAAGCCTACGAGCTGACACAATCGGCGAGTGCAGGGTACACCTGGCAATTTACGCCTGCCACCGCGTCGGGAGCAACTGCCGGGGTGGCGGGAGTCTACGCCAATCGCCCGACGATCACCTATAGCCCGATGTCGGGGGAGAAATTTGCAAAGAGCCTCATGTCTCCGATCCCGCCTGCACACGTTCTCAACCTGATTCAATCCGGTTATCCCGCGGACTTCGTGCTTCGCCTCCTGGTCCAGTCCGTCAATGGCCTGCGCAATCGGCACGCTGCAGGCTTTGCGGTTCACACTGCCTCTCCGCAGTTCCTGCTCCTCGCCGAGAAACTGCGGCAAATCCAGGTGTCAGGCGCCGTGGGCCTGCGCGTCGAAAAGCTGGACAAGATGGAGGGCAACGTGATCGTACTCCGCCACGACCTGGATGCGCAGACGGCGGGCGCCACCGTGGAAGTGCGAAAGATGCTCGGGCTTGACCCGCAGGCCACTGAATTCAGCGTCGTCTACGGCTTGATTCCGGCCAACGACAAGCAGATCGCGCTTCTGACGCGCTCGATGCTGCAAGTCCTGCAGGACTATGCCTCCTACATCGAGGTTCCGGAAGCCGACGTCGCGCAAAAGCGTGTGGGTCCGACCTTAAGGGATGCATCGCTCGACGGCGCCCCGGTGGCGACGTATGTCAACATCCGCAGCTCATCGCAGCGGCCTCACGATGCATTCGTTGCTGTCCCCTATCGGAACCATTGGTTCTGGATCGACGACCGCGACCTGCCGTCCAAGGAACTGTTCTCGTTCCTGATGTTCGCATTCACCCTGGTCGAGACCGGCGAGAAGCAACCGGCGCCGACGCTTTCGCTCCCTCTGAGGTGATGTTTCCCATCCGTGCATTCCGGGTGCAAAGGACGAGTATGAAATCCGCTGCGGCTTCTTCCAGGATCGAAAAACGAAAGCAGGGAAAGGCCCTGCGCGAAAAATGCCCGCGCAGCGAGCATGCGCAGTGGAAGCCTCGACCGAAGTCGCACGATCCGATCAAATGGCTGGAGGAATCCGACACCGATCGGATTCCTGCCCTGATCCCGGTGAAGTATCAGCGGATGGCCGAGTCGGCGTTCAAATTCTTCCGCGGTGCCGCCATCATTCAGGCGCGGGACCTCGCGAGCGCGCGGGTGTCGGGGATCACCGTTCAGGCATGCGGCGATTGCCACCTGTTGAACTTTGGCGGATTCGCCTCGCCCGAGCGAACGCTGCTTTTCGACATCAACGACTTCGACGAGACGTTCCCGGGTCCATGGGAATGGGACATGAAACGGTTGGGAGCCAGCCTGGTGCTCGCGGCGAGGGACCTGCGTTTTTCCCGGTCGGTCGCGGACAACGCGGTTCTGGCGGCCGCATCGTCCTACCGGGAGCGGATGTCCGAATTTGCCGAAATGCGAGTGCTCGACACGTGGTATGCGCAAATCAGCATCGACGCCATCAAGCAGCATTTCCAGAAAGACCGGGACGTAACCGCTCGGCTGTTGAGCGGAGAAAAGCGAGCGCGTTCGCAAACCTCGGAGGCGGTCATTCCCAAGCTGACCGCGAATGTGGATGGACGCTGGAAGATCAAGGACGAGCCGCCGATCATTTTCCACTTCAAGCTCAAGGCAGCGGAGTTCGAAAAGCACTCTCTGAATCACCTCGAGCAATACCGGAAATCGTTGTCGGCTGATCGGCTCGAACTCCTCGACCGCTTTCGGTTCGAAGACGGCGTGGTGAAAGCCGTCGGCGTAGGCAGTGTGGGAACGCGTTGTTATCTTGCGCTGTTTGTCGCCGCCGCTACCGAGCCGCTGTTTCTGCAGATGAAGGAAGCGCGCAGATCGGTGCTGGAGTCGCCACGCGGCAGGAGCCGCTTTGCGCACCAGGGGTTCCGCGTTGTATATGGCCAACGCCTCATGCAGGCGGCGAGCGACATCTTTCTTGGTTGGTTCCGATCAGCGCATGGGCACGACTTTTACGTCCGGCAGTTCCGTGACATGAAGGTTTCCGCCGAGCCTGAAACGTTCAAGCCGAGCACGCTGGTGGCGTACGCAACCCTGTGCGGCTGGGCCTTGGCGCGGGCGCACGCAAAGGCCGGGGATGCGGCGACGATTGCGGGATACCTGGGTTCGACCGATCAGTTCGACGTCGCCTTGGCGAAATACGCGCAGGCCTATGCCGATCAGGCGGAACGTGACTTCGAATTGTTCCAGGGAGCCATCCGTTCCGGGCGCCTGCAGACGGAACCCGCAAAGGCAGTAGGCCTCAGCTTCCTTGTATAGGATTCATCCGGCGGGAGTCGTGTGCGCAATCTGACCATAGGTCTGTTCCTGGCAGCCATCTGCCTGGCAATGCCGCTGACGCAAGCCGCATCAGCGGCGCCGGCGCCAGAGCGGCCGTTGCGCGTAGTGACGGCCCCCATTGCACCGTTCGTGCTTCCGAAGACCGCTCCTCCGGCGGGCTTCAGCATCGATCTGTGGACCGAGGTGGCGCGGCGCCTGCGCGTTGAATTCGCGTGGATCATTGTTCCGACCCATTCCGAGCTGCTGCCGACCGTGCAGCGCGGCGATGCCGATGTCGCAATCGCTGCCATCACCATGACGGCGGAGCGCGAGAAGTTTGTCGATTTCTCGCATCCATATTTCGATTCCGGATTGCAGGTCATGGTGCGTGCACGGGATGAAAGCCCCTTCCTTACAACCGTCCTGTCGATTCCCTGGCTCGCCGTCGGGCAGCTTTTCGCGGCAGCAATCGTCATCGTCTTTCTTCTGGCCAATGTGCTGTGGCTGATCGAGCGGCGCAGAAACAACGACTTTCGCAGGAGCTATTTGCGCGCCATCGGCGAAGGTCTGTGGGGGACCATGCTGATCATCGCGACCGGCGAGCACGGCGACCGTAATGCACCCGGCGTGCTCAAGCGCGTGACGGTGGCATTGATGTGGCTGCTGGGAGTCGTACTGATCGCCCAGCTGACGGCGACGGTCACGTCGTCGCAGACAGTGCAGCGCTTGGAGTCGAGCATTCGTGGCCCCGACGATTTGCCAGGCAAGACGATTGCCAGCGTGCCGGGCACCATCGCAGGGGATTATCTGACCCAACGCGGATTGCCCTTCGTCAGCGTGAGCTATGGCCCGGACGCGATCCGGATGCTCGCCCGAGGTGAAGTGCAGGCCGTCGTCTTCGATGCGCCGACGCTTCAGTACTGGGTGGCCAAGCAGGGTAACGGAGCCGTGCAGGTCGTTGGCCCGATCTTTCGGCCGGAGAAGTACGCCATCGCCGTCGCCGAGGGCAGCGCGCTGCGAAAGCCGATCAACGAAGCGTTGCTCGAACTCTACGAGGATGGGACCTATGAAAGGCTCCACTCGGCATGGTTCTCGACGCCGAAATAGCACATGCCGTATCCTACTTCTTCGAGCCAGTAGCTAAACGGCGGCGGGTCTCCGCCAGCTGCTTCCCAAGTTCGGTGGCCACCAGGTTGCGACCGATGGTCCGTCGTGCGGAGGAGCCGAGCCCTTGCACCTGGTCGGTAAAGGTGTGGTTGATGGCGAAGACCATCCACTCCTCTCCGTAAGGGATTACGCCGATCAACGTGAGCATGGCGTTGTACTCCCGGGAAGCGTAGAAGTGCACGTCCGCACCGATCGCCACTCGCGCATCCTGCCTTCGGAGCTCCGCGGACAGTACCAACACGTTGTGAGTATCCACCCGACGTTCCATCCAGTAGTACTGTCGTGTCAACAGCGAGTTCGCCCCGCTCGTCGGCGCTCCAAGGGCATCCACGAAGCCGGGAAACTCGTCGGTCAGGAACGCGAGGCCGCGGATCGCGTTGCGAAGTTCGACCGCGGGATCAACCACCTTGCCATTGGCCCGCACGTAAGGCTGCACGCCCGGGAGACCCTGCCGGGCATAGGCATTGAGCCGGGCGGCGAAGATCTCGGCGACGGTCGAACGGACGCGCCTCTCCAGATCGCTGGCGGTCGCGCCCAGGGACTTGAGCTTCTCGGCCTCAGCGGTGCTCAGGTTCAGAATGCGCGCTGGCGCCTTGACGAACTGCTGCAGCCGGCCGACATCGGGCAGGGGCATGGTGCTGAACGCGCCGAGCTCAACGCTACCTCCCTCCAGAGCCTGGTAGCGCTGAACCCGATGTATCCGGAGAAAGGTTTCCGCGTGTAGAAACGCGTCCACGACGGCGCCGGCCTCCGGCGCCTTCACGAGCAGCATGGCGCCGGCCGCGACGATTTCCTCCGGGAGCTGCCCGCGGCCGGAGAGGCCGTTGTTGACGACGTCGCCGGATTCGAGCTGCGCCCGTTTTGCCTGATCAAGCCCGAGGTAGCTGAGCAGCTTCCCAGCCAGGGATTTTCCGTCCGGGGCTCCGGGCGGCTCGGCACCGGGGGACGCAACGGACAGCAGCAGCATGAGCACGGCCGCGGCCGTGAAGGAAATCCGCGGGATCAGCGGATTCATCGTGCTCAGCGAACGAGCGGATCGTGAATTCTGGCCTTCCGTCATTTCGGGAACATGAACTGCACCTGCGCGCGCAGCTGCCAGGTGGGACCGTTGTCGGGCCTGACGACGTTGTAGTAGGCGCCGAGCTGCGCATTCACCGGCAGCCTGCCGAAGTGGAAGATGTGGCCGACGCCCGCGCCCAGCGGCACGGTCCACTTGTTTCCGCTGCTGGCCTCCCAGTTGGCGGTGATGATCGGCGCGCTGTTGATGTAGGTGCCGCCCGGAAGGTTGTAGTTCACGAACGGCTGGAACAGTAAGTTGTTGTACGAGGGCGCGCCGCTGCTGGTGCCGAGCGACCACACGTTGTTGATCAGCATCCCGTAGACCCACGGGTCGTCCTTTTCCAGCCGCAGCACGACCGCCGTTGGCCCTAGCCCCCAGTTGTTGTTTCCCAGTTCGCTATCGCTATGGGTCGGCAGCTGGGCGATCACGCCCGCCCCCCAGATCCAGCCCGACGCGTGGCTCGGAGACAGGAATGCCGAGAACTGCATGTCCCCGAGGCCGAAGACGTTGCTCTCACCCTGGACAACCGGCGGCTGCCAGATCAGCGGAAGGATGGTGCGCGTAATTACATTCCAGTCGCTGTTGAGCGTGACCGGGATGACGGGCTCGATGTTGAGGATGTTCTGCGTGCCGTCCAGGGGCCCGTAGTTGAAGTTGGTGTTGTTCTGGAACGGGACGCTGATGAGGTTGGCGATAGGGTTCTGCGACAGCTTCGCCAGCTCCTCCTTGCTCAGCTCCGCGTGCGCGGGCGAAGCGAGGGCAACGGCGAGCGAGAGCAGCGCAAGCGCGAGAGGCCGAGTCGTCTTGCGCGCACGGACCGGTCCTGCTCTCCCCGACAGGGACGCGTTCACTTTCATCTTCTCTGGTCTCCGCCCTCGTTGCTCTTCACCAGAGCTGACGGAAGCCCGGCCGGCACGGTGCCCGCACCGCAGCATGCCGGGCTTCAGTCGCTACCGCTGCAGATGACTCACGGCTTCGCCGTCACGTACACCAGGTTGTTGCCCTGGAACGTCGCGCGATAGAAGTTACCGCCGCAGTAGAAGTAGTTAATGTCCCCGACTGGCGTCGAGGTGCAACCTGCCGGGAGGGTAGACACCACTGTCCCGAGCGGCAAAGGCTTGCCGGCGGCCACGGCTGCATGCGGGGGCACGGCCGCGGCGGGTGGAGGTGCCGCGGCGGCCGGATGTTGGGCTGCTGCTTCCTTCTGCTGGTTGGCCGAGGCTGCCGACGCGGTGGCCGCCGTCGCAGCGCCTGCGCTGGCCCCGATGACCATACCCCTGCGGAAGGCGCGGCGCCGCACGCCCAAGATCGCGTGCGCGTCTGGAACCAGCTGGACTTGCAGCGGAACCTCCGGCGGCACATCGACGAGAAACAACAGGATCAGGGCAGGGGTGAGTACCGCAATCTTGAGGATCGTCTTCATTTGTTCTCTCCCGTTGGGGTTGGCACCCAGACCGTAGACCAGCTGTCTGGCGGCATGAAGTCGGTCTTCTTGGCACCCGACGGCGGCGCAAAGGTGAACATGGCGGTGCTCGTCTTTGGCGAGACGTTCCAGTTGCTCATGAGCGTAATGGTCCCCACGAGCTCCGGCGTGCCGGTATCGGTGATCATGTACTTGCGGGGCAGCGGTTGGCCTGTATCGGGAACCCAAATCTGCATATCGGCACCCGGGCGGCTGAAGAGCAGGTGATCGCACTTGACCCCACCGACGAAGGCTTTGCCGATCACCGCTGCAAAGGTCACGTCCTGCATCAGCAAGGGAAAGGCGTTGCGGTAGACCAGATCGGCTGCGGGGATGATCACCCCGAGAGAGTCGCGCGCGAAGTCCAGCGTCTCCTCGAGGCTCCCCGGCGCAGGCTCGGAGGCGTAGTAGTTCGCCGAGGAGTTGTACAGAGTCAGCGTCTTGCCGTCGTAGTACCAGGACTGGTTGACGAGCTCGCCCTTGCGCTCTGCGCGCAGCTTGTTGGGCCGTTGCACGATGACGCTGGCTGCGACGCTCACCTGGATCTTCTGGCCGGATTCGAGCACTTCCTCGAGGACGTTGAGCGTGTCCACGCTGAACTGCTGCAGGCTGCCGAGGTAGTCTGTGGTCTTCTTGAGGATCTGCACGGCGCCCGGATCTACCGCCGGTTCCTGCGCTCGCGCTGCGGGGCAGAGGCTCACCGCTGCCGCGAGCGCTCCAACAGTGAGCAATGCTGCCGCCATCCTGGAATCTGCTATCGCCATTCTGGTCTCCTGTTAGTCGAGTTACTTCGCGAGGGCTGCATCAGGGCGGGGAAGTGCTGCGCCCCTTCCCTCTTTACGCACGTCACCGCCAGCCAACCCCGCGACGGCCAACGCCTACGCCGTGAAAACCTGGACCTACCCCACCGCCCACACCGATCCAATCGATGAACAATGCGGTCGCGCCGCCGGCCTTGGGCATCATACCCTCGATCAGCTTGGAGTCGTAGACCAGGTCCTTCCCATGGATGACGGATGACAGATCTCGACCACGGTGAGCGTGTTGTCGTTATGCCCCGCGCATAGAAGGTGCTGTCACGCGTCTCTCCGATGCTGTCGCGACGGCCAAGGATACGTCGCCCCTCATTACGGGTCTTTGACCTAGATCAAGTCGGCCGGCCACCGCATCGATGACGCATGAACACGGCGGCGAACGACATCGCGATGGAAGAGGGCACATGACAATGGTGCCGACCCATCGTCAATACAGCGGTATTGACGAGTGCTCGCGTCTTCCCCTATCCTAAACGCGTGCGCACTACAGCCAAGTCCCATCAGCTTCAGATTCGCGTTTCACCGGCCGAGAAGGCCGCCATCCAGCGCGCGGCCCGGCGTGCTGGTCTGGACATGTCGGCGTATGTGCTCGCCCGGGTGCTGCCCGCCGGAGCGCGCCGTTTTCAGGATCTCACCGAGGCCTGCCGGGATCCACAGGGCGCGCGTTTCGCGCTGGCCGAGTTGAACTCTTGGCTGGCCAGCCTCAGTGCGGGCGAGCTCCGGGAAGCGGTGCTGTCGCCGCCCGCGGAGCTCACGCCTCATCTCGCCAACTACGTCGCGGCGATGGTGGAATATGCATGCGGGCGACAGGGCATCGTGCCGCCGGCGTGGACCGTCGCGATTGCTCCCATGATGGAGCCGGTATTCGGCTCGACGCTCCTGAGCCTGCGCCTGCATCTGCTCAGTCATTCGCCGCCGCCCTTCCGGCGGCGCAATATCTTCATCGACGCCTCGGTTGGCTCCCGGGTTTGAGCCACGGGTACGATGACAGCGCTCAGTGGCAGGGACATTCGCCGGCTCTTCGAACTCCTGAACGAGGAGCTGCGCCGGTCCGATACACAGGGGGAACTGTTCCTGGTTGGCGGAGCTGTAATGTGCCTGGCCTACGCCGCCCGCCCCTCCACCGAGGATGTGGATGGTCTGTTCCGCCCCGCCCGCCAGGTTCGGGAAGCGGCCGCGCGTGTCGCGGTGCAGGCCGGCCTGCAGGCCGACTGGCTCAACGACGGCGTGAAAGGATTCCTGAGCGAGCACGGGGAGTACGCCACGTTCCTCGAGCTGGACCATCTGCGCGTGATGGTGGCACAGCCGGCCTATCTGCTGGCCATGAAATGCCTGTCACTGCGAATCGGCGCGGAGTTCCACGACGAGGACGACATCCGCTACTTGCTTCGCCATCTCGACATCAGCAGCTATGAGCAAGCGGTGGCCGTGATCACCCGCTACTATCCGTTGGAGCGCTTTCCGCAGAAAACGCTGTACGCGCTGGGAGAGTTGTTGCCAAAGCGAAAGAGAACTCGCTGACCCCGGTTTCCAGTCAAGAGAACTCTTCCGTCGGATGCCGACGGGAAGCGGTCGTAGGCGAGTCAGCGATCGCGCGCGAACGAGGGAAGCTCGGCCGCCGTGGCGGGCGGTGTTGTTAATCATGGCTTGGCCCGAGGCGCACCCGAAGTCCCGACGGGCGGAAACACGATGGATCCGCGGATCTCGCCTGCCTGTTCCGGGGAAAAGTTCGGGAAGGGAAGTGACCCTTTGTCGCGCCACTGTTGCACGCTCGCTTCTGCGGCATGCGTTTTGTTCTCATCGGTACCGCGATCACGGCCGAGGTACAGCGTTTGCGACGGAAATGCCAACGCTGAGCCGCTCTGCTCGACGATCTCCATGACGCGCAGCAAAATGTCCTCGCGAATGCCGAGGAATTCCCCCCAGTCCTTGGTCATCACGTACGCAAACACCTCGATATTCAGCGAGCTGGCTCCGAGCCCGACGAATCGAGCGTAAGCGGGATCCGGGTTCACGCGCGGATGGCCCAGGAGCAGTTCCCGAAGCTTGACGAGAACGTAACGCAGCTGCTCCGGGGTCGTCTCGTAGCGCAGACCAATCACGGTCTGGATCAGCATCTGGTCGCGCTGCGTGAGGTTCACGATCGGCATCTTGGCCAGCGCAGCGTTCGGAATCGTCGTCAGCGTGCGGTCCGCGCCGCGGATCCGGGCCGAGCGAATGCCGATTGCCTCCAGCGTTCCGATCGTATCACCATACTTGCACACATCCCCCACTCGGACCGGCCTGTCCGCGAAGAGGTTCATGCCGCCGATCAGGTTCTCGATGGTCGGCTGGGCGGCCAAGGCGATCGCCAGTCCGCCTACGCCTAGTCCGGCGACGATTCCGTAAACCGGCACTCCCACATGATCGGCACCGATGGCGATCAGCGTTGCTCCGGCAACAGCTCCCACCAGGCGCGCGCCGACGCGAATGAGATGAGCATCGATGCTCTGGGGTGCGATGTCGGGCGACGCAATGATCGCTTCGGCGACCACGGATGCGAGGCGCAGCGCCATCCACGCGCTGGCGAGGTACACAATCGTCTCGGACGTGATTTTTATCCAGTTGGCAACTGAGCCGAGAAAGTTCAATTGCACGAGCGCAAAATGAGCGACCGCCGGCATGGCCAAGAGAACCGAGACGGGCATTGCGAAACGCGCCAATGCCCGCAGGAACGGACGCCGTTCGTTGCCCCACCGCGAAACGCGGTGGACGGTCGAGAGGAAGAGCGCAAAGACGATTAGAAGCAATGCAAGGCCAATCCACCTCCAACCCGGCTGGCCGGCGATTGGGGCGCGAACGGACGCTGGCATCGCTTCGATCCAGCGGTAGGGAATCATCCAGCCCCCGCTGGAGCCGATGATGTCGCGCAGATTCTTCAGAGGGACCGGTCGGGCGTAGGGCATGGCGCGAACTCGCTCGTAGAACTCGCCTGCCCTCGCAACGGTGTCGGGGCTGAATAGGAATTCTCCACTGCGATGCCCACTTTGCACGCGAACGAGTGTGATCTCGGTGCTGGGGATCACCCACTGTTGCGCGTCGGCTCCCGCAGCCTGCTCGATCTGGCTGGCGTCCGGAATCTTGTCGGGCGGCGGCAGTGGGATCCTGCTAAGGACTTCATACAGGGCAACCACAGCAGCACCCCCCGTCTTCAGCCGCGCCACCGGCGGCACTTCGCTCAGGTCCAGCCCCTGATTGGCGTTCCTGGCGAGCAGGATCAGGCGTTCGTACCGGGAGCGCGAGGGGGACGGCAGGTAATCCCGCGCCATAAATTCGCCAAACGTATCGACGGAATCGAGAAACGTCCTGATCGCGGCGCGTGGGCTTGATCGGTCGGCGGGTTTGAGCGGGTTAACCTCCTGACCCAGCGCGATCGTCACTCCCAACAAGAAGACGCACGGAGCCGCAACCCAGCGAATGCATTTGAAAGGCGCCATGATCGTCCCCAAGGCTAGGCGTCAATTATAGGGGCATGGTTTCGGGCTTCGCTAGCTAAGCTAGGGTTACCCCGCTGCCTGCGAGGAGATCTGCCCGGCACAAAATGTGATTTGCCCCCGGGCCTGCGAAGTTCAGTAGTATTGCTCTATTCAAAGGCCACACTCACAAGGCAGCGCAAAGCCAGAGTAGTTTGACTTGGGTCAATAGGGGCGAATGCGTTGCGCGTTTTACTACTGCGGGGCGCAGTCGCAGGAAAACTTGCCGAGATACGGACTCTGGAGATGCCAGTGCCGTGCCGCTGGTGGCTGGAATACCGAACGTAACGAAATCATCGCGCCAAACCAGGAAAAGCCGAAATGAAGGCCATCACCGTAGAACCGCACAAGCCGGAGACAGCACACCTGGAAGACATACCCGAGCCGGATCCTGGTGGCGGGTCGGTCCTCGTGGAAGCCATCGCGGTGGGAGTTTGCGGGACCGACGTCGAGATCGTGGAGGGCAAATACGGCTGGGCGCCTCGAGGCAAGACGCGCCTGGTGCTCGGGCACGAATCCCTCGGCCGCGTGGTAGACCCGGGCCCGAGCGTCGCGCTCCAGAAGGGTGATCTCGTGGTCGGCATCGTCCGGCGTCCCGACCCCGTGCCTTGTCCCAACTGTGCAGTGGGCGAGTGGGACATGTGCCGCAACGGCCAGTACACCGAGCGCGGCATCAAGGAGATCGACGGCTTCATGTCCGAGCGCTGGCGGATCGAGCCTGAGTACGCCATGAAGATCGACCGCTCGCTCGGCCTCCTGGGCGTGCTGCTCGAGCCCACGACAGTTGTCACCAAGGCGTGGGAGCAGGTCGTCGCGGTCGGCCAGCGTGCCTTCTGGGAGCCGCGGACCGTTCTCGTGACCGGTGCCGGACCGATCGGCCTTCTTGCGGCCCTCGTGGCAAAGCAGCACGGGCTCGAGGTCCACGTCCTCGATCGGGTCGAGTCGGGTCCCAAGCCGGAGCTCGTTCGCGCCCTCGGGGCGATCTACCACAGCGGCGCCGTGTCGGGCGTGGGCTTCGAGCCGGACGTGATCGTCGAATGCACCGGGGTCGGGCAGCTCATCACAGACTCGATCCAGGCCATCGCGCCGGGCGGGGTCGTGTGCCTCACGGGCGTCGGGAGCGGCGGACGCACCGTCGGGCTCGCGACGGCCGACGTGGCGTCCAACGTAGTGCTGCGCAACAACGTCGTCGTCGGCAGCGTCAACGCCAACAAGCGGCACTGGTACAAGGCGGGAGAAGTACTGGCGCGCGCGGACCGCGGGTGGCTCGCACGCCTCATCACGCGGCGCGAACCGCCGGAGAAGTTCATGCGCGCGCTCCAGAGGCAGCCGGAGGACATCAAGGTCGTCATCCGGTTTGCGCAGGCATGATCCCGATGAGCAGATCCGGATCAGGTGCGGGGCGAGTCTGCAAATGAGGCTCTCATGGGAGAGAACGGCGGATCGGTCGGCGTTTGCCCTGGCAAGTATTCGCGTCATCCGTAT
>Ga0335084_10001824_pt1 | contig 20179 bp, 18 predicted proteins | sample Lox_Sample_44_FD_206721 | JGI IMG/M metagenome (GOLD analysis project Ga0335084, IMG submission 206721) | Soil microbial communities from Loxahatchee National Wildlife Refuge, Florida, United States - Lox_Sample_4.4 | ecosystem: Environmental > Terrestrial > Soil > Wetlands | place: USA...
TGCGCTTCATGGTCCTAGACGCGTCCAATTCCAACTCGATCTACGCCTCGCTCCAGATTGCGCGCGAGAACGCGCGCGCGCAGCGCGGGGCGGTGACGATCGAGATGTGGGAGTCGCTGAACCAGACCTGGCTCGAGATGCGCGGCAAGAGCTTCGCCGACATCACCGCTCGCGGCGTGTCCGAATTCTTCGACTGGGTGAAGGACCGTTCGCACCTTTTCCGCGGGATCACCTTCGGCACCATGATCCGCGACGAGGGGTACAGCTTCATCCGCCTCGGCACCTTCCTCGAGCGCGCCGACAATACCGCGCGCATCCTCGACGCGAAGTACCACACGCTGCTGCCGAGCGTGCAGGACGTCGGCGGCGCGGTCGACTACTACCAGTGGTCGGCGTTGCTGCGCTCGGTGTCCGCGTTCAGCTCTTACCGCAAGATCTACCGCGACGTGATCACGCCGCTGCGCGTCGCGGAGCTGCTGATCCTGCGCGACGACGTGCCGCGGAGCCTGCATCACTGCATGAACGCGATCTACGAGATCCTGCAGGCGCTCTCCGACGAGGACCGGCTCGAGCCCGAGCGCCTCGCCGGCGAGCTCCACGCCCAGCTCCACTACGGCAAGACCGAGCGCATCTTCAAGGTCGGGCTGCACGAGTACCTGCTCGAGTTCCTGGAGCAGACCGGCGCGCTCAACGTCGAGCTGAACAAGCACTTCCTCGTCCCGACGTATGCGTGACCGGCGCGATGTGCCGCGGGCTGTGCGCCGCGCCCCTTGCGCTCGCGTAGAATCGCGCCTTCTGGGGACGGGCGAAGAGCTCAAGCAATGACCTACTGCGTCGGCGTGCTGCTCGATAGCGGCATGGTGTTCGCCTCCGACTCGCGCACCAACGCGGGCGTGGACCACGTGTCGAGCTTCCGCAAGATGACGGTCTACGAACGCCCGGGCGACCGGGTGATCGTGATCCTGAGCTCGGGCAATCTCTCGGTCACGCAGAACGCGATCAATCTGCTCGAGAGCCGGGCGCGGCGCGCGGACAGCGCGGAGAACCTGTGGACCGCCCGGTCGCTCTTCGAGGTCGCGGGCATGCTCGGCGACGCGCTGCGCGAGGTGAAGGGTCGCGACGCGGCGTACCTCGCGCAGAACAACATCGACGCGAGCGCGAACTTCATCCTCGGCGGCCAGGTGAAGGGCGAGCAGCAGCGGCTCTTCATGCTCTACCAGGAGGGCAACTTCATCGAGGCGATGGCGGAGACGCCGTTCTTCCAGGTCGGCGAGACGAAGTACGGCAAGCCGATCATCGACCGCGTGGTGAAGCCCTCCACCACTCTGATCGACGCGGCCAAGTGCGTGCTGATCTCGTTCGACTCGACGATGCGGTCGAACGTTTCGGTCGGGCTGCCGATCGATCTCGTCACCTACACGCGGGATTCGCTCCGGCTGCAGATGCAGCGGCGCATCACCGAGACCGACCCCTACTTCACGATGATCCATCACCAGTGGGGCGAGGGCCTGCGGCGGGTGTTCGCGCAGCTGCCGGACCCGTACTGGGAAGATTCCGCGACTTGACGGGGAAGGAAGGGAGAATGGAGAAGGGAGAAGGGCCCCTTCCTCCTTCCCTCTTCCCCCTTCATCGCCTGCACGCATGACCATCCGCGTCGCCCTCCACCACCGCACGGTCTACAAGTTCGACCGGTCGGTGGGTCTCTCGCCGCACGAGATCCGGCTCCGGCCGGCGCCCCATTGCCGGACGCCGATCGTGAGCTACAGCCTGCGCGTTGCGCCGGAGAAGCACTTTGTCAACTGGCAGCAGGACGCCTACGGCAACTACATCGCGCGCTTCGTCTTCCCGGAAGCCGCGCGTGCGCTCGACATCACCGTCGACCTCGTCGCCGACATGACGGTGATCAATCCGTTCGACTTCTTCATCGAGCACTGGGCCGAGCATTTCCCGTTCGACTATCCGCCGCAGCTCGCGGCGGAGCTCGCGCCGTACTTCGAGCGGGAGACACCCGGACCGCTGCTCGGGCGGTGGCTCGGCGAGTTCCGCGCGCGGGGCCCGCAGCCCGGCACGAACACGGTCGACTTCCTCGTCGACCTCAACCAGCGCCTCGCCGGCCAGGTGAAGTACCTGGTGCGGATGGAGCCCGGCATCCAGTCTCCCGACCAGACGCTCGAGCTTTGCGCGGGGTCCTGCCGCGACTCGGGCTGGCTGCTGGTGCAGATCCTGCGCCACCTCGGACTCGCCGCGCGGTTCGTCTCCGGGTATCTGGTGCAGCTGGTGGCCGACGTGAAGCCGCTCGACGGCCCGGCCGGCCCCGCTGCCGACTTCACCGATCTCCACGCGTGGGCCGAGGTCTACCTCCCCGGCGCCGGCTGGATCGGGCTCGACCCCACCTCCGGCATGCTCGCCGGCGAAGGCCACATCCCGCTCGCCGCCACGGCGTTCCCGTCAAGCGCCGCGCCGGTTACCGGATTCACCGACGTATGCAATTCCGAGCTCGCCTTCGAGATGAAGGTGACCCGCATCCACGAGGATCCGCGCGTCACCAAGCCGTACTCGGATGCGCAGTGGGCGGAGATCGACGCCCTCGGGCGCGCGGTCGACCGGGACCTCGCGGCAGGCGGCGTGCGCCTGACCCAGGGCGGCGAGCCGACGTTCGTCTCGATCGACGACATGGACGGCGCGGAGTGGAACTTCACCGTGCTCTCGCCGAAGAAATGGCAGCTCGCGGAGGCACTCGCGTGGCGGCTGCGCGACCGCTTTGCCCCGGGCGGTCTGCTCTTCTACGGCCAGGGCAAGTGGTATCCGGGCGAGCCGGTGCCGCGGTGGGCGCTCAGCCTGCACTGGCGGCGCGACGGACGGCCGTTGTGGCGGAACGCCGACCTCATCGCGCGCGAAACCGCGCCCGACGGCGGACCGGCGCCCGCCGCGACGAAGCTCGAGCACGCCGAGGCTTTCGCCCGCGCGCTCGCCCACGAGCTCGGGCTCGACGAGGGCTACGCGATCCCTGCCTACGAGGATCCGCTCCCGCTCCTGCAGATCGAGGGCGGCCTGCCGGAGAACGTCGACGGGGCGAACGTTCCCCTCAAGGACTACGACGACCGCGCGCGCCTGCGGCGCAGCCTCGAGCGCGGCATGGACGCACCCGCCGCGTACGTGCTACCGCTTCGTGCCGCGCCGACCGGGCCGCAACCCGCCGGCGGACCGGTGACACCGGCGACCTGGCCCTCCGAATGGCAGAGCTCGCCCTGGCCACTGCGCCGCGAGCGCCTGCTTCTGCTCCCGGGCGATTCGCCGGCCGGTTACCGCCTGCCGCTCGCCGCCCTGCCCGAGCGGCTGCCGGACGAGATCGAGCCGGAGTTCGCCCGCGACCCCTTCGAATCGCGGGTCGACCTCCACGACGCCCACGTCCGCACCGAGAAGCACAAGCACGTGCGGCCCAAGACCCCGCCCCGGCCGCGCGAAGTGGTGCGGACCGCGCTCTGCGTCGAGCCGCGTGGCGGGCGGTTGCACCTCTTCCTGCCGCCGGTGACCCACGTCGAGGACTGGATCAACCTCGTCGCCGCGATCGAGCACGTCGCCGAGGCACTCGGCCGGAGCGTGCGGATCGAGGGCTACCCGCCGCCGCACGATCCACGCCTGCGTTCGCTCGCCGTGACGCCCGACCCGGGCGTGATCGAAGTGAACGTCCATCCGTCCTCGAGCTGGGACGAGCTGGTGGCGAACACCGTCGCCCTGTACGAGGACGCGCGCGTCACGCGGCTCGGGACCGAGAAGTTCATGGTCGACGGCCGCCACACGGGGACCGGCGGCGGCAATCACATGACGCTCGGCGGCGCGACGCCGGCCGAAAGCCCGTTTCTGCGGCGCCCGGACGTGCTCAAGAGCCTGGTCACGTACTGGCAGAACCACCCGGCGATGTCGTACCTCTTCTCGGGGCTCTTCGTCGGGCCGACGAGCCAGGCGCCGCGGGTCGACGAGGCGCGCGACGACCAGCTCTACGAGCTCGAGATCGCGTTCCAGCAGATGGACGAGCGGATCCGGCCGGGCGCCGAAGCCGACTTCCCGTGGCTCGTCGACCGGCTGTTGCGGCACCTGCTCGTCGACCTGACCGGCAACACCCACCGCGCCGAGTTCTCGATCGACAAGCTCTACTCGCCCGATTCGCCGAGCGGCCGGCTCGGGCTCGTCGAGCTGCGCGCGTTCGAGATGCCGCCGCACTCGCGGATGGCCCTGGTGCAGGCGCTGCTCGTGCGCGCGCTCGTCGCGAGGTTCTGGAACGAGCCCTATCGCGGCAGCCTCGTCTACTGGGGCACGCAGCTCCACGATCGCTGGATGCTGCCGCACTTCGTCCAGCAGGACATGCGCGACGTCGTGATCGACCTCGCAGCGGCCGGCTACCCGGTCCGGGAGGAGTGGTTCGCCCCGTTCGTCGAATTCCGCTTCCCCCGGTACGGATCGGTAACCTACGCGGGCGTGACGCTCGAGCTGCGCCAGGCGATCGAGCCCTGGCACGTCCTCGGCGAGGAGATAGCGGGCGCCAGCACTGCACGCTACGTCGATTCATCGCTCGAGCGGCTCCAGGTGAAAGTGAACGGCATGACCGCCGAGCGGCACGTCGTCACCTGCAACGGCCGGCCGGTCCCGCTCGCGCCGACCGGCGTGCACGGGGAGTTCGTTGCCGGCGTCCGCTACAAGGCCTGGGCGCCGCCGTCGGCCCTGCACCCGACGATCGGCGTCCACACCCCGCTCGTCTTCGACATCGTCGACGGCTGGAGCGGCCGCGCGATCGGCGGCTGCACCTACCACGTCGCCCACCCGGGCGGTCGCAATTACGACACCTTCCCGGTGAACGCGAACGAGGCCGAGGCGCGGCGGTTCGCACGCTTCTGGGACCACGGCCACACCCCCGGGCCGATGACGGTGCCGCGCGAGCCGCCGAACCGGAGCTTCCCCTTCACGCTCGACCTGCGATACCGCCCCGGCGCCCGGTAGCGCACCTGCAACCGGCGCGCCGCGGGGAACGACTCCCCTACGACGACTACTCGACAGCGCGCGCGCACCGCCTTGACACCGCGTCTATGCCGCCGTCATACTGCGGGCGCCGCGTCGGCGCGCGCCGCCGCGCGGCGGATCAACAACAACGGACCGGAGCAGAGACACGCATGGCCCGCAAACCCGCCGTACTCCGACCGATGTACGGCATCACCCGAGTCGATCACGAGCGCTCGCGCACCCACGCGTGGCGCGTCACCATCCAGCGCCGCGGCAAGATCCACGTTGGCCATTTCTCCGACGGCGTGTACGGCGGCCGGCAGAAGGCGCTGGCGGCGGCGAAGAAGTACCGCGACAAGCTCGTGGCCAAGAATCCGCCGCTCTCGCGCCGCCAGTACTGCTCGATCCTGCGGAAGAACAACCGCTCCGGCCTCGCCGGGGTGTCGTATCACTCCGAGGTGATCGAGACCGGCCATGGACCGGTCGAGCGGCGGTTCTGGATCGCCCGCCTTCCGCTCGAACCCTGGCGAACCAAGCTGGTGAAGTTCTCCGTCGCGAAGTACGGCGCCGAGGAAGCCTTCCGCCGCGCGGTCAAGGCGCGGCAGGACGCGCTCGAAGGGCTGTCGGGCAACTTCAGTCCGAACTCGCCGCTCGCCCAGCAGGCGGCAGCGCTCGCCCGTTCCCGTCAGGGCCATCGCCAGTAGCGCGGGTTCTCCTCCCGGTAGCGCTCGACCGTCGTTGCAATCAAGCTCATTCCTGAGGGCGCAGGTGGCCGCGGATCAGTGAGTGAAAACACAAAGAGCGCCACGAACACGGCTCTCAATGCAGTTGCGGAGGCAGGAGGCGATTCCTATTTCTTTTTGTCGAGCACTGCGACAACCATGGGAACGTCAGTCATTGTCGAAGCATATCGCTGCCACAAAGACGACTCGGCGAAGAAGTAAGTCAATGTCGCCCGACGCCAATCGGCTGGACTGAAGCCTCATGCACCGGTCACATTCAGTCCTCCGATCATGAAATTCGTTGCAGCGCGAGATGCGCTCATTCATGAAGGGACGTTCCATGCACAAGAGAATTGCGGTGGTTTTGTTCACATTGGTCATGCTGTGCCTGTCCACGCTTGCTCGGGCCGATGCAAATCCGCTGCTCGGCACATGGCGACTGAAGTCGTTCGTGCGCGAAGTCGCCGGCACCAGCGAGCGTTACAACCAGCTCGGCGATCATCCGGACGGCTATCTCAGCTACTCACCGGATGGCCGGATGCTCGTGTTCTTTGTGTCCGGCGATCAGCCACGACCGCGCAACGAGCCTTCCGACGAAGAGCGGATCAAACTACACAAATCGATGCTGGCGTACGGAGGCACGTATAGCGTGTCGCCCGGCAAGGTCGTGCATCACATCGACATCGAATGGGACGGCAGGCGCCTCGGAACCGATCAGGTGCGGTTCTACACCATCGAGGGCGACAAGCTTTCGCTCAAGACCGAACCGAACAAGAGTCCCGTGGACGGGCGCGAGGGCGTAGGTATCTTGACGTTCGAGAGGGTGAAAGGCTCGCGGTCGCAATGAGACCATTAAAAGCGGCCTAAGCCCTCTAGTAATCCCCGCGCCCCAAAATCACATTCCTGACCCCACCCCTCGGCTGCGGCACGTCGCCCGCTCGCCTCGGGATCAGGTGCATATGCGCGTGAAAGACCGTCTGCCCAGCGACCGCTCCCGAGTTCACGCCGATATTGAACCCGGCTATCGAGCTGTCCGCCTGCTTGATCTCCTGCGCCTGCCCGTGCAGCAGTAGATCGCACGCGCGCATCTCGGAGGCTCATCGCAAAGTAATCGAGGAGATGGCGTTTTGGGATGACTAGGGTGTGCAATTCCGTTACTGGGTAAGCGTCGCGAATTGCAAGAGCTAGTTCGTTCTCGGCAACGATGCGGTCAGCCCGGACATCGCAGAACGGGCACTCGTCCTCGCGGTGCTTGTAGGAGGCACGCACGGCTCGGAAGTCAGTCGAGTCGCGATCCCGCTTCATCGAATTGCACGAGTAGCACAGAGCTTGGGGGTTGATCAGATCGTCGGTCCCGCCCTTGTTCCGGGGGGTGATGTGATCCACTTCAAGCGCGCGGATGTCGGCAGGCACGCCACACAACTCGCACCGGAACGCTGCTCGCTTAAGCACTTCATATCGCAGCGTTCCCGAGATGTAGCCAAGGGCGGGATCACGGTGCGCAAATGCGCGTTCTCCGCGCGCTTCGAGGTAGCCGTCGAGCCGCTGCTTGCACAACGCGACGAGTTGCTCGACTTGGGCAGGCATCAGTGCGTCGAAGCCTACGAGCGCGTAGGACGCGCCATCTTTGACCACGATCCCGTGCTTTCGGAGCACTCGGCCGACCATGTTGTTGGTGATGGCGCGGACCCGCCCGGGTTTGTCCAGTACGCGGACGAGTGGAAGATCGATCCCCCGGACTTGCACCTTCACGACCACGAACGTCCGACCGGGACCACGATCCCGGCGACGACCGGAGTGGACTCTTGGGGCGCCTCGACGGCGACGATCGGGTTAGGCGGGACCTGAGTTCACGCTCGGCGTGCCCCGCGATCAGGTGATGCCGTACCCGAAGCGCTGACCTCGCCACGCGAGCGCTGAGCCACGCCCACCCGGGGCGCTACCCTGCACCATCCGCGTAGGGCGATTCGCGCAGCAGCGGCTGCTACGTGAAGCCGATCGAGCGCGGCGAGGCTCACCGGATGAGCCAGCTCCGAGCGCTGTCGAGGGTAGACTCGACGGCACCAAGCCCTCCGCCCGAGGGCATGTAGCGTCGGTGTAACTCTCGATCGGCGCTGTACTGTTCCCCCTCTGTAGGACGATCTCGGTTTAGAATTTTCCGGTGCCGCGCAAATACTTTCGGAAGTACCTGCCTAGCCACGACTCGATCCGGTCCCACAAGCACTTCGCGAAGCTGGGCCCTTTCCTGCACCACCCCAACCTCTGGCACCTCAACCGGCGTTCGGTGTCGGGCGGCGTAGCGATCGGGATGTTCTGCGGTCTCATCCCCGGGCCGTTCCAGATGCTCGGCGCCGCGCTGATGGCGATCCCGTGCCGGGTGAATCTGCCGGTCGCACTCATCACCACGCTCTACACGAACCCGTTCACCATCGTCCCGCTCTACGTCATCGCCTACTGGATCGGGTCGCTGATCACGGGCGGCAACGACAAGATGACCGAGCCGCCGGACTTCTCGTGGGCGCACATCGGCGAGTGGACCCGGGCGCTCGTCGACTGGTCGCTCGCGCTCGGCAAGCCGCTCGTGATCGGCCTGGTGACGCTCGCGCTCGCGCTCGCCGCGCTCGGCTGGATCGCGGTCCAGGTCGCCTGGCGCGCCTGGGTGGTGGTCCAGTGGCACCGCCGCAAACTCCGCCGCGGTGGGTCCTGACCATCATGCCCAACCCGATCGCGCGCCGTCTCTATCAGACCTTCAAGGGGCCGGCGGTCGCGCTTGCGATCGTGCTCCTCGTCGGCACCCTGGGCTACCGGATGATCGGCGAGACGAGGGCGACCTGGCTCGACTGCTTCTACATGACCTTCATCACCATCGCCACCATCGGCTTCGGCGAGGTGATCGACCTCAGCCAGAGCCAGACCGGGCGCGCGTTCACGATCGTCGTCGCGACGTTCGGGATCGGCGTGTACAGCTACGCGCTGTCGAAGACGACCGCGTTCCTGATCGAAGGCGAGTTCAACCTCGCGCTGCGGAGGAGAAGCATGCTCAAGCGCATCGACAAGCTCGTCGGACACTACATCGTGTGCGGCATCGGCCGCATCGGCACCAACGTGGCCCACGAGCTCGCCGCTACCGGCCGCGCCTTCGTGGTGATCGACACGAGCCAGGCGCACATCGACGTCTTCCGCGAGCGCAACCCCGACACGCACTGGCTGCACGGCGACGCCGCCGAGGACGAGCTGCTGCAGTCGGCCGGCATCGCGCACGCGACGGGGGTCTTCGCCGTGGTCGGCGACGACAGCAAGAACCTGGTGATCGCGCTCTCGGCGAAGCAGCTCAACCCGAAGTTGCGGGTCGTCGCCCGGTGCCACGAGGTCGGCTTCATCGAGAAGATCCGCAAGGTCGGCGCCGACGCGATCGTGTCGCCCGACTTCACCGGCGGCCTGCGGATGGCCTCGGCGATGGTCCGGCCGCAGGTCGTGACCTTCCTCGACGAGATGCTCCGCTCCGAGCGCGGCCTGCGGGTCGAGGAGATCGCGGTCGCGGCGAGACACGCCGGCAAGCGGCTCGGCGAGCTCGCAAGCCCGGGTCCGGATCACATTCTGATCGCGCTCCGCACGGGCGATCGCTGGCACTTCAACCCGAGCGAAAGCGTCGTGCTCGACGGCGGCGAAGTGATCATCGCCATGGTGACACCGCAGGGGCGCAAGGCCCTCGAGGGGCAGTTCGCGTAGCGCCGCGGGTGGCTACCGCTCCCGGACCAGCACGCCATCCTGGAGCCGCATGATGCGGTGCGCCTGCGCAGCGAGAGCGGGATCGTGGGTCACGATCACGTAGCTCGTGCCGTGCGTGCGGTTGAGATCGAGCATCAGCCCGAACACGCCGCCCGCGGTGTGGCGGTCCAGGTTCCCGGTGGGCTCGTCGGCGAGCACGCACGCGGGACGGGTCACCAGCGCCCGCGCGAGCGCGGCGCGCTGCCGCTCGCCGCCCGAGAGTTGACCGGGCGTGTGATCGAGACGCTCCCCGAGCCCCACTTCGCGCAGGACCGCCGCCGCCTGGTCGCGTGCGGCCGCCGGGCTCAGCCGCCGGATGAAGAGCGGCATGGCGACGTTGTCGAGCGCGCTGAACTCCATCAGCAGGTGATGGAACTGGTAGACGAAGCCGAGCGCTTGGTTGCGCAGCCGCCCGCGCTCGGCGTCCCCGAGGGCGCTCATCCGGCGTCCGCGGACCTCGACCTCGCCCGCGGTCGGCTCGTCGAGCCCGCCGAGCAGATGGAGCAACGTGCTCTTCCCCGAGCCGGACGCGCCCACGATCGCGACGACCTCGCGAGGCGCGACCGCGAGGTCGACGCCGAGCAGCACCCGCACCGGCACCCGCGCCTCGTAATAGGTCTTCGCGAGGCCGCGGCAGGCGACCACCGCTGCCTCGCCGCCCGCCCCCTCACTCATACCGCAGGGCTTCCGCCGGCCGCACCCGCGACGCACGCCAACTCGGGTAGATGGTCGCCACCAACGACATCACTAGCGACACTGCGGCGATGGCAATCACGTCGGCCCGGCGAAGCTCCGAGGGCAGCTCGGCGATGAAGTAGATCTCCTTCGAGATGAACTGGACGCTGAAGGTGCGCTCGATCCAGGGCAGCACGGTATCGACGTTCAGCGCCAGCACGATCCCCCCGACGACGCCGATGAGCGTCCCGATCAGCCCGATCACCGCGCCCTGCACGATGAAGATCCGCATCACGCTCGCCGGCGTGGCCCCGAGCGTGCGCAGGATCGCGATGTCCGACTGCTTGTCGGTGACGACCATGACCAGGGTCGAGACGACGTTGAACGCCGCGACCGCGACGATCAGCGTCAGGATGATGAACATCACCCGCTTCTCGACTTCGACCGCCTTGAAGAAGGTCGCGTGGCTCCGCGTCCAGTCGCTGATGAAGACGTCGCCGCCGATCGAGCGGTAGAGGTCGCGCACCACGTTGCGCGACTCGAAGAGATCGGCGAGCTTGAGCCGCACGCCCGAGACCCGGTCGCCGAGCTGGTAGAGCCGCTGCGCGTCGGCGAGGTTCACCAGGGCGAGCGCGCTGTCGTACTCGTAGTGATCGACCTGGAAGATCCCGACCACGCGGAACTGCTTGAGCCGCGGCACGACCCCGGCGGGCGTGACGAGGCCCTGGGGCGCGATGAGGGTGACGCGCTCGCCGGGCTGCACGCGCAGCGCGCGCGCGAGCTCGGCGCCGAGCACGATGCCGAACTCGCCGGGCTTGAGGGCGCCGAGCTGCCCCACCACCATGTGCTGCCCGAGATCGGCAACCTCGGATTCGCGCTCCGGGTCGATGCCGCGCACGAGCGCGCCGCGCACCTGCGCGTCGAAGGCGAGCATCCCCTGCCCATTCACGTAGGGCGCCGCGGCGACGACCTGCGGGTTCTCGCGCGCCTTCGTCGCGACGCGCTCCCAGTCGGCGAGCGTATTGTCGGTGCCGGTGATCTGGACGTGCGAGGCGACGCCGAGGATCCTCGCCCGCAGCTCTTTCTGGAACCCGTTCATCACCGACAGCACCACGATCAGCGCGGCCACGCCGAGCGCGATGCCGGCCATCGAGATGAGCGAGATGAACGAGATGAAGTGATTGCGGCGCTTGGCGCGCGTGTAGCGGAGGCCGATGAAGTACTCGTATCGCATCGCGCGCGATTCTCCCACATCAGCGTGTTAGACTCGCTGCGCCGCTCATGAACGTTCACCTCGCGGTTCCCGATCTCCTCTGGCCCGATCGCGACAGCCGGGCGGCCGCCGACCCCGGACGGTTCGCCGCGCTCGAGATGTTGCTCGCGCGCGGCCGGCGCGCGTCGACCCCGGTGGGTGGGTTCGAGCAGTGGCTCCTCGCAGCGTGGAAGACCACCGGTCCAGCATCTCATGCGCTCGTCGCCGATGGCGGGGTGCCCGGCGACGGCTGGTGGCTGCGTGCCGATCCCTGCTCGCTGCGGCTGAACCGGGAGACGGTGGTGCCCCTCGACGCCGCGATGTTCGAGCTCCCGCGCACCGAAGCCGACGCGCTCGCCGGGCACCTCAATCGGCATCTCGGCGAGCGCGGCCTCGCGTTCCATCCCCTGCAGCCGGAGCGATGGTATCTGCGCGCGGAAGCGCCGCTCGGCGAGCACGCGCCGCCGCTCGCAGTCGCGCGGGGCAAGGCGATCGGGGTCCACCCGGGTGCCGGCGCCGAGGAGGCGCGCCTGCACGCGCTCGCGAACGAGATCCAGATGCTCCTGCACGATCATCCGGTGAACGAAGCGCGCGAGGGCCGCGGCGAACCGCCGATCAACGCGGTCTGGCTGTGGGGCGGAGGCCGGCTGGAACGCCCGACCGTCCGCCCCTTCCAGCGCGTGCGCGGACAAGACCCGCTCGCCGCGGGCCTCGCGCTCGGCTCCGGCGCCGCAGTGCTGCCGCTGCCCGAGGACGCCGCGCGCTGGCTGCGCGCGTCGGGCAACGAGGGGGTCGAGCTCATCGTCATCGACGCGCTCCGCGCCCCCGCTGCGTATGGCGACGAGGCCACCTGGCGCGAACGGGTCGCCGGGCTCGAGCGCGATTGGTTCGCGCCGCTCGCTCGCGCGCTGCGGCAGGGACGCATCGGGATGGTCACGCTGCACGCGATCGGGGCGGCAAGCGCCCTCGACGTCGAGACGACGCGGCAGGACCTGCGCTATTTCTGGCGGCGGCTGCGGCCGCTCGCCAGTTACGCATGAGCGCGAGCCGGATCATCACGCGCCGGGTCCCGCTCGCCGCGGAGCAGGCCCTCGCGCGCGCCGGGGTACACCCGCTGCTCGCGCGCCTGTTCGCGAGCCGCGGCGTGAGAGCGGCGCCCGAGCTCGACTGCGAGCTCCGCACGCTCGTCCCTCCGCACGAGCTGAAGAATGCCGACAGCGCCGCCGCGCTCCTCGCCGACCACATCGACGCCGGCCGCAAGCTCATGATCGTCGCCGACTACGATTGCGACGGTGCCACCGCCTGCGCGGTCGGGTTGCGCGCGCTCGGTGCGTTCGGCGCACGGGTCGACTACTTCGTTCCCAACCGCTTCGAGACCGGCTACGGCCTGTCAGGCGAGGTCGTAGACCTGGTCGCACCTGCCCGTCCCGACCTGCTCATCACCGTCGACAACGGCATCGCGAGCGTCGAGGGCGTCGCGCGCGCGCGCGCGCTCGGCATCGGCACGCTGATCACCGACCACCACCTGCCGGGCGACGAGCTCCCCGCCGCCGAGTGCATCGTGAATCCGAACCAGCCCGGCTGCGAGTTCCCGAGCAAGTCGATCGCCGGGGTCGGCGTGATGTTCTACGTCATGCTCGCGCTCCGCGCCGAGCTGCGACGGCGGGGCCGGTTCGAGGGGAAGTCGGAGCCGAACCTCGCGAACCTCCTCGACCTCGTCGCACTCGGCACGGTCGCCGACGTCGTGCGCCTCGACCGCAACAACCGCATCCTGGTGCGCCAGGGTGTGCGGCGGATGCGCGCCGGGCAGATGCAGCCGGGGATCGCGGCGCTCTTCGGCGTCGCAGGGCGCGACCCGCGGCGGGCGGGCAGCTTCGACCTCGGCTTCGCGCTCGGTCCGCGCGTGAATGCCGCCGGACGGCTCGCCGACATGCGCGTCGGGATCGAAGCGCTCGCGACCGACGACTACGCGCGTGCGCTCAACATCGCGGGTGAGCTCGACCGCCTCAACCGCGAGCGCAGGGAGGTGGAGGAGTCGATGCGGCGCGACGCCGACGCGCTCGTCGCCGGGATCGCCGTCGGGGAGACGACAAGCCTGGTCTTCTATGATCCGGGCTGGCATCAGGGCGTCATCGGCCTGCTCGCCGGCCGGCTCAAGGATGCGCATCATCGTCCGGTGATCGCGCTCGCGCCCGCCGGCAACGGGCTCGCGCGCGGCTCGGGACGCTCGATTCCCGGGCTGCACCTGCGCGATGCGCTCGATCTCGTCTCCAAGCGCGCCCCGGACCTGCTGATCAGCTTTGGCGGACACGCCGCCGCGGCCGGTCTCACCCTGCGCACGCACGAGGTCGAGCGCTTCGCCGCCGCCTTCGACGCCGCCGTACGCGAGCTGTGCGATCCGGCGGCGCTGGCGCCGACGGTGGAGACCGACGGCTCGCTCGAGCCCGAGTACGCCACGCTCGAGCTCGCGCGCGCATTCGAGGCGGAGGTCTGGGGCCAGGGGTTCCCGCCACCGCGCTTCGCCGACGAGTTCACGGTGGAAAGCCAGCGGCTCGTCGGCGAGAAGCATCTGCGCGTCAAGCTCGCGCGCGCCGGCCGGCGCTACGGCGCGATCCTCTTCCGGCACGACCGGCCGCTCCCGGAGCGCATCCGCGCCGCCTACGCGCTCGCGATCGACGACTGGAACGGCGCGCAGGGCCTCGAGCTGCGGGTCGAGCACGCGGAGGAAGCGTGACCGACTGGCCCGACGCCGACGCCCAGCCGCTCCTCGCGTTCGTCGCCAGCCTGGCGATCGGCCTCCTCATCGGCGTGGAGCGCGAGCGGAACCCGGCCGCGAAGGCGGGGCTGCGGACGTTCGCGCTGACTGCAGTGTTCGGCACCCTCGCGGCGATGCTCGGCGAGTACTCGGACGGCGCCTGGGTGCCGGCGGTAGGGCTCGCGCTCACCGGTCTGACGATCATCGCGGCCTACCACCGCACCCCGCCCGAGGACGATCCCGGAACGACCACCGTCGTCGCGCTCCTCCTCGCCTACGCCCTCGGCGCCCTCTGCTGGTACGGCGAGCGCACGCTCGCGGCGACGATCGCGGTCGGCGCGGCCGCCCTGCTCTACTTCAAGGCGGAGCTGCGCGGCATTCTCGAGCGCTTCGACCGGCGCGACCTGCTCGCGGTGATCCAGTTCGCGACGCTCTCGGTCGTGATCCTGCCGGTCCTCCCGGACGAGGGTTACGGCCCCTACGGCGCGCTCAACCCGTTCCGGATCTGGCTGATGGTGGTCCTGATCTCGGGCCTCTCGCTCGCCGGCTACATCGCGCTGAAGATCGTGGGCGTCCGGTACGGCCTGCTGCTCGCAGGGCTCCTCGGCGGGCTCGTGTCGAGCACCGCGACGACCCTCGCGTATTCCAGGCATGCGCGCGCCGGCGGCACGACCGGCATCGCTGCGGGCGTGATCGTGCTCGCGAACCTCGCGGTCCTCGTGCGTCTCGCCGTCGTTGCGGCGGCGACCGCACCGGCGATCCTGCCGCGCCTTGTGCCGGTGCTCGGCTCGGCATTGCTGGCGGGGCTGGCCGTGGCGCTCGTCTCCTGGCGGGGCCGGCTCGCTGAAGAAGCCGCGTTCCCGCTGCCGGCCGTCTCGAACCCCGCGGAGCTGCGTGCCTCGCTCGGCTTCGGAGTTCTCTTCGCGGTCGTCCTGCTCGCGGTGGCGTGGCTGTCGGACGTCGCCGGCCATCGCGGCCTGTACGCCGTGGCGCTGGTGTCCGGCCTGACCGACGTTGACGCCTTGACACTGTCCTCGCTGCAGCTCTTCACTTCCGGGAAGCTGGGTGCGCGCGAGGCGGTCGCGGCGATCGCGCTCGCTCTGCTTGCCAACACGGTATTCAAGCTGGGGCTCGTCATAACCGTGGGTGGCAGACCCCTGGCGCGGCGCGTTATCCTTCCGGCCCTCGCATCCGTGGTTGCGGGCGCGGTGGCGGTGTTTGCGATCGGAGGGTGACCGGTGGAACGCAGGCGCATCAGCTCGTCGAAGATCCGCGCCGTCGGCTACGACCCGAAGGGCGAGCTGCTCGAGGTCGAGTTCAACGACGGCCGGGTCATGGCGTACAGCGGCGTCTCGCCGGAAGTCCACCGGCGCTTCATGAGCGCACCCTCGCCGGTGAGCTTCTTCGACGACAAGATCGCCGACGAGTATCCCGGCCGCCGTCTCCGCTAAAATTTCACTTTCGGGCATCGCGCGCAGCGCCAATACGAACAAATGACGAGCCTCCTCCGCAAGCTACTTGAGAGAATCTCCGCCAAGACCTCGATCCCGTTCCGGGTCACCTTCGCCGACGGCTCGACCTGGTCGAGCCAGCCCGGCGACCCGGTGGTGACCCTGACGTTCAAGACCGCCGGCGCCCAGTGGCGCACGCTTGCGTTCGGCCACATCGGCCTGCTGGAAGCGTTCTTCGACGGCGCGGTCGACATCGAGGGCGACCTGCCCGCGGCGTTCCGTGTCGCCTCCGACTCCCGTTTCGACGACGACCACCGCGGGAACCCGCTGGTCGAGATTCGCAACCGCTGGCACGAGTTCCGGCTTTCGAACAAGTCGATCGAGCAGGCGCGCACCAATGCACGGTTCCACTACGCCCTCGGCACCGACTTCTACAAGGTGTGGCTCGACCGCGACTGGCTGATGTACACCTGCGCGTACTGGAAGGAGGGGACGCGCACGATCGAGGAGGCGCAGGCGAACAAGATCGAGCACGTCTGCCGCAAGATCCGCCTGAAGCCCGGCGAGAGCGTCGTCGACATCGGCGCCGGGTTCGGCGGCTTCATGCTGTACGCCGTCCAGCGCTACGGGATCCACGGCGCCACCGTCAACACGACCAACGAGCAGGTGGACTGGCTGCGCGACGAGGTCGCGCGGCGGGGCATGAGCGACAAGATCGACGTCCGGCTCGCCGACTTCCGGGAGGTCCACGCGCAATTCGACAAGGTCGTGTCGATCGGCGTGCTCGAGCACGCGGGCCGCGACCAGCTGCGCGAGGTGGTGAAGGCGCACGCCGACTTCCTGAAGCCCGGCGGGCTAGGCATGCTGCATTTCATCGGTCACGTCGGCGTGTTCAACACCGAGTTCTTCATCCGCAAGTACGTGTTCCCTGGCGGGTGGATCCCGAGCCTCGCCGAGACCATCATGGCGATGGAGGAATGCGGCCTCGAGGTGGTCGACATCGAGAACCTGCGCCGGCACTACGCGTTCACCCTCGACGCCTGGGCCGAGCGGTTCGATGCCAATTGGGCGCACATCCACGCGCTCGACCCGAAGCGCTTCGACGAGCGCTTCCGGCGGATCTGGCGGACCTATCTCTACGGCTGCGCAAACATGTTCCGCACCGGCCACGGCCGCACGCATCTCTTCCAGATCGTGTTCAGCAAGGGCAACGTCGACGCGCGCAACTACCCGATGAGCCGCGCGTTCCTCTACAACGAGAAGCGGGTCGCCGGCGGCGTCCGCGAGGTCCCGGTACGCGAGCCGGCCTGAGCGGTCCGCCATGACCGGCTTTGCCGAGCGCCGCGAGCAGCTCGTCGCCGAGCTCGCCGCCGCGCCCGGCGGGGCGGCGCCGCGGCTCGGGAAGACGACATCCAATCTCTTCCGCGACCGCGAGGCGGCGCCGCGGCAGCGCCTGGACGTGCGCGCCTTCAGCCACGTCCTCGAGGTGGATCCCGCGCGCGGCTGGGTCGACGTCGAAGGCATGACGCCGTACGAGGCGCTCGCCGACGCCACGCTCGCGCACGGGGTCATGCCGTGCGTCGTTCCGCAGCTCAAATCGATCACGATCGGCGGGGCGGTCGCAGGCGTGGGGATCGAGGCTTCGTCGTTCAGGTACGGGCTCGTTCACGAGACCGTGCTCGAGCTGGAGGTGCTCACCGGCGCCGGCGAGGTAGTGGTCGCCCGTCCCGACAACGAGCATCGCGACCTCTTCTATGGCTTCCCCAACTCCTACGGCACGCTCGGCTACGCGCTCCGCGTGAAGGCGAAGACCGTGCCGGTGAAGCCGTTCGTGCGGCTCGAGCACGTGCACCACTCCGACCCCGAGAGCTTCCTCGGCAACCTCGCCGCGGCCTGCGCTTCGGCGGTCGACTTCGTCGACGGCGTCGTGTTCGGGCCGAACGAGCTGGTGACTACGGTCGGCGGATTCGTCGACTCGGCGCCCTATACGAGCGACTACACCTACGAGCGCATCTACTACCGCAGCCTCCGGGGCCGGGAAGAGGACTTCCTCTCGGTGCGCGACTACCTCTGGCGCTGGGACACCGACTGGTTCTGGTGCTCGAAGAATCTCTACGCGCAGAACCCGCTCGTCCGGCGGGTGCTCGGTCGCAGGCGCCTGAACTCCGTTTTCTACACGAAGCTGATGCGCTGGAACAGCCGCGTCGGCCTCACCCGCTGGCTCGACCGGGTGTCGGGGCGCCACCCCGAGTCGGTGATCCAGGACGTCGACGTCCCGATCGACCGCGCGCCGGAGTTCCTCGAGTTCTTCCTGCGCGAGGTCGGCATCCTGCCGGTGTGGGTCTGCCCGTTCCGCGTACTCGACCCGGGCGTCTCCTGGCCGCTCTATCCCACGCGCCCCGGGACGCTATATGTCAACTTCGGGTTCTGGGATGTCGTGCGCGCGCGGGAAGCCCACGCGGCGGGCCATTTCAACCGCCTCATCGAGCGCAAGGTAACCGAGCTCGGCGGCATCAAGTCGCTCTATTCGGACAGCTACTTCGAGCGAGACGAGTTCTGGAGCATCTACGACAAGCGCGCCTACGACGCGCTGAGGGCGCGCTACGACCCGCGCGGGCGGCTGAAGGACCTCTACGAAAAGTGCGTCCTGCGGCATTAGCCGCCAGCCAAAAGAAACGGGGCCCTGCAGCCCCGAAAGCTCCCCCTCCTCTGCAATCGTCACCGGCGGCATCTCACCCCCGCGACAGCCAAGCTTAGCGGCGGGTGCCAGCCGCGCAACCACCGCGCGCAAGAATTGACGAGGTTTTGCAATTGCGCCGCGCAATCAGCGGCGGGCGGTGAGCGCAATCGCGAGGAACGCGAGCGCGAAGAGGACGAACCAGGTGAGCGACCACCCGGGGATCGAAAGCCCGAGGAACGACCAGGGCTTGAGCGTGCACGGGCCGTCGTACTGGAGGAGCGACGGGGCGAGCTTGCCGAGCTGGAGCCGGTCGAGGATGGTCTCGACGGGCGAGCCGACGCACTTGGCGGCGCGCACCGGATCGGATTGCAGGTACACGTGATACGTCCCCGCCGCCGCGCCTGCCGTTGCGGCGAGCGCTCCGAGGGTGGCGTATACCGCTGCCCCCCGCGCCCCTGGGCCGTGGATCGCTCCGACGAGCGCGATGAACCCGACCACGATGAAGCCGAGCCGCTGCACGACGCACCACGGGCAAGGGTCGAGGCCCTGCCAGTGCTGCAGATACAGCGCGAACGCGAGGAGCCCCACGCAGATGAGACAAATCAGCGCGAAGACGCGGCGGCTCAATGTGGGACGGGAAGCGGGCATCGGCGGCGGCGGGCAGGTTGCGGATGATACCGGGTGAGCGTCGACGGCGGGTGCGGTGCGGTCGGCGTGTATACTTTGCGCCTTTCCGGATCGACCAAATCCCCCATGGAAGCCGAACGCATCAACGCCATCGCCGCTTCGCTCGCCGATCTCGCCGCGCGCGCTGCCGAGCTGCGGAGGTATCTTTGACTTCGAGGCGAAGCAGGCCCGTCTCGGCGCGGTAGCGAGCGCCCTCGAAGACCCGAAAGTCTGGGACGACCCGAAGCGCGCCCAAGAGCTCGGCAAGGAGAAAAAGCAGCTCGAGGCGGTCGTCGGCAGCCTGACCGGCGTCGACGCCGGGCTGCGCGACGCGCAGGGGCTGTTCGCCCTCGCGCGCGACGAGAACGACGCGGCCACGCTCGCAGCGATCGAGCGCGACGTGGCGGCCCTCGCCGAATCGGTCGCCGGGATGGAGTTCCGGCGGATGTTCTCCGACCCGCTCGACCCCAATAACTGCTTCGTCGACATCCAGGCCGGGGCCGGCGGCACCGAGGCGCAGGACTGGGCACAGATGCTCGAGCGGATGTACGTGAAATACTGCGAGCGCAAGGGCTTCAAGGTCGAGATCCTCGAGCAGTCCGAGGGCGAGGTCGCCGGCATCAAGACCGCGACCCTCAGGGTGAACGGCGATCACGCCTACGGCCACCTCCGCACCGAGACCGGGATCCACCGGCTCGTGCGCAAGTCCCCGTTCGACTCGAACGCGCGGCGCCACACCTCGTTCGCAAGCGTGTTCGTCTACCCCGAGGTCGACGAGACGATCGCGATCGACATCAATCCGGCCGACCTGCGGATCGACACCTACCGCGCCTCGGGCGCCGGCGGGCAGCACGTGAACCGTACCGACTCCGCCGTGCGGATCACGCACCTGCCGTCGGGCATCGTCGTGCAGTGCCAGAACGACCGCTCCCAGCATCGGAACCGCGCCGAGGCGATGGCGATGCTGAAGGCGAAGCTCTACGAGCAGGAGCTGCGCAAGCGGAACGAAGCGAAGCAGGCGCTCGAGGACCAGAAGACCGACATCGGCTGGGGGCACCAGATCCGTTCGTACGTCCTCGACCAGTCGCGGATCAAGGATCTCCGCACCGGCGTCGAGATCGGCAACACGCAGGCGGTGCTCGACGGCGCCCTCGACGATTTCATCGACGCCAGCCTGAAGCAGGGCATCGGCGCGCGCGCGGCGGCGTGAAGGGG
>Ga0335084_10001825_pt1 | contig 20174 bp, 18 predicted proteins | sample Lox_Sample_44_FD_206721 | JGI IMG/M metagenome (GOLD analysis project Ga0335084, IMG submission 206721) | Soil microbial communities from Loxahatchee National Wildlife Refuge, Florida, United States - Lox_Sample_4.4 | ecosystem: Environmental > Terrestrial > Soil > Wetlands | place: USA...
GGCCGGCGCGCTGCGGAGCCTTCGCGCGGGGTGCCGCAAGTGGCAGGAGCTGGACGCTCCGTACGAGACGGCGCGGGCCCGCATGGCGCTGGCCGCCGTGTACCGCACCGCCGGCGATGGGGAGACAGCCGCCCTCGAGCTGGCGGCCGCCCGCCTGGCTTTCGAGCGCCTGGGGGCCGTGATCGACGTCGCGCGGGCGGTGGAGGCGCAGGCGAGCGCCGCTTCGGGCCCCGCGGCCGGGCCTTCGCCGGCGCGGACGGAGACGCGCACGTTCATGTTCACCGACATCGTGCGGTCGACCCAGCTGATCGAGGCCATCGGCGACGAGGCGTGGGCGGATCTCGTCCGGTGGCACGACCAGACCCTTCGCTCTCTCTTCGCCACCCACGGCGGCGAGGAAGTCGATCATGCCGGCGACGGCTTCTTCGTGGCCTTCGCGGCGGCCCGCCCCGCGATCGAGTGCGGCGTCGCCATCCAGCGCACGCTTCTCGATCACCGGCGCAAGGCAGGCTTCGCCCCACAGGTGCGCATCGGGCTTCACGCCGCGGAGGCGCAGAAGCACGACGGCGCCTATCGCGGGAAGGGCGTGCACACCGCGGCTCGCATCGCGTCGCTCGCCGAGGCTGGCGAGATCCTCGCGAGCCGGGACACGGTCGAATCCGTCCCGCCGGAGATCACGCCCTCCGCGCCGCGGGCCGTCACGCTCAAGGGGCTTTCGGAGCCGCTCGAGGTCGTCACCCTCGCCTGGCGGTAACGGGGCTAATCCAGCCAGTCTTCTTCTTTGAGCTTCCTCGGCAGGTAGGTCTTGGTCAGGTAGCGGAAGTCCTTGTTGGCGAGGGCGTCGAGCTCGTACTTGAGACCGCTCTCGAGCATCCGCTTGATCTCTTCCTGCCACGGCTTCTTCTGGAACCACCGATATTTGAGCAGCTCCTTCGCGCGGCTGATGTCCTTGTCGTTGAGCTTGATGCCGACATTGCGAGGGAGGCCGTAGCGGTCGGGGTCGGCGCTCGAGAGGCCGATGAACTTGGCCTTGGGAATCGCCATGCGCTCGCTCTCGAACGCGAGGTTGATCGACCCCTGCTTGACGACCGAGTAGATGTAGTAGCCCCAGGGGTCGTTGTCGACGAGGACGTAGACGGGAATCTTGTATTCCTCGTGCAGGCGCCGCGCCAGGCGCCTCACGCCGCGGGGCGGCTGGCCGTTGCCGGTCAGGAGGACGCAGTTGTACCGGCGCCAGAACTTGTCCTCCGAGAGGCGGTTCCACTGCGTGCCCTTCTCGACGAGCAGGACGAAGTCGGCCGTGCAGCGGCGGATCTCGATGAAATCGGGCTCCACGATGGACGGCACCGAGTAACCGCCCTTGCCCAGGCGCGCGCAGTCCACGCGGTCGCCGTCGTCGCCGAAGACGACAGGCCCCACGATGCTGCCCGCGTTCTCGGCGCGCACGTGGAGCTCTTCGCGCAGGGCGGAGAGCGAGACCTCGAGGTCTTCGATCAGCGGGTCGGACTCGTTCTGGTTGTCGAACGTGTTCTCGCTCGAGCCCTTCATCGTGTGCTTGGTGCGGTAGTAGATTTCTCTCAGCGAGGTCGTGAGGTCGGCCCGCTGGAGCTCGGAGAGCGCATCGGCCACCAGCACCGTCTGCATGAACTTCTTCGCCATGCCGACGTTGAAGAAGGTGCGCGCCTGCTTGCGCTTGCCCATCTCGATGATGCCGCGCTTCTCGTTGAAGTTCACGTTGGCGAGGCTGCGCACCGGGATCGACAGCGTCGGGTCCTTGCTCCTCTCGGCGGCGGTGATGACCGCGTCCGCCACGCTGACGAGCTTTTTCTCGACCGCGCCGACCTTGGGCTTCGCCTTCGCCATGGCTACTTCTTCTTCTTCTTCTTGGCCTTGGCCGGCTTGACCGTGCGCTTGGCCGTCATCCGTGTCTTCGCCTTACCCTTGGCCTTCGCCGTGGTCCTCGCCTTGCCCTTGGCTTTCCGGCGCGCGGGCTCGGCGGCTCGAGCCTGCGGCTCCTCGGGCGACGCGACGGCGGCCGGCTCGGCGCCGGGCAGGACGGGCGCGTCCCCTTCGGTGCCCTCGGCGGTGACGATGATCGAGTGCGGGAGGCCCTCCGGGCCGCTCTGCCGGTCCAGGATCGCGTCGGTCTTCTCGCCGCCGGTGCGCTTCGCGGCGATCTTCTCCAGCTGGGCCCTGAGCTTCTCCTTGGACAGCTTGCCGCCCTTCAGCCGCGCGCACGACTCCACGACCTCTTCGATGTAGAGCTCGAAGATGTTGCGCCGGCGGAACTCGCTCTTGGCCCGCTCGCGCCGCCGCAGGAACATGCCCAGCCGGCGCCCGCACTCCTGGAGCGCGAGCTTGATGTCTTTCCTGATCTCGTCGTAGTCGGCGATCGCTTCCTTGGACTCGCTGGTGAACGGCACCCAGACGGACGCCATGTGGACGAAGATCACCATGGGGCCGGCCGGGAGCGCGCCGCGTGACTGCGATATGCCGTAGTTCCGCCACGCGGTCTCGAGGGCGGCCTTGTAGGTCGCGCAGCCTGCCTGCTGGTAGAGCAGCGGGACGCGGTTGGCGTAGCGGATGACGCGCGCCAGCTCGCTGTCGTCGTCGCGCTCCTCGCCTTCGGCGAGGGGGACCACCGGCGCTTCCGGCGCTGCGGCGGCCGCCTGGTTGGGCGCCTTGCCGAAGGCCAGCCCCGCCTCGATGACGAACGGGTTGCCGCGGTAGACCGACGGCGGCCGCGTCACCGCCGTGTAGAACTCGCCCTTGATCTGCTTGTAGAGGCCGTGGAGGATCGCCTTCTCGCCGATGGGCGAGATGCAGTTCGACGGCGGCGCCATGATCTTCGTCGCCTGGATGGCCTTGTAGAGCGCCTCGGCCTCGGTGCCGTGGATGTTGCGCGGCCGTGCGTTGGGCGAGAGCTTGGCGGTCTTGCAGATCTCCTGCGCGACGGCCGGGGACACGCGGCTGAAATCGCCGGAGAGGAACCCCGAGAGCCAGTGGCTCCGGGTGTCGTGGAGCATTCGGAGCAAGATGCCGAACTCGATGCCGTAGGGATGCGGCTTGATCTCGCGCGGCTGGGGCGGCAGCTCGTCGATCGTCCTCGGGTACTCGCGCGTCTCGCCGTCCGGCGCGTGGTAGACGAGCTTCACGTGCGGGTTGGCGATGGCGACCTGCTCGAGGAACTCGTCCACCGAGGCGCGGCCCTTCTGGTAACGCCCCTCGATCTCGAGCGTCACCTGCGTGCCACGCTCGTGGTCCCAGTCGATCTTCTTGTTCTCGAAGATCCTCGGCTCGTTCTTCTTCGTGTCGATCTGGACTTCGAAGTAGTGCGCCGCCCCGCGCGCGCTGGTGCGCGAGATGATCTGCACCGGCTTGCCGGTCGTCAGCTGGGCGTACATGCCGGCCGCGGAGATGCCGATGCCCTGCTGTCCCCGGCTCATGCGCAGGCGGTGGAACTTCGAGCCGTAGAGGAGCTTGGCGAAGATCGGCGGAATCTGGTGGCGGACGATGCCGGGCCCGTTGTCGATGACGGTGACGCGGAAGCGGGTCGCCTGGCTGGCGGGCGGCGGGGCGTCTCCGTTGTTCGCCACGACCGCGAGCGTCACGACGACCTCGGGCAGAATGCCGGCTTCCTCGGCCGCGTCGAGCGCGTTGTCGACGGCTTCCTTGACGCAGGTGAGGAGGGCCTTTCTCGGGTTGTCGAAGCCCAGCAAGTGCCGGTTCTTCGTGAAGAATTCGGAAACGGAGATGTCCCGCTGGCGGGCGCCCATCTCGACGGCGGATACAGGCGTTTTCGGCTCGGCGGCTTTCGGCTCTGCGGTCGGAACCCTGGCGAGTGCGGTGGCCATCTCCCTCTTTGATACCAAATCCCCGCTCGCGGACCCACCTTTAAATGCAACCTGCATTCCCGAGTCGCCCGCGCCGGCTCCCGCTGGCCCCAGGTCCACTTGACGGTGTGCCCGTTTGGGGACATCCTCGGGCGCATCGAGCGACCCGCCTGGCACTCGATGCGGGGAGCGACCGCATGTGGATCGGGCCAGGCCGCAGCGACACCTGAGAGACACCGACAGGAAGGTCACCCGTGGCGCATAAACCGAACGTCCTCGTGATCCTGATCGACGATCTCCGCTTCGACGAATTCGGCGCAGGCGGTCATCCCTACATGAAGACGCCGAACATCGACCGCATCGCGCACGAAGGGGCGCTCTTCGAGCGCGCATTCCACACGACGTCGATCTGCTCGCCGAACCGCGCATCGATCCTGACCGGGCAGTTCGCGAGCCGGCACGGAATCATCGACAACGTCGCTCGCGATGCGGCGAGTCACCGCCTGCCGAACTACCACCTCGATCTTCAGCGCCTCGGCTACGAGACCGCGCACATCGGCAAATGGCACATGGGCAACGACGGCAAGCCGCGCCCAGGATACGATTTCTGGGTCGCGTTCGACGGGCACGGCCGGCTGACGAATCCGAGGCTGAACGAGCATGGGGCATACGTTCAGCGCACGGGGTATATCACCGACATCATGAACGAGATGGCGGTCGACTTCGTGAGCCGCAAGCACGACAAGCCCTGGTCTCTGTTCTTTGCGCACAAGGCGGTGCATCCCGACGCGGAGCAGGCCGCCGACGGCACGTTCAAGATGGACGGCTACGTGGTCGCCGAGCGGCACACGGATCTGTACCGCGGCTGCGTCTTTCCGAAGAAACCCAACATGCTGAGCCCGGACGAGGTCGTGAAGAGCAAGCCCGTCTGGGCCGAGGCCTTCGAGCTGAAGAAGTCGAAGGAGTCGCGCGCGCTGCTCGGCGCCATCCACGCCGGCGAACAGGAGGAGATCCGGCTGCGCGCCGCCATGATGGCCTCCGTCGATGAAGGCGTCGGGATGCTGTTCGACGCCCTCGAGCTTAGCGGAGCGCTCGACAACACGTTTATCCTGTTTCTCGGCGACAACGGCTATTTCTTTGGCGAGCACGGGCTCGGGCCGGAGCGGCGATTCGCTTACGAGGAAGGGATACGCTCGCCCTTCATCGCGCGCTTCCCAGCACGCATCAAGCCCGGCTCACGCCTGAAAGACCTGGTCATTTGCCAGGACATCGCGCCGACCCTGCTCGAGCTCGCGGGCGGCACGCCCGGCGCCCACATTCAGGGCCGCTCGCTGCTGCCGCTCTTCGCGGGCAAGCGCGCCGGCTGGCGCAAATCGGTTTTCATCGAGTACTGGGCCGAGAATGCGTACCCGTGGCTCGTGGGCATGACGTTCAAGGCGGTGCGCACCGACAGGCACAAGTACATACGCTGGGTGAACCGCGGCCGCAATGGCGAACTGGACGAGCTGTACGATCTGAACCGCGATCCGTACGAGCTCACGAACCTCGCCGGGCGACCCCACTATCGTCCCGTGCGTCAGAGGCTGCAGCGGGAATTGCGGCGCCTGGCAACGAACGCGCTGGGCCTCTGATCCGGTTTGGAGGTAACGACGTGGACCCGCTTGGCCTCGTACACACCCTGACCTTCGATGCTTTTGGCACGATCCTGGATCTGGGTGGGAGTCATGCCCCGCGTCTGGGCGAGTTCTTGAAGTCCAAGGGCTCAGACATGACGGCCGGGGAGCTGTGGGCCCGGTGGCGCTACCGCCAGCGCATCGAGCAGTATCAGGACAACCAGTTCTACTCCGGCCACTACGGATACCTGGATTCCTCCCGCCGGGCTCTCATCTACATCCTGCGTTCCTCCAAGCTGCCCTTCGGCGCCGCGGACGTCACCCGCATCATGGAGGGCTGGCAAGAGCTGAATCCCTTCCCCGATGCGGTGCCCGGCCTGCGGCGCCTGCGGAGCAAGTTCAAGCTCGTGGTGTTGTCCAACGGCGAGAGAGATTTCCTGGCCCACTTGGTCAAGAACCGCATTGAATACAACTTCGACGGGGTCATCTCGGTGCAGGATGTGGGAGTGTTCAAGCCGAACCCGCAGGTATACCGCTATGCGGCCCGCATGCTGAAGGCCGAGCCCTGCGAGCTACTGATGGTGTCGTCCAACAGCTTCGATGTGGTAGGCGCGCGCGCGTCCGGGTATCGCGGTGCTTACGTGAATCGGTACGATCTTCCCTATGACGAGACGCCTTACCGGTTCGACCTCGAGGCCCGCGACTTTCTGGACATGGCCGGGAAGCTGGGCTGCAAGTAGGACCGCGCAGACGGGTGAACTCGGCGGCGAATAGTCATTGCGTGGCGTCGCGGAATGCCGACAAGACAGGGTCTGCATCGATGCGGTCGGCCGAGAGACGCGCGAGCGCGCCGCGAACCAAGGTGAAATCCCGCGAGGCCCACGCCAGGCCGAGCGCTACCTGCAGCTCAGCCGGCGCCAGCAGGGCTGCCTGATCCGCCCGGAGGCATTCCAGGGCCCTCGGGCCGACGAAAGCCCTCTGAAGCGACAGACATAGGTCGCGAGCCTGCGAGGTCGCCAGCACGGCCCGTTCAGCGGCTGTCACTCCTGCTCCTCGAGCAGTGCGATATCCGCGATGTCCTGTGGCGAGCCTCGAAGCCGCTTGAGACCAATCAGTCCGGCGCGTGAAACCACCGTCACGGATTGTCCCTCCCAATCCGTGTCCATGCGCGTCTGCCATGCGCGCTCGGTCGCGCCTGGCCGGACCTCGATCACGTCGAGCAGAAGCACCTCTGGGTCCCCGGGAACAATCTTGCTGAGCCGATGCATCACGACCCCACCCTCGGCCAGCCGCGTCGGCGTCCGTTCGCGCCGAACGAACCCGCATGGCAAGAGCGCATCGGCGATCGATGGGATGGCGTCCTGCGGCGCCAGGAGGTCGATATCGATGGTTGCCCTCGGGCGCGCGTGGATGGACATGGCAATTCCCCCGCAGATCGCGTAAGGAATCCGAGCGGTACCGAGGACAGTCACAATAGTTCGAAATTCCTCGAATAGGTTCGGCATGCTCCCCTCGGGCGGAGCGTAACACGGCACGCCATAGGAGAACGATCGATCAGGCGGGCTGCGAAGGGGCGGAGACCTTGGCGCTGAGCGCCCGGCCAGCCGAGAGCACGGCCAGCGCGGAGAGGATCGCCAGCGCGAAGAGAATCGGCCGGTAGCCTCCCAACGCGAGATAGGCCAGGCCGATGCTCAGCGGCGCGACCGCGCGCGCCAGCGTGGACCACACGGACAGCGCGCCCGCGATGGCGCCGTAGTGGGTGCGGCCCCACAGCTCGGCGACGAGCGTCGCCCGCACGAGGGTGGCCATGCCGTTGCTGATTCCGAAGCAGGCCACGAAGGCGAAGAGACCGGCGGTTCCCGGCACGCCCCACAGGATGAGGAAAGCCAGGCTCTGGCTCGCCAGAATCAGCATCGTCACCCCGCGCGACGACAGGCGCGTGCGCAGCGGCGCGAACACCAGGCGGCCCGCGACCTGCATCGCGCCCACCAGGCCAATGACGGTCGCGGCGAAGGTCGGCTGGTAACCCCACTCGATCAGCATGGGAACGGAGTGCAGGCTGATGCCGGCGTGCGCGAACGCCTGGATCAGGAATGCCAAAGCCAGGAACCAGAAGGTGGAAGTCCGGAGCGCCGCCCGGGCATTGACGTCGGGCGGCTCGCCATCTCTGCGCCGGGCACCGGCCTCGCGCGTGGCGGCGCCGTCATCGGCCGGAGCGCCGCGCAGGAGGAAGGCGTGCATCGGGATCGTCGTCACACCGAGGAAGGCCGCCATCACCAGCACGGCCTGCCGCCATCCGAGCGAGCCGGCCAGCATGCTCGAGATGGGATTGAAGATCGTGCTGGCGAGCCCGGCCGCGAGCGTCAGGATGGTGAAGCCCCGCTCGCGATCGTGCACGAACCACTTGGCGAGGACGGCGAACGCGGGCTCGTAGAGCACCGCCGCCATCGTCACGCCGACGGCCGCCCAGATGAGGTAGAGCGCGGGCAGGCTCTCCACGCGCGCCCACGCCACCAGGAGCCCGACGCCCGCGCATGAGCCGAGCGTCATCATCAGGCGGGCGCCGCCGCGATCCACCCAGCGCCCCGCGGGGACGGCAAAGACGGCCGACACGAGCAGCGCGATCGAGAAGGCGGCCGTGCTCTCGGCGCGCGACCAGCCCATCTCGCGCTCCATCGGGGACAGCAGGATGCCGAACGCGTAGTAGAGGATGCCCCACGAGATCGTCTCGGTCACCGACAGCGTCGAGAGGATGACCCAGCGGTAGCTTGAGGTCTTCGGCTTCATCGTCTCTCGGAATCTAGCACGCGTTTGACTATGCTTTCTGGAGCATATATAGTCCGTGGCGCTGTTGAATCGAACGATCACGGAGGACACCGAGTGCGGCGCTTCGAACTTGTCCTGCCTCACAGCATCGCCGACTGCCTGAAGGTTCTCGCCAAGCGGAAGGGCAAGGCCAAGGTGGTGGCCGGCGGCACCGACCTCCTGCCTCAGCTCAAGAACGGCGTGATCAATCCGCCCTGCGTGGTGGACCTCTCCGGAGTGGCCGCACTCAAGACGCTGGAGCGCGCCAAAGGGAAGGGCTTGCGGATCGGCGCGTCCGTGACCGCGCGGGCCCTCGAGCTGGATGCGCACGTTCGGTCCGCCTATCCCGCGATCGCCGAGAGCGGCGCGCTTGTCGGATCGGTGCAGGTCCGCAACCTCGCCACCGTTGGGGGCAACCTCTGCAACGCCGCACCGTCGGCCGACATGGCGCCGCCGCTCTTGGCACTGGACGCGGAAGCGGTCATCGTCGGCCCGAAGGGACGGCGCCGTGTGCCGATCGCGTCGTTCTTCACCGGGGTCCGGAAGACCGTCCTGGCGCCGGACGAGCTGTTGCTCGAGATCGCCGTACCCGCGCCGGGACCGCACAGCGGCGGCAACTACCTCCGCCATACTCCGAGGCGGGAGTTGGACATTGCGGTGGTCGGCGTCGCCTCGCAGATCACGCTCGGCGGCAGCACGTGCGCCAAGGCGCGGATCGCGCTGGCATCCGTGGCGCCGACGCCCGTGCGGGCGCTCAAGGCGGAAGCCGCCCTGGTCGGGCAGGCATTGACCCCGGCACTCATCGAGCGCGCGGCCGACCTCGCGGTCGAAGCCGCCAAGCCCATCAGCGATCAGCGCGGCTCCGCAGAGTACCGCCTGCATCTCGTCCGGGTATTGACCAGACGCACGCTCACCACCGCGCTCCACCGGGCGCGCAACGGCTCCGGGAGAAAATGACGTGGCCAAGCAAATCCTGCGCTGCACCGTCAACGATCAGCCGGTCGAAGTCCTGGTTTTCCCGTACCAGACGCTGCTGGACGCGCTCCGTGAAGACCTCGGACTGACCGGCCCGAAGGAAGGCTGCGGCACGGGGGACTGCGGCGCGTGCACCGTCCATCTCGATGGCCAGCCGGTCGCCAGCTGCCTCGTGCTCGCCATGCAGGCCCGCGGGCGCTCCGTCCGGACTATCGAGGGCCTGACAAGCGGCTCGGGCCTGCCGAGCGGCGCGCTCCACCCGCTGCAGGAGGCCTTCGTGCGTCACGGTGTCCCGCAGTGCGGCTTCTGCATCCCCGGCGTGCTCATGGCTGCCGCCGCGCTGCTAAGCGAGAACCCGCGCCCGACGGAGCGGGAGATCCGCTACGGCATCGCCGGCAATCTCTGCCGATGCACGGGCTACACGAAAATGGTGACGGCCATCACCGAGGCCGCCGCGACGATGGCGAAGGGAGCCAAGTGATGAGCACGATGAAGACGACGCGCGACGTCCGGGGCATCGGCCTCAGCATTCCGCGCCCCGACGGGCCGGAGAAGGTCACGGGGCACCTTCAGTACGTCGCGGACATCAAGCCGAAGGGCCTCCTCCACGCGAAGCTCCTCCGCAGCCCACACGCGCACGCGCGCATCGTCAAGATCGACGTCGGCAAGGCCCGCGCCCTGCCCGGAGTCCGCGCCGTCCTGACCGCGGCCGATGTCCCCGAGCTGAAGCGCAAGGCGCCGACGCGCGCGCATGCCGTGCTCGCCATCGACCGCGTGGTCTTCCACGGCCAGCCGGTGGCCGCCGTCGCCGCCGACGAGCCCTCGATCGCCGAAGAGGCGCTCGATCTCATCCAGGTGCAGTACGAGGTGCTGGCCGCCTCCGTCGACCCGCTCCAGGCGATGAGGGCGGGCGCGCCGCCCGTGGCCGACAGGGGAACTGAAGCGGACACGAGCGAGGCGCTCGCCCACTCGGCGGTCGCTTTGGCGAAGGGCGAGTCGAACGACGCCAAGGGCGTGAACGTGTCCCAGACGTCGGCCGTGAAGCGCGGCGACGTGGCCAAGGGCCTCGCGGAATCCGACGTGGTCATCGAGCACACGTACCGGGTGCCGATGGTCCACCAGGGGTACCTCGAGCCGCACGCGGTCCTCGCGGAGTGGGACACCACGGGCGCCCTCACACTCTGGGCCAGCACGCAGGGCTCGTTCAACACCCGCAGCGAGGTTGCGGACGTGCTGGGGATCGAGGAAAACCGCATCAAGGTTATTCCGGTCGAATGTGGAGGTGGATTCGGCGGCAAGATCCGCGCGCTCTGCGAGCCGATCACCGCGCTGCTTGCGCGCGCGACCGGCAAGCCCGTCCGGTATGTCATGACCCGTCGCGAAGAGCTGCAGGCAGGAATGCCCGCACCACAGGTCATCATCCGTCTCAAGACCGGCGCCAAGCGCGACGGTACACTTATGGCGCTCGAGGCCGAGACCATCCTCGAGTCGGGCGCCTTCTCCGGCACCGTGCTCGCCGTGAGCGCCGTCTTCCTTGGCAGCCTCTACAGGTGGCCGGCCTTCGACATCAAGGGCTCCGAGGTGCTGACGCACAAGCCGAGTGTGGCCGCCTACCGCGCGCCGGTCGCGCCCCAGACGATCTTCGCGATCGATTCGCAGATGGAGCATCTGGCGCGCGCGCTCGGTCTCGATTCCGTCGAGTTCCGCGCCCGGCACCTGTCACACCCCGGCGAGCCGATGGTGAACAACGTGCCGTGGGCGAGCAACGGCGCACACGAGGTGCTAGCGCGGGCCGCCGAGCATCCGTTCTGGAAGGAGCGCGCCGCGTGGAAAGCCGGCAGCAGCGACCGGAGCCTCCGCGGCACAGGGCTCGCGCTGGGCGGGTGGCTCGGCGGGCTCCAGCCGACTGGCGCCACCGTGAAGCTCAATCCCGACGGCACGCTGAGCGTCCTCACGGGCCAGGTCGACATCGCGGGCACGAACATCGCGCTCGCGCAGATCGCGGCCACCGCGTACGGGATTGACATCGAGAAGGTAAAGATCACGACGGGAGATACCGACGTCGCCCCAGTCACCGGCCTCAGCGCGGGAAGCAAGACCGTCTACACGGTCGGCGTCGCCGTCATGCAGGCGGCCGAGGACGCCAGGCGCCAGACCCTGGAGATCGCGGCGGGCGAGCTGGAGGCGTCGGTCCACGACCTCGAGATCGTCGAAGGCAAAGTCGTCGTGCGCGGAGTGCCGAACAAGGGAATCACACTCACCCAGATTGGCCGCAAGGGCAACCTCTACATGTCGAAGGTGCCACCCGTGCTTGGCACCGCCCACCCGGCATTCTCGCAGCAGGCGCCGGCGTTCGCGGCGCAGATCGCTCGGATCGAGGTTGACCCCGACACGGGCGAAGTCACTCTCCACGACTTCGTCGTCGTCCAGGACGTGGGGCGGGCGATCAATCCTCTCGGCGTCGAAGGCCAGATGCAAGGCGGCTCCGTCCAAAGCCTCGGCATCGCGCTGACGGAAGCGCTCACCTACGACGAGACAGGGCGCCTCACGAATCCGAGCCTGCTCGACTATCGAAAGCTCACGGCGGCGGATCTGCCGAGCATCGAGACGATCATCGTCGAGGTGCCGTCACCGGCCGGGCCCTTCGGCGCCCGCGGCGTCGGCGAGCCGCCGATTGTCCCCGCGCCTGCCGCGATCGCCAACGCGCTGGAAGACGCGACCGGGGTCCGCTTCACCGAGTGCCCGATGACGTCGGAGCGGATCGCGATGGCGCTCATCGACCACCGGGCTGCCGCCACCCGCAAGGCGTGAGGTGACGTCGCCGCTTCGGTGACCACGTCGGTCGATGCGAACCTACCTCAAGGTTAACGGGTCGCATGCGGCGGAAGTGAAGGGCATCGTAGTAGCCGAGCTGCCCCTGACGGTCTATGTCAACGGGCAGCGCTTCGTCACCCTCCTATGCTCTCCTTTCCAGATCGACGCGCTCGTGGTGGGCTATCTGTGGACCGAGCGCGTCATCACGCGCGTGGAGGAGATCAGGGGCCTCGATGTGTCCGAGGTGGATGGGCGGGCGGACGTCGAGTTGGTGCGGCCGATCGCCCAAGGCCACGCCAACTCGATCATGCCGGAGCCTCTCTGTTCTTCGCTTCGAGTCCCTCCTGGTGTTCTGTCAGCGCGGATGACTGAGCTGGCCCAGGCCGCGGTCCACTACCAGCAGTCACGCGGCATCCACGCGGCGGCGCTGTGCGACAGCGAGCGGCTGCTCATCGTGGCCGAGGATGTCGCGCGCCGCAACGCCCTCGACAAGGTCAAGGGCCGGGCGCTCCTCGACGGAGTCTCGACCGCGGACCGCATCCTCGTGTCGAGCGGCCGGATCTCGTCGGAGATGCTCCTCCGCGCCGCCCGCATGGGTGTTGCTCTCGTGGCGTCGCGCACGTCGCCCACCGACATGGCCATCGCGCTGGCCGAACGGCTCAACGTCACCGTCTGCGGCTACGTGCGCCACGACCGCCTGAATCTCTACACCGGGGCCGCCGTCCTCTCCGAGACGACCGCGGCACGGGCATGATCGACGCGGCCCGGTTCGTCGTCGAAGCGCTTCCCTACTACGCCCACCTGGGCTTGCGGGCCGAGCCGGACGGCCGCATCGTGGTGCCGGATGCCCATCCGCTCACGAATCACCTCGGCACGCAGCACGGAGGAGCGCTCTTCAGCGCCGGGGATGCGGCGTCGTGGGCCGCGATCCTGACTGAGTTCGCGGACCTCGTGACGGACGGCGCCGTACCTATGGTCGCCCGCGGGACGATCGAGTACCGAGGATTGGCCCGGGGAACTGTGTGGGCAACCGCGCACGTGTGCGCCGCGTCCACCGTCCGCGAACAGTTCCGGACCGTAGGACGGGCGCAGTGCGATGTGCATGTCAGGCTTCACGACGTCGAGAACCGCGAGATCGCCATCATGACCGTCACCTGGCGCTTCGCCAAGATAGGAGACTAGCTCAATGAAGGCAGGAGAGATCTTCGTCGCCGGGAAGTGGCAGGCGCCCGTGTCGGGCGAGACCTACCAGCCGATCAATCCAGCCAATGAAGAGCCGCTCGCGTCGGTCGGCAAGGGCGACGAGCACGACATCGACCTGGCGGTCAACGCCGCGCGAAAGGCCTTCGACCAGGGCCCATGGCCGCGGATGAGCCCCCACGAGCGCGGCAGGATCGTATGGCGTCTCGGCGATCTCATCCAGCAGAGCCTGGACGAGATGGCGAGGCTCGAGAGCCTCTGCACGGGCAAGACGATGTTCGACTCCGGCAAGGTCGAGATCCCATTCGCCGCCGAGGTGTTCCGGTACTACGCGGGCTGGGCGACCAAGATCCACGGCGAGACGCTTCAGCTCCGCGAGAACGCCTTCACCTTCACGCTGCGTCACCCGGTCGGCGTGGTCGGCGCCATCGTGCCGTGGAATTTCCCCTTCCTGCTGTCGTCGTGGAAGATCGCCCCCGCGCTGGCGGCCGGGAACACCATGGTCATCAAGCCGGCGTCCCAGACGCCGTTCACGGCGCTGCGCTTCGCCGAGATCTGCCAGGAGGCGGGCCTGCCCGACGGCGTCTTCAACGTGGTAACCGGGCCTGGCGGTAAGGCGGGCATGGCCATGGTCCGCGATCCGCGCGTGGACAAGATCGCGTTCACGGGCTCGACCGAGGTGGGCAAGCAGATCATGCGCGAAGCGGCGGGCACCGTGAAACGCCTGTCGCTCGAGCTGGGCGGCAAGTCGCCGAACATCGTCTTCGCCGACGCGGACCTGGAGGCCGCGGCCCGCGGCGCCATGACCGGCATCTTCTACAACAAGGGCGAGGTCTGCGCGGCCGGCTCCCGCCTCCTCGTGGAAGAGTCGATCCACGATGAATTCCTGGCGAAGGTGACCGACAAGGTAAAGAACATCAAGGTCGGCGACCCCATGGACAAGGCGACGCGCATGGGCCCGGTGGTCTCGAAGGCGCAGATCGAGACCGTGATGGGGTACATCGAGGCAGGCAAGCGCGAGGGCGCGGTCGTGGTGGCGGGTGGCAATCGGGCGAGCGTCGGCAACGGCAAGGGTTATTTCGTCGAGCCGACGATCTTCGACGGCGTGACCAACACGATGAAGATTGCCTGCGAGGAGATCTTTGGCCCGGTCCTGTCGGTTATTCCCTTCAGGTCGGTCGAGGACGGGATCGCGCAGGGCAACGCGACGAGCTACGGCCTGGCGGCGGCCGTGTGGACACGCGACGTGTCGAAAGCGCTCAAGGCCGCCCGCGCGATCCGCGCCGGCACCGTCTGGGTCAACGCCTACAACCTCTTCGACGCCGCCCTGCCCTTCGGCGGCTTCAAGGAGTCGGGCTTCGGACGCGAGATGGGCTCCGTGGGCCTCGACAACTACACCGAGGTGAAGACGGTGTGGGTGGATCTGTCGTGAGCGACCCGATCAGCATCCAGTTCACGCGTTTCTCCGCGTTCTACTCGCCGCTGATCGCGACGATCGCCGGCGGCTTCCTGACGGACGAGGGGTTCGAACCCAAGCACTCGGTCGCCGCTCCCGGGACCTCGTCCATCGAGGGGCTCGTGAACGGGACTGTGCACGTCGGCCAGTCGGCGCCGTCGCAAGGCTTCGGCCCGCTGGAAAAGGGCCAGAAGCCGCCGGCCGTCCACTTCGCCCAGATCAACGAGATGGACGGGTTCTTCCTCACGGCCCGCGCGGCCGATCCCGCGTTCACCTGGGACAAGCTCCGGGGCAATCGGGTGCTCGTCGACCACGGCGGCCAGCCGCTCGCCATGTTCAAGTATGCCTGTCACAAGCGGGCCCTCGACTTCATGACGGTCAGAGCCGTCGACGTCCCGAGCGGCAGGATGGACGCCGCCTTCAGGGCGGGCGACGGCGACTACATCCACCAGCAGGGCCCCGCGCCGCAGCAGCTCGAGCACGACCGCGTCGGCCACGTCGTCGCCTCCGTCGGCGAAGCGATCGGCCCCGTTGCCTTCTCCAGCCTGGTCGCAACCCGCGAGTGGCTCCGCACGGACGCCGCCAGGCGCTTCATGCGCGCTTACCGCAAGGCACGGGCCTGGCTCCTCGCGACAGCGGCGGCGAAAGTGGCCGAGGTGGAAGCCTCCTTCTTCCCGGAGATCGACCGCGCAGTGCTCACGTCGACGATCGCGACCTGCCAGAAGCTCGGCTGCTGGACGCCGCACGTGGAGATCACGCGCCCGGCATACGAAGTGGCCCTCGACGTCTTCCTGCACGCGGGGCTCATCACCAAGCGGCACGCGTACGAAGACGTGGTCGTCGCGCCACCGGACAAGACCTGAGGAGCACGCGGCCGTCGACGCGATGGGCGTCGGATCTGTGGTGACGCTTCCCCCGTCACTGGCTGTCCGCGCGGACTTCGAGCTCACGGCTCTCAACGTCGCGCAGGCCGACAAGGCACTGAAGCTCATCCTGTTCATCCTCTCGCCCGCGCCCAGCAGATCCTCGCCCGGTACGGATTCTCAGCGCCGACACGCGTCATTCCCTGATCCGCGCTAAGATCCCTCCATGAAAATCCGCGGCGGAGCGGGCCCCGCCTGCGCGGCATGAGCACCGAGGCGGGCGCGGGCCGCGTCGTCGTCGAGGCGGACCCGCGGCTCCATGCGCAGGTGCGCGCCTTGGGCGGACAGCGCCTGGTCTTCTTCGCGGGGCTGCCGGGCACCGGCAAGAGCCTGCTCGTCCACCAGCTCGCGCACCTGGCCAACGCCTCCGGCCGAAGCATTCATCTCTTGCAGTGGGACGTGGCCCGCCCCCCGTTCGAGGCGAGCCCGGCCGGCCGCGCATACCCGCCGGTCGATGGCGTCACCCAGCCGGTGATCCGCAAGGCGGCGGGGCTCTGGGCGCGCTACGCGATCGCCCGATGGAGCGAGCGTCACCCGGATCCGCGGCATCTGCTCATCGGCGAGACGCCGTTCGTCGGCAACCGGTTCGTCGAGCTGGCCCGTCGTGTCGACGACCGCGCCGAGCCCCTCCTGGGCGGCCCGTCGTGCCGCTTCGTGATCGCCGTGCCCTCTGCCGAGGTCCGGCGCTTCCTCGAGGCAGAGCGCGAGCGCCGCGCGGCGGACCCGCTCCATCCGCGCGAGCGCGAGGACGCCCCGCCCCACGTGCTGCGCGCCCTCTGGCGCGATCTGGCGGAGGTCGCCCGCCAGATGGGAATCGCCGGGCCTGACGCCGGCGGCGCCGACGGGGCGCCGCCGTTCGATCCGGTAGCGTACCGGCGGGTCTACGAGGTGGTCCTGCGCCACCGGAACGTCGAGATCGTCGCCCTCGACACGATCCTGCCGACCGAGAAGCTCTCGGTCTACGACTTCGCGATCGCCCCGCTCGACCTCGCGCCCAGCGAGGCCGAGGCCGAACAGTTCATCCGCGAGGTCGAACGCCGCTACGCCGAGCCGGCCGCCCTCGCGCGCGAGATCGCCCGCTGGTGGGAGGTGTAACGCGCTAGAATCGCCCCATGAAGATACGCATCGGAGTGGGAGCCGCGGGAGCATCCTCGACGCCGGAGGCGCTGGCCGACCTCGTCACGGCGATCGACGAGCTGGGGTTCGATTCGCTCTGGCTCTCCGAAGTCCTGACCGGTCCCGTGATCGATCCCGTCGTGGGGCTCGCGTGGGCGGCGGCGGCCAACCCGCGCGTGAAGCTCGGGACGACGATGCTGCTGCCTGGGCGCAACGTGCTGAGGCTCGCCAAGCAGCTCGCGAGCCTCGACGTCCTGTGCCGCGGGCGGCTCCTCGTCACGCTGGTGCCCGGGCTGACCTACGCGCCGGAGCGCGAGGCCATCGGCGTCGAACCCAAGCAGCGGGGCCCCTTCATCGACGAAGCGCTGCCGCTCCTGCGGCGATTGTGGGCGGGCGAGACGGTCAGCCACGACGGGCCCACGGTCAAGCTCCGCGACGTCAAGCTCTCGCCCCTGCCTGTCCAACAGCCGCTCGAAGTCTGGCTGGGCGGCACGCTGCCGGCCGCGCTCGAGCGATGCGGGCGATTGTCCGACGGGTGGCTGCCGTCGCTCTGCACGCCGGAAGAGGCGGCGGCGGGGCGCGCGGTGATCGACGAAGCGGCGGCCAAGGCCGGGCGCGCGATCAGCCGCGAGCACTTCGGCATGAGCATCGGCTACGCCCGCGAGGCGATCGACCCGGCCACCGCGCGCACGATGGCGGCCCGCCGTCCCAGGTCGCTCGAGCTCACGCCGGTGGGGCTCCCGGCCCTGCGCCAGCGCATCGAGAGCTTCCTCGCCGTCGGCTTTTCCAAATTCGTCGTGCGCCCGGTCGTCCCCCCGAAATCCTGGCGCGCCGAGCTCGAGGCTCTCTCCGCGGCGGTGGGCGACCTCCAGACCTGAGATCTTGATTTACGCGAAAGCGTTCTTCGATCTCCAGCTCCAGTTCGCGCAGAAAGTCACGGCCCTCTCGGGACTACCCCTGGCCAGGACCCTGTTGTGGTACACCAACCTCTACATCCGGTTCGGCCTGGGGCGCGACTTCGACTCGGCCGATCCGACGTGGCACGAGTATCTGGCCGGCCTGCACGACGCGAACGATATTGGAGAGTGGACGTATTCCTTCTACCTGAAGCAGCCCGATGCAATGGCCGCCCCTGCCGTCGTGGCCACCTTCGGCTGTTTTTCCTACGCCAGGCCCAGTGACGCGCGCATCCGCCTCCACTTCCAGAATATCGAAACGGATGGACACTCGCCGTTAGCACTCGACCGCGTCAAGCAGCGACGGACAGAGTTGGCCGCCCTCTTCGAGCACGTCAAACGCACACCGCACCAGAGTCTACAGGTGGTTGGAACGTCGTGGCTGTATAACCTCGATGCCTATCGTCGCCTGTTCCCGCCCTCGTACGTGACGTCTGCCCAGGCGATCACCGATCGATTCCAGCACATGCCTCTGTGGGGGCAATTCCTGAATCGACACGGGGCGATCAAAGAACATGTGGCGCGTCAGTTCCTGGAGCGCCTCGAGCGCCAATCGGGTCTCGAGAACCTGGGCATATGCTTTCCCTTCCAGGCACTCTCAGTGGTCGCTCCAGTAAAGGACTTCTATGATTTCTACGGGATCTAGTCCCTGCGCCGTGTAGGGCGCCCCGTATACCCGCGGTCACTCCTCGAGCAGCACGCAGTGCCGGGGGTCGACGCTGACGAAGACCAGGTCGCCCTCGGCCATCAGCTCCGAGGCGGCCGAGCGCACGACGAGCCGCTGGCCGTCCCAGTCCACGTGATACTGCGTGAAGTCGCCCTGGAACACGCGCTGGTGGATCCGCGCCGGCCAGGCGTTGAGCGCCGCCGCCGGTCGCGCCCGCTCGAGACGGAGGTGGACGGTGCGGACGGCCATGAGCACGTCGGCCCCGGCCGATTGCCCGTCGGGCGCGGTGCCGTGCACGAGGGCGCCGCCCGGCGTCTCCAGGACGACGAGCCCGTCGCGCTCGAGATCGGCGCGGCGGCGTCCCCGGATCAGGTTGGCGGAGCCCACGAAGTCGGCGACGAAGGTGTTGCGCGGCCGGTCGTAGATCTCGGACGGTGTGCCCACCTGCGCGATGACGCCGTCGCGCATGACCACGATCCGGTCCGAGATGGCGAGCGCCTCCTCGAGATCGTGCGTCACGTACACGGAGGTGATGTCGAGGCGGCGCTGGAGCTCCTTCAGCTCGATCCGCATCTCGGCGCGCAGCTTGGCGTCGAGGTTCGACAGGGGCTCGTCGAAGAGTAGCACCGAGGGGGAGAACACGAAGGCCCGCGCCAGGGCGACCCGCTGCTGCTGCCCTCCTGACAGCTTGGACGCGCTGCGGGTCCCCAGGTCGGTCAGCTGGACCAGGTCGAGGGCTTCGCGCACCCGCTCCGTCACCTCGGCAGCCGGCCGTTTTCGCACGCGGAGGCCGTAGGCGACGTTGTCGAACACCGTCATGTGGGGCCAGATGGCGTAGGACTGGAAGACCATGGACAGACCGCGGCGCTCGGCGGGGACGTTCACGCTCGGCGAGGACCTGAACACCGGCGTTCCGCCGATCAGGACCTCGCCCGAGGCAGGCCGCTCCAGCCCGGCGATGGCACGCAGCGTGGTCGTCTTGCCGCAGCCGGAAGGCCCGAGCAGGGTCAGGTGCTCGCCGGCGGCGACCGTGAACGTCACGCCCCGGACCGCGTCCACGGTGCCGTAGCGGACGACCAGGTCGCGCACCTCGATGGATGCGCGGCTCACGGCCTACTCGCCTACCGGTTGCGTGGCGCGGCGGGCCACCGCGAACAGGATGGCCAGCGCGAGGGCCACCGCCAGCGTCTGGAGCACGGCCATGGCCGCGGTCAGCTCCGAGCTGGTCGAGAACCACGCCTCGACGATGGCGGGCGTGATGACCTTCGCGTTCGGCCCCATCAAAAGAATGGACGCGCCCAGCTCGCGGACGCTGGCGATGAAGAGCAGGAGCCACGCCGCGACGAGGCCCGGCTTGAGGAGCGGCATGGTGACGGTCCGCAGGCGATAGCCCCACGTCGCCCCGCACATCTGGGCGCACTCCTCGAGCGACCGGTCGATCTGGAGGATGACGCCCGAGATCGTGCGGATTCCCAGGGGCAGGAACACCGTCAGGTACACGATCAGGAGGAGCCACAGCGTGCCGTAGATCGGGATCGGAAACACGAGCCACGCCCAGAGCATCCCGAAGGCGAAGACGAGGCGCGGGACGGCTTGCGGGAACATGAGGAGGTATTCGATGGCGCCGGCTCCCGGCAGGCGCGAGCGGTAGATCAGCCAGGAGAGGAACCCCATCAGGATAACGCCGATGCTCGCCGTGGCAAAACCGAGGACCAGGCTGTTCCCGAGCGCCGACCGCACGGCATCGAGCGACAATGCGGTCGCGTAGTTGGCCAGGGTGAAGTTGTCGACGCGGGGCCGGAGCGCGGTCAGCCGC
>Ga0335084_10001826_pt1 | contig 20161 bp, 17 predicted proteins | sample Lox_Sample_44_FD_206721 | JGI IMG/M metagenome (GOLD analysis project Ga0335084, IMG submission 206721) | Soil microbial communities from Loxahatchee National Wildlife Refuge, Florida, United States - Lox_Sample_4.4 | ecosystem: Environmental > Terrestrial > Soil > Wetlands | place: USA...
CCGCGCGAGCCCCCCGCCCCGCCTGAAACACGATCGGCCGGGAACCCGTAGGGGACCCGGCCGACCGGACATCCAGGAACGAAGAGGATTATTGAAGCCCGAAAGTAATGTCTGGTCCCTCACCGTAGCGTCTGCCTTCCCCACGCGGGGGCATGACATTGGTTACAGTATCTGGAACCTCGATCGAGCTGTTGGCTCAATAATTGAGCTCTCCGCCCCTGAGCGTGGTACGATACACGGTGTCCGCCGGGCGTCAAGGCAGTTCGTCACAATAGGACCGTGTCCATGAACCTTTCGCTGCTTGGCAGTCTTGCATGTGCCCTCGTCTGGGTGCTGCTCGTGTTCGTCGCCCACAATGGGAGCGCGCCGGTGCACGTCTTGTGGGCGGCGGCGGTGCTGCTGGCGGCGCGCCGCGTGCTCGCGGGCGCCCCGCGCTTCCTGTCGTGAAGCGGCTCCTCACGGCGCTCGCGCTGGCCACTCTGCCGGCCGTCGCGTCCGCGCAGAGCGGCGTCAACCGCGCCTACATCGACACCACGTGCGCGCCCTGCCGCGACTTCTTCACCTACGCCAACGGGGCTTGGCTCAAGACGGCAACCATCCCCGCGGCGTACACCAGCGCGGGGGCCTCGCGCGAGCTGATCGATCGCAACCTCGAGGCGCTGCGCCGCGTGCTCGACGGCGCTGCCGCCGGAGCGGACACGGCCCGCGACCCGACGACCCGCAAGCTCGGTGTGTTCTACGCGAGCTGCATGGACTCCGTCCGGGTGGAGCGGGCGGGGGCCTCGCCCATCACGGGCGAGGTGCAGCGCATCGCCATCCTCAAAACCCGCGCCGAGATCACGACCGCGATCGCGCGGTTGCACCGGCTCGAGATACCGGCGCTGTTCCACGTCGTGGCCGAGATCGACCCGAAGCAAAGCTCGCGCGTGATCGCGCAGCTGTACCAGGCCGGGCTGGGCCTGCCCGATCGCGACTACTACCGGAAGACCGATCCGGGGTCGGACTCATTGCGGCGGGAGTACGTCGTGCATATCGCGCGCACGTTCATGCTGCTCGGCGCCGCCCCGACCGACGCCCGGAGCGACGCCGAGGCCGTGCTGCGATTGGAAACCGCGCTCGCCGACTCCTCGATGACCCGGGTGGCGCAGCGCGATCCGCAGGCCGTCTATCACCGCATGACCCTGCGCGAGCTGCGTGCGCTCGCGCCGGCGATCGACTGGCCGCGCTACTTCGACGAGCTCGGCGTGCCGGCGCTGAAGAGCGACACCGCGCAGCTCGATGTCTCGCAGCCGGCGTTCCTGCGCCAGGTGAACGACCGCGTGGCGCAGGCGCCGCTGGCGGATTGGCGCGCCTACCTCCGCTGGCACCTCGTCCGCCAGGCAGCGCCGAGCCTGTCCGCCGCCTTCTTCGCGGAGTCCTTCGCGTTCGACTCCCGCCTGCGCGGCGCCAAGGCCCCCATGCCGCGCTGGAAGCGCTGCGCGGCGGCGAGCGACGACGCGTTGGGCGAGGCCCTCGGCAAGGCGTACGTCGAGCGGGAGTTTCCGCCGGCGTCCAAGGCGCGGGTGCTCGAGATCGTGAACAACCTCCAGGCCGCCTTCGCCGAGCGCATCAAGCACCTGGCCTGGATGAGCGACTCCACCAAGGCCCAGGCGCTCACGAAACTCTCCGCCGTGCTCAAGAAGATCGGCTATCCCGACACGTGGCGGGACTACAGCGCGCTCACCGTGAACGCCACGGCGCCCTACGCGACGAACCTGCTCGCGGCGCGCGCCTTCGAGCAGCAGCGCGAGCTGGCGAAGATCGGCAAGCCGGCGGACCGCGGCGAGTGGCAAATGACCCCGCCCACCGTGAACGCCTACTACAGCCCGACCACGAATGAGATCACCTTCCCTGCGGGGATTCTCGCCCCGCCGTACTTCGATCCGAGCGTGGACGACGCGGTCAACTACGGCGGCATCGGCGCGGTGATCGGACACGAGCTGACGCACGGCTTCGACGATGAAGGACGCCAGTACGACGCGGCGGGCAACCTGAGAGACTGGTGGACGCCGGAAGACGCGAGCCGGTTCACGGCGCGCGCCAGGAGCGTCGTGGCGCAGTACAACGGCTACGTGGCGGTGGACACCTTCCACGTGAACGGCGAGCTCACCCTGGGAGAGAACCTCGCGGACTTGGGCGGGCTCGAGATCGCCTACGACGCGTTCCAGCGCTCGCTCGCCGGGAAACCGCGCCCGCCCGCCATCGATGGCTTCACGCCCGAGCAGCGGTTCTTCCTGGGATTCGCGCAGGGGTGGCGGAGCCTCATGCGGCCCGAGACGCTGAAGGTGCGGACGCTGACCAACCCGCATTCCCCGCCGCAGTGGCGCGTGAACGGCTCGGTATCGTTCAGTCCCGAGTTCGCGCGCGCCTTCAGCTGCCACGCGGGAGATGCGATGGCGCGACCGGATTCGTTGGGGCCGGCGGTGTGGTAGGCAAAGAAAACGGGGCACCGATGTGACCATCCACCGGGCCCCGCTCGCAGCAACTGACCGCCTGATACTTACATCCCGAAGGTCATCCCCAGGGTCACCGGCAGGAACGTCATCGCGCTCCCGCTCGTCTGGATGCTCATCCAGCGGCCCTCGGCGAACAGATGCGCCGGGCCCATGCCGATCGAGACGCCGGTGCCACCGCCAAAGGCAACCTTGCCCTCTTTGCTGCCGCTGATGTCGACGTTGTAGTAGCCGACGCCAGCCAGGAGATACAGGCGCACCGGCACCGCGGGGGCGCCGATGTGATACACGAGGTCCGCCGTGCCGCCCGTCAGCTTCGTGCTGCCCGTGATGATGGACGATGCGTCATGGCCGGTCTGGCCGTACATCAGGTCGCCACGAACCGACAGCGGCGACCGCGGCAGACTGACTTCGAGGGCGCCCAGGGCGTGCCAACCAGCGTTATCAATCGTGGAGTAATCGCCGGTCGGAACGACGCCGCCAGCGCCGAGGCTCACACGCACGTGCTGCGCGCTCGCGGCCGTTGCGACCATCACGCCCAGCGCAACGACGCTCGACAAGATCCTGTTCATTTGAAGCACTCCTCCGTATCGCGATAGGTCGGCCAACGGGCGCGGCGAAGGATATGAACGAGGCCAGATTCAGGGTGTGATCACGATCACACAGATGCCCCAGGCGATTGTGACGAGCGTCACCGGGATGCCGATCCGGGCATACTCCCCAAACCCAATCCGCACACCACGTTGCTCCGCCCGCTCGGCCACGATCAGGTTCGCCATGGAGCCGATCAACAGGAGGTTACCCGCGAACGTCGAGCTCATCGCCACGATGCGCCAGGCGACGTCCGGGTGCGGCAGGGTGGGCACCGTGTTGCGCCACAGGATGACCGCGGGGACGTTGGAGATGAGGTTCGACAGCGCGACCATCGCGCCGCTAGCGGCGGCCGCCGCGCGCCAGGACGAGCCGTGCCCGATCAAGGCCAGGGCCTGCGTGTCGATCCAGGCGACCGCGCCCGTCCGCTCGAAGCCCCGCATGACGACGAAGAGCGAGGCGAAGAAGAGCAGCATCGACCACTCCACGCGGTCGATCGCGTACGCGGGGTCGCGCTGGGCGACCATCACCATCGCCGCGCCGGCCGCGATCGCCACGAGCGGGAGCGAGCCCCCGGCGAGCCATCCGATCACGGCGGCGCCGAACAAGAGCAACCCCTTCACGACGAGAGGACGATCGAGCGCAACGGGCACCCGCGCGAGCGGCTCGCGAAACGGCTCCCGTAGCTCGGCGGCATACGCCCATCGCAGCAGCCCGTACGCGATCGCGAGCCCACCCACGCCCACCGGGAGCATGTGGGCGAGGAAGCTGCCGAAGGTCGTCCCGCTCCAGATCCCCACCAGCATGTTCTGCGGATTGCCGGTCACCGACATCACGGAGCCGACGTTCGCGCCCATCGCGAGCCCGATCAGATAAGGATGCGGGCGCACGCGCAGCGGCCCGAGCGCGGCGAGCAGCACGGGCGTGACCACGAGGCACACTGTATCGTTCACGAACAGCGCCGACAGCACGCCGCCGCCGACCACAACCCCGAGCAGCAGGCGCGGCGGGGTCAACGCCCGCCGCAACACCCACTCGGCCGCCCATTCGAAGAACTTCCCGACCTCGAGATAGCCGACGATGAGCATCAGGCCGAGCAGGAACACGAGCACGTCGAAATCGATCGCGGCGTACGCATCGGCGAGGGGCAGCACGCCGAATACGACCATCGCCACCGCGCCCACCAGGCTCGCCGCGGGCCGGTTGAGATGGACGAACGGGAGCCGCTGGACGGCGATGAGCAGATAGGTGGCGATGAAGATGAGGAGGCCGGGGGACATGAATCGAAAGGGGTGAGGTGCTAGGTGTCAGGTGCGAGGTGTGAGGTGTTCTGACACTTGCATCTCAGATCTCCCAATTCGAGAACACCACGCCCGCCCCCGGCCGGAGCTCCGGATACCCCTCGTAGGTCATTCGCAGGTCCGTCCAACGAACCCGGTAGCCCCGCTCGATCAGCTGTCGGAACACGCTCTCATGGCACGTCTGGCAGCGCACGGCCACGCGCCGGATCCCCGCCCGGGCGGACGCGGCCTCCGTGGCGGCGATGGCGGCCATGAACGCCGGCTCGTCGCGCGCCGCGAGCTTCAGGACGCGGACTTCCTCGGGCGGCCGCCCTTCGGCGAGCGGGGTCGAGTGCCAGACGACGAACGCGTCGAGGCCGTTCGCGCCCTCGACGAGTGAGGTGTCCCCGAGGCCAAGCTCGGCGGTGAGCGCGATCTCGCGTGTGAAGTCCGGTGCCGGCTGCGGTGCGAAGCTGGCGACGAGATCCCGCGCCGCGCGCGTGGCAGCCTCGCGAGCGGCGGCGGCCCGTTGCGACAGGAGCACGGGCGTGGGGTGTCCGCGCGCGCCGACGTCGCGGGTCATCGTCACCGTCAGGTATCCCGGGGCGAACCCGAGCCGGCCGTAGAACCCGATGTTCTCCACCGTGCGGGGCATGGTTTCGAGGCCGAGCGTCGTCACACCCTGAGCCACCAGCCACTCGACCGCCGCCCGCACGATCGTCTTGCCCAGCCCCATCCCCTGCCGGTCGGGACGGACGGCGAGGGGGCCCATCCATCCTTCGGAACCGGAGCGGTGGGCCACGTTGAACGCGGCGATGCGGCCCCGCTCGTCGCGCCACACCATCGCGCCCTCGCCCGCGTCGGAAAGCGCGTAGCGCCAGACCAGGGGATTGAGGTACGGCACCCGGACGCCGACCAGACCGTCACGCCGGTAGCGGTCGGTGAAAGAGTCAGCGAACACGTGGTTCAACGCGTCGATGTCCCGCTCCCGGGCTGTTTCCGGCCCGTGCAGCTGGCGCTCAGGCTGCCACGCCCGCATCGGCAGCTCCCAGCGTTGCGGTTTCATCCCGGACCACGCTCGCCCCTCCCCCTTCGCGGGCCGGGTCGTAGGCGACCCGGATCACCCGGTCCAGACCTTCGCGCACCTGCTCGACGTGGGTGATGAGGATAACCTGCGGGAAGCGATCGGCCAGTCTCCGCAGCAGCCCCACGACGTGCTGGCGGCGGGCCTCGTCCAGGGAGCCGAAGATCTCGTCGAGCACCAGCAGCGACAGCGGCTGGCCGGCGCGCTCGGCGATCATTTGGGAGATCGCGAGCCGGAGCACGAGGTTGGCCAGGTCCTCCTCGCCTCCCGAGATCACGGGCTTCGGGACGCCGTTCTCGAGAATGGTCACCTCGTAGTCCTCGTTCAGCTCGAGCTCGTGATAGCGATCGTCCGTGAGGTCGGCGAGGAAGCCCGACGCCAGCTCGCCGATCTCGGGTCGCATGGCCGCGTTCAGCTCGGCGCGGAGATCGGAGAAGGCGCGATCCAGCTCGTTGTGCAGCCGGTGGCGGGTTTTGAGCGAGGCGATGTGACGCTCCTGCCCCGCCCGCTCTTCTTCGCGGCGCGCCGCATCCCGCACATCGTGCTCGGCGCGCGTCAGCTCGCCCCGCGCCTCGACGAGCGCCAGCTCGGCCTCGCGGAGCTCGCCGAGCGCTCGATCGTAGCGCTCCTTGGCCAGGCGGTACTCCTGCTCCGAGAATCCCTCGGCTTTCACGGCCGCCGCGAGGTCGCGCACCCGCCGCTCCGCGAGCGAGAGCGCCTGCTCGGCGCTCTCCGCGTCTCCCACGAGCGTCTCGGCCCGCTGCGCCCGCGCTTCGTACGCCGCCGCTTCCAGGGCGATCGGCTCGAGCTTCAGCAGGTCGGCCCGCACCGCGTCGTGGCGGGCCGCATCGTACCCGCCGCGGCGCTTGTCGAGCTGCTGCTCCAGAGCCACCGCGCGCTCCTCCGCGGCCTTGAGCTCGGCGACCGCGCGGGCCCGCTCCTCCGTGGCGGCACGCAGCTGTCCCGCCTGTTCGCTCGACTTGCGGCTTTCGTCCCGGAGGGCATCCAGGGCACGCTCAGCCGCGACCACCGCGGCCGGTGCCTCCGCCAGCTGCTCCAGACGCTGGCGAAAGTACTTGCCGTCCTCCACGATCGCCTGGAGCTGCCGATCGAGCACGCCGAGGACGGCGGCGTGCTCGGATCCGAGCGGCCGGCGGCAGGTCGGGCACTCACCCTCGGGACCGAGCTCGCCGATCCGGTCGCGCTGTTCTTTCACCTCGTCGTACTGCTTCAACAACTCCGTGCGCCGCGTGGTGGCGTATTCCTTCTCCCGCGCCCACGCGGCGCGCTCCTGCCCCGCGGCCTGCTCCGCCACCTGCAGCCGATCCGCCAGGAACCGCGCCTCATGCTCCGCCCGCGTGAGCGCCGCGTCCGCATCGGCCAGCTCCGCCAGCCGCTGCTCGTGCCCGCGTGTGGTGCGCCGCAGCTCGTCGAGCTGCGCCTGATCGGCCCGCCGCGCCGCCTCTTCGCCCTGGAGCAGCTCGAGCTCGGCGGCGTCGCGCTTGAGACGCGCCATCGGCGCAAGCTCCGCTTCGAGGCGCTTTACCTGCTCGCGGGCCTGCAACGCTTCGGCGAGCTCCTTGTCCAGGCGCTGAAAGTCCTGGCGGCGGACGTCCACCGCCTGCTGCGCCATGCGGCGTTCCCCGTCGAGCGACAGCGTGCGCTCCCGCCGGGCGACCCACGCGTTCCACCGCGGCTCCTCTTTCGCGAGCGCATCCGCCGCACTCTGCCGGGTCTTCTCCGCGGTCTGCGCGGCGCGCCGGACCGTGGCGAGCCGCTCCTCCATGCGTCGTCGTTCGTGCTTCAGGGTGTCGGGATGGGGCAGCGCCGCTTCAAGACCCTTCAGCTCGGCCGCCAGCGCATTGCGCACTTCCCGCGCGCTTTCCTGCGCGAGGCGCAGGCGCTCGTATCCGAGCACCTGCGACAGGAACGCGGCGCGCTCGGTCTTCCCGAGGGCGGCCATCACCGCGAGCTGCTTCTGTCCGGTGAAGTACGTATTGAAGAACTCGCTGTGGGTCATGCCGAGCGCCCGCTCGAGCTTGTCCGTGACGGCCGAGAGGGAGTTGGCGACCACCTGGCCGTCCAGCACGAGCGCGGCGGTGGACAGCGTGCGCGTCACGCGGTACTCGTGCGCGCCCAGCCGGAATTCGACCTCCACTTCCACCCCGGCCTTGCCCCGGGCCCCGTGCCGCCGGATCGAGTCCTTGTCCCCGCGCGCGGCCTGGGCGCCGTAGATCGCCCAGGCGATGGCCTCGAGGATTGTCGTCTTCCCGGCACCGTTCGGTCCGAAGATCCCCGTGATGCCCGGGCCGAACTCGATATCGGTGTCGGCGTGTTGGCGGAAGTTGACGAGGTGGACCCTACGCAGCTCCATCAGCCGCGGTCCTCCTCGCCCGCATGCTCGACGTACTCCACGCCCAGGCGCGCGAGCTCGGCGCGGTTCAGGTCGGCGTCGAGCGGGCGGCGTTCGAGGAACGCGCGCGTGAGCTCGGGCAGCGTGTGCCGCCGTCCCGGCGCGTCCGGCAGCTCGACCCGATGGACCTCGGGGCGCCGCAGGTCGAGCTGAAAGTGGAGCGCGCGCGCCTTGTACCCGCGGATGGCGGCGTGGTCCAGCGCCCGTGCGGTATCGCGCGCGACGTCGAACGCGAGCAGCCGCACGATCTGATCGTCGATCGCGGGTTTCGCCGCGGCCACGAGGGCGGCGATCCGCTCGTCCAGCTCCTTGGCGGTGAGGCCCTTGCCCTCGATCAACGGCAGATCGATATGGCGCCGCACGGGCGCGATGGGCCGCGGCGTGACCCGGCCCGTCTTGAGATCGACGACGAGATACGCTTTCCCCTCGCGCCCGCGCTCGCGCTCGTCCTGCAGCTGGCCCCAGGGATTCGGATTCACGTACTCGAGGCTCCCGGCATACCAGGCGTTGGCGGCGACTTCCTGCGCCACGTGGTGGTGGCCGAGGGCGACGTAATTCCATTGCGCCGGGGCGAGATCGTGCAGGTCGAGCGGCGCGCCGCCGTACTCGGCCGTGCCGCGGGCCTCGCCGATGCCCGGTAGCTGGCCATGCACGAGGAGCACGTTGTAGGTGACCCCGCTCTGGGGCCGGAGCGCCGGGCGCTCCGCCTGCATCAGGGCCTCGTGGGGCACGGCCAGGACCGCGCAGTCCAGGCGCGGCAGCATGACGCGCCGCGCCTGATCCACGACGACCTCGACGCCCAGCGCCTCGTACAACCGGAGAATCGTGCCGGTTTCGGTGGACCGGGGTGTATCGTGATTCCCCGCGATCATCACGATCGGGGTCTCGGGCAGATCGGCGCGCAGCCGCTGCAGCTGCCTGAAGAGGAAGAGGATCGCGGGGTTGGTCGGTCGGACAGAATGGAAGATGTCGCCGGCGAGTACGATCAGGTCCGGCTGCTGGGTGACGACGTCGTCCACCGCGCGCCGGAACGCCTCGGCGACATCGGCCTCCCGCTGGTTCCCGCCGCGCGGCGTCTGCCGCTCGTACTGGCGGAACCCCAGGTGCAGATCGGCGAGGTGGGCGAGCTTCACCCGCTCATGGCACGCCGCTCAGGTTGAGCGACGTCGCCTGCGTCATCGTCATGTGCATGCCCTTCGCTCCGAGGCTGCCGCCACTCACGTCGATGCCGATGGTGCCGCCGAGCTTCGAGTGGATCGCGGCGCCGCGCGAAACCGAGTACAGCTGGTCGCCCGTCAGGGTGCCCGCGAGCTTCATGGTGACGGCCTGCCCCTGCTGCGTCATGACGATGGGTTCCGTCGGGAGCGTCGTCTCGAGAGCGACGAGGATGGTCGTGTCGGGCGTACTCGTGGCGAGCTCACGGATGGTGAACTTGGTCTTGGCCCTGAACGGCGTATTCGCGCCCGCGACCTGACCCAGCGGCAGGTCGATCTCCGCCGACCACGAGTCCCCCACGCCGACCGGCCCGTCCGGGAACGGGAACGACAATCCCCGCAGGCCCTTCGCGAGCACCGGACTCGGCTCGCCTCCAGGAGCGCCCGCCGCTTTGACGACGTTCCGGCGATCGTCGAACACCACACTGGCCGAGCGGCCGCGCAAGCTGTCGAGGGCGGCCTGAAAGCCGGGGCCCATCATGGGACCGTCCATCGTGACCGAATCGAACCGCATCGTCACGCCGGTCCCGCCGTCGGTCGGCCCCGTGATGGTCTGCGTGAAGTAGATGTGCATCTGGATCTTCTGCTCGGGCACCTTCGCCATCTGGCCGCTCTCGAACCGCACGCTGTTGCTCTGCTCCATGAGGTACGGGAAGGTCGAGCCCTGCGGCGGGTGGTAGCGCAGGGTCACCTTCTTCGCCTCCCCGCAGCCGGCGGCGATCACGCCCAGAAGAGCGGCGACGTGTGGCAGACGAGTCATGGCCATGCGGTCGGCTCCCGGGTCAGTAGGGTTCGTCGGCAATGGGATTGAGGGGCTGCACCACCTCGCGCGGGCGCTCGGCGGCTGGCGCCGGCACCGCGCGGCCGAGCGCGCGGCGGAAAAACGCCAGCGGGTCCTCCGGCCGGGCGCGCCGCGTCGCGGCGAGGGCGCGGCGCACGTCGTCGGGCGTCCGGTCGGCGATCAGGTCCTTCGCCTCATTGGGCCGAATGCGGCGATCCATCCGCACGAGCTGGCGGACCACCGCGTCTTCGAACGGCAGGTCGGCGGCGGGCGGAAAGCGCCCCACCCCATCGCGCCCGCGCAGCACCGCCGGCCGCGGGAAGCGGACGAACACGGGCTGTGTGAAGTGCGGGTGGCGCACCATCAGCTCCCCCACGGGAAGGGTGGCCAGCTTGATCTTGGTGGCCGGGGTGAGCACCTGGTATCCGGGGGTGGCCAGCTCGTCGAAATCCATGCGACCATACACGATCGTCGCCGCATTCCCCACGACGCGGCGATGCACCTGGGTGCGGAACTGCTCCGCGCCGAACAGCACGAGACCAAGGTAACGCCCGCGCTCGGAGATATCGAGCAACATTTTCTTGACATACGTGTCCGGCCCGTCCGCCGGCGCGTACTTGTTCAGCTCGTCCACGAACACCACGACCGCATCCACGCCCAGGTCGCGCCGCTCGAGCCGCTCGCGCAGCTGGGACACGATCCGCGCGAACACGAGGTCCTGGCCGAGCGGATCGACGTTCGCGATATCGACCACGTAGACGGTCTGAGCGTCGAATCGGCCCCACGGCAGATCGCTCGACGGGCCGTCGTCGGTGACCAGCCCTTTGCAGCGCGTCGAAATGTTGGAGAGGCGGTTCCGCACCTTACGAATCGTCGCCACGTGATGGGTGCGCCACATGTCGCTCCGGCCCGCGCTCTCGAGCCCGTCGAAGATGGCCCGGAACAGCCGGTCCAGGTCGGCGAACGTCTGCACCCGGTGCGTGCCCCCGAACCCATCGTCGAACTCGCGGCGCACCACGCGGTCGGACAGGAAATCGATAAAGGCGTCGGCCTTCGCGTCGATGTCGTCCCGGTTCAAGAGCACTTCTGCGAAGTCGAGCACCTCTTCGAGCCCCCACACCAGGGGCTCGACGTTGCCCGCGAGATCGGGGTGGGTGCGCAACGTGTTGAGGTTCACCCCGTCGGCCTTGAACGGCGCGTAGTACCGTACGCGCGCGAATGGCTGCGGTGTCACGCCCAGCCGCTCGTAGCGCCGCCGGTCCGCGTCGTCCAGGGGGCCCGGCTGATCGAGGAAGCACAGGTCGGGCCCCTTCACGTTGAAGCACACGGCGGCAACGCGGCCCTTGTGCGCCGGAAAGTGCTGGAAGATGGACGAGAGCAGGAATTCCACGGCGCTCGTCTTGGTCGCCAGTCCCGAGACGCCCGAGATGTTCAAGTGCGCGGCCTCGGGACCGAGCAGGAAATCGGCATCGAGGTACACCGGCGCCTCGAGGCCGCCGGACGTGTAGAGGCCGACCGGAATCCCGCTCGGCGTCGCGCCGGTCAGGTAGGCATCCATGCGGAGCGCCTGCACCACATCGGCGTCGTCCGCCACGCATACCCGGCCGAGCGGCACGGGCTGGAGCGGCTCCTCGGGCTCCTGGCGCAGCACGGCCGCCGTCCAGAGGCGGATCTCCTGGCGCACTGTGGGGCTCTCCGCCGCGCGCGCGGGATCGCCCTCAGCCCCGACGACGTCGTGCAGCGGAGTCGCCAGGTCGGAGTAGGCCATGGCATCCGTCACCACGCCGTACACCACCCGTCCCCCGTCCCCCGTTTCTCGTCCGTCTTCTTCGACGCGGACGATCGCCCCGATCCCGATGCTCGTCTCGTTCGCCGTCCAGAAATGGAATTGATGCGGGGTGGCCGGCTTGAGCTCGGTCGCGACGACGCGACCGACAGGGGTCCCGCCGCTCGGAGAAGATGGGACCCGTTGCTGGATCACGATGCCCGCCGCGGCAGACGCGAGGCGGCGCGGGGGACCAGTTCCCGGGGGGCGCGGGCTCTTAAATACGTTTCGACGTCGTGCATGGGGTAAAGTAACCGGTCCCACCGCCGGTCGGGCGTCGCCACGGGCGCGCGTTCGCGCACGAGCCACCCGGCGATCCGGGATGCCGTGGCGACGGTGTCGGCGTGGGCGCGCGCCTCGACGCGCACCAGCCCGAACAGCAGATCGTTTCCTTCCCATGGCCAGAGCCGCAGGTACCACGAGTAGACCTCGTGGCGCGCGCGGCCCCGGGGCTGGAACACGCTCGAGCGATGATGATCGGGGATCGTGAGCGCGCGGGTGAGGGCCTCGCCCTCGAAGTACTGCGCCGCGTGACTCTTGATGACGCCGAGCGCGCGCGGATGGCGGGACAGCGCGGCCGACTCCGAGAGCACGCCGTCCACCACGAGCCATTCGTCCGGCCCGAGCGCCGCGGCGTGGCGCTCGCCGAGCGCCTTCTCGAGAGCGACTCGCGCATTCTCCACCACGCGCCGCGCCGCCTCGAGCGCGCGGCCCGGCTGCGTTGCCTGCTGCGCATCCGCGGCGACGTCGACGAGCTCGATCTCGCTCGCCTCGAGCGCCGCCCGCACGCCAGGACGCAAGGCGGCCAGGGGCGCGACGTGAAACTCGCGGGTCGCCGCGAGCGCGGTGCTCAAGCGGCGGCTGCCGTCGCGGCGCCGCACGGCGCCCGCCACGTACGCCCGGACGATCGGAACGACGCCGTCGTAGAACGTCACCAGCCAGCGCTCGATCCCGTCAAGGAACGCCACGGCGGGCGGCCCCGCGATGGGGGCCACGGGGTGCGCGGTGACCGTCGCGTCTTCGACCAGCTCGGCGCCCGCGACCTCGAGCAGGTCGCCGCGTCCCGTGCTCTCCTCCGGGACGTGCGAGGCGGGCACGGCCCCCGCGGCGACGAGAGCATCGCGCAGCCGCCGCTCGCCGCTCACCGCGTCCTCAGCGCCCAGCCGATGTAGGTGACGGTGGTATCGTCGGTCAGGATGCGGCCGCCACTCCCCTCCACCTCCTCCACATCCTTCCCCTTCCCTCCCTCGTCGCCCCGCGCAATCCCGCGCATGTCCTGCACGACCATTCCGTAGCGCGTGAGACCGTCGGTCAGCTCCTCGGGCGTGATGAAGCGGGCGAAGTCGTGGAATCCCTCGGGCATGGTGTGCTGGACGTATTCCTCGTCCCAGACGACCTGGAGGAACGCAGCAATGGTGCGGTTGTGCGTGAGGAAGCCGAACCCACCGCCGGGCGCGAGCACTCTGGAGATCGCGGAGAGGGCGCGGTCGAGCCGGTCGACGTGCTCGAGCACGTCGACGGCGAACACGAGATCGAAGGTCCCTTCGAGGCCGGCGCCGAGCAGCTCCTCGGCGGTGCCGCGGCGATAGTCGATCGTGAGCCCGGCCTTGCCCGCATGCTCGCGCGCCGCCGCGAGGGACCGGTCCGACGGGTCGACCCCGGTGACCGCCGCCCCCTCGCGGGCGAGCGACTCGGCGAGAATCCCGCCGCCGCATCCCACGTCCAGGGCGCGCCGCCTGCCGAATCCGCCGAACGCCTTGCGGAAGTAGTGAACCCGGACCGCATTGAGCTCGTGGAGCCCGGCGAATGGACCGACGTCGCTCCACCAGACGCCGGGAACGCGTTCCGTCAGCCGTTCGTACTTGGCCGCTTCGGGGAGGCCCCCGAGCCGCGGCAGGGAGTCGCTCACGACGCCGCCCGGCTCAGGCGGTGACCTCGACGCTCGGGAAGGGCGGGACGTCGAGGAACCAGAGGCCCGCAACCCGCGAGTGCTTGTCCACCTCGACCAGGAAGAGGTCCGCCACGCGGACCAGGGTGACCTGGCGAGGGCGCCCCACACGGAAATGGAATACGGACTCACTGTGGTTCTTCTCGACAATGAGCGCCGTGTCCACCTCGACCGCCGCGATGCCCGGCTGCGAGCGCCGGGCGGGAAAGACGATACGGCCGTCCTTCGCGCCCTCGGGGGAGGCCAATCCGTTGACGGTGCGGACGTCGTCGGGCCACGTGACGACGTCCACGCCCTGCAACACGCCGCCCGCGACGTCGAGCACGACGAACGACCCGTCACCGCCCTCCAGGTCCACGGTCCCGTTCATGCCGGTGGCCTTCGCGACGCCCTTGCAGGCGACGGTGAGGATGTCGGTCTCGGGATCCCAGCGATAGCTCACGGTGGGAAGCTTGCCGCCGAGTGGCTCAATGCGCGCTTCGAAGTTCATCGGTGAGGATGCCTTCCACGCATGCGGGAGGGCGGATAATATAGGCCGCACGCGAGGGGCGGGCTAGCACGGATGGAGCGACGGGACTTCGTAGCGCTGATGGCAGCGGTGCTCGAAACGCGGACGTGGGAACGCGGGACGCGGAACAGCAGAGCGACCCCTGTACCGACCTCCGCGTTCCCACGTCCGCGTTCCCAAGAGCCCTCCCTCTCCCCCGCGACCATCTCGCGCCGCATCGCGCGCGCGCAAGCCGAGCTGACGACGCGCAAGTGGGACTGCCTCATCGCCACCCCCGGCGCGAACTACCGCTACTTCACCGGCTCGAACCCCGGCCGGAGCGAACGCCTCATCGCGCTGGTCCTGCCCGTCGGAGGCGATCCCGCCATCATCTGCCCGGCATTCGAGGTCGGGCGCATCAAGGCGCGCACGCCGATCGCCGACGTCACCGGATGGGAGGAACGGGACGACCCGTTCAAGCTGGTGACCAAGGCGGTGCGGAAGCACAAGGTCCGCGGCACCGGCACGATCGCACTCGACTCGTCGACGGACTACGCCACGTTCCTCGGCATCAAGGACGCGCTCGGCGGCTGGCGCTTCGAGGACGCCCGCCCGGTCACCGAGCGGCTCCGGATGGTGAAGACCGGAGAGGAAGTCGATCTCGTGCGCCGCGCGATCGCCATCACCGAAGACGCGCTGGCCGCCACGTTCGCCGCACTCGCGCCCGGAACGAGCGAACAGGACATCGCGCGCTTCCTCGCGGCCGAGATGGCGCGGCGGGGCGGCGACGGCGACGGGCTCGTGCAGTTCGGGCCCTCGAGTGCGTTCCCGCACGGCGCGCCCGCGGAAACGACGCTCGCGCCCGAGATGCCGGTCCTGATCGACTGCGGCTGCCGGGTGGCGGGGTACACGTCGGACATCACGCGGACCGTCTGGTTCGGCGACCGACCCTCGGAGGAATTCAAGACCATCTTCAACCTGCTGCATGACGCGCAGACCGCCGCGATCGCGCTGGGGCGGCCGCTCCTGACCCAGGGACAGGAGCTGGATCGCGCGGCGCGCCAGGTGATCGCCGCGGCGGGATACGGCCCCCAGTTCACCCATCGCCTCGGCCACGGCTTCGGGCTCGAGGTGCACGAACCGCCCTATCTCGTGGACGGCAGCGAAACGCGACTGGAACCCGGGATGACCTTTACCATCGAGCCCGGCGTGTACCAGCCCGGAAAATTCGGCGTGCGGATCGAGGATGACTGCGTGATGACGGAGACGGGGATCGAGGTGCTCTCGCATAGACCAGCCAAGATCTAGGGACGAGAGACGGGGGATGAGGGAGGGGTGGGGACAGACCGGCGCTTCAGACTGTAGATCAATCCGATCAGTAGACCGACTACCTGGTTCGCCACAGATAGGGTTTCATCGACAGTTCGCTCAGGCACGAGGTTCAGATCGCGCGCCAGCTCCAGGTGCGTGCACAGCTCCGTCGCGGAGCCCAACGCGATTCGTAGAAAGCGAATGAACTGAGGGGTCGTCCCAAGAGCGTACCCCTCGGCAATGTTGGCAGGAATAGCGGCGGCGGCTCGGCGAATCTGGTCAGCGAGACCAAAATGACGACTGAGAGGCGGCTCCAAGGTCAGACGGTAGGCCAGCCGAGCGACGAGACGTCCCCGCGTCCACGCTTGCAGCGAATCGAGTCTTCGCACGCATTGAAAGATCGACTGCGACGCAGGACTGAGGGCGTCAATACGACGCGCGCGTGATCGTTTCCCCGCACCACCCGTCCCCCTTCCCTCGTCCCCCGTCCCTTCTAGTCCCCCAGCTTCTTCGCAAAATTGACGATCCGCTCGAGCGCCTTCCCGATATGCTCCGTCGACGCCGCGTACGACATCCGCACGTAGCGGTCGTCGCCGAACGCCGACCCCGGCACCATGGCGACGCCGGTGGACGTGATCAACCGCGTGCAGAACTCGGTGCCGGTGATGCCGCCGAAGGAGTCCACCCGGAAGAAGAAGTAGAACGCGCCGAGCGGGTCCACGAACTCGACCCCGGGCAGCTCCCGCCGGAAGGTCGACACCACGAGATCGCGCCGCTTGCGGAACTCGGCCACCATCCGGAGCACGTCCTGCTCGACGCGCTCGTCGCCCAGCGCGGCGGCAGCGGCGTACTGCGCGGGATGGTTCGCGCCCGTCGTGGTGTGCGACTGGAGCGCCGCCATCGCCTTGGCGATCTTCGCGGGCGCGAGCGCGAGCCCGATCCGCCAGCCCGTCATCGCGTACGCCTTGCTCACGCCGTAGATGACCACGACGCGCTCGAGCATTTCGTCCGGCAAGTCGAGGAACGACGGTGCCGGTCCCGGGCCGTAATGGATGCGGCGATAGATCTCGTCCGCGATCACCCAGACCTTGCGCTCGAGCGCCCACTGCGCGATCGCGCGGATCTCCGCCGCCGTGTACACCCCCCCCGTGGGATTGCAGGGGGAGCAGAGAATCAGGCCGCGCGCGCCGGGGACCACGCGCTCGAGATCGCGCACGCCGACCTTGAGGCTCCACTCCGCGTCGCCGGCCACCAGGGCGGGCCGCGCGCGCGACAGGTAGACGATCTGGGGATACGAGACCCACGCGGGCGCCGGAATCGCCACGATGTCGCCCGGCCCGAACAGCGTGAAGCAGACGTTGAAGAGCGACTGCTTGGATCCGTTCGACACCACGATGTTGTCGGCGTTCACCGGCCGCCCGCCCGAGAGCACCGACAGATGCTTCGCGGCGGCGACGCGCAGCTCGAGAATGCCTTCGTTCGCCGGATAGTGGGTCCTGCCGTCGCGGATCGCGCGGATCCCCGCGTCGCTCGGGACGGGCGGCGTGGGGAAGTCGGGCTCTCCCGCGCCCAGATCGATCACATCCTCGCCCGCCGCGCGGCGTCGCTTGGCTTCCTGCGAAATCGCGATCGTCGCCGACGTCTCGAGATGCTGCAGGTTGGGCGACAAGCCTTGCGTCATGGACGGGCGGCTCCGTGCGGGTGAACGTCGAGGCACGATACCCATGCCCGCGCGGGCCGCGCAATGGTGTTGCCATCCGGTCGCGCGCGACGTAGCATCCCCACGCCGGACTGTGACAACTCTTTGACAATCGAGGCACGTGTGACGACGCTGGATGAGGGCCGCGCCGCGCTCGAGCGCGGGCGGCATGTGGTCGTGGTGGCGCCGCCGGCGCCGGAACAGGCGGGGGACCTGTGGCGCCTGCTGCCGTCGCCCCACCCGGCCCCGAGCAGTGGCCCCGCCGTCGTCATTGCGTGCCCCGATGAAGTCTGCGCGGCCGCCTGGGCCGCCGCCGCACGACCCGACTGGCGGGTGCACGCAGTCACCGGCCTCGCTCGCGCCGCCCGGACGCTGGCGTCACACCCACCCGACGCCCTCGCCGGCTCGACGGCCGACCTCATGGCCCTGGTCGGCCAATCCGTGCTCAAGCTCGAGGCCGTACCGACGCTCGTGATCGCCTGGCCTGAACAGGCCGTCGCGACGGGCGCCGCGACCGAGCTCGACGCCATCCTCGGCGCCGCCCCCGACGCACGGCGCATCGTGCTCTCCTGGAATCCCGGCCGCCTGAGCGACTTCCTCGAGCGCCACGCGCGGCGCGCCGAAATCGTGGGCGAACTCCCCGTCGACGCCGACGGCAAACCGCTCTCGCCTCTGGGTCCGGCCCGATACGCCGTCGCTGCCGCGCTGCCCGAGCACCGCGCCACCCTGCTCCGGGATACGCTCGATCTCCTGGCTCCGGCGCGGCCCCTGGTCTGGGACGGCGGCGAGATTACGCCACCCCTTCCCACCTGCGATGCGGTCATCTGCCTCACGCTCCCTACCCGCGCCCAGTTTGCCGCGCTCACGGGGCTCTCCGCCGGAGCGCCGGTCATGTTCGTCACGGGAGGCCAGCTTCCCTACCTCCGCTCGATCGCCGCACCGCTGGCCCCGCTCGCCCTCTCCTCCAGCGCGGATCGCGCGCGGGACCGAGCCGCGGCACTGCGGGAGCGCATCGGGCGACGGATCGAACAGGGCGAGCACGATGCGGAGCTCGCACTGCTCGATCCGCTGTTCGAACGGTACGACCCGGCGGAGGTGGCCGCGGCGATTCTGGGACTCCTGGGGGACGTGGGACGCGGGACGGAGGGGGCCACGTCCGACGTCCCACGTCCCGCGCCCCCCCCGAGCTGGACCAAGGTCTTCCTCAACGTCGGGAAGAAGGATCGCGCGGGTGCCAAGGACCTGGTCGGGGCGTTGATACGCGAGGTCGGTCTCGAGAAATCTCAGATCGGTCGCATCGACGTACGGGAAACGTTCAGCGTCGTGGAGGTCGCCCCGTCGGTCGTGGAACGCGCGGTGCAAGCACTGGGCGGTGTGACGGTGCGCGGCCGCCGCGTCGCCGCCCGGCTGGATCGTTACGCCTGAAGAATGCCCGCAGCCGATCCGGCCCGCCCTGAGCGCTTTTCGCTGAGCGGCTTCAGCGGAAGAATCACGGAAGGCGCGTGTGTCGTGTTGTCGTTCGATCGGCGCGCCCGGCGGCGCCGCGCCTGGGCCGGACTCGGCAAGGCGTGGGGCGCGGCGGCCGTGTGTGTGTTCATCCCTGTGGCGCACGTCCTGCTCGTGCCGGGGTTCCTCCTGTTCGGCATCTATCAATTCTTCGAACGACTCGGGACGGCCGAGCTGACTCGCGACGCGCGCGGCACGTGCCCCGACTGCGGCGCCGAGCAGACTTTCGACCTCGGCCGTCGCCGCGAGGCGCCAGCCCCGGTCACGTGCGCCCGATGCCAACGGGGCCTCACGCTGACCTTCCCCGGACCCTCCTGAAACGCTGACGGGCTGCCCAGCGGGGCAGCCCGTGAGTGCAGCGTGCTGCAGCGACAGCTACTTCTTGTTCACCACCATCTTGAGCTGCTTGCCCGCCCGGAACGCCGGGGCGATGGAGGCTTTGATCTGGATCGCGCTGCCTGTCTTGGGGTTCCGCCCTACGCGCGCAGCGCGCTTGCGAGCTTCGAAATTGCCGAACCCGGTGATCTGTACCTTTGCGCCCTTCTTCAACTCTCCGGCGATGATGCCCTTGTCGTCGAACAACGCGTCGATCGTGCGGGTGGCGTCGGCCTTGGACATCTTGGTCCGCATCGCCAGGGCCGAGGTCAGCTCGGCTTTATTCACTAGAAACTCCTTGTGGTAGAGGGGGAAGAAGGGGGGATCGAGAAACCTCAGTATTCATGCCGATTATCTCTCGGATACCTGAGAAAACCCGCATAACTTGGGCAACATATTGGGATATCCCTCGGAAATACGCAAGAGAGAAGGCTTTTCTGGGGTTGGGGGTTAGGGGTTAGGTGCGTGGTGTCGCGAAGCACTACCTTGTCACCCCCTAACCCCTAACCCCGAGCCCCCAACCCCGTGCTCAACGTCGGTCTCACGGGCAACATCGCCGCCGGGAAGTCCACGGTGGTCGGTCTCTTCCGGCGCTGGGGAGCCACGATCATCGACGCCGACGAGCTGGTGCGCGAGGCGGAGACGCCCGGCAGCCAGGTGCTGGCCGCCATCGTCCAGCGGTTTGGGCGGGACGTGCTCGCCCCCGACGGGTCGCTCGACCGGGCCGCCCTGCGAGCCAAGGTCATGGGCGACGACGTCGCCCTCAAAGCCCTGAACGCGATCGTGCATCCCGCCGTGCAACGCCGCCGCGACGAGCTGCAACGCGAGGCGCTCGAGCGGGGCGACGCGCTCGTGGTGAACGACATTCCGCTCTTGTTCGAGGCGCTCGACCCCGCCCAGTTCGCAGTCGTGGTGCTCGTGGATGCCCCGGACGCGCTGCGCCGCACCCGGCTGCGCGCGATGCGCGGCCTCTCGAACGACGACGTAGACCGGATGCTTGCCGCGCAGATGCCCGCGACCAAGAAGCGCGAGCGTAGCCAGTTCGTGATCGAGAACGCGGGCACGCTGGCGGAGCTCGAGGCGCGGGTGCGCACGGTGTTTCGGGAGCTGCGACGGCGCGCGGCAGCCCAAGCGCTCGGCAACATCACGAGGGTG
>Ga0335084_10001832_pt1 | contig 20137 bp, 13 predicted proteins | sample Lox_Sample_44_FD_206721 | JGI IMG/M metagenome (GOLD analysis project Ga0335084, IMG submission 206721) | Soil microbial communities from Loxahatchee National Wildlife Refuge, Florida, United States - Lox_Sample_4.4 | ecosystem: Environmental > Terrestrial > Soil > Wetlands | place: USA...
AGCGGGAAGACGTCTCGGATCTAACTGTAAACTCGTAAATAGTCATGCTGCGCAACGAGAATCTGGTCGCATTGTCACGACAGCATCAGCACGCATTGGCGCTTTGCGTTCGGATTGAACGGGCCTCGCCAATTCCGGAATCCGATCTTGCAGTGTGGCAAACGGAGATTGCCCAGCACTTTCGCACTGAAGTTCGTATGCATTTCGTGGCGGAAGAGCAACTTGTGTTTCCGCCCGCGCGAGGCTTCCCGAAAATGACACTGCTGGTTGACGACCTGGTGTCGGAACACGCATGGTTGCGCGATCGCTTTGCCAGGGCGGAAGCTCAGCGATTGTCAGCCGCGGAGATTACCGAATTCTCAAGGAAACTCTCGATACACATTCGCAAAGAGGAGCGCCAGTTATTCGAGGGTCTTCAACAATTGATGAGCCGCGAGCAACTCGCGGTGATGGGGCGAGAGCTGGAGGAAGCGCTGAAAAGCGCGGAGCAGGTGTGTGCTTTGCCAGGGAAGAAACTTCAGCAGTTGTAGTGAGTGCGTGCGACCTCGCCTGCAATGGTTCATTCTCTCGTATAGGGTTCGGTTTCTTTTCTCCAGCTGCCCCTGGCTTAGGCGATAGGCTTACTCTTTAGCCGCTTCACGGCTGCGCTATAGGCGACCTTGAGTGTCGGCGTAGATGCCGGGTGCTACGCTGTGACGGCGTGAATTTTGCGGAAGGCCCGCGCGGCTTCGCGCCCCATATAGCGGTCGAGCACAGCCGCATCCGTCTGGCGCAGATCCACCACGACCAAGCCATCCAGCACGTTCGAGAACTTACGGTCGACGTTGAAGCCAAGTAGTTTGCCGCCGATTTTCGCATACTGCCGGAGCAAAATTGGCAGGCCTTTGCCGTCGGTCTCCACGTCGGTGATGGGCTCTGACAGCTGGTCGAGGTCATGCAGGGCTCGACACATCGCGCGGCAATCCCAATGCCGCAACAGGCCAGAACGGAATGGGCGGCGCGGTTCGATCAGCCCAACCAAGCCATCATCCTGCATCCGCGACTGGAAAAATCGGTAGATCATCTCGCGCGAGGCTTTGCTGTAATCGTTGCTAATGCTGACCGCTCCGAAAAGAATCGATATTTCCAGATGGCTTGAAATCAGCCGGGCAATTCCCTTCCAGAGAAGAAGCAGAGGAGCGTATTGACGCTGATACTCAGGGCGCACAAAGGAACGTCCTAATTCCAGCGCCGGGCCGAGATTCTGAAACAGCCGTTCGTCGTAGTGAAACAATGTGCTGGTGTAGAGTCCCGCAATCCCACGGGTCGCAAGGATTTCGGCCGTATTACCAGCACGATAAGCTCCGACAAGCTCACGCTTAGATTTATTCCAAAGCAGGACATGCCAGTAGTACTCGTCAAACGAATCTAGATCGCGGCTCTTTCCTGTTCCCTCTCCGGCGCTACGGAACGTTAATTCGCGCACACGTCCGACTTCAAGAAGTAACTGCGGGATGTCACGTGCCATTCCGAGGTGAACGGAGAACTCCGCACTTTCAGCGAGGCAACGATCCCCCGATAGCATCCGAATCTCGCGTACCAGCAGATCTTCGCGAACGGGTTCTGCGATCGGTTCCTGGATCCTGGAGGCCAACTTTGACCGTAGGACGGTGGGCCACGAGGTTCCGGCCTTTCTTCTTCGGGCCAGCAGGTAGGTCCGCCAGCGGAGATACTCTGTAGCTTCGCGGTCGCTGGCAATTGCCTGGATCGCTTCGACTGGGACAGGACTCCCGACGCGGACTTCAACCGTTTTTCCTTCCTGGTTGAGAAACTCCTGCAACAGAAAAGCAGTCCGCAGCTTCGGATGGATCATGCCGAGCAACTGGAAGCCAACGCCATTGTGTCCGCAGAAAAATACAGGCAAAGAGGTTGCGTGGGTGCGACGAATCAGGCGCACAGCCGTATCGTTCCACTCCGGATCGGCGACATGTGCTGTCGGCATATGCCACTGCGAACCTTCTCCGGCCGGGAAAATGGCAAGCATGCCTCCTCTCTCGAGCCAGGCCAGTGCTGCGCGGATGGGTTTGCGATTGGATTCAGCCGAGCGATCGGTTTGGAAGGGGTCCACGAAAATGCAGTTGTCCCACAGTTCGGGGACATCACCCAGCACGAAGTTCGTGAGGACCTTTACATCGGTGCGAACTCGGGTCAGTAGCACTGTGAGAAGGGCCCCATCGAGAACGCCATGGGGGTGATTCGCCACAACAACTACGGGGCCGATGGCTGGAATTCGGCCTTGGTCCGCAAAATGAACCTTCAACTCGATGCGCATCTCGGCCAGGAGACCTTCCAGACGAAAACCCTGCTGCGAGTTCTGGACTCGCCGGTAGAGATGTCTGACTTTGTCGACCGGTGCCAACTTTCCCGCTAGGCCGGGAAAATGAGCAACGCGGGATAGTACCTCGGCGTGCGTCTCACTCGACTCAAGTTGGTTTGATGGCATGGTATATCCATATGAAAACCGCGTTTCAGGCGAATGAAGAAGAAATTAAAATTCGGTGAAATGAGAAGCCGGAACCATGAAGGACAAGAAGCGAAAAGCAAAACTCGAGATGCGTAAGGTAAGCAATAGTAACCACCTGTCAGGACAACCGGCGATTCGCCTAGGTTTCCAGACGGTAGCGCGTCTCGGCTAGTGCGTAGAGCCGGCGCCACACGAGGCGATTGATGGTGACTACTGTGGCGGCCATCAGAATGGTGGCGGCGAGGAGAAGATCGAAGTTGCCGCCGTCGGTCGCCTGGCTGATGGTGGCACCGAGGCCGACCGTAGTGTAAGTGTGGCCCTTGAAGTGGAAGTACTCGGCTACGATGCTCGCATTCCATGCGCCGCCTGAGGCCGTCACCAAGCCGGTGACCAGGTAGGGAAAGATGCCTGGCAAGATCAGCTTTTTCCAGCGCTCAATCCCTCCGAGCCGGAAAACCGAGCAGCACTCCTTCAAATCCGTCGGGATCGCGATAGCGCCAGCAATGACGTTAAACAGGATGTACCACTGCGTTCCTAATAATAGTAGGACGATGGACCCTAAGCCAAGCCCTCCGCCGACCTTGATGAGCAGCAACAGAACCACGGGAAAGAGCGCTGTTGCAGGAACGGAGGCCGCGATCTGGGCAAGCGGCTGGGCGATGCGCGCTAGTTTTGGATTGAAGCCAATCGCGACGCCTAACGGAATGGTCCACAATGCGCCGAATACGAGGGCGAGGTTCACACGGAGGAGTGTGGCTATGAGCCCGATGCCAATTACTCGTACCTCAGCTTTCTGCAGGCTGAAGAGCAACATCGCGACTCGCACAATTCCATAGCCCAAACCGGCGAGAACTGCGATGGCCAGCGTGCGCATTAGCCAAACTTTCCACCCGGTGAGCCGCGCGCCCTCTTCATCGCGATGCTCTCGGGCGAAGAACAGGATCAGTTTTTCGCGCAGCGGCTGCACGGTGTGCCTGCTGAGTTTCGCGTAGCCGCGTGAGTGACGCAGAAGATCTAGGACCCAAGAGCGGGGGGCTTCGGTGCTCTCGACCTGCTCATTCTTGAACTTCTCCGCCCAAGCGATAACAGGGCGCCATACAAACTGATCGAGCAGCACAATGACCGCGATCATGGTGGCAATGCCCCACAGAATGGAACGCGTGTCGCCAGCGCTGGCTGCGGTCTGCAGGTAAGATCCAAGTCCCGGCAGGCGGAAATCGCGCGAGCCGAGCACGAACATCTCGCAGGCCATGAGAAAAAACCACCCGCCGGCGACCGACATCATGGAATTCCACACCAGACCGATCGCAGCAAAGGGCAATTCCATCTCAATAAAACGCTGACACCAGCTGAAGCGATAGACTGTGGCGGCTTCGCGCATTTCTTTCGGAATGCTCTTCAGAGAGGCGTAGAAACTGAATGCCATGTTCCAGACTTGGCCTGTGAAGATAAGCAGGATGGCGCCGGCCTCGACTCCGAGTTGGCGGCCCGGGAACAGGGCGACCATGGCAAGCATTACACCCGGCAGAAAGCTGAGAACCGGGATCGACTGCAGGACGTCGAGTAGAGGAATCATGAAGCGCTCGGCCCTGGGGTTGTAGGCGGCGATGTACCCATAGACGAGCGTGAAAGCTAAGCTGAGCACGTAGGCGATTGAGATTCGTAGGAGCGAGTATCCCGCGTAGGCGGGTAACGCCCACAGGCTGCGCGAGATTTCGACTTCGGGAGTAAAGGGACCGAGCCATGTGCGGCCGACCTGGAGCACACCGTAGAACAGCGCCATGGCGGCACCAAACATCAGAAGGTCGGGAAGGTAGGAGATCTCGACGCGTGGCAGTTGTGTCCAGAGCCGGTAGGCCGAGAATCCTCGCGGGCTGATGTCGTTCTTAAGACGCATTCGCTACTCTGATTTGAATGAGAAGTGCTCTTTCTCTGCATTTTGCAGAAAGAATCCTAAAACGCTGAGGTCTATAAGAGGTTCCTTTGAGTAGCCCCGACAACCGCCTACCCGTTCGCTTTCATCTTCAGATGCTCAGGACGATCCTTGCGTGCTTACCGATGCATCTGGGGATGCGGGAGGCTCTGCCTGCATCAGTAGATTCTTCTCACGGTCATAGTCAAAAATCTCGGCGTAGCGGCCCCAGTTCATCGCGGTCTCGAACTGGCGCTGAACCTCGTCCTGGGCGAAATGCTCGTCGAGGATATCGTGAAAGAATTCGTCATTGATGGAGTGATCGGCCTTGCGCTTGAGAATGCTGTCGATTTGCTTGAGGATCGTCACGCGCTCGAGTGATGCCTCACGAAACAGGACCTTGCGACGTTGGATATCGGCGTCGGCAAATTCGACCCCTTGTGGCGTAATTTGCACATCGCCTTCTTTGAGGTGCGCAAAGCCGAGGAGAACGCCGGCTTCGAGAATCGGCAGTAAGTCTTCGACGTCCATGACCAGTTCTTCTGACAAGCGGAAAAGGTCTTCACGACCTCCGCGATCGCGAAGCAATTCCAGCAGCCCCGCGATTCCCCCGACACGTGCGTGAGGCAGCATCTGGTAACGGGCCGTGCGGATCGGCGCTTCCTGCTTCTTAAACGGTTCCTTCGGTAGGCCACCTGGAGGCAGGATGATCTCAGCTGTCGTCTCGGCGTCGGGCAGAATGTGTTCGATATCAGGTTCTGTCATGACTTTGTAAACGTAGTCGACGAGTTCGACAAAGCGAGCGGACTTGCGGTCGCGCGGATGCTTCAGTCGGATGTTGAAATCCGAGCGAACGCGGGCCGGATTTCTTCCCAGAACCATCACGCGGTCTGCAAGCATGACGGCTTCTTCAATGTTGTGCGTCACGATGAAGATGGCGCTGGTCGGCATCTTCTTGTTCAGCCAAAGTTCTAGAAGTTCGTTTCGCAGGTTCTCTGCCGTGAGGACATCGAGTGCGGAGAACGGCTCGTCCATGAACAGAACTTCGGGTTCGACCACCAGTGCGCGAGCGAATCCTACGCGCTGTTTCATGCCTCCGGAGAGTTCCTTGGGATAGGCGGTTTCAAAGCCGTCTAGACCTACCGTATCCAGAGCCCTCAGTGCACGTTTTCGTCGCTCCACCTCAGCAGCGCCTTTGGCCTCGAGTGGTGCTTCGACGTTCTGGATGACGGTCAGCCAGGGGAAAAGCGCAAAGCTCTGAAACACGATGGCGACATTGGGGGTCTGTCCATTCAGCGGCTTGCCGTGCCAGAGGAGTGCTCCGGACGATGGCTGTGAGAGTCCGGTCAGAATTCGCAGTAGCGTCGACTTTCCGCATCCCGACGGGCCGAGCAAAGCGATGATCTTGCCAGCCTCGATAGCGAGGTTGGTCGTGCCCACGACCTGGATACGGGTGCCGTCGGGCTGCGGATAGGACTTCTCAACCGCGACGGCTTCAATGATCGGTTCGCTCACCCTGAGACTCCATTACGTTCTATACACGATTTTGCGGTAAAACGCGTCGCTTTTAATTGCTTGTTCACATTCTGACCAGAGACCCTCGATACGAGGCGCCATTGGTGCGTGAATTTTCTAGAGATTCTCGTCTCGGCGCTTTCGGTGCCGGGCTTCCCCTGCCGCCGGTCCATGGCCGGCTGGCTGGAATCTGTCGCGGCAGTAGTGCTCAGTTATTTTCGTCGCCGGGGTTGTTTACCCGCGCTGACTGGCAATCATTCAAGCGAAGAAGTCGTCATCCGTAGAATTGGCGAACGGCTTCGGCAGACGGTCGGTCAGTTCAGCCAGCAGGGCAAGTTTCCTAGCAATATCAGGGTTCAATTGATTCTCATCGAAGCGCCAGCGCCAGTTTCCCGCCTGAACGCTTGGAGTATTCATCCGGGCCTCGCTGCCGAGACCGAGTACATCCTGGAGCGGGGCTACGCTCAGACATCCCGGGGAAGTCTGGGCGGCGCGGATACATGCCCAGTGAATGCCATCTTCGCAATGACCGAGATACGTTTCGGCATTGCGGCGTTCGTGCTCGGCTGCGCCGGAACGCCACCAACCCTGAACGGTATCGTTATCATGAGTTCCCGTATAAACGACCTTGCCGGTCGCTCGGTGGGGCAGGTACATATGGGCACCTTCATCGCCAAAGCCAAACTGCAGGACCGACATACCAGGTATCTTCAGGCGGTCCCGCAAAGCGTGGACCGCAGGCGTGATGTAGCCGAGATCCTCGGCGAAGAAAGGCAAACCGCCGAGGGCATTGCGCAAAGCGTTGAACAAGTCATCGCGCGGGCCATCGACCCACCGGCCGTTTACGGCGGTTGGATCGTGGGCCGGAATTTCCCAGAACTGGTCAAATCCACGGAAGTGGTCAAGGCGCACACAATCGCAATGCTGCGTTGCCCAGTGTAAGCGCTGAACCCACCATTCGTACCCGCGCTGCTTCAGGACATCCCAACGATAGAGCGGATTACCCCAACGCTGTCCAGTCTTGCTAAAAAAATCAGGGGGGACGCCAGCCACGACTTCCGGTTCGAGGTTGGCATCAAGGCGGAATAGTTCAGGGTGAGTCCAAACGTCGGCGCTGTCGTAATTGACGAAGATTGCGACGTCGCCGACAATGCGAATCGCACGCTCCGCACAATAGCGGCGCAATGCCCGCCACTGCTCATAAAATGCAAACTGCAGCGCGCTCCGGAGCATGATGTCGTCCACAAGTTCCTGACGCGCTTTGTCGAGAGCGGCGGGTTCGCGAGCGGCGAGTTCTCGCGGCCATTGATTCCAAGTGTCCAGTTTGCGGTGGGCGCGCAGCGCGTCAAACAGGGCGAAATCTTCGAGCCACCATGCATTCTGTGCTCGAAAAGCTTCGAACCGGCCACGAGCTGCGGGCGAAGCCGACCGCAGAAAACGATGCGCGGCTTCAAACAGCAGTGGAAGCTTTTGCGCGAATACCCGATCGTATTCAACAACGCCGGAAGCTGGCAAAAGGGCTTCCAGTTGAGCGCGGTCGATCCAGCGATGATCGGCCAGACGTTCCAGGCTGATCAATAAGGGATTACCAGCGAAAGCCGATGTGGATGAATACGGTGAGTTTCCGTAGCCCAGAGGCCCAAGAGGCAGGACCTGCCAGATACCCTGCCGCGCAGAGTGAAGAAAATCTACAAAACGATTGGCAGCGGGACCGAAATCCCCGATCCCGCCCCGCGAAGGCAGGGATGTGGGATGGAGCAGAATACCGGCGGCACGGGCAAAGGACATGATACTGCCGCTACATTCCGGATTCGCTCGCGGTGCGGGCTAGCGCTTTGAGCTCTTCCTGATTCCGCTTAATCTTGCCAGACTTCGTCATTTCATCGACAAGACTCGAGATGAATAACTGGAAGCGCTCCTGCTGTTTCCCTTGCAACAGAGAATCGCGAATCTGATCTCGCTTGGCCGCAAAATCCGCCTCGGTGGGCTGCTGATTTTCGAGAATCTGTAGCACGGCGGCGTCGCTGCCGCTGGTGATTGGTCCGCTGATCTCCCCCGGCTTCATAGTAAAGGCGACCGAGGCCTGCCCCGACATCGATCCCACTTCGGGGACCTGGCCATCGGGAAGAACCAGATCGCTGCTCTTCATGGTCGCGCCGAGTTCCCTCGCAGCCTTCTTCAAGTCATGTTCAGCCTTGGCGCGGTCGGACAGTTCCTGTGCTTTCTGATTCAGGAGCGTTCGTGCTTGTTCATTCTTGAATTCATCTTCTACGCGAGTACGAATCTCCTCCAACGTCGGGGTCGCAGGCGGCTTGATTGCCAGTAATTCGTAGACCGCGGTTCCCTGCGAAGTTGGAGCCATGTCGGGCGGAGCTTTTTCTTGCGCCGCGAAGACAGCTTCCATGAATTGCGGCGAGGGCCCGAGACCCGGCAGCATGTCGCGGCGGGCGAAGAAATCTGAGGTAATGACGGGAATGTTTTGCTTCGCAGCCGCACCATCGAGTGTGCTGCTGCGCGCGTCTTTCAAGAGGCTGTCGGCCACCTTCTGCGCAATCTGCTGCGCCTTCTGGTGCTTCAAAGCCGGCTCAATCTCGCTCTTAACGTCATCGAGCGACTTGAGGTGCGCATCCTGCTTATCATCCACGCGGATGATGTGGAACCCATAGCTGCTCTTGATCAAGTCGCTGATCTGGCCTTTAGGCAACGAGAATGCGACCTTTTCGAATTCCGGCACAGTCTGCCCGCGTCCGATCCAGCCCAGAGAACCACCTTCCTTGGCACTGCCAGGATCTTCCGAGTACTTCCTTGCCAGATCCTCGAACTTTGCACCACCTTTGATCTGCTTCAGCAGATCCTCGGCGCGCCGCTGAGCCTCTGCCGCGCCCTTCTCATCGACTTTGCCATCCGGACCGGGAAGCGGTGTCTTGATCAGGATATGGCTCACCTTCACTTGCTCGGGAACGCGATAGGCATCGCGGTGATCTCTGTAATAGTTGGTCAGATCGTCCGGGGTGACCTGAATACCCGCCTCGATCTTGTTGGTATCGATGACAGCGTACTTGATTTTCCGTCTTTCCGGGATCGAGTTGTTGTAGGTCGAAAGATGGCTCTGGTAATAGGCTTGTAATTCGCTTTCGGTCGGATGCAGGCCCTTTTTGATGTCATCTTGTTTCAGGACAGCGTAATCGAACTTCACCTTCGTACTCTGTTTGATGAACTGGTCGTGAATCTCGTTTTCGCTGACGGTCGCGGTGCCGGAAATCAGAGCCTGCAGTTTGCTCAACAGAAGGTCGTCGGCTACGGAGTTTTCAAACTTGGTCGGCGTCAAGTTTGCTCGCTGCAGCAGGTCCTGGTATTCCTGCTCTCCGATAAAATTACCGCCAGGAAAGAAGGTGGCTGCATAACGTCCGTGCTGCAGCTCTTCTTTTACCTCGTCGGGACTGACGCGCAGGCCCATGTGTTTGGCTTGACTGATGAGGGCCTGTCGCGTAATGAGTTGCTCGGCGGCGCGCTGCGAGAAGAAAGGCAGCAGCATGCTCATGTTGGCGGAGCTTCCTTGGGGCATTTGCTGCTGCAACATCTGCCGAGCCGTTGTACGCACGTCATCGGCCGAGATCTCGGTGCCGTCGACCTTGGCGACAAAGCCCTTGCCGGGAGCGCCGCTCAGAAGGTCTGTTCCTAAGCCTCCGGGAATCAGCGTGATGACCATCGAGGCGCAGATGATCAGCAGTAGACCTCCGAGGATATACTTCGTCGTCTGGCCAGACTGTTGCAGAAAGCGAATCATGTTCTTATCACTCCGGAGCGGAAAGCCGAATTTTTAATTATAAACTACAGGATGACTCCAAAATGAAGACCTGCCGGCTTCTTCTCAACAATTCGGCTTATCGGGAGACACAGCAGCCGCGTAATCCCGAAACTTGCCAAAAACTGGCTATTGAAACGAATTAATAGAAGTGTTATCCCTTTCTGAAACATATTTCGAAGATCCCAGTGCCGAACTACGACGCTACCCACAAAGGAGCACCATGAAATCAGGCAAGCAGCTGTTCATTGCCGTCTTAATTCTCCTGTCGCAGTCTTTCTTGCATTTCTCCGTCTGGGCGCAACAGAAATCTTCGGCTACCGCTACGTCGAAGCCAGGAACCGAAAGCAAAGTGATGCTCCGCGAGGGATGGGAACTGCAAACGTCTGCGAAGGTGGAAACCAAAGGGGAGGTAATCTCGACTGCAGCGTTCGCACCCAAGGGATGGCATACCGCAACAGTTCCAACAACCGTCGTGGCAGCTTTGGTGAAAGATAAAACCTTGCCCGACCCGTTCCCGGGGATGAATCTGCGGAGTTTTCCCGGCGTGACCTACCCCATTGGCGCGAATTTCTCGAACATCGAGATGGCCTCTGACAGCCCCTACGCTGTCTCGTGGTGGTATCGCAAAACGTTCACGGTTCCCGCGACATACGAGGGCAAGACGATTTGGCTGAAGTTCAACGGGATAAATTATCGCGCGAACATTTTTCTCAATGGAAAACAGATTGCGAAATCGGACGACGTAGCCGGGGCATGGCGCACCTACGAATTCAACATCACTGGTAATGCGAAGCCCGGCGCAGAGAACGTGCTCGCGGTGCAGGCGTGGGCGCCAACCGATCACGATCTCGCGATCACGTTTGTTGACTGGAATCCGGCTCCGCCGGATAAGAACATGGGACTGTGGCGCGAGGTTTACCTGACTACGGGTGGGCCGGTTGCGCTGCGCTATCCGACGGTGGTTTCGAAGCTGAATCCGCCTGCCAATGACAGTGCACAGCTTACGGTTAGCGCGCAGGTGAAGAATGGAACCGATCAGCCGGTGAAGGGAAAGCTCAGAGGACTTATACCCGAGATGACGGCAGGAGCCGCGTTCGAACAGGATGTCGAACTGGCGCCGAACGAATCCAAAAATGTGACGTTCACGCCCGACAAGTTCCCGCAGCTCGTGTTCACCAGCCCTCGGCTGTGGTGGCCGGCGCAGATGGGTAAGCCCAACCTCTACAAGCTCACCATGCAGTTCGAGATGAACGGCACGATCAGCGACCAATCACACACCGAGTTCGGAATCCGCGAAGTCACGTCTGAGGTCAATTCAATTGGCGGACGCGCATTCCACATCAACGGCAAGAACATTCTTATTCGCGGGGCGGGATGGACTCCTGACATGATGTTGCGCGAGACCTCTGAGCGCCTGCATGACGAATTTCGTTATGTGGAGGACATGGGGCTCAACACTGTCCGCCTGGAAGGCAAGCTCGAATCCGAGGAGTTCTATCAGATTGCCGATCGGCGGGGCATCCTGGTAATGGCGGGATGGTGCTGCTGTGATTTCTGGGAGCGCTGGCCGCGCTGGCAGCCGCAGGACTTTGAAATTGCCAGGCAGTCGCTGCGCGATCAGATCTATCGACTGCGCAGCCATCCCAGCCTGGTGATGTGGTTGAACGGCAGCGACAATCCACCGCCGCCGGATGTCGAGCAGATGTATCTTGACATCGAGAAAGAATTGTTGTGGCCAAATCCGGTGGTGTCGTCAGCTACCGGAAAGAAGACCAGTGTAACCGGTGATAGCGGCGCAAAAATGAGCGGGCCCTACGAATACGTAGCTCCCAGCTACTGGCTGGTCGACACTCCTGAGGGTCAACCCAGTCGCAAACTGTGCAATCCCGGGGGCTGCGGGGGTGCCTACGGTTTCAATACCGAAACCAGCATGGGGCCTGCGGTCCCGCCGATCGAAAGCATCCAGGCAATGGTCGGCAAAGATCACCTGTGGCCGATCGATGACGCATGGAACTATCACGCGGGCGGCGGAGAGTTCAAAACGATCAGTGTGTTCAGCGAGGCGCTAGCGAATCGCTACGGCAAGTCGGACAGCGTGGAAGACTTCGCCATCAAATCGCAGATGCAGACCTACGAAGGCGTGCGCGCCATGTATGAGGCGTACAGCCGGAACAAGTACCAGTCAACGGGAGTGATTCAGTGGATGCTGAACAATGCCTGGCCGTCGATGATCTGGCACTTGTACGACTACTACCTGCGTCCTGGCGGCGGATACTTTGGCGCAAAGCGTGCCATGGAGGCGCTGCATCCGGTCTACGGCTATGACGACCATTCGATCTGGGTGGTCAGCAGCCAGTACACAGACGCCAAGGGGTTGAAGCTCACGACCAAAATCTACAACCTCGATGCAAGCGAGAAGTTTTCACAGCAGAATGAGCTGGATGCTCCCGCCGACAGCACGGCGAAGATCTTTACGTTGCCGGACGTCTCCGGCTTGAGCACTACCTACTTCCTGGTGCTGAAACTGCAAGACTCCAGCGGAAAACTCGTGGGATCGAACTTCTACTGGCTTTCGACCAAACCGGAAACGCTCGACTGGGCAAAATCGACATGGTGGATGACTCCTACCTCGTCTTACGCCGACTTTACGGCGATCTCGCAGATGCCCAAGGCGAAACTGAAAATCACGGATCGAACCGAGCGCGAAGGCGAAGATGCCATCACAAATGTCACTCTTGAGAATCCGAGCAAGAATTTGGCGTTCTTTGTGCGGCTGAAAGTCACGAAGGGGGCAAAGGGTGAAGAAATCCTTCCGGTAGTGTGGGAAGACAACTATATTTCGCTGCTGCCTGGAGAGAAACGCGAGGTGAGCGCAGCGTACCGTGCGAGCGAACTTGGAACAGCGAAGCCTGTCGTGGAAATCGGCGGCTGGAATATTGAATGAGCCGACTGGGCGATCGCATAACCCGGAGTTGAGTGCTCCAAACCACAAAACGGCGTCTGTGGCGGAAACACTTCACTTGAAACGGGTCACTCGTGTTGTGAGACCGACAAGATGTTCCCGTCGGGGTCCTTGAACCATGCCACTTTGGTTCCGCTAGGGGCGGTCCAGATCCCGAGTTCGTCTTGCTGGAAGAATCCAAAGATCTCGAATCTCACGCCCTTCTTGGCGAGGCCGCGCACTGCGTCCTCAATGTTTGAGACCTTCCACCCAAGAATGGTGAACTGCGCCGGCGTGAACTCCTTCATCTTGGTTGCACGCAGCATGGTGCCGTTCGCCTCGAGGACGAGCGCAAAGGCGTCATCGGAGACAAACCGCAATCCTAGCACCCCCTCGTAAAATACGCGCGCTTTATCCGAATCCTTGATTGGAACAAAAGCGATGATCTCAGTTGTCCCCAGCATTTCAGCCTCCGGCGATTCTCGATTGCCACAGAACTTAAAGAATCTAGCGGATTGCCTATTAGTCTTTCTTCCGCTATTGTGACAACAAATGTCGAGAAAGCGACAGGGCGTACATGCCTGTCCCAGCCTGCGGACACCGGTGGCCACACTCGCATACGACTTCAGTCCTGGACATGTGATCCCGATTCATTTTCACCCTGAAGACCAGCTCGTGTATGCGACACGTGGAGTGATGACGGTGCGAACGCACCAAGGCACATGGGTGGTGCCGCCACGGCGCGCGGTATGGATTCCGGCGACAACACCTCACAGTATCGCCATGTCGGGACTAGTCTCGATGCGCACGCTGTATCTACGGGCGGGTATGGCGCGAAAACTCCCCCGGAATTGCTGTGTCGTGAATGTTTCACCACTCTTGCAGGAATTGATCCTGCATGCCTGTCAGTTCCCTCGCATGAACCGAAGGGCAAAGACGCAAGCGCATCTGATTGACCTCATGCTGGATCAGCTTGAGAGCGTGCAGTCAATTCCGCTGCAGCTTCCGGCGCCGGTGGACCCACGTGCGCAGAAGGTTGCGGCGATCCTGCAGCGTGATCCGTCCGATGTGCGCTCTCTGGCAGCACTTTGCCGACAAGTCGGCGCAAGTAAGCGGACAATCGAGAGAGCCTTTGAGAAGGAAACCAATCTTTCGCTGGGGAAGTGGAGACAGCAGTTGCGCCTGCTTCACTCGCTGCAACTGCTTGCTGCGGGGGAGAAAATCGCGAGTGCCGCACTCGATGCGGGCTACAGCACACCAAGCGCTTACATCTCGATGTTTAGGAGAGCACTTGGGACGACGCCTAGGAAGTACTTCGAAACCGCACGAGGCTTCACTTAATTCCGACAGTCGATTCGGGACCGAAAGCGTCTATGACTCTTCGGGGGGTAATTCGAAATTCACCAAATCGCCTCGAAAACCGCGCGTCTTCCATGCGCCGGCGGCGATACCCACGACCATCCAGATCCCGCCAACAATCCAAGCCTTCCAGCTAAGATTCTTCCACAGGAAGAAACAGATTATGAATCCTGCCAGCGGAGGTGTCCAGATTGCAATCAGGGCCAGACCGAGAGCCGCAGCAATCAGCAGAATCCAATGCGATCCCGGCCAAAGAACAAGGCCGATTACAGCAGCCGTCAACACCAACGGGGGGATCCCGCTGTGTCCGCCTTCGCGAACATAGTAACGAACGAAAGCTGCCATATTAACGCCCATGAAGGCAATCAGGGCTCCGAAATTCAGCATCTCTGCCCCGAGCCCGTAACTGAACAGACCGAAGCTGACAAGCAGTGCACCGGCTAGCGCAATCGCTCCAACAAAAACTACATTGTTTCGGGGTACATGCCGCTTCGGATCCACGACACCGAAAAACGACTGGGGTAATGCCTTGCTGCGTCCCATGCCGTAAAGCAAGCGGGCAGCGCCGATCTGCGCACCCATTCCTGAGCCGAAATTAGCCACCAATAGAGTGAAGCCGAGAATGGCAAACATCGGCTTCCAGGCGCGTCCGGCGACGTACGTGAAGGCAGTATCACTGTTGGGAAAAGGCTCGTTCGCCGGCCATACCAATTGCGCGGCGTACACCTCCAAGGCGGAGAGGATTCCAATGACCAGACAGGTCAGTACAGTGGCCAGCAGAATGTTGCGTCTTGGATTCTCCGCCTCTTCTGAGAGGGTGGAAATACCGTCAAAACCGATGTAACTGAGCACCGCGATCGATGTGGCGGCCAGCACCGCCTTGGAGTTGAAGAGACTCGGATCATAAAAGGGACGAGTGAAGAACGAAGCGCCGTCGTGAGGGTGACCGAAAATGTACCGAGCCGCCACCATGAAGAAGATCGCAACCACAGCGCCCATGCCAGCAGCGAGTATCGTATTGACACGTGCGGACGTTTTGATCCCCTGAATGTTGAGGAAGGTGAACACTGAGCCGAAAAAAATCGCCCAAAGCCAGTACGGAATACCAGGCGCGAAAACGAAAGCCTGCTGGCTGCACCAGATGATGCAGATCATCGGATTGAGCATGTAATCCATGGTCATGCTCCATCCAGTGACATATCCAAGCGCCGGATTGATCTCCTGTCCCACGTACGTGAATGCCGATCCCGCACTTGGATATGCACGAGCCATGCGTCCATAGCTAAAGGCAGTGAACAGCATCGCGACCATTGCGATCAACAGAGTCGTGACCACGTGTCCGTGACCGGCGTCGCTGAGTACTCCGAATACCGACATCGGCGCCACTGGCTGGATAACAATGATTCCGTAGAGTATGAGGTCCCACAGAGTCAACGTGCGACGCAGTCTAGGAGCAGCAGAAGATGCGGCAGTGGAAGTTTCCATGAGAACGGCTATTGGATTATGGATACGGCGGAGATGTCAATATTAAAACGATTCTCTACGTGACTCATCCCTAGCTTGCAGGTTCAACTTGTGCTGGACAACCAAGAGTCGGCCGTACTCCAGCTCTCATTGCTTGCGCTTCTCACCATAGTCGAACCAATACCCCCGTTGCTCGTTGCCGGACATATGGCGAGTGTTGTATTCGAGCAGGTACCTCACGTGTGCGTCGTCGAGCGGGAATGACTTTTTCGGCGGATACGGATACTCGCCCATGCTCAGGAACGGGAGTGGCGCGACGTAGTTGCCCTCCGCGGCGTAGAAGTCCATATCTTTTTCGTAGCCGTTGGCAGCGAAGAAGTAGTCGCGCACCCAGCCGGGCGGAAGCGGCGGCAGATGCGAAGGGTCGAAATCGAGGCGGACCTCGTCGCCCGAGCCAAAAACTGCGAGTTTGTCGTCCGTCGCCGCGAGAAGGCGAAGGACGTCGCCATAACGCGTGTACGTTCCCTGCGGACGTGTGTAAGGACCGGTCGCGCTCGTCTTCTCGTAGATGTAGTGCACATTGCCTGGAGGCAGACCTTCGATCTTGTATGGATAACCGTGAAATTCAAGATCGGCACGCAGCATAGGAACTGGAGTTAACCGCAGAGATTGGTTCCGGTTGCCGGCCGCCTGCAAGGTGCGACTGACCACGATGCTGTCCCAGTAGATTTGTAGATTCGTGGTGATGCGAATCTTCTGTGTGCCCTTGGGCAGCTTGCCCGTGAGATCGGCGGTCATGGTGCGCGGACCGCCGGCAGGGAATCCCATATCGTCAATTACCCGTTTCCAGCTTCCGTCCGCCTCCTGGGCCTCGACGTAGGGCGCAATCGGTTCGAGCTTGGATTGCGCCGCCGCGTACATGCTGTTGGCGGTAAAGTATTCGATTTCGCCGTGCATCAGCAGCCAGAGCGGGCCGCCGTTGTACCGCTCACCGAGATCTAGTATCAGGATGTGCGGCTTGGCAAATCCGACAAATTGCGTCAGGTCGAAGTCGCCGAGGAATCTGTGAGCGAGTAAGTCGGGCAGCACGTTGTGGCCGTGTTCGTCCCAAGCGGCAGCGGGCGGCTTCGCGTCGTGACTTACGACGACTTTGAATTCTGGATACGGTGGATTCGAGGCGAAGTATTCGTTGGGATAGGCCTCAAGGTCGGCGGGATGATCGACGGCCAGAAGGCGCACCTGATCCAGATAGACGGCTTCTTCGAGTGGTTCCATAAAGCGGAAAGACAGAACCGTCGTTGGACGTTGGTCGCTGGTCGTTCGCAAAATGCGGTTCGAGTGCCCGGCTTCCCCTTGAGTCTGGGAGAAGTGGGGGGCCTCCTTCTCACGAACCAATCCCGTTGGAATCTTGATGTACTCGACCGGGCGCGGGATATCGCGCTGATTCGGGCCAATCCAGTGGCCAACGACCGCAGCGCCGAGCATGTCGGCAACGAATTCATAGCGCTCGCCGTTCCATGCGAAGAGTGTAGGGCAGGAGCTGCCGCGGCGGTCAATTTCTAGAAATTCTTGCCTCTTGTCTCCGGCGATCTGGATCTCGTCCTGTAGCACACCGGTGGGCCAGAGCATTCGGACGATGTCGGCTTCCTTGGACTGGCCGAGGCCTACGATGATGTCAGTCGAGTTCTGGCCGAGATAGCCGTTCGATCCATAGATTTCAAATTTCTGGCGGTTCCCGCCGGAAAAGACTTCGATCTTGGTGCCAATGGCAGATTTGTTGTCGTTTAATCCTTTGAGCGAGAGCTTCAGCCAATGATTCTGTGTCGCGCCCTCGTTCCGCAAGAGCACAGCAGGACCATGATTCTGCGTGATGAACAGATCAGTAGCACCGTCGTTGTCGTAGTCGCCGGTGATGATGGCGCGCGGGCTCTGGAGATGAATCTTGTCGAGGCCCACGTCGCTGGTGACGTCTTTGAATCCGTCAGGGCCGAGGTTTCGGAAGAGGCGGACTTCGCCTTTGCCGCCTTTCGTTTCGCCGACCGCCACCAGATCAACCCAGCCGTCGTTGTCGTAGTCAAAGGCGGCGACGCCGAAGGCTTTCGACCACTCGACCCCTGGAAATGAAACCGAATCGAACGATTTACCTTTACTGTTCCGCCATAAACTGAGACTTTTCCCGTTCGTCCAACCGGAGTGTGTGAAGGCAACGTCCATCCAGCCGTCATGATTGAAATCGAGAACTGCAGAACCGGATGGCGGTCCAGGCATCGCATCTGACCACAATTTCTTAACGGCAAACTTCCCTTCTCGCGGATTTTCAAGAATCGCCGGTCCAAGATCGGCAACTAAAATGTCTACCGCCTTATCATTGTTGTAGTCGGTGCCGATCGCGCCCTCTCCTCCGGATGCACCCATAGTCTCGAATCCGAGCGCCTGGGTGACATCGGTGAATTTTCCGTCTCCATTGTTGCGGAACATATCTCCCCATTCCGCCTTGTCCCCGCTTCGGGTTACCAGCAGGTCGAGGTCGCCGTCGTGGTCATAGTCAATGAAGGTAAGCCCGAGGTTCAAATTGTTCGTCAGAACGTTAGCTTCGTTTGAGACGTTCTGGAATTTGACTCCCTTCTCGTTATGGAGCAGCAGCACGTCATCGTTCCGGCTGATAGCTAGATCGGTGAAACCATCATTGTCGTAATCACCGGCGGTGCAACCAATAGCGTGGAGATTCGAGTCTATCCCCATCTTTGGAGTAACGTCTTCGAATTTTCCGCTCCCCACGTTGTGGTATAGAGACACGCCACCTTGAGAGCCATTATCTGCGATGAAAATGTCGGGTTTGCCGTCGTTGTCATAATCGAGGAAGCATGCACCTGGACCGAAATCTCGGGATGATTCGGATACCGTGGGAGCCTTGAATGTGAATCCAGCCGACTTCGTCACATCCACAAACTGCACCTTGATCTGCGGCGGCGGCTTCAACTGCGCTTGGAGCGACTCGACCGCGCGCGAGTACTGGCCCTGCTCGCCATAGGCTAGGCTCATGGGGGAGCCGATTTTGTTTTGTGTGATGTACTGGAATTTCTTCAGGTGCTCGCGAGCGTGACTTCCGTCGGAGGACTGCTGGTAGGCGCGTGAGAGACCGAACTCAGCTGAGGCATGCAGAGGGTTGATCTTCAGAGCTTGCTCGAAGGCTTGGATCGCCTGTGGGAACTCCTTCGCCTGTACATAGGCCGTACCGAGGAAATACCAGCTGTCGGCGTCGGCTGGATCGATTTCGGTAACGTGCTTGAAGGCGTCGATCGCGGCCGGAGCGTCTCCGGTGTTCTTCGACAGCAGGCCAAGGCTGTACCATGCGTTGGGATTTTTTGGGTCTTGCTTGAGCGCGTCCTCAAAGGCCGCCTTGCCTTCGTCGATTTTCTGCAGGTTGAGATAGGCAACACCTTCATTCAGGCGTGCGATCATGAACTTGGGATCGGCGGAGAGCGCTGCTTGAAATTCTTTCAATCCCTTTTCGAAGAGTTGCTGATTCATATAGGCGCAACCCAGGTTGTTGTGCCGCGCAGCTTCTACAGGATCGGGTTGAGACGCGGGGGCCAAAACGCCTAGGGCGGCCAGGATCGCGGCTAAGAAGGCTGATGGGATTCTCACACTCATTCCATAGAGATTTAACCACAGAGGAGACACCGGACGCAGCAATGGCAGTTGTCGATTAGCGATGAGGTGGTATATAGCCCAGAATGACAACCGGTTGGCCAATTGCTAATTACCAACCGCTAATTGCTTCTCAGCATGTGCACGTGCGGAATACGGTCGATTGGCGATGATTCCCTTCCCTTCCTGCACCGTCACCGTCTGGCCAGCGTTGACGTTTGAGAGTTTGCCGACTTGGCCGCTGGGCCAGTGGATCTCAATCGCATCGGCCTTGGTGTGCGGGCCTAAGCCGAAGGTCAGGATGAGTTCGCTCTGGGAGAGATAGCTCGAGCCAGAGCGCAGCATCTTCCACTGCTTGTCGTTTCCGGCGATGACGCGAACGATAGCACCGATGCCGTCGCGATTGGATTTCGTACCGACGAGCTTGATCCGCAGGCTCTGATTCGTACCTCCTTCGTTATGGAACAAATAAGCGGGACCCGCGTTGGTCGTGAGCAGGATATCCGGAAAACCGTCATTATCAATGTCACCGTAGGCAGCAGCACGGGCAACTTTGGGTGCGGCAAAGGACTTGCCCATCTGCGCAGTGACTTCGGTGAATTTTCCTCCACCAAGATTGCGGAACAGGTGCGGAGGTTCGGCATAGCTGACACGCTTCTGCACGCGCTCGATCTCGTTTTCGATGTGGCCGTCAGCGACGAAGATGTCGGGCCAGCCGTCATTGTCATAGTCGAAGAAAAAGCAGCCGAAACCCAGCGTAACGAGAGTTCCCCGGCCGATCTCCGATTGTGGCGCTTCGTCGACAAACAGGCCGTTGCCTTCATTGTGATAGAGCGAGACCATCTGGTTGGCAAAGTTGCTGATAATCAGGCTCGCGTGACCGCTGCGGTCGTAGTCGGCGGCGTCCGCACCCATACCGGCGCGCGCAACGCCGTCTTCGCTGAAGCCGATTCCAGCTGCCACGCCTCGTTCTTCGAAAGTACC
>Ga0335084_10001833_pt1 | contig 20136 bp, 17 predicted proteins | sample Lox_Sample_44_FD_206721 | JGI IMG/M metagenome (GOLD analysis project Ga0335084, IMG submission 206721) | Soil microbial communities from Loxahatchee National Wildlife Refuge, Florida, United States - Lox_Sample_4.4 | ecosystem: Environmental > Terrestrial > Soil > Wetlands | place: USA...
ATCGACGTGCTAATGGTCTGCTTGAGCTTGGCGTGGTCGAGCTCGTAGCCGCCCTTGCCGTCAGGCTTCATGTGGGCCGGCAGGTTGACCGAGCCGAGGTTGCAGACGGCGATCTCGGAGCCCGAGGTGTTCAGCGTGATCTCGGTGCACAGGTTCGAACTGTGGATCGTGCCGACGTGCTGCTGAGGGCTGCGCAGGTTGCAGGCATCCTTGAACGTGATCCACGGATGCCCGGTTTCAAAGAGCATCGACAGCATCTTCCGCCACAGGCTGAGCGCCGGAATCTTCTTGAAGAGCCTGAGGTCCCCGCGCGCCGCCCGCTCCTCGTACCGCAGGTAGGCCTCCTCGAAGGCCTGCCCGGTCTTGTCGTGCAGGTCCGGACAGTCGGAAGGCGAGAACAGCGTCCAGTCGGCGCCTTCCATCACCCGCTTCATGAACAGGTCCGGGATCCAGTTCGCGGTGTTCATATCGTGCGTGCGCCGCCGGTCGTCGCCGGTGTTCTTCCTGAGTTCCAGGAACTCCTCAATGTCGAGGTGCCAGGTCTCGAGGTAACAGCACACCGCGCCCTTGCGCTTGCCGCCCTGGTTCACCGCCACAGCGGTGTCGTTGACAACCTTCAGGAACGGCACCACACCCTGGCTCTTGCCGTTCGTGCCCTTGATGTGGGAACCGAGCGCGCGCACCGGAGTCCAGTCGTTGCCGAGTCCGCCTGCGTATTTGGCGAGCAGCGCGTTCTCCTTGATCGCCTCGTAGATGCCGTCGAGGTCGTCGGAGACGGTCGACAGGTAGCACGACGAGAGCTGTGAGTGGCGCGTGCCCGAGTTGAACAGCGTCGGCGTCGAACTCATGAAGTCGAAGCTCGACAACACCTCGTAGAACTCGACGGCGCGCGCCTCGCGGTCGATTTCGTTGAGCGCCAGCCCCATCGCCACGCGCATGAAGAACGCCTGCGGCAACTCGAAGCGGCGGCCCTCATGGTGGAGGAAGTAGCGGTCGTACAGCGTCTGCAGGCCCAGGTAGTTGAACTGCTGGTCGCGCTCTGGCTTCAGCGCCGCGGCCAGCTTCCTGAGGTCGAACAGCGCGAGCTTTTCGTCGAGCAGTTCGGCCGCGATACCGTAGCGGATGAACTTCGGGAAGTACTCGGCGTAGCGCTCGGCCATCGCGGCCTGCGCGACCTCCTCGCCCAGCACCTCGCGCCGCATCGTATGCAGCAGCAGGCGCGCCGTGACGTACGAGTAGGCCGGATCCTTCTCGATCAGCGCCCGCGCCGCGAGGATGGCCGACTTGTGGACCTCTTCCAGCGGCACGCCGTCGTACAGGTTCTTGACGGTCTCCGACAGGATCGCTTCGGGCGTGACGTACTCAGCGAGCCCTTCGCAGGCGGAGCGCACCAGCGCCTCGATGCGCGACATGTCGAGCGGAACGCGACGCCCCCCCTCCATCATGGTCAGCGCAGGCGCCGTCTGCGCCGGCTCCGACTGGCGCGCGGCCGCACGTTCCTGCGCGCGCCTTTCCCGATAGAGCACGTAAGAGCGAGCGACGTCGTGCGCGCCGTCGCGCATCAGCGACAGTTCGACCTGGTCCTGCACATCTTCAATGTGGAAGGTGCCGCCGGCAGGCTGGCGCCGCATCAGCGCGGCAACGACGCTGCCGGTCAGCTTCTCGACCTGTTCGCGGATCGCGGCGGACGCTGCACCCTGCCCGCCGCGTACGGCAATGAACGCCTTGGTCATCGCCACCGCGATCTTCGACGGCTCGAACGCGACGACGGCGCCGTTGCGCCGGATGACCTTGTAATCACCATAGGACGTGGCCTGCACGCCCGTGACCCCGCCCGGCTCGGCAGGTGATAAATGGACAGCCGCCCCGACGCCTGCCGGGGAGGCAGCCTGCTGATACTGCATGCGACCTCCGATTGCTCCCTGGAACCGCGGGCAGTCGTAGCGCGGGCAGCGCGCACGCGCTGCGACCACAAGCTATGGCCACCCGGTCTTTGTCTTCTTGCCTCAGCCCCCGCGCCCCGGCTTGCCGCCGTGGCGCATGAGGCCCCGCTCTTTCCGCCGCTGGGCCTGATCTGCACCGTTCCGCGCCGCCACCTGCTACCGAACAACGAACCACAATATATTGTGGTCCCCGTGCCGTGCGGTACTAGTTTTTGTATGAGCGCATCATATGAGAACTTCTTGGGGAGTTCAACAAGCGTCGATGCCGCACCGCACCGCGGCGGAGCCCGGAAGATCGCAATCCGCCTCAGCGCGCGATGCGCGAAGCCGCGGCCGTGATTCGATCCCAGCGGAAGAACGGGCCGGGATCGGTCTTGCGATCGGCTGCGATCACGCTGTGACCGACGATCGCTTCGATCGGGAAGGCACGCGTCAGCGCATCGATGATGCGGTTCAGCGCGGCGTATTGCGCATCGACGAAGGGCTCAAAGTCCGTGCCTTCGAGTTCGATACCGACCGAGAAGTCGTTGCAGCCGGCCCGGCCGCGGAACTGTGACGCGCCCGCGTGCCAGGCTCGCTGCAGGCAAGAAACGAACTGCGTAACCGAGCCCGAACGGCCGATGTAGAAGTGCGCCGACACGCGCGTGTTGACGAGAGTGTCGAGAAACGGATGTTCGCCACGCCGCAGCCGGTTGGTGAACAGGCGCTCGACGTGGTCGCCGCCGTAGCATCCCGGCGGCAGGCTGATGTTGTGGATCACTACGAGGCTGACCTCGCTCGCCGGACGCGCATCGAAATTCGGCGAGTCGACGCGGCGCACCTCGGGGAGCCAGCCATCGACCAGCCCGGAAGAGTTCAGCATCCGGCCGGAGTTCCGTGCGGGCCGTGCATCACTTGATGTCGAGGCGCTGCATCCGGTATCGCAGCTGGCGGAACGTGATGCCGAGCAGCTGGGCCGCGGCCGTACGGTTGTAGCGGGTCTTGCTCAGTGCAGAACGAATCGCGCTGCGTTCCTGCTCATCGAGAAACGCCGGCAACGACGAAGGTACGCCGTCGACGACTTCGTACACCGCGGCGTCCGCGGCCGCGTCCGTCGGTGGCGCAGCTTCTTCGGGGAGAGGCTCCGATTCGAGATCCAGGTCGACTTCGGGCCCGGGCAACATGAGATCGTCAGCCATCAGGACATCGTCGCCTGCGAGCGCGACCGCGCGTTCCAGCATGTTCTCGAGTTCGCGCACGTTGCCTGGAAAGCGATGCCGGCGCAGCGCTGCCAGCGCGGCCGGCGACAGGCGCGTCGGCGGACCACCGGTCCGATCGGCAATCCGGCCGAGAATCGTTCGTGCAAGCAGCTCCAGATCGTCCAGGCGATCGCGCAGAGGCGGCACCTTCAGCTCGATCACATTGAGCCGATAGAACAGATCCTGCCGGAATCGCCCCGATGCAACCAGCGAACCGAGGTCCTGGTGTGTCGCACTAACGATGCGGACATCGACTGGTTCCTCGGTCGGCGAGCCGATCTTGCGCACCCGGCGCTCCTGGATCGCACGCAGCAGCTTCACCTGCATGGCCAGCGGCAGGTCGGCGACTTCGTCGAGGAAGAGCGTGCCGCCGGCGGCGGCCTGGAAAAACCCTTCGCGATCGCGATCCGCGCCGCTGAACGCGCCCTTGCGATAGCCGAAGAACTCGGCCTCCATCAGCGTTTCGGGAATCGCTCCGCAGTTGACCGCCACGAACGGCTGCTCGCGCCGCACCGACAGCTCGTGGATCGCACGCGCGGCGAGTTCCTTGCCGCTGCCGGACTCGCCGCAGATCGCCACCGGCGCCATGCTGCGTGCGAGGCGCTCGATCAGCGAGCGCATCTGCTGCATCGCCGGCGTCGTTCCGACCAGCCGCGACAGCGCCGGCGCCTGTTCGGCGGGAGCTGTCGCCGCGGGCGTCGGGTCGCGCACTGCGGAACGGACCAGCAGCCGCAACTGGTCCAGGTCGACCGGCTTGGTCAGGTAGTCGAATGCCCCTGCCTTGAGGGCCGCAACGGCATTCTCCGCACTGCCGTAGGCGGTGATCACCGCGATCGGAGGGCCTGCGGCCTGGGCCACTTCGCGGACGAGCTCGAGCCCGGTGCCATCGGGCAGTCGCATGTCGGTGAGGCACAGCGAATAGCGGTTGCGCGCCAGCAGCGCGCGCGCGCTCGAGACCGATTCGGCCGTATCAACGTCGAGGCCCAGACGGACCAGCGTCAGGGCCAGCAGCTCGCGCAGATCCGCCTCGTCGTCGACGACGAGGACCGCAGGCGACCGCCTGGCGGCCGGGCGCACGGGCTCGGCGGAAGTCGATTCGATCATCGGACCGGGATCGTGTCGAGGAAGCCGTGCAGGCTCGCGTCGGCGCGTGATCCGAGGCCAAATCGGAGCAGGAAGCCGTCGCGCGAGCTGCCATCGATTTCGCGGCGCGAGGCGTAGGTCAATTCAGCCCGGTTCGTCACGCAGAACTCGCGCGCCAGGAACAGCCCGAGGCCCGTGCCCTGGTTACGCGTCGTGAAGAAAGGCTCGAACAGCGCGGTGCGCGCCTCGAAGGGAACGCCAGGGCCGTCGTCGACCACCCAGAGTTGCGGCCGATCCCCTTCCGGCGCGGGCTCCACGATCACGCACACGCTGCCCGGACCGCCGCTCGCGTAGCGCAAGGCATTGTCGACCAGGTTGTACAGCACCTGGCGCAGATGCGACTGCTCGAACTTGACCCGCTGGTCCGGGCTGAACTGGGCCTCGACGGTCGTACCGGGCAATCCGCGGTCGCGCAGGAACTCGTCGAGAAACTCACGTACGAAATTCGACAGCGCGATCTCGTCGCCCAGCGGCGGCTCACGGCGCGCGACGCGCAGCACGTCCTCGACCAGCCGGTTCAGCCGCTGCGTGTTTTCGCGCACGATGGCGGCGAGCCGCCTCAGCGCGGGGTCGCGCGCATCCTCGTTCAGCAGCTGTCCGGCGTTGCTGATTGCTGCCAGCGGATTGCGGATCTCGTGCGCGATTGAAGCGGTCAAGCGCCCCATCGCCGCGAGCTTCAGCTGCTGCGCGCGGTCTTCGACGTCGCGCACGTCCTCGATGAAGATCACGAACTCCTCCGACGATGGCGACGACGGCCGTGCGAAGCGCGCACGCAGGCGGGACTCGGCGGCCGCCGCCGCGGCCTCCCCCTGTGCCGGCACGATGGTGTTCGACCAGAGCCCCTCGCTGCGCCCCCCTTCGCTCCACACCGAAAAGGCAACCGCCAGCTCGCTCGCCGCCGGGATGTCCGCAAGGCGCTCGCCGGTCAATTGCGCGGTCGAGTCGAGTCCGAGCATGCGCCGCGCGGCCCGGTTGTTCGCGCGGACGCGGCCACCGCGGTCGAGCACGATGACCCCCTGGTCCATCTGCGCGATCACGAGTCGATTGATCGCCAGCTGATTCTGCAGGTCGCGTCCGCGGCTGCGCGCGAGCCGCTCCTGGCTGGCTAGCCTGGCGCTCAACGCCCGCAGTAGCGCGGAAAGCGCAAAGAGCGCGGCGCCGAAGAGTCCCGTCTGGAACAGATGTGACTCGCCCGATTCCGGCGCAAAGGTACGCAGACCCGCGTCGATCAGGATCGCAAGCACCGCGATCGAGCAGACGAAGAAGACCTGCATCGATGTGAGCAGCAGCGAGGCTCCGGCCAGCGGCAGCAGGTACAGGATGACCCAGCCTGAGGCCACGCCGCCGCCGGCGATGACCAGCGTCGTCACCGTCGCGAGGTCGAGCGCCAGTTGCGCAAAGACCTGCACGACGAAATGGCGGTGAAAGTAGAGCGCCACTCCGGCAAACACCGCGGCGGCGGCAAAGTACGCCAGTGCCAGCAGCATGCCGAACTGCGGCGTCCCCGGACTCGCCAGGCTGCGGAAGCCGAAGGCCGCGGCACCCAGCACCAGCGCGCTGGCGACGATCACGCGGGTCGTCGCGAAGTACTCGAGCGTGCGCCAGGGCGCGTCTTCAGCATTGCCGCGCGGCGGTGCTTCGGGCAGCGCCGGGTCGGTTACCACCGGGTCGGGATCAGACCGAGGCGCCGAGGCGACGATGCTCATCGCTGCAGAAGTAGCGGTCGCCGGCGACGAGCGCGTCGGAGCGCGGCAGGTGCAGTCCGCAATGCGCGCAGCTCACCATCGCCTGTGCAGGCGCCGCGGAGGAGCGCCGCTGATCCGTCGTACGACCGGTCGAGGCGCGCTGCAGCCATTTCCATACGACATAGGCCGCCACCGCCAGCAGCAGGAAGAAGAGAATCCGTCCCATCACACCCGTCCAAGCAGCACTTCGAGGACGAAGCGGCTGCCGATATACGCCAACACCAGCATCAGGAACCCGATCAGTGTCCAGCGCAGTGCCGTGCGCCCGCGCCAGCCGAAGAAGTGGCGGCCGACGAGCAGTCCGCTGAACACGAGCCAGGACGCAATCGTGAAGACCGACTTGTGATCGAAGCGTAGCGGTCGGCCGAAAAGCTGTTCGGAGAAAAAGACCCCGCTCACCAGCGTTGCCGTCAGTAATATGAAGCCGGCCGTGATCAGCCTGAACAGCACGGTCTCCATCGCCAGCAGCGGCGGCAGCCGGTCGAGGAAGCGGGCGAGCGGCGTGCGTTCCGTCACCACATCGCCGTGCAGCCGGCGGTCCATCGTGGCCATCAGCAGCGCCTGCATCGCCGCGACGGTCAGCAGGCTGTAGGCGAGGATGGCGAGAACCAGGTGCAGCCGGAACACGACCGACGTCGTCTCCGGGCCGATGGCCGCGCCGGGAAACAGGACCGGGAGTCCCGATGCCAGCGCTGCGAGCGGCAGCACGAGCAGCAGTAAACCGCGCGAGGCCGAGAAATAGCTCTCGGCCCAGACGATCAGCACCGTCAGCCACAGCGTCGCGGAAAGCGCGTAAGCGAATCCGAAGTGGAACTGCCCGGGCCCGATGATCGCCTCCCAGAGCAGGATGCCGTGCAGGACGAACGCGACAACGAGCAGGCCGCCCGGCCAGCCGGGCAGGCGCTCGGCGCTGCCCGACAGCGTGCTCCATTCACGCCACGCAACGAAGAGGTAGAGCGCGACGACGGCGCCGTACAATACGAGCCATTCGGAGCGCAGTGGCATGAGAATTTATACCATGCGCCTGTTCGTCCTCCCCTCGTTTCCCCCATGCTGGAACAACTGACCACCCGACTCGCGCGCGTCGTGAAGACCGTGCGCGGACAGGCGCGGCTTACCGACCAGAACATGCAGGACATGCTGCGCGAAGTGCGCGTGGCGCTGCTCGAGGCCGATGTCGCGCTACCGGTCGTGCGCGACTTCATCGCACGCGTGCGCGAGCGGGCGCAGGGCGAGGAAGTGGTCGGCAGCCTCACGCCGGGGCAGGCGTTGGTCGGGGTGGTCCAGCGCGAGCTGACGCTGCTGATGGGGGGTGACCTTCCCGAGGCGGAGGCCGATCTCAATCTCGCAACCCAGCCTCCAGCGGTCGTGCTCCTGGCCGGCCTGCAGGGCGCGGGCAAGACAACGACCGCGGGCAAGCTGGCCCGCTGGCTGCGTGCGGAGCGCAAAAAGAAGGTGCTGCTGGTGTCGACCGACGTCTATCGGCCGGCGGCGATCGAGCAACTGCGCACGGTCGCGACACAGGCCGAGGCCCAGTTCTTCCCGTCAGCCGCCGGCGAGGCTCCGCTCGATATTGCCGCGCGCGCGCTCGAACACGCACGTCGGCAGTTCTTCGACGTGCTGATCGTCGATACGGCCGGCCGCCTTGCAATCGACGAGGCGATGATGCAGGAGGTCGCCGCACTCGAGCAGAAGCTGCAGCCGATAGAGACGCTGTTCGTCGTCGACGCCATGCTCGGCCAGGACGCGGTCAACACCGCGCGCGCGTTTGGCGACCGGCTGCCGCTGACCGGCGTGGTCCTGACCAAGCTCGACGGCGACGCGCGCGGCGGGGCCGCGCTGTCGGTCCGCCAGATCACCGGCCGGCCGATCAAGTTTGTCGGCGTCGGCGAAAAACTCGCGGGCTTCGAGCGCTTCAATCCGGCAGGCATGGCAGGCCGCATCCTCGGCATGGGCGACATCGTTGCGCTGGTCGAGGACGTGAAGAAGGCCGTCGACGTCGAGAGCGCACAGAAATTCGCCAAACGCATGCAGGCGGGCGAACGTTTCGACCTCAATGACTTTCGCGAGCAGGTCGGTCAGATGCGCAAGATGGGCGGGCTCGCGAGCCTCGTCGACAAACTGCCGGCACAGTTTGCGCAGGCCGCAGGTCAGGTGAGCGCGGCCGACAGCGACAAGCAGATCCGCCGCCTGGAAGGCATCATCGCGTCGATGACACCTGCCGAACGGGCGAAGCCCGAACTGATCAAGGCCTCGCGCAAGCGCCGCATCGCCGGCGGCGCCGGAGTCCCGGTGCAGGAAGTGAACCGGCTGCTCAACCAGTTCGAGCAGATGCAGTCGGTGATGAAGCAGATGAAGAAGGGCGGACTGGCGAAGATGATGCGCAGCCTCGGCGGCATGCGCGGCCTGCCGGGAATGCCGAAGCGCTAGCCCGGCCCCTTCCTGCTCAGGCCTTGGGTGCGGATGGCGCCGGACGCGCTGGCGCATCGTAGTGCCAGCGCCCCCTCCACGCGGCGAGCACTGCGTTCGGGTACTGCGGCCGGCCGCGGCTGCCGTTGTAGCGGCCGAGCGCCATGAACAAGTCTCCGCCCTCGATGTCGAGGTAGTGGCGCAGGATCACGTTGCCGTAGCGCAGGTTGCTGCGCATTTCGAAGAGGCGTCGCGGTTCACTGTCGCCGATCAGCTGCGTCCAGAACGGCATGACCTGCATGTAGCCACGCGCGCCGGCGACCGAGACCGCGTACTTGCGGAAGTTGCTCTCCACCTGGATCAGGCCGAGCACCAGCTGGCGATCGAGTCCGGCGCGCGCACACTCGTAGTCGAGTGTCCGCAGAAATTCGACGCGGGCGTTGTAGTCCGCGATCCGCGCCTTCAACCGTTCCGACATCTCGGCAAGCCAGGCGAGGAACGAGAGGCGCTCGTCCACGGTCGTGAAACTGCGCTGCGGCGGTCGGGTGTCGGCAATCTGGCTGGCGAGAGCGAGCTGCACCGAGTCGGCCAGTGGCTCGTACTTCTGCGCACCGGCTTTGGCGCCGCCGGGCAGCAGCGCAAGCGCCGCCGCACCGAACAGGAAGCGGCGGCGGCACACGCAGGTCGGGGATATCACGCGGCGCCGAGACGGCTGCGGACGAGCCCGTAGGCCTCGGCGAGCGGCACGGTTAGGGTCTGCTGCGTGCTGCGCCGATAGACCTCGACCGCGCCTTCCTTCAGCGCGCGCTCGCCCACCGTCACGCGGTGCGGAATGCCGATGAGCTCCATTTCGGCGAACATGACGCCGGGGCGCTCATCGCGATCATCGAGGAGCACGTCGACGCCTGCGGCTAGAAGCTCCTCATAGAGCTGGTCCGCCGCCTGGCGCACGGTCTCGGACTTGCGATATCCGACGGGCGTGACGACGACCGAAAATGGCGCCAGCGCATCCGGCCAAATGATGCCCTTGGCGTCGTGGCTCTGCTCGATCGCTGCGCCCAGCAGCCGCGTGACGCCGATGCCGTAGCAACCCATGACCATCGGTTTCGACTTGCCGTCCTCGTCAACAAACTGCAGGTCCATCATCTTCGGATACGGCAATCCGGAGAACACGTGGCCCACCTCGATGCCGCGCTGTATCGCCAGCACGCCCTTGCCATCGGGCGAAGGATCGCCGGCCACAACATTGCGCACGTCGGCGACGAGCGGCTCGGCGATATCCCGTCCCCAATTGACGCCGGTGTAGTGAAAGCCTTCTTCGTTCGCCCCGGTGACGAAGTCACTCATGTGGACGACAGTCCGGTCGGCCACCACGCGCACGGGCAGGCGCGTTCCGATCGGACCGAGGTAGCCCGGGTTGCAGCCGAAGGCCTCGACGATCTCCGCCGGCGTGGCGAAACGGAAACCGCTGTCGAGGCCCGGCACCTTGCCGACCTTGACCTCGTTCAGCTCGTGATCGCCGCGGATCAGCACGAGCCAGATCTCGGCCGCGCGGGGCTCGGACTCGGCAGCGCGGTCGACCGCAAGCACGACCGATTTCACGGTGCGCGCGAGAGGAAGCCCGAGCAGCTCGGCGACGTCCTCGCACTTCTCCTTGCCGGGAGTCGGGGTCTTGACCAGCGCCTGCGCCGGCGCGGCACGTTGCGCGATCAGCGGCAGCGCCTCGGCCATCTCGACGTTCGCTGCGTAGTCGGAGTCCGGGCAGTAGGCGATGGCGTCTTCGCCGGTATCGGCGATCACCTGGAATTCGTGGCTCGCCTTGCCGCCGATGTTTCCGGTATCGGCCGCGACCGCGCGGAACCTGAGGCCCATGCGTTCGAAGATACGAACATAGGCGTCGTACATCGCGCGATAGCTCACCATGCCAAGCTCCTCGTTCCGGTCGAACGAGTAGGCGTCCTTCATGGTGAACTCGCGTCCGCGCATCACTCCGAAGCGCGGCCTGCGTTCGTCGCGAAACTTGGTCTGGATGTGATACAGATTGAGTGGCAGCTGTTTGTAGCTGCGGACCTCCTCGCGCGCAATGTCGACCACGACCTCCTCGCTGGTCGGCTGTACGATGAAGTCGCGCTGGTGACGGTCCTTGAGACGCAGCAGTTCAGGGCCCATCTTCTGCCAGCGTCCCGACTGCATCCACAGTTCGGCGGGTTGAATCACCGGCATCAGCAGCTCGACAGCACCCGCGCGATTCATCTCTTCGCGGATGATCCGCTCGATCCTGCGGATCACACGCAAACCCATCGGCATGTAGGAGTAGATGCCGGCGGCGAGCTTCTTGATCATCCCCGCGCGCAGCATCAGCGAGTGGCTGATCACCTCCGCGTCGGATGGGGCTTCCTTGAGCGTCGAAATGAGGAAATGGCTGGCACGCATTGGTCACAGGGGCCGAACTCAACGCTGATCTTCGGCTCGAGTTCCGTCCATCTTCGCGCTCATCTTGCGCGCTTATCCTTCGTTGTGATCGCCATTGCGACCCCTATAATGGGTCGCAGATTCTAAAGGTTCAGGGGTCGGTATGCTGGACAAGGACGGATATCGCCCGAACGTCGGCATCATCCTGCTCAATAGCAAGAGCGAGGTCTTCTGGGGCAAACGGGTCAAGCAACACTCCTGGCAGTTCCCGCAGGGCGGCATCAAGCACGGTGAATCGCCGGAGCAGGCGATGTTCCGCGAGCTCTGGGAGGAAGTAGGTCTGAAGCCCGAGCACGTGCACATCGTCGGGCGCACGCGCGAGTGGCTGCGCTACGAGGTGCCGGACCAGTGGATTCGACGCGACCTGCGCGGTAACTATCGCGGCCAGAAGCAGATCTGGTTCCTCCTCCGCCTGGTGGGACGCGACTGTGACGTCAGCCTGCGCGCGACCACGCATCCCGAATTCGACGCCTGGCGCTGGCACGACTACTGGGTGCCGCTCGACGCGGTGATCGAGTTCAAGCGCGATGTCTACCAGCAGGCGCTACTCGAGCTGTCGCGTTTTGTCTTCCGTGCCGGCCGGCCGCATCATCGCGACGCACGCTCGAAGCTGCGGTCCGGCGCAAGAGATCGCGCTTCGAACGCCACCGCCCAGCAGAACTCGGGCAGCAGCGGCGACACCGCGTAGCGCTACAGCAGCACGAGGTTGCCGCGGTGGATCAGTTCCGGCTCTTCGATGAAGCCGAGGATCGCCTCGATCTCAGCGGTCGGCTTGCGGGCGATCTGGCGCGCCTCGGCGCTTGAATAGTTGATGAGCCCACGCGCGATCTCGCGGCCACCCTGGTTCACGCAGCCCACGACGTCGCCGCGCCGGAACTCGCCGACCACCTCGACGACGCCGATCGGCAGCAGGCTGCGGCCCCCGGAAGTCAGCGCCTTCGCGGCGCCATCGTCGACCACCACGCGACCCTTCAGCAGCAGGTGATCCGCAAGCCACTGCTTGCGCGCCGCTAGAACCGGCATCGAGGCCGTGAGTTCGGACCCGATCGCCTCGCCGGCAGCGAGCCGACGCAGCACGTTTTCTTCGCGACCGGAAGCGATCACTGTCGCTGCGCCGCTGCGTGCCGCCCGCTTCGCCGCAAGCACCTTCGTGAGCATTCCACCGCGTGCGATCGCGCTGCCCGCGCCACCCGCCATGGCTTCGAGTTCTGACGCCCCGGCGATCGCGCTCCGGACCAAGGTCGCGGTCGGATCGCTGCGCGGATCCGCCGAATACAACCCCGCCTGGTCGGTCAGGATCACCAACACCTCGGCCTCGACCAGGTTGGCCACCAGCGCGGCGAGCGTGTCGTTGTCGCCGAACTTGATCTCGTCGGTGACCACGGTGTCGTTCTCGTTGATGACCGGCACGACGCCGAGCTGAAGCAGCGTGAACAGCGTCGAACGCGCGTTCAGATAGCGGGCGCGGTCTGCCAGGTCCGCATGCGTCAGCAGCACCTGCGCACTCTTCAGACCGAAGGCGCGGAACTGCGCCTCATAGGCCTGCGCCAGTCCCATCTGGCCGACGGCCGCCGCGGCCTGCAACTCGTGAATCTGCTGCGGCCGGCGTGACCATCCGAGGCGCTGCATGCCTTCCGCCACGGCGCCACTCGAGACCACGACGATCTGCTTGCCGGCGCTGCAGAGGGCCGCAATCTGCTCAGTCCAGCGTCCGATCGCCGCGATGTCGAGGCCACGCCCTTCGTTGGTCACCAGGCTGCTTCCGACCTTGACGACCACGCGACGCGCGCGCTGCAGGGCTGCCATCAGGCCGCCACCGGTTGGGATTCACCTGCTGCGCGCGCGCGATGCCGACCATCGACGTGTGACTGCACGGCGCTGATCAGTTGCGCGCATCCCTCACCGGTGGCGGCGGAGATGCCATAGATCGGCGCCTTGCTCCGCAGCCTGCGGCGGAAATCCTCGAACAGCGCGGCGCGCGCATCGGCGTCGAGCAGATCGATCTTGTTCAGAACGAACCAGCGCGGCTTCCGCGCCAGCGTTGGGCTGTACTTGCGGATCTCGGCCGCAATGATTCGCGCATCCCGCACGGGGTCCGCGTCGCCACTGGTCCCGACGCAATCGATCACGTGCAGCAACAGGCCCGTGCGGCTCAAATGCCGCAGAAACTGATGCCCAAGCCCCGCGCCCTCGGCGGCGCCTTCGATCAGTCCCGGCACATCGGCGATCACGAAGCTGCGTTCGGGACCGACGCGCACAACGCCCAGGTGCGGGTGCAGCGTGGTGAATGGATAGTCGGCAACTTTCGGCCGCGCGTTCGAGACGGCACGGATCAATGTCGACTTGCCGGCATTCGGCATTCCGAGCAGACCCACGTCAGCCAGCACGCGTAATTCGAGTCGAAGCTGCCGATGCTCGCCCGGCTCGCCGCGCGTGAACTGCCGCGGCGCACGGTTCGTGCTCGACTTGAAGTGGAGGTTGCCCAGGCCGCCACGCCCCCCTGCTGCCAAGAGCGCGCTGTCGCCGTCGTGCGCGAGGTCAGCCAGTTCATCGCCGGTCTGCTGGTCGATGATCACGGTGCCGACCGGCACTTTGAGTTCCACGTCCGCACCACCGGCGCCGTAGCAGTCCGCGCCTCGCCCCGCTTGCCCGTTTTCCGCACGGTGAAGTCGCGCATACCGGTAGTCGATCAGCGTGTTTAGGTTGCGATCGCTGCGGGCCCAGATGCTGCCACCCTTGCCCCCGTCACCGCCGTCCGGGCCACCCTTGGGGATGAACTTTTCACGGCGAAACGATGCGCAGCCATCGCCGCCCTTGCCGGCGATGACTTCGATCAGCGCTTCGTCGATGAACTTCACCATGCCACCAAAAAAAAGCCCTGCCGGACGGCAGGGCTCATCAAGCCGAATGCCGTCCGCGCGTCAGTGACTCGGGTCGACGCTGACGACGCGCCGGTTCAGCGCGCCGCTCACTGCGAATTTCACCTGTCCGTCGGCTGTCGCGTACAACGTGTGATCGCGGCCCATGCCGACATTGTCGCCCGCGTGGAACTGGGTGCCGCGCTGGCGCACGATGATCGCGCCGGCCGAAATTCCCTGTCCGCCAAAGACCTTGACCCCGAGGCGCTTGGCCTGGGAATCACGACCGTTGCGGGAAGAGCCGCCCGCCTTCTTGTGTGCCATGGTGTGCTCGCTTTCTGCCTGCCTCGGCTCGCGCTAACCGCTCAGCCGGCGATCGAATCGATGCGCAGCTCGGTGAAGTTCTGCCGGTGACCGGCGTGCTTCTGGAAGTGCTTGCGTCGCTGCATCTTGAAGATCGTGACCTTGTTACCCCGCCCATGGGACAGCACCGTCGCTGTCACGGCGGCGCCCTGCAGCGGCATGCCGGTCTTCAGCGTGCCGCCGTCGACTACTGCCAACACTTCCGACAGCTTCACCTGCTGGCCGACTTCAGCCGCGAGCGACTCGACCTTGACCGTGTCGCCGGCCGCGACGCGGTACTGCTTGCCGCCTGTCTTGATCACTGCATACATGTTCTCAACTCCGCTGCCTGCAACCCTGGCTGATGCAGGCATCTCGCATCTGATGTCTCTTGTCCATGCCGAGCGCGCCGCCACGAACAAGGTCCGGCGGTGTCGGCGTTTGCCCGGGAAAGCTTTGAATTATCGCTGCTTTTGCTGCTTGGCGTCAAACGTTGCTGGTGCCGCCTTAAGCCTCGCCACTGGCGTTGGAGGCAGACAGTCGACTGAGAGGCGCCACATATAATGGGATTGATGGACCGTCCTCAGCGGGATTTCCCTATCGAGCGCGCCGGGCAGGACCGGTCTCCGGTCGCGCAGGCTGCCGGCCCCGTGCCCCATCTGGGGGCAGTTCTGGCGCCGGTTGCCGCCGACATGCAGGCGGTCGATGCAGTGATCCGGGAGCGCCTAGCTTCGGACGTCTCGCTGATCAACACGATTTCCGATTACATCATCGGCGCCGGCGGCAAGCGTCTTCGTCCGGCGGTTGTCCTGCTGGTGGCTCGAGCGCTGGACTACCGCGGCACGGCGCATGTGCTGCTCGCCGCGGTCATCGAATTCATCCACACCGCAACGCTGCTGCACGACGACGTGGTCGACGAGTCCGACCTGCGGCGCGGGCGGGCGACAGCCAACGCCCGCTTCGGCAACGCAGCGAGCGTGCTGGTGGGCGACTTCCTCTACTCGCGCTCGTTTCAGATGATGGTCGACGCCGGGAACATGCGGGTCATGCGGATTCTGGCTGACGCCACCAACCGGATCGCCGAGGGCGAGGTGCTGCAGCTGCTGAATGTGCACGATCCGTCGGTAAACGAGGAGCGCTACTTCAGCGTCGTCGAGCGCAAGACCGCCACGCTGTTCGAGGCAGGGGCGCGCATCGCGGCCGTGCTAGCCGGCGCCGATCGCGCCATCGAGGACCGGTGCGCAAATTACGGCGCATCGCTTGGCCGCGCGTTCCAGATCGTCGACGACATTCTCGATTATTCCGGCCATGCCGAGGATATCGGCAAGCGACTCGGCGACGACCTGCGGGAAGGCAAGGTCACGCTCCCGCTGATCCACGCGCTGCGGATCGCTTCGCCCGAGCAGCGTGAACTGGTCGTGCAGGCCGTGCGCGAGGGACACGGCGACTTCGATGCGATTGCGCGCATCGTCGCCGACAACGGCTCGATCGCATACTCAGGAGAGCTGGCTGCAAGGGAAGTGCAGGCTGCGCGCGCAGCGCTGGCTGCGCTGCCGGACTCGGCGTACACGCGATCTTTGTTAGACTTGCTCGCTTTCGCGGTCGGCCGCGACCGATAACCCCTCGGAATCAAGAGCGGTTCATCACGGTCGGCGTGCTGTCCGATCCTACGGATCGGCGCGACCGCTTCGTCGGGGTGTAGCTCAGCCTGGTAGAGTACTGCGTTCGGGACGCAGGAGTCGGAGGTTCAAATCCTCTCACCCCGACCACTCTTTCCCTTCCCTCCGGCCAAGCGCAGCGCCCGCGCGGCGCGCGCCAAAAATCCTCTCCGTCGTGCGGCGAAACTCGGGCGCATTTTCACTTGAAGAAGCGCTCGTTCGGCTTGCCTTGTTTGCGGGACTAAGCTTTACAAATCCGGGCCTTATCGGCAGTATCTTTTTGCTTCGTGAGAAGTGCCCGCCCGCTATAACTTGGGTCTGATCCGACCCATCAGGGACCGCACCACCCCATGTCTGCCGTCACGCAAGGTCCTGCGTCTGCTGCAGGGGCCCTCACGGGTCTCGCGCGCGCGCTCGTTCAGCAGGGCAAGTTGCGTCCCGATCGCGCAGAGAATTTCGCACGCAAGGCCGCGCAGGCCAATACCCAGTTCATCGACGAACTGATCGGTGCGGCGGACGTCACCGGCCTAAGCGCCGGCGGGGTCGCGCGGTTCGCGGCTGAGACCTTCGGCCACCCGATTCTGGACCTGGCCGCGCTCGACTTCGACCAGCTTCCGCGCGACATCATCGACAAGAAGCTCGTCGCGACGCAGCGGGTGCTGGCGCTGCGCAAGCGCGGCAACCGTCTTGCGATCGCCGTTTCGGATCCGACCAATTTTGCGGCTCTGGATCAGATCAAGTTCCAGACGCAGCTGGCGCTGGACGTCATCGTCGTCGAGCACGACAAGCTGATGCGGCTGGTCGAGGCGCAGTCGCAGTCGGTCAACCAGAAGCTCGAAGACATGGTCGGCAGCGACGATGTCAACTTCGACGACCTGCTGACCGACGCGTCCGAGCAGGCCACCGAGGACTCCGGAGCTTCGGCCGAGGTCGACGACGCGCCGGTCGTGCGCTTCCTGCAGAAGCTGCTGCTCGACGCGATCGGCGAAGGCGCATCCGATCTGCACTTCGAGCCGTACGAGAAGTTCTACCGCGTCCGCCTGCGAATCGACGGCGTACTACGTGAAGTGGCGCAACCCCCCCTTGCGATCAAGGAGCGGCTGTCGACGCGCATCAAGGTCGTTTCGAAGCTGGACATTTCGGAGAAGCGTGTCCCGCAGGACGGCCGCATGAAGCTCGCCCTGTCCGGGCAGCGGGCAATCGACTTCCGGGTCAGCACGCTGCCGACGATGTTTGGCGAGAAGATCGTGATGCGGATCCTCGATCCGTCGCAGGCGAAGCTGGGCATCGACGCCCTCGGCTACGAGCCCGATCAGAAGGAAGTGCTGCTCGACGCAGTACAGCGGCCGTATGGCATGGTCCTGGTCACCGGGCCGACGGGCTCCGGCAAGACGGTGTCGCTGTACACGTGCCTCAACATCCTGAACCAACCCGGCATCAACATTTCGACGGCAGAGGATCCCGCTGAAATCCAGCTAGCGGGCATCAACCAGGTCAACGTCAACGAGAAGGCGGGACTGACGTTCGCCAATGCACTGCGCGCTTTCCTGCGGCAGGACCCGGACGTCATCATGGTCGGTGAAATCCGGGACCTCGAAACGGCCGATATCGCAATCAAGGCAGCACAGACGGGGCACATGGTGCTGTCCACACTGCACACCAATGACGCACCGGGAACACTGGTACGACTCCAGAACATGGGCGTCGCACCGTTCAACGTCGCCTCGAGCGTGATCCTGATCACCGCGCAGCGGCTCGCGCGCAAGCTGTGCTCCTGCAAGCAACCCGCAGAAGTTCACAAGGACGCCCTCGTGACCGCTGGGTTCCGCGAGGCGGATCTCGACGGCAACTGGACGCCGTACAAGGCGGTCGGCTGCGAAAAGTGCAAGGGCAGTGGCTACAAGGGCCGGGTCGGCATCTACCAGGTCATGCCCATCACGGAGACGATGCAGGACATGATTCTCCGCAGCGCCACGGCGCTGGAAATATCGCGCGAGGCCGTTGCGAACGGCGTCAGGGACCTGCGCCAGTCGGGACTGATAAAAGTGAAGGCCGGCACGACGTCGATTGACGAGGTGCTCGGATGCACCAACGAGTGACCTAAGGCGGGAGCGCAGCAGACATGGCCACCGGAGCGATTGCAAAGACGAAGCCACGGGCCGAGGTCAAGGAGGCCCTCTTCCACTGGGAAGGGCGCGACAAGAACGGCCGCGTGGTGAAGGGCGAGATGCGTGCCGGCGGCGAATCGGTCGTCGCCGCCTCGCTGCGCCGCCGCGGCGTTATGGTCAGCAAGATCAAGAAGCAGTCCTTCGCACGCGGCCGCAAGATCACGAATAAGGACCTCGCGTTGTTCACGCGCCAGCTCTCGACCATGTTGAAGTCGGGTGTGCCGCTGATGCAGGCCTTCGACATCGTCGGCCGCGGACATGCGAACCCGTCCATGGCGCGGCTGATGAACGACATCCGCATGGATGTCGAGACCGGCACGAGCCTGAACCAGGCGTTCCGCAAGTACCCGCTGTATTTCGACGCGTTGTTCTGCAACCTGGTTGCAGCTGGCGAGCAGGCCGGTATTCTAGAAACTCTGCTCGACCGGCTCGCGATGTATCAGGAGAAGACCATCGCGCTGAAGGGCAAGATCAAGAAAGCGCTCTTCTATCCGGTGATGATCATCTTGGTCGCGATCCTGGTGACCGCCATCATCATGATTTTCGTCATCCCGTCGTTCAAGAACGTCTTCTCGAGCTTCGGCGCCGACCTGCCGGCGCCCACTCTGGTCGTCGTCGCGATGTCGGACTTCTTCGTCAAGTACTGGTACATCGTCTTCGGGCTGATGTTCGGCGGCATTTACTTCTTGGTGCAGGCTTGGCGGCGGTCGCCCAAGGTGCAGGCGATCGTCGACAAGACGCTGCTGAAGCTGCCCGTTCTGGGCGAGATGCTGCAGAAGGCCTCGATCGCGCGCTGGAGCCGCACGCTCGCGACGACATTCGCCGCCGGCGTTCCCCTGGTCGAGGCGCTCGACTCGGTCGGACCCGCCTCAGGCAACTACGTGTACAAGGAAGCGACCAAGTCGGTGCAGACCGAGGTCAACGTCGGTACCAGTCTTGCGCAGGCCATGCAGAACACGGGCGTGTTCCCCAATATGGCCGTGCAGATGACGCAGATCGGCGAGGAATCCGGCTCCCTCGATTCGATGCTGTCCAAGGTCGCGGACTACTATGAGCGGGAAGTCGACGAGACCGTGGACGCGCTGTCAAGCCTGCTCGAGCCGCTCATCATGGTTATCCTCGGCGTGATCATCGGCGGCATCGTGATCGCCATGTACTTGCCGATCTTCAAGCTCGGTCAGGTCGTCTAGATCCTTCGCCGACGGGCCTGGGGGCCCGTCGCTTCTCGTGCTCGACAGTTCGCTCTTCATCACGGCCGCGGCGCTGGTCGGGCTGGTCGTCGGATCGTTCCTGAACGTCGTCATCCATCGCTTGCCGAAGATGATGGAAGGCGAATGGCGCGCGCAGTGCGCGGAACTCGAGGGGCGGACGCTTCCCGAGGCCGGACCCTACAACCTCGTCGTGCCGCGCTCGCAGTGCCCGTCGTGCAACACACCGATCCGTGCGCGCGACAACATCCCGGTGCTCTCGTGGATCCTCCTGAGAGGCAAGTGCGCGCACTGTGCCGCTCCGATCTCGCCCCGGTATCCGATCGTCGAGGCACTGACGGCGGCGCTGTCGGCGCTGGTCGCGTGGACCTTCGGCCCGGGCTTGCCGGCCTTCGCAGTCGCCCTCTTCACCTGGGTGCTGATCGCACTGACCTTCATCGATGCTGACACGACCCTGCTGCCGGACGACCTGACAATTCCCCTGCTCTGGCTCGGACTGCTGGTCAACCTGCTCGGGTTGATGCCGGGCTTGAGCCTGCGCGACGCGGTGCTCGGCGCGATCGCCGGGTATCTCGTGCTCTGGTCAATCTACTGGGCGTTCCGCCTTGCGACCGGCAAGGAGGGGATGGGTTACGGCGACTTCAAGCTGCTGGCGGCACTCGGTGCGTGGCTGGGATGGAAGGCGTTGCTGCCGGTGCTGCTGTTGTCCTCGGTCGTCGGTGCGGTCGTGGGTATTGCGCTGATTGCCTTGAGGCGGCATGGTCGCGGCGTTCCGATTCCGTTCGGACCGTATCTGGCCGCCGCTGGCTTCCTCGTGATGATCCTGGGCGACCGCCTGCCCGCCATCCTTCGCCTCGCCTGATGGCCGACTATCGAATTGGACTCACCGGCGGAGTCGGCAGTGGCAAGAGCACCGTCGCGGCAATGCTGGAGGGGCTCGGCGCGGGACTGG
>Ga0335084_10001835_pt1 | contig 20122 bp, 18 predicted proteins | sample Lox_Sample_44_FD_206721 | JGI IMG/M metagenome (GOLD analysis project Ga0335084, IMG submission 206721) | Soil microbial communities from Loxahatchee National Wildlife Refuge, Florida, United States - Lox_Sample_4.4 | ecosystem: Environmental > Terrestrial > Soil > Wetlands | place: USA...
CCGCGGTGCGCACGCAGCTCAGGAGGCCTGCGTCGGTCCAGCGCTTCACGGCGGTCGGGCCGACGCCCGCGAGCCGCGCCACCGCCCGCATCGGAATCAAATCGTCCATTTCGTCACCCCATCGACTTCGCGAGACGCTTTCGACTTGAAGCATAATACCGATGCATTCGGCCCGGCATCCCCGTAACGGCCCGAACCTGGGTGAGACCCATTTGGGACTTGATTAATCGTCTTAATCGACCCAGATCGCTCCCCATGCTCGGAACTGCCATGGCGGAGCAAGGCTGGATCCCCGACCCGCTGGTGCGCATCGGGATCCGCAGGCTCCTTCGAGATCGAATCGCCGCCGAGTCGGCGCGCGCACCCGACGCCTCCGCAGCCCTCGATCGCTTCGTCGGGGAGATGTCCCGGAGCGAGGTGGCTCCCGTCCCGCACCTCGCCAACCGCCAGCACTACGAGCTGCCCGGCGCCTTCTTCGAGGTCGTGCTCGGGCGCCACCTCAAGTACAGCTCGGGCCTTTGGGGGCCTGCCACGGCGTCGCTCGACGAGGCCGAGGGCGACATGCTCGCGATCACGTGCGACCGCGCCCTCCTCGGCGGAGGTCAGCGAATCCTCGACCTGGGGTGCGGCTGGGGCAGCCTCTCCCTGTTCGTCGCGGAGCGCCACCCGGGCGCCCGCATCACCGCCGTCTCGAACTCGGTCTCCCAGGGAGCGTACATCCGCGCCCGCGCCGAGGAGCGCGGCCTCCGGAACGTCGAGGTCGTCACCGCCGACATGAACCGCTTCGCGCCCTCCGGACGATTCGACCGCGTGGTCTCCGTCGAGATGTTCGAGCACATGCGCAACTGGCCGGAGCTCCTGCGGCGGGTGCGAGGCTGGCTCGAGCCGGACGGCCGCCTCTTCGTCCACGTGTTCGCCCACCGCCGCCTCGCCTACCCGTTCGACCTGGACGGCCGCGGCGACTGGATGGCTCGCCACTTCTTCACGGGCGGCATCATGCCGTCGCACGACCTGCTCCCACGCCTGGGCGGCCCGTTCCGGGTGGAGGAGCGGTGGCTCGTCCCCGGGACCCACTATCAGCGCACCGCCGAGGCCTGGCTCGCCCGGCTCGACGCCGGATGGCCGCGCGCGGTCGAGGCGCTGGCGAACGTGATGCCGCGGCGCGAGGCGGCACGCCAGGCGCGGCGGTGGCGCCTCTTCTTCCTCGCCTGCTCCGAGCTGTTCGGCTTCGGCGGCGGTGGGGAATGGGTGGTCTCGCACCATCGGCTCGCCCCGGCGCGGGTGCGCTCGTGAAGATCGCCGTCGTCGGATCGGGCGTTTCCGGGCTCGTGAGCGCGCACCTCCTCTCCCCGCGCCACGACGTGGTGCTCTTCGAGGCCGCCGACCGCATCGGCGGCCACGTTCACACGCACGACGTGGACGACGGAGGCCGTTCGGTGGCGGTCGACTCCGGCTTCATCGTCTTCAACGAGCGCACCTACCCGAGCTTCGTGTCGCTCCTGCGCAGGCTCGGCGTCGGCTGGCAGGAGACCGACATGAGCTTCAGCGTCCGCAGCGACGCCCGCGACTTCGAGTACGGCGGGCCCACGCTGGCCTCGCTGTTCGCCCAGCCGGCGAACCTCCTTCGTCCCCGCTTCCACCGGATGGTGCGCGACCTCCTCCGTTTCTATCGCGAGGCCCGCGAGCTCCTGGAGGAGGGACAGGAGCTCCCGCTCCTCGACTGGCTCCGGGCGCGCGGCTACTCGGATGGCTTCGTCGAGGACCACCTCCTTCCGCTCGTGGGGGCGGTCTGGTCCTCGAGCCGTGGCGCGGCCCGGGAGATCCCGGCGCGCTTCCTCGCCCGCTTCTTCGAGAACCACGGGTTCCTGGAGGTGGAGCGCACGGTTCCATGGCTCACCATCCGCGGAGGCTCGCGGGAGTACGTGCGCGCGATCCTCGCCGGCTTCCGCGGCGAGCTGCGCATCGGCTGCCCCGTGGAGCGGATCGCGCGGCCCGGCGTCGGCGTGCGGGTGAAGCCCCGGGGCGGCGCCGCGGAGCGCTTCGATCACGTGATCGTCGCCTGCCACGCCGATCAGGCGCTCCGCCTCCTCGCCGACCCCAGCCCGGCCGAGCGGGCGCTGCTGGGCGCCTTCCCCTACCGGATCAACCGCGCCGAGCTGCATCGCGATGCGGGCGTGATGCCGCGCCGCCGGCGTGCCTGGTCGTCGTGGAACTACCACCTCGACGACGGGGCCGGCGAAGGAGCGCGGGTCACCTACTGGATGAACCGGCTGCAGCGCCTGCCGGCCCTCCACGACTACTTCGTCACCCTGAACGGCGACGGCCGGGCGGCGCCGGGTCACGTGCTCGCGCGGATGGAGTACGCCCACCCCGTCTTCACGCCAGCCGGCGTCGCCGCGCAGCGGCGCCACGCCGAGCTCATCGGAGCACGCGACACGAGCTACGCCGGAGCCTACTGGCGGAACGGCTTCCACGAGGACGGGGTGGTGAGCGCGCTCAGGGTCTGCGAGCGGCTGGGCCTCGACGAGCCCCTCGGGGTGGCGGCATGAGCCGGGCGAGCGCCATCTACGAGGGCCGCGTCGTCCACGCGCGGCGCCGGACGGGGGCATCGAGGCCCCACGCGTTCCGCTACCGCCTCCACATGCTCTACCTCGATCTCGACGAGCTCCCCGGGCTCGCCGCCTCGGGGGGACCGTTGCGGCTCGGGCGCCTCGGGCTCCTCTCCTTCGCGCGCACCGACTACCTCGCCGGCGCTCGGTCGCTCGCCGACGCGGCGCGCGACCGGGTGGAGCGCGAGCTCGGCTTCCGGCCGGCGGGGCCCGTTCGTCTCCTCACCCACGTGCGCTCGCTCGGCTACGTCTTCAACCCGGTGAGCTTCTACTACTGCTTCGCCGCGGACGGCCGGGCGCTCGAGGCGGTCGTGGCGGAGATCACCAACACACCCTGGGGCGAGCGCCACGCCTACGTGCTGCGGGCGGGCCCGTCCGGTGCCGCCGCCGCGTTCGAGAAGCGCTTCCACGTCTCGCCCTTCTTCCCGATGGCGCAGCGCTACCGCTGGTCCCTGGGCGAGCCGGGCGAGCGGCTCGTCGTCGAGATGGCGAACGACGAGGGGAGCACCGAGGTGTTCCGTGCCCGGCTGGAGCTCCTCCGGCGCCCGTGGAGCCGGGCGGCCCTCTGGCGGGCCGCCCTCCTCGCCCCCCTCACGGCCCTCCGGGTCCACGCCGCCATCTACTGGCAGGCGCTCCGGCTGTGGTCGAAGCGCGTGCCCTTCCACCCGCACCCGGCGAAGGCCGCCGCCGTGAGGAGGTCCTGAACATGTTCTTCCGCGAGGCGATGGCGCTGGCTTTGCTCGCCGTGCTCCCGCTCCCGGCGCAGGCGGACGGCGAGCGGCTCGAGCGCTTCACCGGGACGGCCCGGGGCCGGGACGGAGCGGTGCTCTACCGCGAGGAGCACCGGGTGCTCCGCGCCGGGGAGCGGCTCCTGCGGGCGGTCACCCGGTACACCGATCCCGCCGGACGGCCCATCGCCACCCTGCGCACCGAGTTCGCCGTCGATCCGTTCGCGCCGCCCTACGTCTTCGAGGACCTCCGGACCGGGGCCGTCGAGTCCGTCTCCCGCGAGCCGGAGGGGCTCGTCGCGCGCGCCGGCGCCCGGGCGAGGACCCTCCGGCTCGGGCCCGGCGAGGATCGCCGCGTCGCCGCGGGCCAGGGGCTCGACCGGCTGGTGCGGACCCGGCTCGACGACCTCGTACGCGGCGAGATCCTCGACCTCGCGTACGTGATCCCGTCCCGCCAGGATGCCTACGACCTCAGGGTCCGCGCCGTCGACCCGGGCCAGGACCCGGGCCCTGGAGGGCGCGTCAGGGTGCGGGTCGAGTTCTCCTCCTGGATCCTGCGCCTCCTCGCCCCGGCGCTCGAGTGCGAGTACGACCAGGCGACCCGTCGCCTCCTGCGCTACGAGGGCCCATCGAACCTGGCGGACGGGAGCGGCGCGAATCCGGAGGTCGAGATCACCTACGCGTACTCCGAGGACGCGGTGACCTCGGCGGGAGACTTCCATGGCTCGCCGTGACCTCCCGGGGGCGGCCTGCGGCCTCGCGGGGATCGCCGGCAACGTCCTCGGCGTCGCCTTCCTTCACGGCGTGCCCGGCGCCTACCGCGCGGGCTCCATCGACGCCTGGGTGGCCGGGAGCCTCGCGCACCCGACCGCCACCGTCGCGAGCGCGGTCGCATTCACCCTCGGTCTCCTCGGGCTCGCAGGGTGGGCGCGCAGCCTCGCTCGCCGAGCGACAGGCCGATCCGGACGCGCCGGCGCGGCCGCGATGGTCGCCGGCTCGCTCATGAACGCCGCCGGGACGATCGCGCCCGCCGTCCTCGTGCTGCACGTCGCCCCCGGGTGCACCGGAGAGGCCTGCCTCCCGGCCGCGCGTGCGCTGCTCGGCCTGACGCTGTCGCTCGATGCGCTCTTCAACCTCCTGTTCGGAGCGGGCATGGTGCTCGCCGCGATCGCGCTCGGGAGGGCGGAGCGGCGTCCCATCCTGCGCGCGCTGGGCGTCGCGGCCGGGCTCGCGACGATCCCGGTCTCGCTCCAGATCGCCTCGGACGACGCGGCCCGCTGGCTCGCCGTCGCCGCCCCGCTGTGGCTCGCGTTCGTCTTGGCGACGAGCGTGCTGCTCGCGCGCGGGCGCGTGGACGCCGGAAGGACGGGAGGCGCCGATGCGGCGGTGGCTCGGCCCGGCTGACGCGCTCCTGCAGCAGGCCGCCTGGTGGATGGCGGTCTGGTGCGCTTCACGGGGCGAGACCTCGCTCGCGGCCCTCGCAGGCGCGGCGACGGTGGCCGTTCACCTCGTCGCACGCCCGGGCGAGCGGGCCCTGATCGGGCGGGCAGCCGCCGCGGCGGCGCTGTACGGCCTCGCGACCGACACGCTCCTCTCGGCCTCGGGCCTGATCCGGTTCGCGGGCGCAGGGCTCGCCGGCCCGGCCTGGATGGCCGGCCTCTGGGCGGCGTTCGGCGTGGCGCTCACCGCTTCGCTCCGGGGTGCGCTGCGCTGGCCGGCTTCGGCCCTCGCGGCGGGGGCGGCGGTGGCAGGGCCCCTCGCCTACCGGGCCGGCGCCGCGCTCGGAGCGCTGTCCCTCGGGGAGCGACCCGGGGTGGCGGCCGCGGCCATCGCCGCCCAGTGGGCGATCGGCATCCCGCTCCTCGCGCGCGCGGTCCGCAGTCCGGCGAACGAGCGCGCCATCGCGTCCGGACAGCGCGCAGCGCCCGAGGCCCGGCCCGTGGCGAGCGCCGGAGGCCGCCCGTGAACGCGGTCTTCCTGGCGAGCGCGGTCGTGGCCGTGATCGGCATGCTCGTGCTCTGGGCCGTCAGCGTCCGGCTGCGGGACGCGAGCATCGTGGACGTGTTCTGGGGCCCGGGCTTTGCGGCGGTCGCATGGACGTCCCTGCTCGTCGCGGGGCCATCACCCCGTGGGTTCTTGCTCGCGTCGCTCGCGACCGCCTGGGGTCTCCGGCTGGCGACGCACATCGCGCGGCGCCGCCGTGGCCAGGGCGAGGACCGCCGCTACGCGGAGATGCGCGCGTCGCATGGCGCGCGGTTCGCCCTCGTCAGCCTCTTCACCGTGTTCCTCCTCCAGGCCGGGCTCATGTGGCTCGTGTCGCTGCCGCTGCAGGCCGGGGCCGCCCTCCGGCGCGATGCCGCGCCCGGCGCCGCCGAGGCGCTCGGTCTGGCGGTCTTCGCGATCGGCTTCGCGTTCGAGGCGGTCGCGGACGCGCAGCTGAGGCGCTTCCTCGCGAGGCCCTCCAGCCACGGCCGGGTCATGCAGGATGGCCTCTGGCGATACACCCGGCACCCGAACTACTTCGGGGATTCCCTCGTGTGGTGGGGGCTCGGGATCGTCGCGCTGGCCTCCGGGGCGTGGTGGGCGCTGGCGGGGCCGGCCGTCATGACGGTGCTGCTCGTGCGCATCTCGGGCGTGGCGCTCCTCGAGAAGACCATCGGGGAGCGCAGGCCTGGCTACGCGGCCTACGCGGCGCGCACGAGCGCGTTCCTCCCGCTCCCGCCGCGTCGTTCGAGCCGGGCCTGATGGTGCTACCCTTCCCCCACCGCGGCCGCGGGGTCGCGTCACGGGAAGGAGAGGGGCGATGAGGAAGGTCGTCTGGGGCGTGTTGAGCACCGCGAAGATCGGGACGAAGAAGGTCATCCCGGGCATGCTGAAGAGCCCGCTCCTCGAGGTCCGCGCCATCGCCTCGCGCTCCGCGGCCTCGGCACGCCAGGCCGCCTCCGAGCTGGGCATCCCCGTCGCCCACGGCTCCTACGAGGCGCTCCTCGCCGACCCCGAGATCGAGGCCATCTACAACCCGCTCCCCAACGACCTCCACGTCCGCTGGACGCTCGAGGCCGCCCGCGCCGGCAAGCACGTGCTCTGCGAGAAGCCGGTGGCGCTCACCGCCGCCGAGGCGCGTGGGCTCGAGGCGGCCGAGGGCAAGGTCCGCATCATGGAGGCGTTCATGGTGCGCTTCCACCCCCAGTGGCTGCGCGCGCGCGAGCTCGTCCGCCAGGGCGCGCTCGGTCCGCTGCGCGCCATCCAGGTCTACTTCTCCTACTCGAACGAGGACGCCGGGAACATCCGCAACCAGGCCGACCGGGGTGGCGGCGCCCTCTACGACATCGGCTGCTACGCGGTGGTGACCGGCCGCTTCTTCTTCGAGGGCGAGCCCCGGCGCGCGATGGCCCTCGTCGACCGGGACCCCCGCTTCCGGACCGACCGGACCGCCACCGCCCTGGTCGACTTCGGCGAGGGGCGCCAGCTCGGCTTCACCGTGTGCACCCAGTGCGTGCCCTACCAGCGCATCCAGCTGTGCGGGACGCGCGCGCGCCTCGAGATCGTCATCCCCTTCAACGCACCCCAGGGCGAGGCCACCCGGATCCTCGTGGACGACGGCTCGGCCCTGGACGGCCGCGGCATCCGCACCGAGACCATCCCCGAATGCGACTTCTACCAGCTCGAGGCGGAGGCCTTCTCCCGCGCGATCCGAGGGGAGCTCCGGCTGCCCTACGGCGTCGCGGACGCGGTGAGCAACATGCGCGTCCTCGACGCGCTCTTCCGCTCCGAGAAGAGCGGCCGCTGGGAGGAGCCCTGACGGCGAGGCCCGCCGTGTCCCGCGACCCGGCCGGCGCGTCGCTCTAGGCGCGCTTCTTCTTCAGGGTGATGTCGGCGAGCACCGCGAGGATGAGCACGACGCCCTTGATGAGGTACTGCATGTTGGAGCTCACATCCATCATCTGCAGCCCGTTCGAGAGCGACTGGATGATGAGGGCTCCCACGACGGCGCCGAACACGGTTCCCTCGCCACCCAGGGTGGACGTCCCTCCCAGGATGCAGGCTGCGATGACGTCGAGCTCGTAGCCGCCGCCGGCGCCGGTGGTGCCCGCGCCGACGTACGCGGCGAGGGCGACGCCCGACACGCCCATGAGCCCGCCCATCACCACGTAGATGGAGAGGAGCACCCTGCGGATGTTGATGCCGGAGAGGCGGGCCGCCTCGCGGTTCCCGCCGATCGCGTACGCGTAGCGGCCGAACCGCGTGTTGCTCGAGACGTAGCTCATCAGGACGGCGATCACGCCGAGGATGAGGACGAGGAACGGCACGCCCCGCACGTTGTCCTCCGCGGTGGGGTCGAACGTGCGGTTCACCACCAGCACGTAGCCGAGCAGCAGGGCGGAGAGGAGGCCGGTCTTGAACAGATCGACGGCCAGCGAGCCCAGCTCGATGCCGTACTTCCGCTTCCGGCCGCGTGCCACGAAGACGCGGGCGACGAGGGCGGCCATCACGATGAGCGCGAGGACCACGCCCAGCCACGGGGCGATGAGGCCCTGGGCGATGAACTTGTAGGTGTCGTTCGAGGAGATGAAGAGCGACTTGCCCTGGGTGACGAGCAGGATGCCGGACTTGAAGATGTACATCCCGCCGAGGGTGACGATGAACGGCGGCACCCCGAGCCGCGCGATGATCGTGCCCTGGAAGAGGCCCATGAGGAGGCCCAGGCACAGGCAGAGGAACACCGTCACCAGCATGACCACGAACTCGGCCCGCTCCGGGGCCATGTCCGGGAACATCCGCGTGAGGGGCTCGTCGAGGAGTCCGTGGTAGAGGATCGCCGCCGCGACGACCGAGACGAAGCCGGCGCCGAACCCGACCGAGAGGTCGATGCCACCGGTCACGATCACGAAGACCATGCCGCAGGCCATGATGGCGATGATCGCCATCTGCGGGACGATGTTCTGGACGTTGTCCGCCGACCAGTAGCTCGGCGCCGCGAGCCGGAAGCCGATCCAGATGATCACCAGCGCCAGGATGAGGATGTTGGACCGGAGGTTCCTCGTGAACGCGCCCGGAAGGAGCTTGGATAGGCTGGTCATGGCTGAACCGGTGCGACCTCGACGCCGGTGGCGCGGGCCATGATCGCCTCCTGGCTGGCCCCGGCCACTTCGAGCGTCCCGTTGGAGCGACCTTCCCACATCACCATCACCCGGTCGCTCATCCCCAGCACCTCCTCGAGCTCCGAGGAGATCATGATGATGGCGAATCCGCTCTCGGCGAGCTGGTTCATGAGCTTGTAGATCTCGTACTTGGCGCCCACGTCGATGCCGCGCGTGGGGTCGTCGAGGATGAGGATCCTCGGCTCCGACATGAGCCACTTCGAGATGACGACCTTCTGCTGGTTGCCGCCGGAGAGGGAATCCACCGTCACGAACACCGAGGGCGCCTTGATGGAGAGGCTGCCCGAGTACTTCAGCACCGCCGCCAGCTCGGCGTTCTCGTCGATGCGCATGAACGCGGAGAAGTGGTCGAGGTTCGGCAGGCTCATGTTCCGCTGGATGGTGTGCGCGAGCACGAGCCCCATGCGCTTGCGGTCCTCCGGCACGAGCCCGATGCCGTGCGCCATCGCCTCGCGGGCGCTCCGCATCGAGACCTCCTTGCCCTCCAGCTCCACCCGCCCCTTCACCACGTGCGCGTATTCCCCGAAGAGCGTCGTGACGAGCTCGGTGCGCCCCGACCCCATGAGCCCTGCGATCCCGAGGATCTCTCCCTTGCGGAGGTCGAAGCTCACGCCCTTCAGGATCTCGCGGTCGGGGTTCATCGGATCGGTGGCGTGCAGATCCTCCACCTTCAGGAAGACCTCGGCCGGCCTGCGGTTGCCCTTCGGGAATCGCTCCTTCATCTCCCGGCCGACCATGAGGCCCACGACCTTCTCCACCGTGAGCTCCTTCGTCGGACGGGTGGTCACCACCTTGCCGTCGCGGAGCACGGTGATCGTGTCGGTGATGCGGAAGAACTCCTCGAGCTTGTGCGAGATGTAGATGCAGGTCACCCCGCGGGCCTTCAGCCCGTGGAGGATCTCCATGAGCTTCTCGACCTCGCTCTCGGAGAGCGCGGAGGTCGGCTCGTCGAGGATGAGGATCTCGGCTTCCTCCGAGAGCGCCTTGGCGATCTCGGTCATCTGCATCTGCCCCACGCCCAGGTTCTGGATCACGTCCTGCGGCGACACGTTGAGCCCGTACTTCTCGAGCAGCTTGCCCGTGTCCGCGTAGAGCTTGTCCCAGTCGATGAACGGGCCGCGGCGCGGCTCCTTGCCGAGGAACACGTTGGCGCCGACGGTCATCTTGGGGACGAGCGTCAGCTCCTGGTAGACGATGGCGATCCCCTCCTCGATGGCCTGGCGGATGGAGCTGCCGGTGAGCCGGAGCTCTTTCCCGTCGTAGCGGATCTCGCCCTCGTACGTCCCGTGCGGGTAGACGCCGCACAGGATCTTCATCAGCGTCGACTTGCCGGCGCCGTTCTCGCCGCAGAGGCCGTGGATCTCCCCCCGCTTCACCTGGATGGACACGTCCGAGAGGGCGGTCACCCCGGGGAACTGCTTCGTGACGTGGGAGACGTCGAGGAGGACGTCGTCGGCCAAGCGGTGCTCCTCCCGCGCTATCCCTCCGCGAGAGCCGGCCCCTCGCCGGGGCCGGCTCCGCGACGGGTGTTCCGGTGGGCTACTTCGGCGGCGCGCCCGGGACGTCCTTGTAGACGCCCTCGTAGGTCTGGAAGCCGGAGTCCACGACCAGCTTCTTCAGGTTGTCCTTCGTGACCTGGAAGACCTGGAGGAACTTGCACTGCACGTCACCCTTCATCTTCTTGTTGCCGGTGAGGTCGGCGAGCTTGAAGGGCTTGAGGCCGAGGTTCTTCTCGCCCTTCGCGAGCTTGCCGGCGAGGTCGCAGGCGAGCGGGGTGAGCTGACGGGTGTCCTTGAGGATCGTGACGGTCAGCTCGCCGCGGGCGATCGAGTTGCAGCCCGCCTCGGTGGCGTCCTGCCCCGAGATGGGCACCTTGCCGGCGAGGCCCGCGGTCTTCATCGCCTCGAGGGCGCCGAGGGCGGTGCCGTCGTTGGAGGCGACCACGGCGTCGAACTTCTTGCCGGTGGAGGTCAGGATGTTCTCCATCAGCTTCTTGGAGTTGGCGGGGTCCCAGTTCTCGACCCACTGATCGGCCACGACCTTGATCTTGCCGCTCTTGATGAGCGGGTTCAGGACCTCCATCTGGCCCGCGCGGAAGAGGTGCGCGTTGTTGTCGGTGGGGCTGCCGCCCAGGAGGACGAAGTTGCCGGAGTTCTTGACGGCGAGGACGCCCTTGGCCTGGTTGCGGCCGACGTCCACGTTGTCGAAGGACACGTAGGCGGCGATCTTGGACGTCTTGATGAGGCGGTCGTAGGCGATGACGTGCACGCCCTTCTTCGCGACCTCCTCCACGGCCGTGGCGGCCGAGTCGCCATCCTCGGCGACGACGATGATCACCTTGGCGCCCTGGGTGACCATGTTCTTGATCTGGTCGTTCTGCAGCTTGGCGTCGTGGTTGGCCTCCTGGACCAGGACGTCGAAGCCGGCGGCGTTGAGCAGCTTCGTCATCTCGTCGCGCTCGCGCGGCCAGCGCTCGGTGGCGAAGTCGGAGAAGGAGAGCCCGATCTTGGGCTTGTCGGCGGCGCGCCCGGGCGACGCGAAGAGGGAGAGGGCAGCCACCACCAGGGACAGCAGTGCCAGTCTTTTCACACGTTCCTCCATGGACCGGATTCGGTCCGTGTTGAGACTCTCGGAGCGGACGTCGACCGACGGCCGCTCATTCACTCGGATGCAAGTGGCGGGGACACCGGAGGGTTCGCGCCAATAAACGGCCTCCTCCTGCACGCCGGTGCCGCCCCCCGGAGAGCGGGCGTTCCGACGCATCGACGGACAGTTGACGCCGAATCGCGCCGGAGTCTGGCACGCGCCCAATCGGGCTGCAAGGGATAGTAGAGTAGCGTCACGAGTGGCTACCTATCTGGGCATCGACCTCGGCACCTCCGAGGTGAAGGCCCTCCTCCTCGAGGAGGGCGGCCGCATCGTGGGCACGGCGAGCGCGCCCCTCGACGTGCTGCGTCCAAGACCGCGCTGGTCCGAGCAGTCGCCCGACGCCTGGTGGGCCGCCTCGCTCCAGGCGCTCGACGCGCTCGCGCGCGCGCGCCCCGGCGAGATGGCGGCGGTGCGCGGGCTCGGCCTCAGCGGGCAGATGCACGGCGCGACCCTGCTCGGCGTGGACGACCGTCCCCTCCGACCGGCCATCCTCTGGAACGACACCCGTTCCTCGGACGAGTGCGGGGAGCTCGAGGCGCGGGTCCCCGCACTGCGTGCCATCACCGGCAACAAGGCCATGCCGGGCTTCACGGCCCCGAAGCTCGCATGGGTGGAGAAGCACGAGCCGGACGTGTTCGGGAAGGTCCGGACGGTGCTTCTCCCCAAGGACTACCTCCGGCTCCTCCTCACCGGGGACAAGGCCTCCGACATGTCCGACGCGGCGGGCACGCTCTGGCTCGACGTCGCGAGACGCGACTGGTCCGACGCCGCGCTGGCCGGCACGCGGCTCTCCCGCGACCAGATGCCGCACCTCGTCGAGGGGAGCGAGCCCACCGGCCAGCTCCGCGAGGAGCTGCGCCGGCGGTGGGGCATCGCGGGGCCCGTGACGGTGGCCGGCGGCGGCGGCGACAACGCGGCGAGCGCTGTCGGCATCGGGGCGGTCGCCCCGGGCGGCGGCTTCGTCTCGCTCGGCACCTCGGGCGTCACCTTCGTCGTGAACGATCGTTTCCTCCCGAACCCGGAGCGCGCGGTCCACGCCTTCTGCCACGCGCTCCCGCGTCGCTGGCACCAGATGAGCGTGATGCTCTCCGCGGCGAGCTGCCTGCGGTGGGTCACGCGGCTGGTGCGGGCCGCCGACGAGGCGGAGATCCTGGCCGAGGTGGAGAAGCTCGATGCCAGGGCACGCGCCGAGGCGCCGCTCTTCCTGCCGTACCTCTCGGGCGAGCGGACGCCTCACGACGACCCGGCCGCGCAGGGGGTCTTCTTCGGCCTCGTGCACGAGACCGACCGGGCCGCGCTCGCCTACTCGGCGATCGAGGGCGTGGCCTTCGGTCTCGCCGACGGCGTGGACGCGCTGCGGGCGGCGGGGACCTCCATCGGCAGCCTGTCGCTCGTGGGCGGCGGTTCCCGGAGCCCGTTCTGGGCACAGCTCATCGCCGACCTCCTTCGAGTGCGGCTCGAGACGCACAGCGGCGGCGAGACCGGGGCGGCGCTCGGCGCCGCGCGGCTGGGCCAGCTCGCGTGCGGAGCCTCCGAGGCCGCGGTCTGCACGAGGCCACCGGTGAGCCGCACGTTCGAGCCCTCCCCCGCCGCGCCCCCGACGCTCCTCGAGAGGCTCGCCAGGTTCCGCCTCCTCTACCGGACGGTCGCACCGCTCTTCCGGGGAGGCTAAGCAAGGAGCGACGCAGGTCGCCTCGCGGGGCGGCCGGAGCGCCGAGGAGAACGCCATGTCCAGCTACTTCGCCGAGATTTCCGCCATCCCGTTCGAGGGGCCGAGCAGCCAGAACCCGCTCGCCTACCGGTACTATCAGAAGGACCGGATGGTCCTCGGCAAGCGCATGGAGGACCAGCTCCGCCTCGCGGTCTGCTACTGGCACACCTTCGTCGGGACGGGAACCGATCCGTTCGGGGGCGCGACCTTCCAGCGCCCCTGGTTCAAGGCGGGCGACCCGATGGAGATGGCGAAGCTCAAGGCCGAGTCGGCCTTCGACTTCGTCGCGAAGCTGGGCGTGCCCTTCTACACGTTCCACGATCTCGACGTCGCGCCGGAGGGGAGCACGCCCCGCGAGTCGCTCAGGAACTTCCAGGCGATCGTGGACGAGCTCGCCCGACACCAGGAGCGCACCCAGGTGAGGCTGCTGTGGGGCACCGCCAACCTCTTCAGCCACCGCCGCTACATGGCCGGTGCGGCCACCAATCCCGATCCCGAGATCTTCGCCATGGCGGCGACCCAGGTGAAGGCCGCCATGGACGCGACCCACAGGCTGGGCGGACAGAACTACGTCCTGTGGGGCGGGCGCGAGGGATACGAGACCCTGCTCAACACCGACATGGCCTCGGAGCTCGAGCAGATGGGGCGGTTCCTGTCGATGGTGGTGGAGTACAAGCACAAGATCGGCTTCCGGGGCACCCTCCTCGTCGAGCCGAAGCCGCGCGAGCCTTCCAAGCACCAGTACGACTACGACACCGCCACGCTCTACGGGTTCCTGAAGCGCTTCGGCCTCGAGAAGGAGGTCAAGGCGAACATCGAGAACAACCACGCCACCCTCGCCGGCCACACGTTCGAGCACGAGATCGCGACCGCGCTCGCCTACGGCATCTTCGGCTCGGTGGACATGAACCGGGGCGACACGCTCCTCGGCTGGGACACCGACCAGTTCCCGAACAACGCGGCCGACCTGGTGATGCCGCTCTACCTCGTCCTCCAGGCTGGCGGCTTCACGAGCGGTGGACTCAACTTCGACGCCAAGGTACGCCGGCAGTCCTTCGAGCCGGTGGACCTCTTCCACGCCCACGTCGGGGCGGTCGACGTCTCCGCACGCGCCCTGCTCGCCGCGGAGCAGGTCGTCCAGGACGGCCGGCTCGCGAAGGCGCTGAAGTCGCGCTACCAGGGCTGGGGCGGGCCGTTCGGCCAGGAGATCCTCGCCGGGAAGAGCAGCCTCGAGGCCCTCTCGAAGCGGACCCTCGACCGGAACGAGGACGTGAGCCCCGTCTCCGGCCGGCAGGAGATGCTGGAGAACCTGCTCGCGCGGCTCGGCTGAGGGCGCGGCGGCGGCCCACCCCCGTATCCCGCTACTTCGTCGACTTGTCGAGCCACTCGGCCACGCCGCCGTGGCTCGAGCAGGCGCCGCTGTGACCCTTCGCGTGCGAGTACGTGCCGTCCTTGCACCGCGCGATGGCGCCGGTCGGATCGTTCCTGGGGTCGCCGGCCGCGCCCGACTTCGGGGCAGCGGCCGCCTGCGCCGGGGCCGCGTGCGCGACGGGAGCGGACGCCGCCGGGGCGGCCGACGGCGCCGCGGGTGCCGCGACGGGAGCCGCGTGCGTCGCCGGCGCGGCCGGGGCTGCGGCGGGAGCCGAGGCGGCCGCGGCCGGGGCGGCGGGCTTCCCGCCAGCCTTGCCGGCGTTCTGGTCCACCCCACCGTGGCCGCTGCAGGCGCCCTTCCCGCCCTTGGAGGTCGTCCCGTCCTTGCACATCACGGTGGCTTCCGCCGCCGCGCCGGCGGGGGCCACCTCCTTCGTCTCCTTCGCCTCCTTGGGCTCGTTCTTCTCCTTCTTCTCCTTCGCCTCCCCCTTCTCCTTCGTCTCCTTGGCCTCCGCCGGCTTGGTCGCGGCCTTCGACTTGTCCACCCCGCCGTGGCCGCTGCAGGCGCCCTTCCCGCCCTTGGAGGTCGTCCCGTCCTTGCACGTGACGGTCGACTCGGCGGGCTCGTCCTTCTCCTTCGCCCACGCCGGTGCTGCGAGCGCAACGACGACGAGAGCCACGATCCCGTGGAGCGCGCGCATGTTCACCTCCTGGAAGAGATCAGATCCCGAGCTTCGAGCGAAGGTCCGCGATCGCCGAGGCCGCCCCACCCTGCGGCAGCTGGCCGTTCGGCGTCAGGTGATCGACGAGGCCTGGCAGCACCTGCGAGAGGGCCTGGCTCACCGCGTCCGGGCTCATCCCGTGCTGCTGGGCGAGCTGCTGCACCCTGGGCCCGAGCGCCTGCTGGATCTGCGCCGCCGAGACCGGCAGGTTCTGGCCGGTGCCGATCCAGGAGTTCACGACGTTCCCGAGGCCGTTCTGCTGGAACGCCTGGACGAGCCCGTTCATCCCGTTGCCCTGCCCCAGCATGTCGAGGACCGACCTCGTGAGAGGCGACGACGCCGCTGTATTCCCGCCGAGCAACGAGCCGACGATGTTGTCGAGCAGACCCATGGCGACCTCCGTGTCGTGGCGCCGGACACGTCGCAGATGCATCGGGGCGGGGCAACCTCTCACTCGGGTTGCCGCGCGCGGCGCAGCGCCCTGGTTCACGCCGAGGCGCCGGCGGCGCCCGACGCGGGCCTCTGGTCCGCGACGAGCAGCTGGACCCGCGACTCCTCCAGCAGCTTCTGTACCGACGCCGGTACCGGGGCGTCGGTGAAGAAGCGGGAGACCTGGGAGAGGTGTCCCAGGCGGACCATCGCACCGCGGGAGAACTTGGAGTGGTCCGCCACCAGCCAGGTCTCCCGGGCCTGTGCGATGATGGCCTGCGCCACCCGCACCTCGCGGTAGTCGTAGTCGAGCAGCGTGCCGTCGGGCTCGATGCTGGAGACCCCGATGACCGCCACGTCCACCTTGAACTGCCGGATGAAGTCGATGGTGGCCTCGCCGACGATGCCGCGGTCGCGATGCCGGACGAGGCCGCCCGTCACGAAGACCTCGGCCTCCCGGTTGCTCGCCATGATGGCGGCCACGTTGAGGTTGTTGGTGACCACCCGGATGCCGCGGTGCTGGGCCAGCGCCCGGGCGACCTCCTCGGTGGTGGTCCCGATGTCGATGACGAGCGAACGGCCCGGCTCGATGTGGCTGGCGACGAGCTGCGCGATGCGCCGCTTCGCCTCCACGTTCATGACGAGCCGCTGGGCGTAGTCGATGTTCTCGACGTTCGAGGGCAGCCCGACGCCGCCGTGATACCGCGCGACGAGCTCGCCTCTCTCCAGCGACCGCACGTCCCTCCGCACGGTCTGCGTGGTCACGCCGAGCTCGCGGGCGAGGTCGACCACCGACGCATCGCCGTGCTGGCGCACGTAGTCGAGGATCTGGCGCTGGCGCGGCGTCATGAGGTTTTCGAACACAAACGAACTAATACCGACAGGTCGACCTCGAATGGGTACGCCCCGAGATGCCAGGCGCCTTCATCGGGCAACAAGCCGAATATCCCCGAATTCCGCGCTCGTTGTCGCAGGCATCGTGGGGCTGTCGAGCCCCTCCAGGGTGCAGATCGATGAACAAGCATAAGCACTCGAACATATCCGTTGACGATTCAGTTCGATTTTCTACCATTCCCGGTTCGAATCAACACCAATTCGAACCGAACCATGGACCCACGGTCGCCAACCCTGCGTGACGGCAACGTGACCAGGCTCTCAGCAGAGCGCTTCGACGTGCTCGTGATCGGCGGCGGCATCAACGGCGCCGTCTCGGCCGCGGCGCTCTCGTCGCGCGGCGCGAAGGTCGCGCTGGTCGACCGCGGCGACTTCGCCTCCGCCACCTCGCAGGAGTCGTCCAACCTGGTCTGGGGAGGCATCAAGTACCTCGAGACCTGGGAGCTCGGCCTGGTCCGCAAGCTGTGCCGGGCCCGGAACCTGCTGCTCCGCTCCTACCCGTCCTCGGTGTGCGAGCTGCGCTTCTTCACGTCGCACCGCCGCGGCTTCCGCTGGCCGCTCTGGGTGATGGTGGTGGGCGCCTGGCTCTACTGGCTCCTCGGCGGCGGCTTCACGCGTCGGCCGCGCCGGCTCACGCTGCGTGACATCGCGAGCGACGAGCCCGGGGTCGCGCTGGACGGCCTCGACGGCGGCTTCGAGTACTCCGACGCCTACCTCCCGGACAACGACGCCCGCTTCGTCTGGGGCTTCGTGCGCACCGCGCTGGAGCGCGGCTGCGTGGCCGCCAACTACGTCGAGTCGCTCGAGTCTCGCCGCGAGGGCGACGAATGGGTGACCCGGGCCCGGGACTGCGTCTCCGGGCGCGAGCTCGTCGTCCGTTCGCGCGTGCTCGTCAATGCCTGCGGTCCCTACGCGGACGGCGTCAACCAGCGCGCCGGCGTCCGCACCGCCCATCGTCACGTGCTCTCCAAGGGCGTCCACCTCCTCGTGGACCGCCTCACCTCGAGCGACCGCGCGCTCACCTTCTTCGCGGACGACGGGCGCCTCTTCTTCGTGCTACCCATGGGGTCGCGCACCTGCATCGGCACCACCGACACCCCGGTCGAGTCGCCCGAGGAGGGTGTCACCGCCGAGGACCGCCGGTTCGTGCTCGACAACATCAACAAGCGCCTGCGCTTGCCGCGACCGCTCACCGAGGCCGACGTGGTGGCCGAGCGCTGCGGGGTGCGCCCTCTCGTCGTGGACGCGGCCTTCGCCGGCGGGCGCGACTGGATGCAGCTCTCCCGGCGCCACGTCATCGAGGTGGACCCGGCGCGGCGCCACGTCACCATCTTCGGCGGCAAGCTCACCGACTGCCTGAACGTGGGCGAGGAGCTCTGCGCCGAGGCCCGTCGCCTGGGCGTCGCCTTGCCCGACGCCGACCGCCCCTGGTTCGGCGAGCCGGACGCCGCCCTGCGGCAGGGGTTCCTGGAGCGAGCCGCGCGGCTGGGCCTCGCGACCCTGCCCCACCGCGCCGCGGAGCGGCTCTGGCGACGCTACGGCGATCGCGCCCCGGGGCTGCTCGATGCCGTCGCCCGCGACGCGACCCTCGCGCGGGAGGTCGTCGAGGGCGGCGAGGTGCTCCGCTGCGAGGTGGAGGAGGCGGCCCGCGCCGAGATGGTGACCTCGCTGGAGGACTTCCTCCGCAGGAGGACCGCGATGGCGCAGGTGCTGCGCCGCGAGGCGCTGCGCGCCTCGGAAGGCCTGAAGGACGCCTGCCGCGTCCTCTTCGGCGAGGCCGCCGAGTCGCGGTGGGCGGAGTACTTCGCTGGCTCGGGAGGGCGGCGATGCACCTGACGCTGCGCCAGGTCCGCAAGGTGGTCGGTCGCGAGACCCACCTCTACGGGATCGACCTCGAGCTCGAGTCGGGCTCGTTCAATGTCCTGCTCGGCCCCACGCAGTCCGGGAAGACCTCGCTGCTGCGGCTCATGGCCGGGCTCGATCGTCCGACCTCGGGCGCCATCCTGGAGGACGGCGTGGACGTCACGCGGACCGATGTGCGCCGGCGCAACGTGGCGATGGTCTACCAGGAGTTCGTGAACTACCCGTCGTTCACGGTCTACGAGAACATCGCGGCGCCCCTCCGCGTCTCCCGGCGGCTCCCGGCGGCGGAGATCGACGCGAGGGTCCGGGCGACGGCCGAGATGCTCCGCATCGAGCGCCTGCTCGATCGCCTTCCGTCCGAGCTGTCCGGCGGGCAGCAGCAGCGCGTCGCGCTGGCGCGATCCCTCGTCAAGGAGGCGCGCCTCCTCCTGCTCGACGAGCCGCTCCTCAACCTCGACTACAAGCTCCGCGAGGAGCTTCGCGGCGAGTTGCGGCAGATCCTCGGCCAGGGCCGGGTCACCGCGGTCTACGCCACGACCGAGCCGGCGGAGAGCCTGCTCCTGGGCGGCAGGACCGGGGTGCTGGACGCGGGCCGCCTCCTGCAGTACGGCCCCGGGCTCGAGGTGTACCACCGGCCGGCGTCGGTGAGGGTCAGCGAGGTCTTCAGCGATCCGCCCATCAACCTCGTGCCCGCGCGGATCGGGCCCGAGGGCTGCCGGCTCTCTCCGAGCGTGGCGTTCCCGCTCACGCCCCACATGCGGTCGCTCCCGCCCGGCGACTACCGGGTCGGGCTGCGAGCCAACCAGCTCGACGTGGTCCGCCGCTCCACCGACTCGGGCGTGCTCGAGGCCACGGTGGCGCTCGCGGAGATCAACGGCTCCGAGACGTACGTCCACGCCCGTCATCACGACGTGACGGTGATCGCCCAGCTCGAGGGCGTCCGGGAGTTCGCCCTCGGCGCCCCGGTCGTCCTGCACTTCGATCCCAACGGGCTCTTCGTCTTCGACGGCGAGGGGCGCCTCGCCGCCGCGCCCCAGCGGCGCAACGGCGGAGGGATGAGCTGATGGCCCGCATCGAGTTCGACGGCGTGGCCCACAGCTACCGCGGCTCGCGAGCCGAGCCGGGCGAGTGGGCCCTGCAGGCGACCGATCTGCAGTGGCAGGACGGAGGCGCCTACGCGCTGCTCGGGCCCTCCGGCTCCGGCAAGACCACGCTGCTCAACGTCATCTCGGGCCTGGTGCGGCCGAGCCGCGGACGGATCCTCTTCGACGGGCGCGACGTCACCGGCCTCTCGACCGCGGAGCGGAACATCGCGCAGGTGTTCCAGTTCCCGGTCATCTACGACACCATGACGGTGTTCGACAACCTGGCCTTCCCGCTGCGGAACCGCGGCGTGCGCGAGCCCGAGGTCCGGACGCGCGTGCAGAAGGTGGCCGAGCTCCTCGACCTCGCGAGCGATCTCAAGCGGCGCGCGAGCGGCCTCGCCGCCGACGCCAAGCAGAAGATCTCGCTCGGCCGGGGGCTCGTGCGCAGCGACGTCGCGGCGATCCTCTTCGACGAGCCGCTCACGGTGATCGACCCCCAGATCAAGTGGACGCTGCGGCTCAAGCTCAAGCAGATCCACCAGGAGTTCAAGCTCACGCTCATCTACGTGACCCACGACCAGGCCGAGGCGCTGACCTTCGCCGACCGGGTGGTCGTGCTCTCCGAGGGGCAGGTGCTGCAGGTGGGCAGCCCGACCGACCTGTTCGAGCGACCCGCGCACACCTTCGTGGGCCACTTCATCGGCAGCCCTGGCATGAACCTGCTCCCCTGCGAGCTCGGCCCGGACGGCGTGCGCGTCGACGGGCTCTCGATCGCCGTGGCGCCCGCCGTGCTCGAGCGCGCGAGGCGAGCGGGCGGCGAGCTCGTCCTCGGGATCCGCCCCGAGTTCGTCCGGTGCCAGTCCAGGGCGTCCGCGGAGGCCCTGGCCGTCGAGGTCACC
>Ga0335084_10001836_pt1 | contig 20120 bp, 18 predicted proteins | sample Lox_Sample_44_FD_206721 | JGI IMG/M metagenome (GOLD analysis project Ga0335084, IMG submission 206721) | Soil microbial communities from Loxahatchee National Wildlife Refuge, Florida, United States - Lox_Sample_4.4 | ecosystem: Environmental > Terrestrial > Soil > Wetlands | place: USA...
TAAAACGTCGTGAGACAGTTTGGTCCCTATCTACCGTGGGCGTTGGACGTTTGAGGGGGGCTGCTCCTAGTACGAGAGGACCGGAGTGGACGCACCTCTGGTGTACCGGTTGTCACGCCAGTGGCATAGCCGGGTAGCTACGTGCGGAAGAGATAAGCGCTGAAAGCATCTAAGCGCGAAACTTGCCCCGAGATGAGACGTCCCTGGAGGTTAACTTCACTAAAGGGTCGCGGAAGACCACCGCGTTGATAGGCCGGGTGTGCAAGGGCGGTAACGCCTTGAGCTAACCGGTACTAATTGCCCGTGCGGCTTGATCCTATAACCTTGAGCGGTTTGGCTGTCGGCTGTAGCCTTCAGCAGGCAGCGATAGGTTTTCGTGCTTGGTGAGCAATCATCGAACCTTTACTTCTTCCGGAACGCGTTGGCCTTTGCAGATGGGCTGAGAGTTGACTGCGGAGTGCTGACAACTGAATTCCTGACGAACATAGCGCTGTGGAACCACGCCTTCCCATCCCGAACAGGACCGTGAAACGCAGTCGCGCCGATGATAGTGCGGGGTATACCGCGTGAAAGTAGGTCATCGTCAGGACCCTATGCAACGAAAAAGCCCGACCTCGAAAGAGGCCGGGCTTTTTCATTGCACGAGTCCTTCACGATGACCGCTCCACGCGGAGCAACAGCGTGCAGTCTGCGTGCACGCCTCGCGTGCGGAGCCGGCTGAGGCGGACACTAACCTGCGCTTGCGCAGGGTTATGGGGACGCCAAAGTAGGTCATCCTATGACCTTGCCGATGACCTTGCCGACGATGACCGCTTCACGCGGAGCAACAGCGTGCGGTCTGCGTGCATGCCTCGCGTGCGGAGCCGGCTGAGGCGGACACTAACCGGCGCTTGCGCAGGGTTATGGGGACGCCAAAGTAGGTGATCGCAAAGCCCCGGCCCTCGCGCCAGGGCTTGTTGCTTTGCTGCCCTCCGATCGTCGGATCAAGGCCAGCACAGCATGCAACCCGCGGGCGGCCCCATACCCCCTGGGACTGGCTTGCCGGGCACCTTGGAATCGCCGTTGCCATCTGTTAAACTTTCAAAATTAAAACTTTAATGGGCGGTACGCCCATTTTTTGTTTGTGATGGACCACAAAGACTTGGGCGCGCTGCTCGAGAAAACGGTTAACGGCCTTGGATTCGAGGTCGTGGATTCGGAACTCCCCCGCAAGGGTGGGGTGGTTCGCGTGTTCATCGATCGCCCAGGCGGGGTTAACGTGGACGACTGTGTGGCGGTCAGCAACCACCTCGCTCGGCTGTTTGCCGTGGAGGCAGTCGACTATGGTCGCTTGGAGGTTTCTTCGCCCGGTCTCGATCGGCGGTTGCGCCAGCCGAAAGACTTCCGCCGATTCGAGGGGGAGCGGGCCCGGGTCCGCATGCGAGTGCCGATTCAGGGGCGCAAGAACTTCGTCGGCATTTTGAGAGGGGTGAGCGAAGCGCAGCTGAATCTGGAGGTGGACGGTGCCATTCTCCCTCTGGAGCTCGCCCAGGTTGAAAAGGCCAGGTTGGTGCCGAATTTATAGCGGAGACCGAGTATGAGCCGAGAGATCCTGCTTTTGGTTGATGCCCTGGCTCGGGAAAAGAACGTCGATAAGGATATTGTGTTCGGCGCTCTGGAACAGGCATTGGCGTCGGCCACCAAGAAGCGTTTCCGCGAGGACGTCGAAGTCCGCGTCGAGATCGACCGCAACACGGGAGACTATCGTTCCTTCCGTCGCTGGCATGTGGTGCCCGATGAGACGCTGGAGGCGCCGGATCGGGAGATGACGCTGGACCAGGCGCGCGCGCTTGTGTCTGACATCCAGCTCGACGAGTATATCGAGGAGCCGCTCGAACCCGTCGAGTTCGGTCGCATCGGGGCGCAAACGGCCAAGCAGGTGATCCTCCAGAAGATCCGGGACGCCGAGCGCGAGCAGATCCTGAACGATTTCCTGGCGCGCAAAGAGCATCTGGTGACCGGCACGATCAAGCGCATCGAGCGCGGCAACGCCATCGTCGAGTCCGGCCGCATCGAAGCTGTGTTGCCGCGCGATCAGATGATTCCGAAGGAGAACCTGCGCGTGGGCGACCGCGTGCGCGCCTTCCTTCTGAAGATCGATCGCAGCAGCCGCGGACCGCAGCTGGTCCTGTCTCGTATCGTCCCTGACTTCTTGATCAAGCTCTTCGAGCTGGAGGTCCCCGAGATTGAGGAAGGCTTGCTCGAAGTCAAGGCCGCGGCCCGCGATCCGGGCTCCAGGGCGAAGATCGCGGTCAAGTCCAATGATCCGCGTATCGACCCGATTGGCACTTGCGTGGGCATGCGCGGTTCCCGCGTCCAGGCAGTGACCTCCGAGCTAGCCGGAGAGCGGGTAGATATTATCTTGTGGTCCCCAGACCCTGCGCAGTTCGTCATCAATGCACTGGCCCCCGCCGAGGTCAGCAGCATCGTTGTGGACGAAGACCGGCACAGCATGGACATCGTCGTGGACGAGGACAACCTGGCGCAGGCGATCGGTCGCAGCGGACAGAACGTCAGGCTGGCGAGCGAAATGACCGGCTGGGAACTCAACATCATGACCGAAGAGGAGTCCCAGAAGAAGAACGAAGAGGAATCCGCAGCCATCAAGACGCTGTTCATGGAGAAGCTGGATGTGGACGAAGAGGTCGCCGACATCCTGGTGCAAGAGGGATTCAACGGCCTTGAGGAGGTCGCCTATATTCCCATCAACGAGATGTTGGAGATCGAACAGTTCGACGAGGAAACGGTCAATGAGCTGCGCAGCCGGGCTCGTAACGCGCTCCTGCTGCAGAACATCGCGAGTGAAGAGAAGGTCGAGGAGGTTGCATCGGATCTGCAGGCCCTGGAGGGCATGGACGGCCAGACGGCTCGGCTGCTCGCCGCAAAGGGCATTCACACCCAGGAGGACTTGGCCGAGCTCGCTGTGGACGATCTGGTGGAGCTGACCAACATGGAAGCGGAGCGCGCGAAGACGCTGATCATGGCGGCACGTGCGCCCTGGTTCGCATGATGGACGGGTCGCGCTAGGGAAGAGGGGCAGATAGATGGCACATACAAACGTCGCCCAGTTTGCCAAGGAGCTCGGGGTACCGTCTTCGCTGCTGCTGGAGCAGCTGCATGCTGCGGGTGTCAAGAAGCAGTTGGTGGATGACACGCTGCTCACTGAACAGGACAAGACACAGCTGCTCGAGTACCTGCGCGCAGTGCACGGCACGAAGGAAACCAAGAACAAGATCACCCTGACCCGCCGACAGACCACCGAAATCAAGAAGGCGGACAGCACGGGGAAGGCACGGACCATCCAGGTCGAAGTGCGTAAGAAGCGAGTGTTGGTCAAACGCGACGGCACAATCGCCGCACCCGAGGCGCCGGTCACTCCCGCACCTGCCCCGATCGACGCGGAACAGACCGCCATTCGTGAGGAAGAGGCTCGAAAGCAGGCGGAGCTGATCGCACGTCAGGCTGCCGACGCGGCCGCCAAGCAGGAACGCCAGAAGAAACGCAAGGTCGCCCAGGCACCGGTCGCCGAGGAGGCGCCCGTGCCCGAAGGAACCCAGGCGCAAGCGCCTGCTGCCCAGCCGACGGGAGACAGCACACCGCCTGCCGCAGCCGTTGCCGCGGAGGCCAAGCCGGCCGCGACCGGAACGCTGCATAAGCCGGCTTCCAGAGCGGGCGAGACTGCCGACAAGAAGACGACGAAGAAGCAGGTTAAGCAGGTCGTCTGGCGCGACGAGAGCGCGAAAAAGCGCACTATCAAGACGCGAGGCGGGGAGCTTGGCGGGGCAGGCTGGCATGCGCGCAAGGAGCGTCATGCCCGAGTCAAGACCGACACCGAGACAGCTGCCGCATCCGCGCACGCGTTCTCGCTTCCGACCGAACCGATCGTGCACGAGGTCCTTATTCCGGAGACGATCACGGTCGCCAACTTGGCGCAGAAGATGTCCGTGAAAGCCGCCGAGGTGATCAAGACGCTGATGAAGCTCGGCACCATGGTCACCATCAACCAGGTGCTGGACCAGGACACCGCAATGATCGCGGTCGAGGAGATGGGGCACGTCGCCAAACGCGCCAAGCTGGACGATCCGGAAGCGTTGCTCGCCGATTCGCATCAGGAGCAGGCTGCTGTCCCGGAGCCGCGCGCTCCGGTGGTCACCGTGATGGGCCACGTCGACCATGGCAAGACCTCTCTGCTCGACTATATCCGCAGGACTCGGGTAGCGAGCGGCGAAGCGGGCGGCATCACCCAACACATTGGCGCCTATCATGTCCAGACGCCACGCGGAATGATCACGTTCCTGGACACGCCCGGTCATGAAGCGTTCACCGCCATGCGCGCCCGTGGGGCGAAGGTCACGGACCTCGTGATCCTGGTTGTGGCGGCCGACGACGGCGTCATGCCCCAGACCATCGAGGCGATCCATCATGCGAAGGCAGCGCGTGTCCCCATAGTCGTCGCCGTGAACAAAGTCGACAAGCCCGAAGCCAACCCTGAGCGCATGCGGCAGGAGTTGGCCGCGCAGCAGGTCGTGCCCGAGGAGTGGGGAGGCGACACCATGTTCGTGGACGTGTCTGCCAAGACCGGGAAGGGGATTGATTCGCTGTTGGAGTCCGTCCTGCTGCAGGCGGAGGTCCTGGAGCTGAAGGCGCCGAAAACGACGCCGGCCAGGGGTATCGTGATCGAATCCAGGTTGGACAAGGGCCGCGGTCCCGTGGCAACTCTGCTGATCCAGTCAGGCACCCTCAGGCGCGGCGACATCGTGCTGGCAGGCGCAGTTTTCGGTCGAGTTCGGGCGATGCTCGACGAAAGCGGACACAACGTGCCCGATGCCGGTCCCTCCACCCCGGTGGAGATCCAGGGGCTGTCTGACGTGCCTCAGGCAGGCGAGGAAATGATCGTTCTGGGGGATGAGCGTCGGGCGCGCGAGATCGCGCTGTTTCGCCAAGGCAAGTTCCGCGACGTGAAGCTCGCCAAGCAGCAGGCTGCGAAGCTCGAGGGCATGTTCGACCAGATGGCGCCCGGCGGCACCAAGACGCTCTCGCTCATCATCAAGGCCGATGTGCAAGGCTCGCAGGAAGCGCTGTCCCATGCGCTGCAGAGGCTATCGACCGACGAGGTCAGGGTCAACCTCGTGCACGCCGGCGTGGGTGCCATCACCGAATCTGACATCAATCTGGCGCTGGCTTCCAATGCCGTAGTCGTCGGCTTCAACACGCGCGCTGATGCGACCGCCAAGAAACTTATCGCGGCGCACGGCGTGGACGTGCGCTACTACAACATCATTTATGATGCCGTGGATGAGGTGAAAGCGGCGCTGTCCGGCATGCTGGCACCGGAGAAGAAGGAATCGGTCACTGGGCTGGTGGAAGTGCGCCAGGTGTTTCACATCTCGAAGGTCGGCACGGTGGCCGGCTGCTACGTGCTGGAAGGCGTGGTCAAGCGCGGTTCGATGGTCCGCGTCCTGCGCGACAATATCGTCATCCACACCGGCGAGCTCGACTCGCTGAAGCGCTTCAAGGATGACGTGCGCGAGGTCAAGGCCGGGTTCGAATGCGGCTTGTCTGTGAAGAGCTTCAGCGACATCAAAGTGGGAGACCAGCTGGAGGCCTACGAAGTGGTCGAGGTCGCGCGAACGCTGTAAGCGCGCACAACGCTGTCTGCGCGCGCCCCGCTCGCCATGCCCAGAGAATTCTCCCGCGCCGCCCGCATCGCGGACCAGATCCAGCGCGACCTGTCCAGCCTCATCCGGCAGGAGGTCAAAGACCCGCGGGTGGGGTCTGTGACGATTACGGCAGTCGAGGTCAACCGGGACCTCTCGCATGCCAAGGTCTATGTCAGTTCCCTGGCCGAGGTCACATCCACCGAACAGAGTGTGCACGCGCTGCAACACGCCGCCGGTTTCCTCCGCAGCCAACTGAGTCGGTCGCTGAAAATCAGGAGTGTTCCGCAGCTCCAGTTTCTCTACGACGCCTCGGTGGAGCGCGGTGTGCGCCTCTCGCACCTGATAGACGAAGCGGTCGCCAGCAGCGGCCAGGTCAGTGCCGAGCCAGACGGCGATGACAACTGATCCTGCCTATGCCACGGGGCACGGGACCCCGGTCGATGGAGTGCTGCTGCTGGACAAGCCGCTTGGCATGTCTTCGAACGCCGCGCTCCAGGCGGTACGCAGGCTCTTCGACCGAGTCAAGGCTGGACACACAGGCACACTGGACCCGCTTGCCACCGGTTTGCTCCCGGTATGTCTGGGAGCCGCCACCAAGTTCGCTGCGGGTTTACTGGAGGCCGACAAGGTCTATGACTGCGTCATCCGACTTGGCATGGCCACCACCACGGGCGATGCGGACGGGGACCCCATTTTTCACGGCAGTGCGGCGGGCTGTCTGGAGCGGTTTCAGGAGGCGCTCACTGCTTTCACAGGCGACATCGACCAGGTGCCCCCGATGTTCAGCGCACTCAAGCACCGTGGTCGAGCGCTGTACCTATATGCGCGGGCTGGGCACGTTGTGGAGCGCCAGGCGCGCCGGGTTACGGTACACGCTCTGCAGCTCATTTCGAGCTCGGGAGCGGACGTTTCGGTCAGGGTTCGCTGCAGCAAAGGGACGTATGTCCGCAGTTTGGCGCACGACATCGGAGTACGGTTGGGCTGCGGCGCTCACCTGACGGCTCTGCGGCGCACGGGCATCGGCCGTCTCGGGATCGAAGAGGCCGTAGCTCTGGACCGGCTGGCAGCGCTCACCGAGGCGGAACGCATCAGCTGCCTGCGGCCCGCTGATATCCTGCTGGCCGATCTGCCTGCGGTTGTGGTAGACCATACCCGAGCCGAAGCCCTGCTCCACGGGCGTGCGGTGGCGCGCGTGCCCTCGGAGCCCGTGGGCTCGGTCCGGCTGTATGCCGAGGATGGCCTGTTCCTCGGCCTGGGTGCTGGCGGGCAGGATCTGCTTTCCCCCAAGCGGATGTGCGTGAGAACCCTTACGGAGGCGGCGCTGGCCGATGCCGATGTCACTTGAGCACAGGCCCGGTGCAACGTTAAAATGCCACGTTTTTTCGGAGACATAGCCATATGGCCATCACGACCGACCGGAAGGCCCGCATCGTCGGCGACTATCAGCGGGCGAGCGGGGACACCGGTTCGCCAGAAGTCCAGATCGCCCTGCTGACCGCGCGCATCAATGAACTGACCGAACACTTCAAGACCCACGTGAAGGATTTCCATTCACGGCGTGGCCTGCTTCGACTGGTTTCGCGGCGGCGCAAGCTTCTCGATTACCTGAAGCGCGCCAACACCGACAAGTACCGCAGCCTTCTGGACCGGCTGGGGTTGCGCAAGTAGGGCTTTGGATCGAGCGTCCCCGATGCGCTCCGGCGTACCTCGGCGTATCCGTCCCCGCCTGGTATATCCACCACCTCGAGGTTGTAGCCTTCAGTGCCCATGATATGGATGTAAACCCCATCACCCCCCTTAGGAAGTCCATACCCTTCGGTCGCCACACCCTCACCTTAGAGACGGGCGAGATCGCCCGCCAGGCGCATGGTGCGGTCATGGCGACCCTGGACGACACCTGTGTCCTGGTGACCGTCGTCGGCAACAAAGAGGCGAAGCCCGGCCAGGACTTTTTCCCCCTTACCGTCGACTATCAGGAGCGTACCTATGCCGCGGGCAAGATCCCGGGTGGGTTCTTCAAGCGCGAGGGCAGACCTTCCGAGAAGGAAACTCTCACCTCGCGCTTGATCGATCGCCCGATACGCCCGCTGTTCCCCGACGGCTTCTACAACGAGGTGCAGGTCATTGCCACCGTCGTGTCGTCCAACAACGAGATCGACTCGGACATCCCGGCCATGATCGGGGCCTCGGCAGCGCTGGCGCTTTCCGGCATCCCCTTCAACGGTCCCATCGGCGCCGCGCGCGTCGCCTATTTAAGCGGCGAATACGTCCTCAACCCCACCGCTACCGAGTTGAAGACGTCTCAGCTGAACTTGGTGGTTGCGGGTACCCGACAAGCCGTGCTGATGGTCGAATCCGAAGCCGCGGAGCTGTCCGAGGAAATCATGCTCGGTGCCGTGGTGTTCGGGCACGAGCAGATGCAACCGGTGATCAACCTGATCAACGAGCTGGCGGACCAGGCCGGAAAGCCCTTATGGGACTGGACGCCGCCGGTGAAGGACCAGGCACTGGTCGAGAAGCTTGCGGCGATTGCAGAAACGGGCCTGCAAGAAGCCTACCGCACCCGGCAGAAGCAGGCGCGCTCGCAGCAGATCGCGTCGCTGCAGGCCGACGTGCTCAAACAGCTGGTCGAGCAGGCAACCGAGCCCGCGGACGAGAACCTTGTGCGCACCATCTTCAGCGATCTAGAGGCCAAGATCGTCCGCGGCCAGATACTCGGTGGAGAGCCGCGCATCGACGGCCGCGATACGCGCACCGTGCGGCCGATCTCGATGCGCACAGGCGTGCTGCCGCGCGCGCACGGTTCCGCCCTGTTCACCCGCGGCGAAACGCAGGCGCTCGCCGTGGCCACGCTTGGCACCGCGCGCGACGAGCAGATCATCGATGCGCTGCAGGGGGAGTACACCGAGCGCTTCATGCTCCACTACAACATGCCGCCGTACGCCACCGGCGAGACCGGCCGCGTCGGCAGTCCCAAGCGTCGGGAGATCGGACACGGGCGACTGGCCAAGCGCGCGCTGGTCGGAGTTTTGCCCACCGCGGAAGAGTTTGGTTATTCCATGCGGCTGGTATCTGAGATCACCGAGTCCAACGGTTCGAGCTCGATGGCCTCGGTGTGCGGCGGCTGCCTAGCGCTCATGGATGCCGGCGTGCCGATGAAAGCGCACGTGGCGGGCATTGCCATGGGCCTCATCAAGGAAGGCAACCGCTTCGCGGTGCTGTCCGACATCCTCGGCGACGAGGACCATCTGGGCGACATGGATTTCAAGGTGGCGGGTACCGGGCGCGGTGTCACGGCGCTGCAGATGGACATCAAGATTCAGGGCATCACCAAGGAGATCATGCAGGTTGCCCTGAACCAGGCACGCGAAGGCCGTATCCACATCTTGTCGCTGATGAAGCAAGCGCTGGAAAGCCCGCGGCCCGAGATCTCGGTCTACGCGCCGCGCATGATCGTGATCAAGATCAAACCGGAAAAAATCCGCGACGTGATCGGCAAAGGCGGTGCGGTGATCCGCGCCATCACCGAAGAGACCGGGACCACCATCGACATCGCCGAGGATGGCACTGTCACCATCGCGTGCGTGAGCTCCGAGGGCGGGTTGGCGGCCAAGAAGCGCATCGAAGAAATCACAGCCGAGGTCGAAGTCGGCCGGGTCTACGAAGGAACGGTGCTCAAGCTGTTGGACTTCGGCGCGATCGTCAGCGTCCTGCCGGGCAAGGATGGCCTGCTCCACATCTCTCAGATCGCGGAAGAGCGCGTGAAGAACGTGTCCGACCACCTGAAGGAAGGGCAGTCGGTGCGGGTGAAGGTGCTCGAGGCGGACGAGAAGGGGCGGCTGCGGCTGTCGATGAAGGCGGTTGCGGCGGAGAGCGCGCACTGACGCGAGCGCTCCCCTGAAGGTTGCTGGGGGTGACCTGACCAGGAAAAAGCCCACCATCCGGTGGGCTTTTTCGCTATCGGCGCTGGGCTACTGAGCCGCGGGTGGATGAACCACCAGGTCGGTGAAGGGCGGTAAGTAGGCCTGCGCGGTGACCAGCAGGCCCACCAGGGCGGCAAGCGCGATGCTGTGGAAGAACACGTAGCGCAGGATGTCGCCCTCGTGGCCATACCAGCGGGTTGCCGTGCTGGCCACAACGATGCTCTGCGCGTCGATCATCTTGCCCATCACCCCCCCGGAGCTGTTGGCTGAGGTCATCAGGATCGGGCTCAAGCCGAGCTGCTCCGATGTAATCTTCTGCAGGCCGCCGAACAGCACGTTGGACGACGTGTCGGAACCGGTCAACGCAACGCCCAGCCAGCCGAGCAGCGTCCCGAAGAAGGGATAGAGGACGCCCGTGTGTGCGAAGGCCAGCCCCATCGTCGCATCGGTGCCCGAGTACCGCGTCACAAATCCCAGCGCGAGCATGGCGGCAATGGTGAGCAGCGAAAGCTTGACCAGCTTGATCGTGTCCCAGTACTGGCGGAGCAGCGCGGGGATTGAGTACCCCATCAGCAGTCCCGCAATGATCGCGGCGATCAGGATCCCCGAGCCGGTCGCAGACAGCCAGTTCAACGTGTACACAGCCTTCTCCTTGCTCGGCTTAGCCGTCACCGGAGGCACTTTCTCGACCACGTTGTGCAGCTTCGGCATCTCATAGTCGACCTTAGTGACACCGAGCCAGGGATAGACGATCTTGTTCTCGACCTTGGTACCGTCGACCACGCGCGCTTCGACGATCTGTCCGTCGAGAAAGCCTCGGGTGGAAAAGCCGCTAGCGGTTTTGAAGCCCCAAGCGAAGACGAATACGCTAAGAACGAGCCACGGCAGCCAGGCTCGGACTACAAGGCTCGTGGGATGCTGCTCGAACTTTGTCGGTGTGACGTCCGCAATGCCGCCGTCCCTCTCATGGCCCTTGAGCGCCGTGGTGGTCCAGATCTGTTTCGGCTTCCAAAACTTGAGAAAGACTACGAGGCAGGCCATGGATATCAGTGCGGCACCCACGTCGACGAGCATCGGCCCATGGTAGTTGGAGATCACAAACTGCGGGATAGCGAAGCTGACACCGGTCACGAGGATCGCAGGCCATATGGCGATCATCCCGCGCCAGCCAGCGAAGGCCCAGATCAGCCAGAACGGGACCAGCACCGAGAAGAATGGGAGCTGGCGCCCCACCATGGCGGACAGCGCGTTCACATCCAACCCCGTCACGGCCGCGAGCGTGATCACTGGCGTGCCGAGCGCGCCATAGGCCACCGGCGCAGTGTTCGCGATCAAGGACAGACCGGAAGCCGCCAACGGCGAGAACCCCAGACCGATCAGGATGGCGCCCGTCACTGCGACCGGCGTGCCGAATCCCGCTGCGCCCTCAAAAAAGGCACCGAAGGCGAACGCAATCAACAGCAGTTGTAGTCGTCGGTCTGCGGTGACGTTGGCGATGTTGTCTTGCAGAACCTGGAAGTAACCCTTCTGCTTCGTGAGCTGGTAGAGGAAGATGATGTTCAGCACGATCCACCCGATCGGAAGCAGGCCGAACAGCGCACCGTTGAGAGCAGCACCGCCGGCTGTGGCCGGGGGCATGCCGTACACGACGATGGCGATGAACAACGCGCTCACCAGTCCAAGAATCGCAGCCCAATGCGCCGCGATTCTGAAGAACGCGAGACTGCCCAGCAGGACGATGATGGGAATCGCCGCGCATAGTGTGGAAAGCCATGGATTGCCGAGTGGATCGTAGACCTGCGTCCAGACCATCTTGAATCCTCCCAAAGTCAGTTTGTTCTAATTGGCCTCCCCGCATGTTGCTACGAGGCCGCTGATGTCCCGAACTGCGGCGTTCGGCGCAGTACCGGATGGCCCCCTTCATGGGGTGGTTTGGGGCTCGCGGCATTATATCCAAATCCGCCGTGAAATCTGGATTCCACGGCACCAGGATCGCGAGGCTATAATCGGCGCAATTGCGCGGCGCGCGCTCATCGCAGCGAGGGGACGAAGCCATGAATCAAAGTATGCCGCTCACCACCGGCGGCCAGATCTTGGTTGACTGCCTGAAGGTGCACGGTGTCGAACTCGCCTTCTGCGTCCCCGGCGAGAGCTACCTGGCGGTGCTCGACGCGCTGTATGACGCGCGCGAGCAGATCCAGCTGATCGTGTGTCGGCAAGAGGGCGGAGCGGCATTCATGGCCGAAGCCTATGGCAAGCTCACGGGGCGCCCCGGCATCTGCTTCGTCACCCGCGGCCCCGGAGCTACCAACGCCAGCATCGGCGTGCACACGGCTTTTCAGGATTCGTCGCCGATGATCCTGTTCATCGGCCAGGTAGGCGGCGACGTCGTGGAGCGGGAAGCGTTTCAAGAGGTCGACTACCGACGCATGTTTGGCCAGATGACCAAATGGGTAGCGCAGATCGACCGCGCGCAGCGCATCCCCGAATACATCAGCCACGCCTTCCACCTCGCTGTGTCTGGCCGGCCGGGTCCCGTGGTGCTCGCGCTCCCAGAAGACATGCTCACCAGTCAGGCGGTGGCGCCCGAGACGCGGCGCTATCAGCGTGTCAAGCCCAGCCCGAGCGCGCGGGAGATGGATCGCGTCAGACAGATGCTGCGCGGCGCCTCCAGGCCATTGGTGATCCTGGGCGGCGGAGATTGGACGGCCCAGGCCTGCAATGATATACGCGCGTTCGCCGAAGCCTGGAACCTGCCGACCGCCTGCTCCTTCCGCCGTCAGGACCTGCTGGACAACCGCCATCGCAACTATGTAGGCGAGATCGGTATCGCCATCAGCCCAGAGCTGAAAAAGCGCGCGCGTGAGGCCGACGTCGTCCTCGCACTCGGACCGCGATTGGGCGAGATGACCACTGGTGGCTACACGCTGTTTGACCCGCCCCGCCCACGTCAGATACTGGTCCACGCGCACCCCGGGGCGGACGAGCTCGGGCGCGTCTACCAGGCAGAGCTGATGGTCAATTCGGGGATGGAGGAATTGGCGGCAGCGGCGAAGGCGCTGGGGTCACCGGAAAGCGTCGCGTGGAACGCCTGGACCCAGCTCCTGCGCCAAGAATATTTGCTTAGCCTCGACACCGTGCCGATGCCAGGGCGGCTCAACCTGAGCGAAGTAGTTGGGTGGTTGCGCAGCCGGTTGCCCGCAGACACGATTGTCACCAACGGCGCGGGGAACTTTTCCGGCTGGGTCCAGCGCTTCTATCAGTACACCGGGTTCCGCACGCAACTCGGCCCAACCAATGGAGCGATGGGTTACGGCGTTCCGGCCGCCGTGGTGGCCAAGCTCGCCCATCCGGGCCGGATCGTGGTGTGCTTCTCGGGCGATGGCGACTTCTTGATGACCGGACAGGAGCTTGCCACTGCTGTGCAGTACGGCGCCGCGGTAGTGTTCTTGGTGATCAACAACGAGATGTACGGCACGATTCGCATGCACCAGGAGCGCGACTATCCCGCGCGCACGTACGGGACCGCGCTACGCAACCCGGATTTCGCCCGACTGGCGCGCGCGTATGGGGCGTACGGCGCAGTGGTCGAGACGACCGCACAGTTCGCCCCGGCGTTCGAAGAAGCGCTCGCCGCCGGCACTCCGGCGCTACTCGAGCTGCGCATCGATCCCGACGCCATCACCACGCGTACCAGTTTGAGCGCGATTCGCAGTAAAGCGCTGCAGGCCGGCTCCTAAAACCCGACGGCCTGTCCGTCGCGGCGCGGCTCAGAAGCCGCCGCGTAGCCGCCATCGACGCGGTAAATCAGCTGTGCCGCACCGAATTCCATGTTCCAGCGTTCGGTGTGCCGTACCTGGTGGCCGCGCCGCGCGAGTTCCGCTGCGACGCGGGCCGATACTGCATGCTCGAGCGCGATCTGCCGTCCGCGGAACACCTTCCAGCGCGGACCGTCTGCAGCAGCCTGCGGATTCTGCCCATAGTCCGCGATGCGCACAGCCATCTGCACGTGGCCCTGGGGCTGCATGTCGGCACCCATCACGCCGAAGCTCATGAGCGGCCGTCCACCCTGTGTGACGAACGCCGGAATGATGGTATGAAAGGGCCGTTTGCCGGGGCCGACTTGATTCGGATGGCCCGGCTCCAGGCTAAATCCGAAGCCGCGGTTCTGAAGGCTGATGCCCGTCTCGGGCACCACCACGCCGGAACCGAACCCGCTGTAGTTCGACTGAATATAGGACACCATCATGCCGCTCGCGTCGGCGGCTGTGAGATACACGGTACCGGCGCCTTGCGGTATCCCGTGTCCAAAGTCTTGTGCGCATGCGGGATCGATCAGCGCAGCACGCCGGCGCAGGTAATCGGGGTCCAGCAAATCATGCGCCGAGACGCGCATCGACTTGGGGTCGGCGACGTTGCGGTATACGTCGGCGAAGGCGAGCTTCATCGCCTCCATCTGCAGGTGCAGGCTGTCTGCAGAATCGACGGGAGCTTGCGACAAGTCGAAGTTACTGAGGATCCCGAGCGTCATCAGCGCCGCGATGCCCTGACCGTTGGGTGGAATCTCATGCAGGCGCAGGCCCCGATAATCCTGCCCGAGGGGCTCGACCCAGTCGGGCTGATGCGCGGCCAGGTCCTCGGACGTCATGGCGCCGCCTTGGGAGCGGCTCGCTGCTGCGATCTTCTGCGCGAGTTCGCCTCGGTAGAATGCTTCACCGCGCGACTCCGCGATGATTTCAAGCGTGCGCGCCTGGGCTGGATTGCGGAACAACTCCCCCGCCAGCGGGACGCGGCCACCGGGCAAGAAAGCTTGCGCGAAGCCCGGTTGATCCATCAGTTGTGGCGCCTGCGTCTGCCATTGCCGCGCGACCGTCGGCGAGACCAGGAATCCGTTCTGGGCATATCCGATCGCGGCGCTGAACAACTCGGCGAACGGCATGCGCCCGAACCGGGCCGAGAGGGCCGCCCAAGCCGACACAACACCCGGGATCGTCACCGAATCCCATCCTACTGCCGGCATGCTCCTATAGTCTGCGAACCGTTGTGCAGTCCAGCCTTGTGGTGCGCGACCCGACGCGTTCAATCCCTGGAGCTGCATTTGGTCCCACACCAGCGCGAAGGCGTCGGACCCGATGCCGTTCATGGTCGGCTCCACCACGGTCAGAGTGATAGCGGTGGCCAAGGCTGCATCGACGGCGTTGCCGCCTTTGACAAGCATGCGCAGTCCGGCCTGCGCCGCCAGCGGCTGCGAGGTTGCCACCACGTTGGCCGCCAGCACCGGCATGCGCTGGGAGGCGTATGGTAATTCCCAGGTGAAGGGGGTCATGGTCGGTCGCTATTCTTCCACAGGCGCGGGCGTGCGAGCAAATGGACGAGGAAGTCCGCCGCGCAGCGGCGGCATTTGCTACTATTCGCCCCTTTGTCGGTAGCGCCACAGTGCCACCAAGCCATCCCCATTCACGAAGACGTCCTGGCGCGCAGCGTGGATGCGCACGCCGCCCCGTCTAGTCGCGCCGGCATGGCACAGTATTTCGTCATCCATCCAACGCATCCTCAGCAGCGGCTGATCGAGCGAGCTGCCGAGATCGTACGGCACGGCGGGTTGGTGGTGTATCCGACAGACTCCTGCTACGCGCTCGGTTGCCGCCTCGGCGACGTGGAGGCCATCGAGCGGATCCGCGCCGTCCGGCAGGTTGACGCCGCCCACCACTTCACGCTCGTCTGCCGTGATCTGTCCGAGATCGCGCACTACGCTCGCGTCGACAACCGCGCCTACCGTCTGCTGAAGGCGGCCACTCCTGGGAGCTTCACGTTCATCCTTCGCGCGACGCGCGAGGTTCCGCGCCGGCTGCGAGACCCGCGGCGCAAAACAATCGGTCTGCGCGTGCCCGACCACGCCGTAGCGCAGGCCCTGCTGGGCGAGCTGCGCGAACCGCTGCTGTCCGCGACGCTGACTATGCCGGGCGATGCGCTGCCGATGAACGAGCCCGAGGAAATTCGCGCACGCCTGGAGCATCAGGTGGACCTGGTGATGGACGCAGGCTCGTGCGGCATCAAACCCACCACGGTGGTGGACCTCACCGGCGAGGAGCCGGAGCTGCTGCGCCTGGGGAAGGGCGACCCCAGCCTGTTCGGGGTGACGGTGTGATGGATCTCCAGGCGATCATCGAGACGGTTGCCCTGCTCGCGATTCCAATGGTGTTCGCCATCACGCTGCACGAAGCCGCGCACGGCTACGTGGCGAAGCATTTCGGCGATTACACCGCCTATCAGGCCGGGCGCATCTCGCTCAACCCGCTCAATCATATCGATCCAATCGGCACGATCCTGGTTCCGGTCGCACTGGTAGTGGTCACGGCGGGGCAGCTCGTGTTTGGTTGGGCCAAGCCGGTCCCGGTCAATTTCAGCCGGCTGCACGACCCAAAACGCAACATGCTATGGGTCGCGGCCGCCGGGCCCGGCGCCGATCTGCTCATGGCACTGGGATGGGCGCTCGCCCTCAAACTGCCGCTCGTGCTTCCCGCCAACTATTTCTCCTATCCCGTTCAGGAGATGGCGCGAGGAGGCGTGCTCATCAATCTGGTGCTGATGGTCCTCAACCTGGTCCCGATTCCACCGCTCGACGGCGGACGGATCGCCGTGAGCGTGCTTCCGAACAGATTAGCCTACCGGTTTGCTATGATTGAACCTTATGGGCTCTTCATCATCGTCGCACTGCTCGCCACGCGAGTGCTGAGCAGGGTGGTCGGGCCCGTCGTGGGCGCGTGCCGTGACCTGATCTACGCCGTGTTCGGGCTTTCCTAATACTCCTCTCACATGTTCCCTGACCGAGTCCTGTCCGGGATGCGCCCGACCGGGGCCCTGCATCTCGGCCACTTCCACGGCGTGCTCAAGAACTGGATCAAACTTCAGCACGAGCATCCATGCCTTTTCTTCGTAGCCGACTGGCATGCGCTGACCACGCATTACGAGGATCCCGCTGTGATCGGAGAAAATGTATGGGACATGGTCATCGACTGGCTGGCCGCCGGTGTCGACCCATCGCAGGCTACGCTGTTCATTCAGTCGCGCGTGCCGGAGCACGCCGAGCTTCACCTGCTGCTGTCCATGATCACGCCGCTGGGATGGCTGGAGCGGGTGCCGAGCTACAAGGACCAGCAGGAGAAGCTGTCCGACCGCGACCTGGCGACGTACGGCTTCCTGGGCTATCCGCTGTTGCAAAGCGCCGACATCCTCATCTACCGGGCGACTCTGGTGCCGGTGGGCGAGGACCAGGTACCGCACATCGAGTTCACGCGCGAGATCGCTCGGCGCTTCAACCATATCTACGGCCGCGAGCCAGGGTTCGAAGACAGGGCAGAGGCCGCAGTCAAGAAACTCGGCGCCAAGCGCAGCAAGGTCTACCGGGACCTGCGCACGCGCTACCAGGAGCAGGGTGACGCCGAAGCGTTGCAGGCAGGCCGCGCCCTGATCGATGGTGCTCAGAGCCTGTCGATGGGCGACCGCGAACGACTGTTTGGCTATCTAGAGGGCGGAGGAAAGATGATCCTGTCCGAACCGGCCGCGCTGCTTACCGAAGCCTCGAAGATGCCAGGGCTGGATGGCCAGAAGATGTCCAAGTCCTACAACAACACCATCACGCTGCGCGAGAACGCCGAAAGCGTTGCGCAGAAAATCCGGACCATGCCTACCGATCCGGCACGCGTACGGCGCACCGACCCCGGCGACCCCGAGAAATGCCCGGTGTGGCAGTTCCACTTGGTCTACTCGGACGAGAAGACAAAGCAATGGGTGCAGCAGGGGTGCCGCAGCGCCGGCATCGGCTGCTTGGAGTGCAAGCAGCCGGTGATCGATGCCGTGCTCAAGGAGCAGGAACCGATGCGTGAGCGCGCGCAAGCCTACATGGAGGATCCGACGCTGGTGCGCAATATCATAGAGGATGGCTGCGACAGTGCCCGCAAGATGGCGTCGGAAACCATGCGCGAAGTGCGGGAGGCGATGGGTTTGAGCTACAGCTGACGCCTTGTTCCACACGTACGCGACATGACGCGCCGAGGGAGGCTGCTGCCTTTGCCATTCCCGTTCTTTGACGGCTTCGCGTTTGTGGCTTCGGCCGCTTTCTCAGCTTAACCTGCGCATGGCGCAGGTTAGCCTTCGCACCGCAAGCTACCCTCCGGCCCTCCTTTCCTTTAGCACGCGTCGCTGCTCTCGTGCCCATTCCCGTTCTTTGATATCTTGACGCTTGTCATGCTGCTTCTTGCCCTTGGCCAACCCCATCTCCAGCTTGATCCAGCCCCCACGGTAATGCAGGTTGAGCGGCACGATGGTGTAGCCGGCGCGCTCGACCTTGCCGATCAGCTTCTTCATCTCCTCGCTGCGCATCAGCAGCTTGCGGGTACGCACCGGGTCGGGGTGGATGTGGGTGGAAGCAGTGGGCAACGGACTGATATGGCAGCCGATCAGAAACAGCTCTTCGTTGCGCACGATGACATAGGCCTCCGCGAGCTGCGCGCGCCCGGCGCGGATGGATTTCACCTCCCAGCCCTCGAGCGCGAGACCAGCCTCATAGCGCTCTTCGATGAAGTAGTCGTGAAAGGCTTTGCGATTTTCTACGATGCTCATGCCATGGTTGCTGCGCAATTGCGTCGCGGGATGGTGGGGCCTCGCGGCGGGCGGGATTGTAGCAGTTTGCCCGTCGGGGTCCGGGGCTAGCGGCGCACAGCGGAGGTGCTGTGGCCCTGGTGGAGAAGTCGGTCCTGGTCGGCTACTCGGCAGAGCGTATGTACCGCCTGGTCGATGATGTGGAGCGATACCCGGAATTCCTGCCCTGGTGCGGCGGGTCCGAAGTGGAACTGCGCGACGGGACGCTGACCCGAGCTGCTATCTTGATCGACTATCACGGCATCAGGCAGAGCTTCAAGACCGAAAACCGGACCCAGCCCCCGGAGCGCATCGACATCCGTCTGGTGAGCGGCCCGTTCCATCGACTGGACGGGGCGTGGCATTTCAAACCGCTGGCACCGCAAGCCTGCAAGATCGAGTTCCGCCTGCACTACGAGTTTTCCAGCCGCCTGCTGGAGAAGCTGGTTGGTCCGGTTTTCAAGCACATCGCCACTACGCTGCTGGAGGCCTTCTTACGGCGCGCCGAGCAATTGTATCGGACGTGACGAGCAACGAGATTGAGGTCGAGGTGGTCTATGCTCTGCCGCTCACGCAGGACACCACTCGGCTGCGCATCCCTCCCGGCACAACCGTGGCGCAAGCCATCGCGCGTGCCGGCGTAGCGCTTCGCCATCCCGAGGTCGACTTCGGAGCAAGTCGGCTAGCCGTGTACGGACGGTTGGTATCGGGCGATACGATCTTACAGGACCGGGACCGCATCGAGATTTTGCGCGCGCTGAGCGCAGATCCCAAGGAGGTGCGGCGGCGGCGCGCTTCCCGAAGGAAGCTTTGACCTCTAACCGCCGCTAGATTCGTCGCGCTGAGCCGGCTACTTGCACCAGCTGTCTGCTGCCTTCTTGGCGTTGACCACTTCTTTAGCGATCTCCTCGTCAGTCATGTAGTTCTGCTCGCCGTTGGGCCCGGGTCGCGTGATGCGCCCGCCGCGCTCGAGCGCCGCGACCTGAGCGGTAGCGCGTTGGCAATTGCGTTTTTTTTCCTCAGCCGCTTCGGCATCCTTCTGAGCCTTGGCTTCTGCTTCGGCCGCTTCCACCTGCCGCTTCCGAAATTCCATGTCCAGTTCGGCGGCCGTCTTGGGTTTGGCCGCGGCTGCCGCGGGCGCCTCCGAGGCAGGCGAGGACTTCGTCTGCTTGAGGGCTTCGCTCTTCTTTACATCGCCTTGCGGCGGCTGGTCCGAATAGTGGACGTTGCCTTTCTCGTCGGTCCATTTATACAAGTCGGCCCAGGCTGGAAGGACCAGGACGCACAACGCCAGGGGAAGATAGCGAATCATCGGTTCACACCTCTAGTGGCTCGGGAACGGAAACATCGGGTAATCGCTCTGAGCGATACCCAAACGTGCCTGTTCCATGGCAATTTCGGCAGCGCGTCGCGCGACTTCATAGTTACCGCGGAGAAACGCGCTTTGCGCCTCATCCAGGGCGTCAGCGGCCGTGGTCCAGAGCGCCCGGCGCGCTGCGGCTGCTTGCACCGCGGATTGCGCCTCGGTCAGGCTGCTGCGCGCCGACTCGCACTGCGGAGGAGCCTCCTTTGGGCATGCAAAAGCGTCGTCCGCCAGCGCCAAGCCGCAGCCTAACGCCCAGGGTACGCTCAGCGTAAACAAAGCGAGCGCAGCGGCCATGTTTCTCCCGTTCATGGGAACCGGGTCTCCAGAGCTCCGGACTTGGCTCGAATTTGCATAACGGCATGCCGGGGAAAAAGTCCAACAGCGGGGGAAAAGTGCAAGCGAACCTTTGGGCTGCCCCAAATGTTGCGCTCGCGTATAATAGTTTTTTTGTGAAGGATCATCAGCATGCGAGTGCTTCAGAAGGCCCTCACC
>Ga0335084_10001837_pt1 | contig 20118 bp, 24 predicted proteins | sample Lox_Sample_44_FD_206721 | JGI IMG/M metagenome (GOLD analysis project Ga0335084, IMG submission 206721) | Soil microbial communities from Loxahatchee National Wildlife Refuge, Florida, United States - Lox_Sample_4.4 | ecosystem: Environmental > Terrestrial > Soil > Wetlands | place: USA...
GCCTCGAGCAAACCACGGTCGTGGTAGTGATAGATGTCGTGGTCCCAGAGCGAGTGCCAGGTGGATGCGGCGGGCTGGTCTAGCAGCGCGGTGTTCGCTTACGGGTCCAACGTCGGCGGCAAGGCCACGCACGTGTCCGCGGTCCGCGCCACGTTCGAGGGGCGGACGGACGACTCGCCGGCGACGCATGAGTGGAAGGTCGACACGTGATCGCCTAGCCGCCGCTCCGTCGTGCGTCTTCCGGGCGGCGCACGGGCCGCGCGTCAGGGCTCGATGCGAAGCGGCAGGGTCAGCCCGAGCGAGGGGATGTCGAAGACCGTCATCGCCGGACCGAGATCGAGTGCGATGGGGGTGATCGCCACTTCGCAGCAGTTCCCGTTGGCGAGCGGCTCGTCCGCACCGCAGCCCGCCCCCGGCTTGGTCTTCTCACGCGACGCGGGGACCCTCGATTCGACGGGGTCGCCGGCATAGTAGCCTGTCGTTCCGACCACGTTCCCTTCCCGCACGAGCGCGTTGCGCCTGGAGACAAAGACGAGGCCCGCGTCGGCGCAGTGTGGGACCATATGGTAGAGAAATCCGTTCTGATCGAATCCCGCCGGGCCGATGATGAGGAACGTCACGACCTGACCCCCGGCTTCGAAGAGGACCGACGGGGTGTCGTCCTCGTTGGCCGGCTCGGCGAACAGGCCCACGGGCACGCCGGCGGCGTCGACGATCCGGACCGGCGGCGCGGTAGCGGCTCCGGCATCGCCCGGAGGTCCCTTTGGGAAGTCGAGCGTCGCCTCGCGCTTCTTGCAGCTCGTCCGGACGATCACGCGACCGTTGCGGGCGCGGCAGAGCACGTCGGCCGCGGCTGGCTCGGCGACGAGGATCGCGACGAACAGCACGGCGCTCCACGGCCGCTTCATCGCTCGATCTCCACGTGGAACGGCGCTGTGAAGGCGTCGAGGTCGAGCGAGAGGGCCGGTCCCGTCGCCTCCGTGAACGGAGTCCGCGGCTCGCAGCACGCGTCGAGGAGGACGTTGTAGGTTCCTCCAGCCGTCGTGCAGGCGGACGGAGTCCGTATCGCCAGCACCGATTTGAGGAGGTGATCGGTCACGGGTTCACCGGTGTAGTAGGCGGTGCGGCCGACGACGCGAGCCCGCTGGTAGAGCGTCGAGTACTGGAAGGGCACGAATCCGGCGCCGCTGCAGTCCGTCGTCTCGAAGAAGAGCCCGCCCGTGGGCACGAAGCCGTCGGTCGTCGCCGTCATGGCCAGGGCGACGTCCCCTTGCCGGACGACGACGAGGCCGCTGGCATTGATGAACCCGATCGCCTTCCCGGATGCGTCGACGGCGCGCACCCGCGGACCGGATGGACCGGTCGGCCCCTGGTCCCCCTTGGGGACGACCACCGGGGTCTCGCGTCGCTTGCAGGCCTCGCGCACGAAGAGTGCGCCGCCCTTGCCGCGGCAGAGTGCGGCGTCGGCCCCCGAGGCGACGACCAGGACGGCGAGGACGGCGGCGTGAACCGGCGTCACTCTTCCACCTCGACGCGGAAGGGCGGGGTGAAGCCGCTCAGATCGACCGGGGTCGCGGGACCGCTACGCACCGACGACGGTCCGTCGGAACAACAGAAGCCGGTGGCGGGGACGTACGTCTTGCCGACTCCCGTGCACGCCGCCGGCGTCGACGGATAGGCCGAGGACATGAACGTCCGCATCGCGATCGGCTCGCCCGCGTAGTACGCGATCCCGAGCTCGACGGGAACGCTGGTGTAGAGCTCCTCACTCGCGGCGACGAAGCGATCCTCCGTGCAGCCCATCCCGTTGTAACCGAAGCCGCCGCCCGAGAAGCCGTCGGAGTGGACGACGATGCCGAAGACGTGGTCGCCGTCGCGGTAGACGAACCGCCCCGCCACGTCGAAGGTCCCGGGCAGCCGGCGCCCGCCGCTGTCGACGGCGCGCAGCCGGGGCTGGCTCCGTCCCTGCGCGCCGACGTCGCCTTTCGGTGCCCCCGCGCTCGCGGCGAGGTCGATGGATGTCTCCTTCCGCTTGCACCTGTCGCGGACGAAGACGGCTCCGCTCCGGCTCTTGCAGAACGCCGCCTCGACCGGCCGTGCGGGAACGGCCAGGAGGGCGATCACGACGAGGGTGAGCAGGCGCATGAGTCGCACGTGAGGTCGGCGCTCCGTAGCACACATGCTCGCCGGCCGGGAAGGCGCGGACGGTGCCGCTGGGCGCCTCTACCGCGTGCACGATGCCGTCTTCGTGCGACGTTCCGTTACGACTCAAGGGCGTGACACCCACCCGATCGTCGGAGTCGAATCCGTGCCCGGGTCCCGCCCGACGGGCATTCTCGACGGACGCACGCGCGGCACGATGGTTGCTCCGGCTCCCGTGCATGGAGCGAAGGCCGCTCGGCCACGTCGCGACCCTCGCGACGATCGCGATGGCGGGCGTCGCCTCGCTCGCCTGGGCCGGATTCGTCGCGGGTGGGGGATCGGCGGAGTCCGACTGCTACGTCGAGCTGCACGTTCGGGGGCTCGAGGACGCAGGGGTGAGCGGCAACCGCGTCGTGAGCTGCACCGACGGTGATGCGTGCGACGACGACCGGCGGTGCGGCAACGACGCATGCGAGTTCTCGATCGCCGTCTGCGTCAGCCGGCCGGATCCGAGCCTTTCGGCCTGTACGCCCGTGCCGCTCCGTCGCCTCTTCGGACGTGCGCGTTCGGTCGGGGCCGACCGGCATCAGACCTCGGACCGCAACCAGCGATCGCTCCTGCTGACGTCCTTCCCGGTGGCATACAAGTCGGGGACGTCGTGCGGAACTCCAAGCGGCCTGACGGCCCGTGTGCGCGTCGACCGGAGCGGCCGAAAGGCTGCGGGCACGATCGCCGTCTCCCTCGACGCGACGGCGGCGCGCGGCGCCGTCCCTGCCCGCGATCGCGACCGGATCGTGCTCCGCTGTCTGCCCCGCACGGGCGAATGCCCCGGCAGCACCTCCACCACGACGACGACGCTGCCGGGCCTCTCGTCGTCGCCGCTCGTCCTCGTCGGCGCCGACGGCATCCACTTCGACCCGGAGACGGTGCGCATCCGCGCCGGCGACACCGTGCGATGGCTCTGGGCGGGAAGCGGGTACAGCGTCGTCCATGCGCCCGCGACCGGCGATGCGGCCTTCTGCTCGCCGAACGACGAGCGCTGCGATCGGGCCCCGTTCTCCCTGTCCGGCAGCACCTACGAGCACACGTTCCCGGACGCCGGCACGTTTCCGTACGAAAGCGATGCGGGCTTCCCGCTCAAGGGACTCGTGATCGTCGATCCTTGAGTCGGCGAACGGAACGGCGTCGCGCTCCACGACCTCGGCAGCGGCGGCGCAGTAGACGCGCGCGCCACCGATTCCCAGCGAAAGAAGATGGCGGCGGGCTGGATCGAGGGCCCCGCCACTCGGATCCTCGGGATCGAGACCACGCTGCCGCAGCAGGCGACGCACCCGGGCGTGGATCGTCGCGAGCACCCGGGCCACCTGCGCGTCGGTCGGCGCCTGGAGCGGCAGGAATCGCAGCACACCCTCGCCGTCCGCCGCGAAGACGCCCTCCAATACGAGCGTATGAAAGTGCACGTGTAGATTGACGCCCCCGCCGAAGCGCCGGATCACCACCCCGCCCTGCCCGTCCCGCACGCCGGCGCGTCGCGCCCGGCGTCGATGGGAGCCCAACAGGACGCGGACGTAGACGCGCAGGATGGCACGGCAGAGCCGATGATCGAACGCCAGGAGATAGCGCAGCCGGTACGGCACGCTCAGCACCCATTGGCGCACCGCGCGGCAGCACCACGTCGACCAGGTGCGCGGCCTGGCCCGTCATTCGCCGGCCACCAGCAAGGTCACGGAGCTGCCGGCCGAGAAGAAGCCGCAGGAGCCGGCAGGCGACGTCGACGAGCCAAGGGCTCCGACCGGCTAGCTCCCCTGGAACGACCAGCTGACGTGGCGGGTGTTGCCGCTCGAACTATCGGTCCAGCTGTCTGCGTATGTGAAGCCGTCCGCGGAGATGGCCCCGCCGTTGTCGCCGATCGTGACCTGGGCGTCGACCTCCACGACTTCCCCATTGTGTCCCTCCTCGCCCATCGGGCAGTTCGACAGCACGACGTTCATCGTCGGGTGTCCCGAGCATCTGGCCGCCTACATGCGCGCGTGGAACCGCAACCCGACACCGTTCGCGTGGACGAAGCCCGCCCACGCGATCATCCGTTCACACCGTCGAATGATTGAGCGCATCTCGGCGGCGGTGCACTAGCGGGCGCAACGGAAGCCGAGGTTGACCTCCAAGCCGGACGGGTGGAAGTTGCCATAGACCGCAAAGGGGCCGGCGTAGGGCCCGTTCCCGTAGCTGCCGCCGCGCACCAGCACGCCGGGCTCGCCGGTAGTAGCCGCCCCCGCCAGGCACTGGATGTCCGTCGGGCTGACGCCGGCGCTCCAGGTCCCGCACGGCACCGAGCGCGGCACCCAGTCCGCCACCCACTCGGCGAGGTTCCCCACCATGTCGAAGGCCCCGTCCGCCGACACGCAGCCGCTGCGCGACCCCGTGGCGCTCGGCCCAACCGCGCTCGTCGTGTTGCAGTCCGTCGTGCCGTTGTCCGGGCCCGGGTCCGGCGTCCCCAGCACCGCCGCCTGCCACTCCGCGTTCGACGGCAGCCGCTTGCGCGCGTTCTTGCACGCCGCCTGGGCCTGGAGCCAGGTGATGTAGCGCGAGGGCATCACGCCGGGGAGGCTCGCCGCGTAGATGTCGTTGGTGCAGTTCTGCCCGCTGTCCGCGCACGGCGCGTAGTCGCCGATGGCATTGCCGAGCCGGGTCGCGCCGCCCGCGGCGAGGTCGGCGGCCGTCGCCTCGCCACCCTGGATCTTCGCCACCAGGACGGCGTTCGAGGTCGTCGCCCCGGGCACCCGCCACACGCTCGCCTCGTACTTGTCGATGCACGCCGCCCCCGCCAGGACGGCGTCCGGGGGGCAGGTGGCGAGCGGACCGATCCCGGGCGGCCCCTGCGCTCCCGGGTCGCCCTTCTCTCCCTTGGCGCCGGCGCCGCCGAGCTGCGCCAGGTCGAGGGGCCGCTCCTTGCTTTTGCACTTCGCTCGCACGAAGACCGCCCCGGATCTCCGCTGACAGAGCTCGGCCCCGGCCGGGGAGCCCCCGTAGACGAGCAACGCGCCGAGGGACGCCGCGATGATGTGTCGCATGGCTCGATCCTCCTCGCGGGATTTGTACGACACGTCGTCGTCCGCTGACCACCGCGATGTATGCGATCCCGCGCTCGGCAGGGCCGTAGTCGCCATAAGCCTCGGAACAGCGACATAAGTCTTCCTATCGGAGGCTGCGCCCCTACCCTTCCCCCTCAGCCCCCGGCTCGCGCGGTCGCATACGCATCGTGACGTAGCCGGAAGCCAAATCTCAAATCCACCCCTGCCGCTGGGCGGCCGTCTTGATCTGCACTGCGATCTCGTCCGCCGTCCGCTTCGCGGCACCCTCGATGGTGGCCGAGCCGCTCGCCTCGCCGGCCAGCTTTGCGGTGCCTCCGACCGCGAGCCCGATCGGGTTCGCGGTGGCGGCGAGAACCGCCGCCGGCAGGACGACACCCGGCAGCTGTCCCCCCGCCGATCTGACTTCGCTGCTGCGGAGTGAGCGCAGGCCCTGCGCCGTCATCTGATAGCCTTCGACCACTGTCTGGAGCTCGGCCGACCCGGAGCCGAACCCGAGCAGAACCCGTTTGGTCGCGCTGCCCGGCGCGAGCGTGACGAAGTATCCGCGCAGCACGATGTCGTCGACCCGCGGCAGCGGCTGGCCAGCGGCCTCCACCGCCGGAAGCCCCATGGCGCGCAGGTCCGCCACGAGCTGCTTCGCGATCTGGGCGCCGAGCTTGTCGCCGAGCGCGATCTGCTGCGCTGAAGGCGTGCCGGCGCTGGCGAGGTCGGCGGCGAACGGGGATTCTCGTGGCACGTCCGTGGCATCCGCCGTGAAGTCGTGGACGATGATCCGGTTGGGTCGCGCGAGCTTCTCCGTCCCCTCATACCGCGTGCGGTCGGTCACCTTGGTCGACGCGCAGCCCGTGACCAGGACGAGGCCGAGAACGCATCGTACGGCACCGCTGGCTGATCCCATGACACACCTCCCAATCGAGAACTTTCAGAGACCCCATGGTGAGCCTAGGGGCTGGTCGCGTACGGGTTCCACGCCAGCCATCGCACACGCGAGGCATGTGCTGGTCAGTTGTTCGGCGGCGAAAGGCTTTCGAGCTCCTGCAGGCGCTTCATGGCCTGCATCGCCTGCAGCGTCGTGTAGTTGATGTTCGCCGCGTTCAGGCTGCTGCCCTGCTGGAAGGGAAACTCCGGCAGCGTCAGCAGGAAGGTCTTGAGCTTCTGCTGTACCGGGACGAAGAGCCAGATGTTGTCGCCGTACCAGCGGAAGTACAGCGGGGACTCCTCCGCCGCCTTTTCGAGGGGGTCGGCTCGCAGATTGACGATCTGCGGCCACGCGGGCACGTCACGTATGGCATCCGCAATGTTGCCGTGCATGACGGCGAAGTTGACCTTCCAGTCGTTCCAGCGGACGCCGTTCAGCTCGCCGCCCTGCCCGAAGTAGAAGATCTCCTCGCGAGGCCCCTTCTTCGTCTCGCCCCGGAAGAACGGCAGGAAGTTGTAGCCGTCGAGGTGGACCTTCCACGTCTTGCCGTTGGCCTGATAGCCCTTCTTGACCTTCTCGACGATGTCGGGCTCGCCCGCGGCTGCCAGGAACGTCGGCAGCCAGTCCTCCTGCGAGAAGATGTCGTTGACGACGGTGCCGGGCTTGATCACGCCCGGCCAGCGGACGAACATCGGCACGCGGAAGCCGCCTTCCCACGTCGTTCCCTTCTCGCCACGGAACGGCGTCATGCCGCCGTCGGGCCACGTCCCGACCTCTGCGCCGTTGTCGGTGCCGTAGACGACGATCGTGTTGTCGGCGATCCCCAGATCGTCGAGCTGCTTCAACACTCCGCCGACCATGTCGTCGTGCTCGACCAGGCCGTCGGGATAGAGGCCGATGCCGGTGCGACCCTCCGCGGATGGCTTCAGATGCGTCCACACGTGCATGCGCGTCGTGTTGAACCACACGAAGAAGGGCTTGCCGCTCTTGGCCGCGCTCGCCACGAACTTCTGCTCGGCGTCGTAGATCTCCAGGTCGATCGTGGGCATCCGCGCCCGTGTGAGCGGGCCGGTATCCTCGATCTTCTGCCCGCCCTTGCCGTCGGACCACGTGTGCAGGACGCCGCGCGGGCCGAACTTCTTCCGGAATTCGGCATCCTTCGGGTAGTAGTAGGTCTCCGGCTCCTCCTCGGCGTTCAGGTGATACAGATTGCCGAGGAACTCGTCGAAGCCGTGCACCGTCGGAAGGTGCTGGTCGCGATCGCCGAGGTGGTTCTTGCCGAACTGGCCGGTGGTGTAGCCCTGCGCCTTCAGCAGGTCCGCGATGGTCGGCGCCCAGTCGGGGATCCCCTGCGGCGAGCCCGGCATGCCGATCGTGAGCAGGCCCGTGCGAAACGGATGCTCGCCGAGGATGAAGGAGGAGCGGCCCGCCGTGCAGCTCTGCTGGGCGTAGGCGTCGGTGAAGAGCGCCCCCTCGTGGGCGATGCGGTCGATGTTCGGGGTGCGGTAGCCCATCACGCCGAGGTTGTAGGCGCTCAGGTTGTAGATCCCGATGTCGTCGCCCCAGATGACCAGGATGTTCGGCTTCTTCGCCGGCGCTTGTGCGCGCGCCGGCGCGGCGCTGGTCCCGAGCACGGCCAGCATCGCCGCGAGCACGATCTTCGAGATCTGCATTCCAACCCTCCTTGGAGTCACGAGCGGTGAACATAGAGCGGGCGGGCGCTTCGGCCGCCCGCTCGGTGACGAGCGTCAGCGCCTAGTCGCTGGGATGGCGTGCGGTGGCCTTGTAGAAGAACACTTCGCGCGCCGACTTCTCCGACTTGCCCTCCAGGTAGTCGCGCTGGTTGAAGCCATCGAGCGTCGTCTTGACGATGCCGGGATACTTCCCGGCTTCGAGCTCCATCTTCAGATCGTTACGCTTGGCGCCGCCGCCGATGTCGACCAGCGTCGGCAGCCAGTCGAGCGACGCGAAGAGCTGGTTCTGGCCGTGGCCGTAGTCGCCATAAGCCTGGGAACAGCGACATAAGCCTTCCTATCGGACGCTGCGCCCCTACCCTTCCCCCTCAGCCCCCGGCTCGCGCGCGGCATACAACGCCCAAACGACGCGCGTCAACCCAAAATGTCGCCAGCAACTCGGCTCTCTCCGGCGCACTGGCCCGACCCCGGCCGGCCATGCCGGCATCCTCGGGCAATCGGGGCGATGACCTTGTAGCTGCCTGCCTGCTGCCGGTCAGCGATCGCCCGGCTACGGCGGGCCGCGCTCCGGGAGGGGATCGCCGGTATCGAGCGAGAGCCCGAGGTGCGTCAGAATGCGGCGGATCACGGCCGGATCCTCGATGGTCGCCAGCAGGATCATCCGTCCGCCACACCTTGGGCAAGCGAGCACGTCGGTATCGAATGCCCGCCGCATGAGCTCGGCCCAGCTCCGGTAGCGCGGACGGCTACGAAGGCAGCGAGCTCCGAGTCGTCGTCGACCGCACGTTCCCGCTCTCGGAGGCCGCCGCGGCGCACCGGTACATCGAGTCGCGGGCCGCGCTCGGGCTCAAGAAGCCCCGGTGGCTCTGCCGTCCGGCGAACGTGAACGGCGGGGCGCCGGGCGCCGAGACGCTCGCCGATCAGCTCCTCTGCTATCAGGTGACCGCGCCGAAGAGCGCGAAGCTGGCGCCGGTCTATCTCGCCGACGAGCTCGGCTCCTCGACCGTCTCCGTGTCGCGGGCGGAAGAGGTCTGCCTGCCCGCGACGCTCGGGCCCTGACGGAGGCCGTCCGAGCAGGCGAGTGCGGGGAGTGCTTCCGCGGCGGCGGCCTGCGGGCGCGGTGTGGAGCGAGTGGCCACCGCCCCCGAGGCAGGCGTGCCAGAAGAGGTTCCCGCTCTGCCCGCTCGTGGCGCTGCCGGGATCGCGCCCGTGAACGTACAGGTCGCGGCGCCGCACGAGCGCGACCACGCGGTGACCGACGCCGCCGACGCCGCGTCGTTCATGTAGGCGAGACGGTACGGAGTTCGGCACGCGTCACGACGATGCTGCAGGCGCTGCTCCGCGACATCGCGAAAGGGCGAGCTCCGAGTCGTCGTCGACCGCACATTCCCGCTCTCCGAGGCCGCCTCGGCCCACCGGTACATCGATTCGCGGGCGGCGCTCGGCCGGGTGGTACTGACCGCAGGTGCAGAAGTCGCCCGATGAATCTTTTGAATCGCCGAGCACAGCGCTGGTGAAACAGATCAATGAGGTACTTAAGGATGCCAGGGCCGTATTCGCCATAAGCCTGGGAACAGCGACGTAAGCCTTCCTATCGGACGCTGCGCCCTACCCTTCCCCCTCAGCCCCCGGCTCGCGCGGCGCCACAAATCTCTTGACTTCCTTGGACACCTCGCGCTATCGGCGAGTCTGCCGTGGATACCACGGCGCGACTCGCAAGCACGCCACTCACGATCGAACCAGGGAGGTCGTCATGGGAAAATGTGTCGCTGCGTGCGTCACCATCGCGGTCGCCAGCGCATTGTTCGGTTCCCGACGTGCGAGCGACCACCGATCCGGCCGATGTCGCGCTGGCACGCCGTTCGTCGCGAACGGAGGCATCTTCACGTCGGGGCAGAACGGCGACGATCGGATCACCGGGATCGAGTCCATGGCGGTCTCCGGCATGCGGAACACCCTCGGCTCGTTGCCGCACGGTTCGCCACGTACGGGAAGCACGTCTTCATCGGCGATGAGAGTGCGTCCCTGGGCGGGCACGTGACCGATCAATGCATCGGGATCTTGGACAGCGAGGAGAAGCAGTCTTGCTCTCTGCCCGTGAACGCCAACACCGGCGCGACCGGCCGCACGGTCCTCGCCGCGAATCCCGGCGCGTCACTCTCGCGTCGGAGGATGAACTGATGGGGAAGGCAATCCAGACCATGGGTGCAATGACGCGGAGGACCGCATGCCGGTTCATTCCGCTCGGAGGGGATTGACGATGGCAGCTCCACGTAAGCGGCGAATCCCAGTGGTCAAGGATAGTCGCGGTCATGTTTCAGCTCCTCGAAGGATCGTGGCGCGGGGAATGGCCCACGAGGAAAAGAGGCTGAAACGCCGCTTCGACGAACTCGAGAGGCACCGCAAAGAGTCCGCCCGGGCCAACTCCGTGGTGCGAAACAGGCTGCTGGGGCCCCTGAGGAGGGATCCCGATTGGGCCTCCTACATTCGGGAGCGGCGAGATGCGGCGAGATCAGTCTCGTCCAAGCGCGTTGCTCCCCCGGGGGATCGCGTGGCAGGGATCCCCGTGATTCTCGGTTCCCTGATTCGCACCTTCACTCCACCGTTCGACCACGTTTGGACATCGAAGCAAACGCATGGCTCGCCTACGGCTTCCGCCTCGGCCACGGCAAATGGGGACCTGGCAGTTCGGGTGGTCACAGGAGACAACGAAGCGAGCGCCACCGCCAGCTCGAGAGTCGGCATTAGCTTTGCGTCGCCGCTCGATGGAGCCAACAACTTTAGGTTCTGGGCCAGCCCCGCCTTCTCGTTCAATTGGCACGAATACGTTACTGCGTCTTCGGCGCACTCCGACGGTTCCATTGGCCTTTACGCCCAGCGGTACGATTGGGCCGGGAATTTTGATGGTACGGTACTCGATTACACGGTTCCCCTCTGGAAAGACGACACTTGGTGGGACGATGGCGGGGGCTTCGATTACGTCAGCGCTTTCCCCCTTAGCGCCGGTTTCCAGATCGATTCAGATCACTGGTATGTCTTGTGGGTTGGCTGCCAAACCCATGACTCGGGGGACGGCTTCGGCACCTTTTCCGGCAGCAGTGTCCACGCGAGCTTGAACGTCCGGGTGCCTTCAATCGGTTGGGAAGTGGGCTAGGTTCGCCGCATCCGCAAGCGCACCCTGTTTCGCGATGAGATCCGGCCAATCGGCCGAGTTCGGCGGAGTTGGCATACAAACGGCACACAAGATTTCGTGAACCTGTCCATTTGTGGGTCTCTGGAGTATCGTCGAGAGCCCCGACTGTGCCCTCGGCCACAATGCGGCGCACGACCGCGAAAGATACACCCGTGGATGAGACGACTAGCGGGGCGCGTCTGTCGAGTTGCACTTGATGAACAGGTCCCGGGTGCTGCTGTAGCCGTAGCTGTAGCTGCTGGTCGTCCCGCCGGGCATGTTGACGATCGTGTAGCCGTTCGCTCCGCAGATTTCCCCGGCCTTCTGATAGCAATCCGCCGGGACGGTGACGCAGGTGTCGCAGCTGACGCGGTGTCCGCGCGTGCCATCGGGAAAGTATATGTCGTGCGCGGTCGTGCACGCTGCCAGCATCGCCAAACACGCGACGACAATGTACCTCATCGACATGTAACGCCTCCCTCCTCAAGTTCTGTCGTTTACCCTTTCTCCTATGTGCGGGTCCAAAGGAAAGTGGACCCCTACGGTCTCTAAACGGGTCGCTTAGTGGCCCAGCGATCGGGGTCAAGACCCGCCAGCCCATCAACTCGACGCCGTACAGCGGCTGAACCCGGCACCAACTGCCACCGCTACAACCACCGAGGATCGAGTCGAGAAACGCCCGACTGCCGACGGTGCGGAAGTCGTCGACTGCCCAGCGAAAGAAAATGGCGGCGGGCTGGATCGAACAGCCGACCTAGGGATTATGAGACCCTCGCTCTAGCCAACTGAGCTACGCCGCCCCAGACGTCGGAGGGCGGTAAGATGGCGAGCGCTCCCCGCGAAATCAAGCCAGGTCGCGCGCGGTGAGCGAGTCGCGGCGCACCGTTCCGTCGCCGCGCCGGATCTGGAACAGCTCTCCGTCCGGCAGCGCGATGCACGTGAGCGCGCCGCCGTAGACGCAGCCGGTGTCGATGCCGATCTTGTACGGCAGATCGACGACGACGCCGCGGTGGGGGGTGTGGCCGAAGACGACCGTCGCGCCCAGGTCGTGCGGCTCGTCGAGGAACTCCTCGCGGATCCACAGGAGGTCCTCGAGGCGCTGGCGGGCGAGCGGGATGCCCGGGCGGATGCCGGCGTGCACCAGCAGATACTCGTCGCGCCAGCGGTGGCTCGTCTCGAGGCCGTCGAGGAACGCGAGATGCTCGTCCGGAAGACGGGCTGCGATCGCCGCGGCCGGCTGATCCGGATTGATCCCGTAGCTGCGCAGCGCCGCCACGCCGCCGTTTCGGAACCACACCTCGCCCCAGTGTCCGGGGCGGCCGAGGAACGCGAGCGCCATGTCCTCGTGGTTCCCCTTCAAGAACACGGGCTGCGCCGGCGTCTTCGCGCGCCACGCGAGCAGCGTCGCGATCACGCCGCGCGAGTCGGGGCCGCGATCGATGTAGTCCCCGACGAAGACGACCGTGTCCTGCGCCGAGAGCGGCAGCGCCTCGAGGAGCGCCGACAGCTCGTCGACGCAGCCGTGGACGTCGCCGATGGCGAACAGGCGGCCGCGCGCATCAGCCATGGCGCGGCTCCTTCGCGAGGAGCGCGGCGAGCGCCTGAGGGTCCGCGAGGATGCGCGTCGCCGCGGTGTACGGGTCCATCGTGCCGGCTCTCACCGACTCCACGAGCGACGCGAGACCGTCCGAGGCGAGGCCTTCCCGCACCCGCCGGTGCAGCTCCTCGTCCAGGATGTCGAGCACATCGCCGGCGCGACGCGCCCGCTCCCGTTCGTCGCGACGATCGTGCGTGCGGACGAACGCGCGATGGCGCTCGAGCGCCTCGACGACCGGCGTCGTGCCGACGTCGTCCTTCGCCTGCGCGCGCAGGACGGGGATCGTCCATTCCGTCGCCGGGCGCAGCGTGAGCATCTGCGACAGCTCCTGCTGGAGCCGGTCGGCACCCTCGCGATCGGCCTTGTTCACGACGAAGAGGTCGGCGATCTCGAGCAGGCCCGCCTTCATAACCTGCACGGCGTCGCCTGCCTCGGGGACGAGCACGACGATCACCGTGTCGGCGAGCCGCATGATGTCGAGCTCGGTCTGCCCCACGCCCACCGTTTCGACGATGACGTCGTCCATGCCGAACGCGTCGAGCAGCCGGACGATGTCGCGCGCGGCGCGCGGAATGCCGCCGTGGCTGCCGCGCGTGGAGAGGCTGCGGATGAAGACGCCCGGATCGAGGAAGTGGGCCTGCATGCGGATGCGGTCGCCCAGCACCGCGCCGCCGGAGAACGGGCTCGACGGGTCGACGGCGACGATCCCGACTTTGCGGCCCTGGGCGCGGAGCTGCGCCGCCATGCGATCGACCAGCGTCGACTTGCCCGCGCCGGGCGGCCCCGTGACGCCGATCACGTGCGCCTTGCCGACCCGCGCGTAGAGGCGCGCCATGATCGCCGGCACCGCGGCCGCCCTGCCCTCGACCAGCGTCATCAGGCGCGCCAGCGCGGTGCGGTCGCCCGCCAACATGCGGTCGACGAGCGATACCGCGTCCATCGAGGTCCACGTAGAGGCGTAGCTGCGCATCGTCAAGCCGAGCGAGGTTGACCCGCCGGCGGCGCGCGGAGAGGATGTGCACCATGGCGGCACGGCAGGTGGAGCTCACCGTGCAGGCGCTCGCGCGGAGCACGTGGATCGTGGGCGGGCTTCTGCTCGTCGCGATCGGCATCGGCGACCTCGCGGTCGGACGCTCGAAGCTCGCGCAGTACCAGGAGGTGCTCACACGCGCGCCGGAAACGCCGCCGCGCGATCCGGCGACGCTCTTCCCGAAGGCGACGGAGAGCGAGGAGCAGCGCGCGGTCGCGGCCGCGAAGGTGGGCTTCTACCGCCTCTTGTTCGTCTCCGGGCAGCTCCTCACGCTCGGCGGGCTCGTGCTGCTCGTCGTCGGACTCCTCCAGCTTCGCCCGCGCGCGGTGCCCGATGCGGCCGAGGCACCTCGTTCACGTTGACATCCTCACCCGTCGCATCTACAACGCGAACAAATTTGCACACCGGAGCTCTCTCTGGTGGTGGGCGAGGGGCGGTTGGGAGCGACAGGGAGTCGTGACGAGCTGGCGGATGCGGGTGACCGTGGGAGGGCGCTCGCCGTCCGGACCGGTGTTGTGGATGCCTTCGTCGCCCTGTTCGTCCGCGCGCTCGACCTCGACCGGCTCCTCTTCCTGATCGACGATCTTCCGGGCCAACCGATGCGCTGCGTGGGCGCCCACGGGCCCGTCCCGCGCGAGCCGGTCGTGACGGGCGCGGTGCCGCCCGGCGGCCCATGGAGCGCGAGCTTTCCGGTCGAGTCGGGCGGCCGCGTGGGCGGCGTCCTGCTCCTCGGCCGCGCCAACGACGAGCCGCTCGACGCCAAGGACTACGCCCTCGCCCGGCAGCTCGCCGACGGCGCCGGATCGATCCTCGAGAACGCCGGCCTCGCAGCCGACCTCGAGCACGCCCGCGGCCTCCTCCAGCGCGCCGACCGGCTCTCCGCGCTGGGCACGCTCGCGGCCGGCGTCGCGCACGAGATCCGCAATCCCCTCGTCTCGGTGCGGACCTTCATCCAGCTCCTACCCGAGCGCGTCGACGACGAGGAGTTCCGCACGAGCTTCCGCGAGCTGGCGTTGAAGGAGATCGAGCGCATCTGCGAGCTGATCACGGACCTGCTCTCGTTCTCGCGTCCGAGCCCGGCCGACCGCGAGCCCGCGAGCCTGAACGAGATCGCGAGCCAGATCGTGCGCCTGCTCGAGCCCGAGGCGCGCAAGCGCGACGTCACGATCACGGCCGACTTCACCGACCTCGTGCCGATCGTCGTCGTGCACGAGTCGCAGGTGAAGCAGGTCCTGATGAACGTCGTGCTGAACGCCATCCAGGCCTGTGCGGGTCACGGCAGCGTCACCGTCACGACGCAGGTCGACGCCGCCGGCTGCGTCATCGAGGTCGCGGACACGGGCGTCGGCATGACGCCGGAGCAACGCGAGCACATGTTCGATCCGTTCTTCACGACCAAGGACAACGGCAGTGGGCTCGGGCTCTACATCGCCAACCGCATCGTGTCCGACCACGGCGGTCGCATCGAGGCGCGGCCGCGCGAGGGCGGCGGCACGATCTTCACGATCACGTTTCCGACCGACCCGCAGGAGCGTCATGGGTCGCCAGCCTGAGCGTACGGCACCGGCTCCGCTCCCGCCCATGCGCGCCGAGCAGGCGCGCCGCCTGCTCGCGCCTCCCTGGCTCCCGACCGTCACCGCCCCGTCGATCGCCCGCGCCTATCGCGCACGACCGCTCGCCGTGCCGGTGCAGCTCCTCGTGCCGACGCCGGCCCTCGGTGTGCGCCTGGCACGCGCGCTCCACGCGACGTCGGGGCCCACGGGCGATCTCGCGATCGCGCTCGGCGACGCCCCCGAGCTGCGCGCCCTGCCGGCCGGATCGACGCTCGTCGTCGAGCCGGCGCGCCTGGACGACGTCGCGCGCCTGCACCTGGAAGCGCTGCTCGACGACGGCGAGGTGTGGGTGATCGCGGTCGTCACGCCCGACGTCGTGCTCGACGAGGGCCTCGCGCAGCGGCTCGCGTCGATCGTCGTCGACGTGCCGCCGCTCACGCGCCGGACGCTCGAGCTGCCGGCGCTCTCGTCGGCCATCCTGCAGACGATCGCGCAGCGCGCCGGCCGTCCGACGCCCGCGCTCTCGCCCGCGGCGCGCACCCGCGTCACGACGCACCCGTGGGCGGGCGATCTCCTGGAGCTGGAGCAGGTGCTGGCGCACGCCCTCGCCACGACCGACGGCGACACGATCGACGTGCCGCATCTCGGCTTCGAGCCGGAGCCCGTACCGATCGAGGCCCCCACGGAGCCGCGCGACGAGGCGGCCGCCGCGGCGGATCAGCGGCTCGAGCTGCTCCTGGCCGAGCTGTCGCACGAGCTGCTGAACCCGCTCGTCACCGTGAAGACGTTCGCCGGCCACCTGCCCCAGCTTCTCGGCGACGACGAGCTGCGCGCCCAGTTCGCCGAGCGCGCCGACGACGCGATCGCACGGATGCAGCAGCTGCTCGACAACGTCGTCGAGTTCGCGCGCCTGGGCGCGCCCCGACACGAAGCCGTCGAAGTGGGTCCGGTGCTCGACCGGTTGCTGAACGAGGTTGCGCCCGAGCTCGCCGCGCGCGCCGTCCGCGTACGGCGGAACGGCGGCCCCAGCATCGCCTGCGAGGGCGACCCGGCGCAGCTCGAGTACGCGCTCCGCAACCTGCTCGCGGGCGTCGTGCGCGAGGTCCCGGCGCGCGACGAGCTGGTCGTCGACACGGCGCAGAACGGGGTCGTCAACGTGCGATTCGCCGCCGGCGACGCCACCGCCGCGCGGCTGCGGCGCCTGGTGGCGCCCGAGGGCGCGGGCGATCTCGGGGATCCGACCATGTTGCCGCTGGCGTTCACGCTCGCGCGCACGGTGCTCGAGCGCAACGGCGGATCGCTCGACGTTCGGGAAGACCCGCAGGGGCCGACGACGCTCGTCGTCCGGCTCCCTACGGCTGTGGGGATGAGGTGAGGAGGCAGCGATGGAGGTCGAGAAGATCAAGCGTCGGGTCCTGATCGTCGACGACGAAGCGGGTGTCCGCGAGTCGCTCCGCATGGTGCTGAAGGACACGTACGAGGCGGTCGCCGTGGGCAGCGGCGGCGATGCCCTCGATGCCCTCGTCGCCGGCGGCGTCGACGTGCTGCTGCTCGACATCGTCATGCCGGGCATGGACGGGCTCCAGCTCCTGGAGGAGGTGCGGAGCCGTTATCCGCGCCTGCCCGTCATCATGCTGACCGCGACCAAGACCGTGAAGACCGCCGTCGGCGCCATGAAGCTCGGCGCGTTCGACTACGTGACCAAGCCCTTCGACGTCGACGAGCTGCGCGTGATCCTCGACAAGGCGACGGAGAACGCGGCCCTGCAGCGCGAGGTCGAGGAGCTGCGCCACGAGGTCGGCCGGCGCTACCAGGTCGAGAACATCATCGGCCGCTCGGCCCGCATGCAGGAGGTCTTCAAGACCGTCCTCACCGTCGCACCGCTCAAGACGACGGTCCTCATCACCGGCGAGAGCGGCACGGGCAAGGAGCTCATCGCGAAGGCGATCCACTACGGGAGCCCGCGCGCCCGCCGGCCGCTCGTCACGCTCAACTGCGCCGCGATCCCCGAGACGCTACTCGAAAGCGAGCTCTTCGGTCACGAGAAGGGCTCGTTCACCGACGCCCACCAGAAGAAGCTCGGGCAGTTCGAGCTGGCGCACGGCGGTAGCCTCTTCCTGGACGAGATCGGCGAGATGGGACCGTCGACGCAGGCGAAGCTCCTGCGCGTGCTCGAGCACGGCGAGTTCCTGCGCGTCGGCGGACAGAAGCCCGTGACGGTCGACGTCCGCATCATCGCCGCCACCAACCGCGACCTCACGAGCGCCATCAAGGACGGTACGTTCCGCCCGGACCTCTACTACCGCCTGAACGTCGTCTCCGTGCACCTGCCGCCGTTGCGCGAGCGCCGCGACGACCTGATCCTCCTCATCCGCCACTTCGTCGCCAACAAGTGTCGCGAGATGAGCCTCCCGGAGAAGCAGGTGAAGCCGGAGGCCGCGGACGCCCTGCTCCGCTATCCATGGCCGGGCAACGTCCGCGAGCTCGAGAACCTGATCGAGCGCGTGCTCGTGCTGTCCGAGGGCCCGACCATCAGCCTCGAGGACCTGCCCGAGCAGGTGCGCCGCACCGACGCGTCGCCCGGCGACCTGAAGGATCAGGTGCTCGCGGGCCGGAAGTCGCTCGGCACCGCGGTCGACGAGTTCGAGCGCGAGATCATCGCCGAGGCCCTCCAGCAGATGGAGTTCAACCAGACGCGCGCGGCGGAGATGCTCGGCACGACGCGGCGGATTCTCAAGTACCGGATGGACAAGCTCGGGATCGACACCCCGGATCGCTGAGCGACGTGCACAGAGAGCCGCATCGACAACCGCGGCGGTGTCGGCTAGGCGGGAGACCGGGCCATGGCCTTCCCCTCGCTTCGTCCGCTTTCGGTCGTCGTGCTCGTCGGCGTGCTGTCGGGATGCGCCAGGCAGGTCCCCTACCAGCCGAACGACGCCGTGCTGGAGGGTATGACGCGCGCGCAGCGGGAGCAGGCCTTCGTCGAGACGCTGAGCCGCGCCCTCAAGCCGCGCATCGTCCAGGCGTGGATCGACGATGCCTCGTACGGGTACGACGCCGCCGTGACGATACGCGACGGGTTCGGCATTCCCACCGGGTACTACGGAGGCCGCCGCCGCGTCGTCTACTTCGCGAACATCCGCGAGCTGCGGCTCTACACCAACAACGCGGTCTTCGTGGTCGACACGAGTGGTCGCACGGTCGACAAGCTCGTGTACGCGTACACCGACGACGCGCAGCGAATGATCGATCTCATGGCCGCCTATCGGGCGCGGCGCTACTCGGGCGCCAGCCAGGCGGAGCCGCAGTCGCCGGGTCGACCGCACCGCGCGTGGCGTCCGCCGCCGTACGATCAGCAATACGACCCCCGCGGGAACGCGCCGCCGCCCGGCTACGACGACCAGAGCGGGCCCGACGACGGCAACCCGCCCGACGGCTCCGGTCGCTGAGTCAGACGCGCGACACCGCCCCGGCCGGAGGGACTGTGTCGGCACCGAGTCAGACCCGACACGCGGACGTTCAAGACTGTGCAGAGATTCCTTCCGCACGGCCGTGGCGTATGATCCTTACCCTCCCCGCAGATGGCATGCTTCGTGCTGTTCGGACCTCGCCATGATCGAGCGCCCCCGTGTCCTCATCGTCGACGACGAGCTCGGCGTTCGCGAATCCCTGCGCGCCATCCTGGGCAAGGATTGCGACGTCCTGACGGCGTCGTCGGGTGACGAGGCGTTGACACTGGTCGGACGCGAAGCGGTCGACCTGGTCACGCTCGACCTGCGCATGCCGGGCCTGGGCGGCATCGCCGTCCTCGAACGCATCAAGAAGGCCGACCCGGAGATCGAGGCGCTCATCATCACCGGCTACGGCTCGCTCGACACCGCCATCCAGGGCCTGCGCCACCACGCCTTCGACTACATCTCGAAGCCGTTCGACTGCGACCAGGTGCGCACCGTCGTGCAGGCCGCGCTCGCGCGGCGCATGGCGCTCAAGCGCATGCGCTCGGCCCCCGAGCAGATCCTCGCCACGCTGTCACACGAGTTCCGCACGCCGCTCAACGTCATCATGGGCTACTCGACCATGCTGCGCGACGAGAACCAGCAGGAGCTGTCGGACGAGCAGCGCCTGGCGCTCGATCGCATCCAGTCGAACTCGACGGCGCTCCTCGCCTACGTCGAGACGCTCTTCTACATGGTCGAGCTCGATCGTGGCCTCGTTCCGGCCCACATCGCGCGGGTGCGGATTTCGGAGGAGCTGGCGCGGGTCGTCGACGAGGTACGCGCGATCTCCGATCAGAAGGGTCTGTCGGTCAGGATCGAGGCTTCGGGTGCGCTCGAGCTCAAGACCGACCGCCAGATGCTGGGCCGTCTCATCCGGGCGCTCACGGACAACGCCGTCCGCTACACCCTCGCCGGCGAGGTCGTGCTCGCAGCCGAAGCCGGTCCCAACGGCACGGTGCTGCTCGAGATCCGCGATACGGGACCGGGCATGGCGCCCGAGATGATCGCCGAGACGCGCGACGTGATCGCCGCGCGCCCGAACGTCGATCCGCCGCGCCTGCTCGGCTTCGGCCTCCGCCTCGCGGGGCGCCTCGTGCGCGTGCTCGGGGCGACGCTCGACATCACCTCGGGCCCGACCGGGACGCGCTGCGCGCTCGTCCTTCGCCCGCAGGCGGGCGTCGTCGACCAGGACCAGGCCTCGGCCGTCGCGTAGCGCGCGTCGGTCACCGAAACGTCATCGGTGACGGGGCGTTAGCGTCGCGCGCATCCTTGACAGGCCTGCGGGCCTCCGATAGCTGCGACTCGTCCTGTGATGGAACCGTCCGCGCGACTCTTCGACGCACTGGAGCGCGGGCGCATCGGTGCGGAGCTCACGCACGCCGAGGCGACCGCCCTGCTCGAGTCCGTCCCGGCGACCGACGC
>Ga0335084_10001838_pt1 | contig 20117 bp, 19 predicted proteins | sample Lox_Sample_44_FD_206721 | JGI IMG/M metagenome (GOLD analysis project Ga0335084, IMG submission 206721) | Soil microbial communities from Loxahatchee National Wildlife Refuge, Florida, United States - Lox_Sample_4.4 | ecosystem: Environmental > Terrestrial > Soil > Wetlands | place: USA...
CCAGGTCTTCGGCATCGACGAGCTGCCGGCCTACGACTTTGCCAAGGCCAGGTACATCGTCTCCTTTGGCGCCGATTTCCTGGAGACCTGGTTGGCGCCCGTCGAGCATCAGCGGGGCTTCGCCGAGTCACACGGGTACCAGGATGGCCAGATGGGCAAGCATGTGGCCTTTGGTCCCCGGATGTCGCTCACGGGCATGAATGCGGACGAATGGCACGCCATCCGCCCCGGGAGCGACGCAGTCCTGGCCCTGGCGATGGCCAATCTGATCATGAGCGAGCGCACCGGCGCGCCCGCCGATGCGAACGGGCTCCGTGGTGTACTCGCGCCGCATACTCCTGAAGCCGCCGCCCAGGAGACCGGACTTCCGGCCGAGGCCATCAAGCGGATCGCGCGGGAATTCGCCTCCGCCAAGCCGAGCCTGGCAGTGGCCGGTGGAGTAGGGAATCAGCATCGGGGCGCCACCGAGCTCTGCGCCGCCGTCAACATCCTCAATTACGTGGCCGGCAATGTGGGCCAGACCGTGAACTTCGGGGCCGCCCTGGCCGCCGGGGACGGCTACGGGTCCATGAACGACCTGGCCAAGCGGCTGGATGCCGGTGAGGTCACCGTGGTCCTGGTGCACGAGGCCAATCCGATCTACTCGTTGCCCAAGTCGAGCAAGTTCTCCGGCAAGTTCGCCAAGGCCACCTTCAAGGTCTCCACTTCGCTGTTCCTCGACGAGACCGCCCGGGAATGCGACCTCCTCCTCCCGGGGCATCATGCGCTCGAGCGGTGGGACGATGCGCGTCCGCGGAGAGGGGTGACCGGGTTGATGCAGCCCGTGATGCAGCCGGTGTTCAACACCATGGCCACCGGGGACGTGTTGCTCAAAGTGGCGCAGCGCCTGGGCGGGCCTCTGGCCTCCATCTCGGCGCCTTCCTTCGAGGCCTATCTCAAGACGGCCTGGCAGACCCAGGTTCCTCGCGGCAGCGATTTCGACACCTTCTGGCGCGGCGCGCTTCAACGGGGTGGTGTGTACGGGTCCGCTCCGGCGACGCCGGTGCGCCTGGCCCCGGGAGCCCAGCAGGTGGGCTATCACAAACCGGCCTTTGATGGAACCGAGACCGCGGGCGATTTCATTTTCTCTGCCTATCCGACCTCGATGCTCCACGACGGCCGCGGGGCCAACCGGCCCTGGCTGCTCGAGATGAGCGACCCAGTCACCAAGATCACGTGGCATTCCTGGGTGGAGATCCACCCGGATGTGGCGAGAGACCTCGACGTGCAGGAAGGGGAGATCCTCCGGCTCACTTCCCCCTTCGGCAGCATCGAGGCTCCTGCCTATGTCTATCCCGGCCTACATCCCGGCTTGGTCGCCGTTCCGCTGGGCCTGGGCCACACCGAGTTCGGGGAGTACGCCAAGGGCCGCGGGGTGAACGCGCTCGACCTCCTGAATGGAGAAGCTCCCGGCGGCTTCCTGCCCTACCTGGCCACCCGGGTCTCGGTGGCCAAGACCGGGAAGTACCAACGGGTGGCCAAGACCGAAGGGAACGTGCGTCAGCTGGGTCGCGGCATTGCCGACGCGCTCACGCTGGAACAGGCCCGCTCCGGAGTCGCTCCGGCGCTGGCCGAAAAAGCCGGAGGCCATGAGGGGGAGGAGAATCCGCCGCGCGAGGTGGCCGCGCTCAAGGGCTGGCGCGAGGAGCAGCAGGAGGAGGCCCGTCTCGGCGCCTACGCCCAGGACTTCCCCAAGTGGGCGATGGTGGTCGATCTGGCCCGCTGTACCGGCTGTTCGGCCTGTGTCACCGCGTGCTACGCCGAGAACAACATCCCCACCGTAGGTCCGGAGCAGATACTCCGCGGTCGCGAGATGACCTGGATCCGGATCGAACGCTACTACGAAGGGGGCGAGTCTCCAGGGGAACCGCTGGAGACCCGGTTCGTCCCGGTGATGTGCCAGCACTGTGGCAATGCACCCTGCGAGCCGGTCTGTCCCGTCTATGCGGCCTATCACACCGCGGACGGGCTCAACGGGCAGGTCTACAACCGTTGCGTCGGGACCCGTTACTGCTCGAACAACTGCCCCTACAAGGTCCGTTACTTCAACTGGCTGGCTTACGGCCAGCAGGCCTTCCGGGAACCATTGAATCTCCAGCTCAATCCGGACGTGACGGTGCGGGCCAGGGGCGTCATGGAGAAGTGCACCTTCTGCGTTCAGCGAATCCGGGGCGCCCAGAACCAGGCGCGGATGGAGGATCGAACCCTGGCCGACGGTGACGTCGTCACCGCCTGCGCCCAGGCCTGCCCCTCCAGCGCGATCGTATTCGGCAACATCAAGGATCCAGGGAGCCGGGTGGCCAGGCTCGCCAGTGACCAGCGTGGATACCACCTGCTCGAAGACCTCAACGTGCGCCCGTCCGTGACCTACCTGGCGAAGGTTCTCCACGAGGCGGAGGGCTGATCATGGCGACTCTGGCCCACGACGCCCACACGCCGACCCAGACCCATGCCGAGGTCACCCGGGACGTCGTCAACACCCTGGGGACGGCGGGGCGCGGCTACTTCATGCTGCTCGGCCTGGCCGTGGCCATGTTCCTGGTGGGAGCGGTCACGTTCGTCGCGCTGCTCAAGTACGGCCTGGGGCTGGCGGGCTACACCCCGCCGGTCATGTGGTCGGTTTACATCACGACCTTCGTGTTCTGGATCGGTATCGGACACGCGGGCACGCTGATCTCCGCGATCCTCTTCCTGTTCCGGTCGCCCTGGCGGACCGTGGTCTACCGGGCGACCGAGGCGATGACGGTCTTCGCCGTCATGACCGCCGCGCTGTTCCCGATCATTCACATCGGGCGCCAGTGGTTCTTCTACTGGCTGCTGCCCTATCCCAACTCGCGGTACCTCTGGCCCAACTTCAAGTCGCCGCTGATCTGGGACGTGTTCGCGATCACGACCTACTTCACCGTCTCCAGCACCTTCCTCGTGGTCGGACTGGTGCCCGACGTCGCCGCGGCGCGCGACAAGATGTTCGGCTGGCGGAAGAAGATCTACGAGATCGCGTCGCTGGGCTGGAAAGGAACGCACGAGCAGTGGCGTCACTACACCCGCGCCTATCTCTATCTCGCCGCGCTGGCGACGCCGCTGGTGCTCTCGGTGCACTCGGTGGTGTCCTGGGATTTCGCGATGTCGCTGGTGCCGGGCTGGCACGGGACCATCTTCGCGCCGTACTTCGTGGCCGGGGCGATCTACTCCGGCGTGGGGATGGTGCTCACCATCCTGATTCCGCTCCGGAAGGCGCTGAAGCTGGAGCACATGTTCACCGAGTATCACTTCGACAACCTGGCCAAGCTCACGCTGTTCACCGGCTCGATCCTGTTCTACGCCTATGCCATGGAGTACTTCGTGGCCTGGTACAGCGCCAACAAGTTCGAGCAGACCAGCTTCTGGCTCCGGGCCTTCGGGCCGATGTGGTGGGCGGGCTGGACCATGATCATCTGCAACGCCTTCGTCTCGCAGTTGTTCTGGTTCAAGAAGATCCGGACCAACCTGACGGCGCTGTTCGTCATCTCGATCTTCATCAACATCGGGATGTGGTTCGAGCGGTACGTGATCATCGTCTCCAGTTTAAGTAACGACTTCGAGCCCTGGGCCTGGGGGCAGATGAATCCAACCTGGGCCGACTGGGGAATCCTGATGGGGAGCTTCGGCTGGTTCGGGATGTGGTTCCTGCTCTTCGCGCGGACCTTCCCGGTGGTCGCCATTCAGGAGATCAAGGAAACCATCCCGTGGCCCCGGCTCCGGAAGGGAGGCCACTGATGGCCAAGCCCGTCGCCGGGGTGCTCGGGTCGTTCGTGCACATCGACGCCGCCACCGAGGCCATCCGCGCCCTGCGGGCCGAGGGGAGGACCGGACTTACGGTCTATACCGCCGCCGCCAACCACGAGGTCGAGGAGGCGTTGGGGATCACCAGCAGCCCGGTCCGGCTGTTCACCCTGATCGGCGGACTCACCGGTTGTGCCGCCGGTTTCGGGATGACGCTCTGGATGTCCGTCGACTGGCCACTCCTGGTCGGGGGCAAGCCGATCGCGTCGGTCCCGCCCTACGTGGTGCTCGCCTTCGAGCTGACCATTCTGATCGGCGCCCTGAGCACCGTGGCGGGGACTCTGATTCTCTCCCTGCTCAAGCCGACCACGGGGCTCGCCTACGACCCGTCGTTCAGCGATGACCGGATCGGGATCTTCGTCCCCGTGGGACCGGAGCAGGCGGGATCGGTGGAGCGCCTGCTCAAGACCGCCGGGGCCGTGGAGGTGCGCCGTGAGGATTAGCCGGGTCCTGTGGCTCGCCGCGCTGGTCCTTACGGGGGGATGCCAGACCTACTACAACGACATCCCGTCGCCCGACGACTTGATGCATATCGTCCCCTGGTTCGATGCGATGATCAAGCAGCAGAACGTGCACCCCTACACGCGGGCCGATGTTCCCCGGTTGACCATCGCGGGGACGGTGCCGGTGACGGGGAGCGAAGGGGATTGGTTCGGAGAATGGTCTACCGGGACCACCACGCGGGCCGACAAGCTGGTCAATCCGCTCGCCGGCAAGGGCGCCACCGCCATGGGCGACACGCTGTACCACACCTACTGCGCGGTCTGCCATGGCCCGGTAGGCGCCGGTGACGGCCTGGTGGGAAAGAAGATGGCGGCTCTGTCGCTCCTCACGGACCGGGCACGGGCCTACACCGATGGGTACATCTATAGCATCATCCGCTACGGGCGCGGCGTGATGCCCCGTTACGGCGACAAAGTCCCCTCCGAGTTGCGGTGGCACATCGTCAACTACGTTCGCCAGCTTCAGGCGGCGGGGAAAGGGCCCTGATGTCGCGCACTGCCGTCCGCGAGCGGATTGAAGCGTTAGCCGTGGCCCCCCGGTATGGCGTGTTCCTGGGTCTGGGCGGGGTGCTGACCGTGGTGGGGCTGCTGCTCTTCATCCTCACGCTCAACGGTCCTGACGCCGACCGGGCCTGGCATCTCTTTCATGTGAACTGGATCTTCTTCACCGGTCTGGCCGGAGGCAGCGTGGCCTTCGCCGCGGTCCAGAAGATCACCAAGGGACACTGGTCCGGCCTGATCATCCGGTTCGCCGAGGCCTGCTCCGCGTTTCTCCCGGTCTCCTTCATCGGCTTCCTGGTCATCTTCAGCGTCGGATACTCCCACATCTTTCCGGCGATGGAGGGGCTGCCGCACGGGAAGGCGCTGTGGCTGTCTCACGGCTGGATGTTCTGGCGGATCTTCCTCTCCCTCGGCCTCCTGTACTGGCTCGGCTTCCGCCTGATCAAGGCCGACCTGGTGCCGGACCTCTACGAGCTCCAGGGGCTGGTGACCGGCCGGCGGGCCCGGCTCTGGGCTTCGATGCTGCGCGGGTACGACGGCTCGCCCGAAGCGGTGGCGCGGAACGACGAGAAGATCTATCGGCTGGCCCCGACCTACGTGGTGACCTACGCGATGGTCTTCACGGTCGTTGCGTTCGACTGCATCATGGCCCTCCAGCCCCACTGGTATTCCAACCTGCTGGGCGGCTTCTTCTTCATGGGGTCCTTCCTGGGGGCGCACACGCTGCTCGCCCTGCTGATGCTGGCGGGCGGACGCGAGCTCAGGATCAGTGGATTGATCTCGCCCAAGCAGCGGCACGATCTGGGTAAGCTCTGCTTCGGGTTCACCGTGTTCTGGGCCTACCTGATGTTCGCGCAGTTCCTGGTCATCTGGTACGGGAACCTCCCTGAGGAAACCGGGTTCGTCTTCTCGCGCCTGTGGGGACCGTGGCTGCCGATCGGGCGGGCGGTGTTCCTGGGGATGTTCCTGATTCCCTTCTTCGGCCTCCTGGGCGTGATGCCCAAGAAGCTGCCGATCACGCTGGGCCTGTTTACCACGATCAGCCTGGTGGCCCTCTGGCTGGAGCGCTACCTGCTGGTGGTTCCGTCAATCACTGCGCAAGCAGGCCCGGTCTTCGCTCTGCCGGAGCTGGGCCCGACGCTGCTCTTTGCCGGGCTCTTCCTCCTGTCCTACGGCGCGTTCTCCCGGCTCTTCCCGATGATCTCGCCCAGGCTGGCGGAGATCACGCTGGACCGCGAGCGCGGGCACGTACACACGGCCCTGGAGTTCGACCACGAAGAGGGGGCAGCCGACTACGTGTCCGCCGAAGCGATGGAACGGCGGCGCCGGTCGCGCTGACCGGCGGGTTGCGGGTGTCAGCGGCGCTGACGCGCCATGACCTTGGAGAGCAGGTTGTGCAGGACGTCGGGCGGGCCGGTCACGGCCGTGATCCGGTCTCCCTGTCGAAGAATCAGCGTCGCCTTCTTGTCGTCGGTGGTCCCCGCCTCCGCGCGGGCGGCCGATTCCTGAGCGATCAGCGTTTCCACTTTCGCGGCCGGGCCCTCGATGGTCCGGATCGTCTCACCGGTCGACAGCTGCTGGTCGACCGCGGTGACCTCCTCGTCGGTCCCTACCTCCTGGACCAGCACCTGGACGATCGGTAGTCCACTGACCCTGGGCATCCGGGTCTGAACGCTCGAGTCGGCCTGGCCGACCGGGAGCGCCTTCCAGCCCGGATGAGTGGGCGGCGGAAGCGTTGCCAGCGCGCCCAGCAATACACGCTCGTCCTCCGGACTCAGTTGAGTCACCGCGGGCTGCATTTGCGGCTCCACGGCGATCTCCGCGGTGGCCGGCTCGGCTGGCGTCGCGGGGGCGGTGGCAGGCGCCGGCGCGGGCGCGGGCGCCGAATTCCGGTGCCGCCGGCGTTGGGCCGGCGCGGCCGGCTGGGCCTGAACTGGCGTCGAGGGGGGTGTGGCTTCAGCGACGAGTGGACCGGCAATGGGCTGGGTGGGGGGAGCCGTGACCGACTCGGCAGCCGTGGGGGTTTGCGCCAGCCACCGATTCCCCTCCCAACCCGCCACCACCGCGACGGCGATGCTGGCCGCCCAGGCCGCAGTCGAAAGCCGCTGGCGACGGGCCGCGCCGGCGCGGATGGACCGGAGTCGGATCACTTCGAATGGCGGCGCCTGGCCGATGACCGGGCCCAGGTTCGCGAGCAGCGCAGTGGTGCGGTCGCGTAGTGCGGCGATCTCGTCGCGCGAGGCGCGACATCGGGCGCACTCCGCCAAATGGCTCTCGATCTCCACGCACTGCGGACGGCTCAGTGCCTGGTCGAGATAGGCGTGCAGTTCTTCCTCAGGAATGTGCCGCATGGTCCCTTCGTTCCTGGAGGTCGTAAGCGGCGACCAACCGGCGGCGAGCCCGGGCCAGGGTCGTCCCAACCGCCCCGACAGCGAGGCCGGTCTGTTCGGCAATTTCCGGGTAACTGAGTCCCGCATCCCAGAGCAGCAACACTTCCCGGTCCCGCGGGGTCAGCGTCGCCAGCGCCTGCTCGATGCCGGCGAGGCGCTCCTCGCGCTCGACCGAGTCCTGCGCCGACGGTTCGTTCGACGGGACCCCGGCGGGATCATCGCGCAAGAGGCTCAGGTGCCGCTTGCGCCGGACCGCCGCACGGGCCTCGTCTCGAGCCAGGTTAGCGGCTACGGCAAAGACCCAGGCCCGTGGCTTCTCCGGGCGGTGCGCCATGGCGCGCACGAAGACCTCCTGCGCGAGGTCCTGCGCGCGGTCGGCGTCCCAGATCTTTCGGTAGAGAAACCTGACCACCGACGCGTAGGTCGTGCGGTACAGGGACTCCAGGTCGTCGGCCAAAGTGACTCCGCTATGTACGCGGGATAACCGCAATGTACGCCGTCGTATATGGGACGTGATAGGGGGGGGTGGTTGCACAACTTACGCCCCGATTCGGGCTGCACCGTCAGGCTGGCGAGATAGGTAGCGTCTTGGAACTGAAAGCGCAGCCGTCGTGAAACACGTCCTCGGGCTCCGGCCAGGCATAGCAGATAGTCGGCTTGGCCGGCTCTCCATTGTCCCGAAACCGTTCATGGAGGGTGCAGTTTCGGTGGGAATCCAGATAGGCGCACGCGGAAATCATCTCGGCGCCGAGAATGCCCTCCGCCACCCAGTCCACCAACCAGAAATGAGGCTCCTTTCGGGCCCGAACCAGGAGCTCCAGGGGCCGATCCTCAGGATCGCAGCGGATATCGACCTGGAGGTCCCGGCAACAGGCGGCTCCACGCACCTGGTCGGCGGTCTGGCAGGGCGCCGTCAAGCAGGGGTTCTCGGTCTGGATCACCGGTAAGGAGTGGGCTCTCGTGGGGAACTCACCGGTAACCAGCTCGCCATCCTGAACCAGCCGGAACCGGTCGCCACCGAGCTGCCGGGGCTGAACCTCGCTGGGGGCGGCCGCTGGGAGCGTACCCTGGAATCCGTGGGCGGCACACCGGGCGCCGGCGGGGCCCTCCTCGAGGAACCGGCAGGGCACCATCAGCCGCGCCTCCGCCCACCAGGTATCCCCCTCGGAGCGGAGATTACCGAAGGCGATACGTTCCGTGTGGCCGAACAGCCACGTCGCCTCGTCGTCGGCGCTGGCCACCCCGTCTTCCGTGTCGGTGACGCGAAGGACGACGTCCAGGGCTCGGCATTGGGGCCCCAGGCCGGAGCAGGGCGGTGGCGTAATCACGGCAGCAAAGTACGCTGGGAGGGTGGCGGGACAACCCCAAAGCCTCCCCACTCCCCATGAGCAGTCCCGCGGTTTATCTTGTGAACGCTTTCACAAGACCCCACACCCAACTGAACCGGAGGTAGGACTCCATGAAGCGCATGATGGCCTGCGCCTCGGCTATGGCCCTTTTGGTCGCGGCCTGTGGCGGCGGCGAAAAGAAGGCCGAGCAACAGGCGGCGCCTGAGGCGACACCGGCGGCCGCGCCGGCGGCAGCACCGGCCGCCACCGGAGCCACGCACGATGTCGACATGGAATTCGATGGCAAGGTAGGGAAGTTTGTTCCCGCAGACCTGACCATCAAGTCGGGCGACGTCATACGGTTCCACAACAAGAATGGCGGTCCCCACAACGTGGACTTCTGGGCCGACAGCATTCCCGCCGGGGCCCAGGCTGCTCTCGATGCGGGGATGCCCGATCGCATCGGACCGCTCCAGGGCCCCATGGTGGTCGAGCCGAACGCGATTTACACCGTCAGCTTCGCGAACGCTCCTGCAGGCGTCTACAAGTTCTATTGCCTGCCGCACCTGGCGTTCAAGATGCACGGCCAGATTACGGTTCAGTAAGGGTCAGTAGGCGCAGTTCAACGAGCGCGGGGAGCCGAGGGGCGGTTGCCGATCGCGGCCGCCTCTCAGCGCCTCGCGCCGTGCTTCTCCCACCGGTAACCGGCCGTCACCAGAATGACCGCCAGGACTCCTCCCGCCACGGCGTCGATGGCGTAGTGCATCTGGGTGTACACCACCCCGACGGTCAAGAGCGCGGTTGGAATCGCCAACCACATCGCCAGGCGCCGAGACCCGGCCCAGGCGGCAGCGGTAGACGCCCAGGCCGCGGCCACATGGGAGGAGGGAAACGCCGCCCCGTAGGCGCTTCCAGCCGCCAGGGTCGCATAGACCAATCGTGCCATGGCGTTCTCGACCTGGGGACCCGTGGGCCGGGGAAATTCGAAATAAGGCCCGGCCACCGGGAAGAGCACGAAACAGACGTAGCTCACCGTCATGGCTGTGAAGATCCAGAAGGTGGCACGCCGGGCGTCACCTGATTTCCCCCGCGCGACAAAATAGGACGTGGGCGCCAGCAGGATCGCGTAGAACGAAAAGTAGGCTCCGTGCAGGATGGTCGACCACAGCCCGCTCGGGTGGGTTTGCCACCACTGGTAGCTGGGCTGGCCTCCGAAGAGAGCCGCCTCCCATCGCTGGATCGTCGCGTCGCGGATCACGGTTCCCGGCGCATGGTTCAGGTCTCCGACCAGTCCGTAAACCCGTGGAAGCAGGGCGAAGAGGTATAGCTGACGGATCGGTGAAGTGGAGCTCCTCGCCAAGCGGGCAACCACCAACACGATGACCGCGATTCCGAGGGCTTCGCCGATCAGCCGTGCGGCCAGGGCCGAAGGGCCGACCCTGAAGAGGGCAATGGTCGAGAACAGGGCCAGGTACGCCACCAGCATCTGTTCCGCTGCCCACAGGTTGGTGTGGCGGACCAGCGGTGGAGGTCCCTCCGGACTCAAAGCCATCCGGCCGACCGATACCAGGTTGCGGTAATGGCCAGGCCGCTCGAGAGATCGTGCTGGGCTTGCCACCCGGTGTCACGGGTCAGGGGCGAGGGGTCCCCGGTCCACGCGGGGGCGAAGAGCTCGTTGGCCTTGTCGGCGGTGAGAATCGTGCTCGTTCCTGCCAGCCCGGCCAGCGTTCCCGTGAGGGAGAGCACCGCCCGGCCCAGGGATTCGGGTACCGGGATGATCCGGAGCCTGCCCCCTGGCCGACCGGTGACCTCGGAGACGGCGGTGCTGACCAGGCGCAGAAAGCCCTCGCTGGTAAACCGCTCCTCGTGGCAGGGGAGATAGACCGCGCCCACGGCGCGATCGCTCTCGGCCGCGGCAACCAGCGCTCGAGCGAGATCCGGTCCGAAGACGGCCGACAACTCCTGCCGGCCACTGCCCAGCTGAGGGGCCAGACCGAGCCGTGCCATGCGAAACACCTTGAAGATCTCACGGTCACGCTGGCCGTAGACCATGGGCGGCCGCAGAATGCTCCAGGGGAGACTGCTCTCCCGGACCGCCGTTTCGGCGGCGAGTTTGCTGCGCCCGTACTGGGTCACTGGTCGGGGCGGTTCGGCGCCGGTGAGCGGCGACCCCGGGACCGTGGGACCGCCGGCAGCCAGGGAGGAAACCAGGATGAAGCGGGGCCGCCGTCCCGACCGCTCAGCGGCCCGGAGCAGATTGGCGGTGCCCTCGCTGTTGGCGCGGTCGAACTCCGTCTGATTCCGCGCGGCGACCAGCCCGGCGAGATGGAAGATCACGTCCTGGTCGTGCACGGCGGAGGCCAGCGAGCTCGAATCTTCCAGGCTCCCGGGCGCGAGGGTGACGTCGTCCCACCCCAGGGCGGCTGCCTTGGCGGGAGATCGAACCAGCGCGGTGACCGAGGCGCCGTGGCGTTGCAGGGCTTCGACCAGGTGACTCCCAACGAAGCCGGTGGCGCCGGTGACCAGCACTCTCATACCGGTCGATCGTAGAGCCGGTAGGTCTTGTAGACGGTGAAGTTCATCTTCTCGAGCCCCGCATTCATCGCGGGGTTGTCCTCGAGAATCCACCCCGCCTCTCCCCACGTGATCCCGTGTTTGGCAGCCGTGGTCCAGATGTAGTGGTAGAGCATGGCGTCGATGCCGCGATTGCGATATTCCGGGAGGACGCCGAGCAGCAGGATACGACTGCGGCGGAGGGTCTCCCGCTTGAGGGCCCAGAGGATCTTGAGCGCGGCGGGAAAGATGCGGCCCGAGCGGTTGGAGCGGAGCACCTCGTTGAGATCGGGCAGCACCAGCCCGAAGGCGATGATCTTTCCTTCCCGCTCAGCGAAGGGGACCAGGTCCGGGATGACCACCGGCTTGAACGCCTTGGCCAGGTGATCGATCTCGTGATCGGTCATGGGGATGAACCCCCAGTTCTTCTCCCAACAGGCGTTATAGAGGTGCTTGATCCGCTCGACCTCGGCCTCGAAGTCGTTGAGGTTGAGGCCGCGGATGGTGATCCCCTGGCGCTTCTGGATCAGCTCGGTTCCCCGCGCGAGGCGCTCGGGCACCGGCACGTAGCAGCCCTCGTAACCACCCCGATAGACCAGCAGATCCTTGGCCTTCTTGAACCCGGCCGCGTCGAAGAACCAGGGGTACTGTGGCGGGTTGTGCGGCATCATGAGGGTCGGAGGCAAGTCGAACCCGTCGATCAGTAGCCCACACTCGTCGTTGGTCGAGAAGGAGGCGGGTCCTCGCAGGGTATCGTGCCCCTTCGCCTTGACCCAGGCCCCTGCGGCGTCGAACAGTGCGTCGGCGATTTCCTGGTCCAGCTCGCATTCGAAGAAGCCGAAGAAGCCCACCTTGTCATTGTGGGTCTCGTTATGCAGGCGGTTGCTGATCGCGGCCACCCGCCCCACGACCCGCCCGTCCCGCTCGGCCAGGAAATACTCGGCCTCGGCGTGCTCGAAGAAGGGGTTCTTGGTCCTGGAGAGCAGCGTGGCGACGTCCATACGCAACGGCGGGACCCAGATTGGGTCCCGCGCGTGGAGTCGGTAAGGCAGGTCGATGAAGCTGTTGAGATCGCGCCGGCCACTGACTGGCCGGACGCGGACGGCAGCGGTCAAATAACCCCCAGCTCGCGTCCAATCCGCCCGAACTGGTCGAGGCAGAAGTCGATCTGTTCGAAACTATGAGTGGCCATGAGGCTGGTCCGCAGCCGGCACTGACTGGCGGGCACCGCCGGTGGCATGACCGGATTAGTGAAGACTCCGGCGTCGAAGAGCCGGCGCCAGAACATGAAGGTCTTCTCCATGGGGCCGATCACCACTGGAACGATCGGCGTCTGGGTGTCGCCGATGTCGAAGCCGAGGTTCCGGAAACCCTCGTGAAGACGACGGGTGTTGGCCCACAGTTGATCCCGACGGTGCGGCTCGGTGCGCAGGACCTCGAGCGCTGCCAGCACGCCGGCGGTGTTGCCGGGCGGCAGGGACGCCGTGAAGATCAAAGGCCGGCTGTGATGCTTGAGGAAGTGGATTACGTTCTCGCTTGCCGCCACGAAGCCACCGATGGAGGCCAGGGACTTCGAGAAGGTGCCGGCGATGATGTCCACCTCGTCGGTGAGACCGAAGTGGGCCGCCGTGCCTTCTCCGTTGGGACCCAGCACGCCCAGGGCGTGGGCGTCATCCAACGCCAGGGCGACTCCGTTCTTTCGGGCGATCCGAACCAATTCGGGGACCTCTGCGATGTCCCCTTCCATCGAGTAAACGCCGTCCACCACGATCATGGCGCCGCGGGCGTCCTTGTTGCGCTCGATCTGGCGCTCCAGGCCGGCCAGGTCGCCGTGGTTGAACCGCACGGTTTCCCCGAACGACATCTTGGCGCCGTCCACGATCGAGGCGTGGTCGAGCTTGTCGAGATAGACGACTTCCCCGCGCCCTACCAGGCCGGAGATCAACCCCAGGTTGGCGGAATACCCGGTCGAGAAGACCAGGCAGTCTTCCTTGCCCAGGAATTCGGCGAGGGCGGCTTCGAGCCGGCCGTGCAGGTCGAGCGTGCCGTTGAGGAAGCGGCTGCCGGTGCACCCGGAGCCATAACGCTGCAATGCGTGGGCGGCGGCCTCGAGGACCTTGGGATGATGCGTGAGGCCCAGGTAATTGTTGGACCCCAGCATGATGCGCTTTTGACCTTCGATGACGACTACCGTGTCTTCCGACTCGGAGATCGGCTTGAAATACGGATAGAGCCCTGTGGCTTGGACCTCACGTGCCTTGGTGAACTGGCGGCACTTGTCGAACAGGGCGATCTGTTGGAGCGTTTGGGTATCCACGGCTCTCCCTCGACCGCAATGGAGGCGACACTTTACCGAATTCTTCCCAAACAGGCGCTTAACTCTAATGAGTTCAAAAGCGTTGCACAAGCGCGATAGGGCCGGTCGGGAAGCGCCTCCAAGTGTAGCCGTGCCACCGACATGAATCTTGCATCTCGGTATATTCAGACCCCGTGCGACGCCCACTTCTCCTCGCCGCTCTCCTGCTAGCCCTCCTCCCCCTGCCACGGGCATGGGGGCAGTATCCGCGCGCGAGGATCGGCCAATTCGAAGTGCAGGGCATGGACTTCCGGCCCGATGGCGCGTGGCGCCGCCGGACCGACCAGATCCGGCTCTCCCGGCGCCAGATGCTCCAGGCCCGCTCATTCAGAGCTCTGAACGCCACAGCTCCGTTGGGCGCCGCCAACAAGGTGACCGGCACGTTTCACGTGCCGGTGGTCCCCATCGCGTTCAAGAACGCTCCCTCGGTCATTACCGCCGCCCAGCTCCGGGATGCCTTGTTCAATCCGGCGCCCACGGCTACGCCCTACAGTGTCAAGACGTACTACGAGCAGCTCTCCAACGGCAACATCACCATGGATGGGCAGGTGTTCGACTGGGTCACGGCCGACTCCAACGACACCTACTACGAGGACAACTGCAACGGCGTCGGGGTCCGGAATCCCTGCGCGCATCCCGATCGCTTCGGGCAGCTGCTCCTCGAGGCGCTGAAGAAGAACGACAACGGTATCATCGACTGGGGTCAGTTCGACAACGACGGTCCGGATGGGATTCCCAATTCCGGGGACGACGATGGGGTGGTCGACTTTGTCACCTTCCTGCAGCCCGAAGTCGACGGGGCCTGCGGCGGTCCCGGCATCTGGGCGCACCGATATGTGATCAGTGCCTGGAACGGGGGCTCGCCCTATGTGACCAAGTCGCCCCGCCGGGACGCCCAAGGGAACCCGATGGCGGGCCAGTTCATCATGGTCGACGACTACACCATGCAGAGCGCGGTGGGCGGTCCCAGCGCCTGCACCGACAACCTGGTGATGCCGATCGGTACCGTGGCTCACGAGACTGGCCACGCCTTCGGACTTCCCGATCTCTACGACACCAAGTGGCAGACCTCGGGGACCGAGGGGATCGGCGAGTGGGGCCTCATGGGGAGCGGGAACTACGCCCGGCCCTATAGCCCCGCGCGCTACGAGGCCTGGTCACTCACCGAGATGGGGTGGGTTACCGTTGACACCCTGACCTCGTCACGCACCGTGGTGACGGGTCCCGTCACCAGCTCGGACACCGTGTTCTACATTCCGGCCCAGAACTCGAACCATGAGTACTTCCTGGTCGAGAATCGCCAGGCCCTGGAAACTGATTCGGCGCAGATGAATCCAGCCTTCGGTGCCCGGACCAAGTCGCCGGGATTGCTGATCTGGCATATCGACCAGGCCATCGTGGACGCCCACGGTTTCCGGACCGGCGACAATGCCGTGAACACCGGGCCGATCCAGGGCGTTGCCCTGCTTCAGGCCGACGGCCTGAACCAGCTCCGCACTCCCTACGTCGGCAACCGTGGCGATCGGGGCGACTCCTACCCCGGCACCGCGCTCAACCGAAAGCTCTCCGGCACCACCAATCCGGCCGCGGTGGACAATGAGGGGAACGTGGCCGGGTTCAGCATCGACTCGATCTACCAGATCTCCACCAACGGGCCGATGGTGTTCCGGTTCCTGCGCCGGCCGCCGACCCTGATTGCGGCTGCGGACCCACTGGCTCAGGTCTGGGTCAACGGCACCCAGTTCCACCGGTTCGAGGACATCGTGGCGCCGGGGGCTGCTCTCATCGTGGATGTCGACAGCATTCAGAACGCCAACCAGAACCGGAGCCGGCTGCGTTGGGTATCCTGGAGCAACGGCGGTCCCAAGAGCCAGTCCATCACGGCCGGCGTGATCCCTGACACCCTGATCGCGACCTTCGGCGTGGAGCACCGCCTCTGGGTCAAGGGCGCGGGGGGCGGGACCTTCAACGCCGCTCCGGCCGACAACTATGGCAACGGGGTCTTCCTGTTCGCGGGAAGCGCGGTGGTGTTGACGGTGGCTCCGCCGCCGACGGGGCTGGTCTTCGCGGGATGGAGCGGGGACACCTCCGCGATCAGCGACACGTTGACCCTGACCATGAACAAGCCGTACGACATCTACGCCAACTTCACCACCACGGTGCCGGTCGATCTGCCCAATGCGGTGAACGAGATGCTCGCTGCGGGTCCCGGGCTCAACGCCACCCAGAAGACCTTCCTCGATCAGATCGGGAACAACAACGGCGGATTCGATCTCGGTGATTTCCTGGCTTACCTCCAGCTCACCGGAGTCACGGCGAGCCCGCCGGTCTCCGGCCGCGTCACCGCGACCGGCACCAAGCCGGGCTCCACCGCCGCCCGCCGCGGGAAACCGGGGGCCACTCGTCCATGAACCTGCGCTACCCCCTTCTGGCTTTGGCACTTCTCGCCCTCAGCAGCTGCGGCGGTGGAGACGGAGGAACCGGGAGTAACCCGGTCCCCGGGACGCTCAACGTCAGCCTGAGCTCCCCCAATACCGACGACGGCGCGGTCCTGTTCACGGTCTCCGGGGGACCAATCGACTCGGTGCTCCCCCAGTCCTACACCACCTTCTCGACCCGGGTGGATGCCAATACCCGGCGGGTCATCGTCGCGGGGGACGTGGTAGACGGGATCCTGGTTCGCATCCACGTGCCCGACGTGAGCAAGGTGGGGGATTACCACGTGACCATTGGCCAGGTCGCTGCCCGTACCACCCATGCCCTGCAGTCCGTAGGGGCCTACTCGATTACAGTCTCGCGTTGAGTCGGTTCCAGCCCCCACCCCGGAATCCCCCGTTATTGACAAATCAATAATTCTTGATACAATGGGCCCATGCGTACTGCCAAGGACACCGATCTTCGCCGCATGGCCAGGGTCTTCCACGCGCTCTCGGATGAAACCCGTCTGCGAATCATTGGCATGCTCCGGCACGGGGAGCGTTGCGTCTGCGATCTGGTGGGCGCACTCGACCTCGGCCAGTCCCGGCTGTCCTTTCACCTCAAGACCTTGAAGGATGCCGGTCTGGTTCTCGACCGCCCCGACGGGCGTTGGGTCTATTACCGCCTGGACGATGAGGCCATCGAGTCACTGGGAAATGTGGTCGACGCGCTTCCAGAGAACGCGGACTCGGCAAGCCGGGCCTGTTGCTGAGAGCCCCTCTTTTTTGGCTGACTTATCAACGAAACTTGATAGGAGAGTGCACGATGTCGGAGACGGAGCTGCGGGAAACGGTTCGCCGGAAGTACGCCGAAGCGGCGAAGAGCGTAAGGCACGGCACCAATAGCGGTTGCGGATGCGGTGATGGTGGCGGCTGCTGCGGGTCCAGCGCCGATCCGATCTCCCGTGACCTGTACACCGCCGAAGAGGTCTCTGGTCTGCCCGCGGATGCCGTGGTCGCCTCGCTTGGGTGCGGTAACCCCACCGCGCTGGCCGACCTCCATCCCGGCGAGGTCGTGCTCGACCTCGGCTCGGGAGGCGGCATCGACGTACTGCTCTCGGCCCGGCGAGTCGGGCCCACCGGTCGTGCCTATGGCCTGGACATGACCGACGAAATGCTGGAGTTGGCGCGGGAGAATCAGAAGAAGGCCGGAGCCACCAATGTGGAGTTCCTCAAGGGGCACCTCGAGGCCATCCCCCTGCCGGACGCCTCGGTGGACGTGATCATCTCCAATTGCGTGATCAATCTTTCCGCCAACAAGCCCCGCGCGCTGGCCGAGGCGTTCCGGGTGCTCAGGCCCGGCGGTCGGTTCGCCGTCTCGGATGTGGTGGTGCGAGGTACCCTGCCGGCAGCAGTCCGGAAGAACATGGAGCTCTGGGTCGGTTGCGTCGCCGGAGCACTGGAGGAGGAAGAGTTCAAAGACCTGCTCCGCCACACCGGCTTCGAGGAGGTGGAGATCGAACCGACTCGGGTCTACCAGATCGATGAGGCCGAAGCCTTCCTGAAAGGCACCGGGCTCGAAGAGGAGGTGCTGGCGCGCGAGCTGGACGGCTGCGTCATGGGCGCATTCGTGCGCGCGACCAAGCCCCAGTCGGCGGCACTTCCGGTTGCCGCCGAAACCTGTTGCGACTCGGCCTGTTGCCGCTGATTCGGCATTGGATTGCGAGACGTAGGCTATGTCCGGTCACTTCATGGAACTCCGGGGCCGCTCGGTCTTGGTGCGAGGCGCCACAGCTGAGGACCTGACCGCGCTGCTGCGGTTCCTCGCAGATCTGAAGCTCCCGGCTGCCGGCGTAGAGGATTGGTGGTCGGAGTTTGCCGTCGCCGAGTCGGACGGGACCCTGATCGGAGTCGCAGGGATCGAGCGCTATGCCGATGGCGTGCTGCTTCGCTCGGTGGCAGTGGACCCCGGATGGCGAAGCTCCGGACTCGGACGCGCCCTGGTGGAGGGGGTCCTTGGTCGGGCGGCCTGCGCGGGGAATCGCGACGCGTATCTCCTGACGACGACGGCGGAGCGGTATTTCCCGCGCTTGGGCTTCACCGTCGTCTCCCGAGCGACCGTACCCCTGTCAGTTCAGCAGTCGGTCGAGTTTCGCCAGGCCTGCCCCGCGAGCGCCGTGGTGATGCATCGGTCAATCGCGCCGGCCTAGAACGCCAGCCTCCCCGCTCTTGAGGATTTTGCTCATGACGACGCTTCCCGTCGATCGTCCCCTCCGCGTGCTGTTCGTTTGCACCGGGAACAGCGCACGCAGCCAGATTGCGCAGGCCGTTCTCAACCGGAAGGCGCGCGGGCGATTCCTGGCCGAGAGCGCCGGGGCTCGGCCAGCCGAGCGCGTCCATTCCATGGCGATCAGTGCGTTGGAGCGGCATGGCTTCTCGTGGAACGGGCACCCGCCTCAGAGCCTCGACGCCGTGATGGGGCAACCGTGGGACTTTGTGATCACCGTCTGCGATCGCGCCAAGGAGACGTGTCCAATTTTCCCCGGCCAGCCGGTCGTTGCCCACTGGGGGATGCCGGACCCGGTCGAGGCGAGCGGGACCGAGGAGCAGCGTCAGCGGGTCTTCGACGACACGTTGTTGCTCATCAGTCGACGGCTTGATCTCCTGCTGGCCCTCCCGATCGAAAAGTTGGAGAAGCTCGCACTGCAGCGTCGCGTCAACGAAATCGGCGGGGCCGGTGCCCCACCTTTGGCCATGACCGGCCTCTGACGGGTCACATGCCCATCGCCCAGATGCCCGATCGAGGATCGAGGACGTCTATGGGGGCAGCCTCCAGCCCTTCCATGACATGACTGCCCTCGCTGGCGACACGCCGGTCCTGAAGCGCCTTTCGACACTCGATCGGTTTCTGCCGCTCTGGATCTTCGCCGCCATGGGGCTGGGGTTGCTGCTGGGGCGCATCTATCCCGACCTGGGGGCAGCGCTGGATCGGGTGCAGCTTGCGGGGGTATCGGTCCCGATCGCGCTCGGGCTGCTCTGGATGATGTATCCGGTGCTCGCCAAGGTGCGCTACGAGACCATCGGGGCACATGCACGCGACCCGAAGCTGTTGGGCACGTCGCTGACGCTCAATTGGATAATTGGGCCGCTGGCCATGCTGGGGCTCGCGTGGCTCTTTCTCCCCGACCTGCCCCATTATCGCAACGGGCTCGTCCTCATCGGGCTGGCCCGCTGTATCGCGATGGTTCTCGTATGGAATACGCTGGCGTGTGGCTCAGGCGAGTTGGCTGCCATGCTGGTGGCACTCAACTCGGTGTTTCAAATTCTGACCTATTCCGTGCTTGGGTGGCTTTACCTGAGCGTACTTCCAGGCTGGTTCGGAGCGGCTGGCGCAGCGCTCGATGTTTCCGTGGGTCAGATTGCGAAGAGTGTGGGGATCTTTCTCGGCGTGCCGCTTGTGGCCGGCTACCTCACTCGCCAATTCCTGGTCGGGCGACGGGGAGCGGCCTGGTACGATACCGTCTTTATCCCCAGGATTGCTCCTACGGCCCTCGTTGGCCTGCTCTACACGATCGTCCTGATGTTTGCCATGCAGGGACATCGGATCGTTGAACGGCCCCTCGATGTGCTTCGCATCGCGCTGCCACTGCTCGCCTATTTCGGCATCATGTTCAGCCTTGCCTTCTGGCTGGCGAGGCGACTTGCATTTGACTACCAGGCCACGGCCTCGCTCGCGTTCACCGCAGCGGGCAACAACTTCGAGCTCGCCATTGCCGTAGCCGTAGCCACCTTCGGGATTGGGTCGGGTGAGGCGCTCGCCGCGGTCGTCGGACCACTGATCGAGGTTCCGGCGCTGGTGGGCCTGGTGTACGTTTCGCTCTGGGCGCGACGGCGCTACTTTCCGCCCGCCCCGACCGTGGCGTCAGCGGCATAGGTTTGCAGCATTCCGACCGACAACCGCTTGACCGCGGCGGTCCACCGAGGCACTTTCGATCATCGGGGTCGAAAAGAGGGAAGGGTTATGGAAGGGCTTCGCCGCCGGAACTTCCTGAAGCTGAGCGCACTGGTTACCGCAGTGCTGGCGGGTGAAGGCCTGACCGGCTGGCTGCGCCGTTTGCGCGCCGCGGCGCTACCCGTCCACGGTGGCGAGGATCCCGATCCCCCCAACGAGACGGTGGCCAGGCTGATCCACGATTGCGTCGGCGATC
>Ga0335084_10001839_pt1 | contig 20117 bp, 20 predicted proteins | sample Lox_Sample_44_FD_206721 | JGI IMG/M metagenome (GOLD analysis project Ga0335084, IMG submission 206721) | Soil microbial communities from Loxahatchee National Wildlife Refuge, Florida, United States - Lox_Sample_4.4 | ecosystem: Environmental > Terrestrial > Soil > Wetlands | place: USA...
GAAGACGAGAAAGATCACGCCGTTGTCGAGGCCCTTGTGTCCCACGCGCCAGGCCTGCGCCAGCCGGATCGAGTAGTCCTCGAGGCTCTCGCCCTGGAGCGATCGGAAGATGGCGACCGCGATCTGGTTACTGCTCTCCCGCTCGCGCCCGCGGAGCGTGTCCTCGAGCCGCGCGCGCTCGCCGGCAGACAGGACGCCCGCGTAGTCGTTGATCCGGCGGTCGGGCGGCGGCGGGATCGGGAGCGCCGCCTCTGCCAGGCCCGCAAGCGCGAGGAGAAGCAGCGCCGCCAGCAGCGGTCGCCCCAGGCGCATGCCGCCGGCCTCGGGTTCCTCTCCCGGCTCCCTAGAACTTCACCTTCGGGACGGTCTCGCTGCCGGGCGCTGCCTCGAAGAACGCCTTCTCCTTGAAGCCCGTCAGGCGCGCGACCAGCGCTCCCGGCATCAGCTTGATCTTCGTGTTGTAGTCGCGGACGGCCTCGTTGAAGCGCTGGCGCTCGACCGTGATGCGGTTCTCCGTCCCCTCGAGCTGGCTCTGGAGCGTCAGGAAGTTCTGGTTGCTCTTGAGCTCGGGGTAGCGCTCGACCGTCACGAGCAGGCGCGAGAGCGCGCCGCCCAGCTGGTTCTGCGCGTCCTGGAACTTCTTGAAGTTGGCAGGGTCGTTGAGGAGCTCGGGCGTCGCCTTGATGCCGCTGGCGCTGGCGCGCGCCTGCGTCACCTCCTCGAGCACGGTCTTCTCCTGGGCCGCAAAGCCCTTGACCGTCTCCACGAGGTTGGGGATCAAGTCCGCCCGGCGCTGGTAGACGTTCTGCACCTGCGCCCACTTTTCGTTGACGCCCTGCTCGGCGGTGACGAACCCGTTGTAGACACCGAAGAGCGACGCGAACCCGATCACCAGGATCAGGACGATGACGCCGAGCACGATCAACACGGTTTTCATGGCCCGAGTATACCTCGCCAGCCGCCGCTACAGGTCGTTGCCTGAGTAGGACTGGTTGAACGATTTGTTGCAGAGCGGAAAGTCGGGCACGATGTTCTTGAGGAGCGCGTACGACAGCGGCCGCCAGTTGAGGAACGACGGGTCCACGATCTTGACCCTGAAGAGCGCGCCCGAGGCGTCCGCCATCACCCAGTGCACGATGGCGCCCCGCCAGCCCTCGACGAAGCTCCAGGCGGGCTCGAAGGCCGGGAGCGGGCCGAGGGGGGCCGTCAGCGGCCCCGTGGGCATTGTCGCGACGGCCTCGCGGATCAGGCGCACGGATTCACGCGCCTCGTCCACCCGCACGAGGGTGCGCGCCTTGACGTCCCCCGTCGCGAACACGGGGACGCGGACGTTCAGGTCGCCGTATGCGGCGAAAGGATGGTCGCGCCTCACGTCGGTGTCGATACCCGAGGCGCGGGCGACGTACCCGAGGACACCTTGATCCCGCGCCGTGCGCGTCGTCAGCCGGCCGGTCCCGTCGAGGCGGTCCAGGACGAGCGTGTTCGCCAGCGCCAGCTCCACGATCTCCTCGAAGTCTTCGAGGGCCGCGCCGACCTCCCCCGCCAGGTCGAGATCGGCGGGCAGGTCCCGGCCCACGCCGCCCGGAACGACACCGCCGCGCAGGAGCCGGTTGCCCGTGAGCCGCTTGTTGAGCCGCAGCAGGCGCTCGCGGATCCGGAAGCAGTGGGAATGGGCGACCGCGTAGCCGGTGTCGTTGGCGATCATGCCGAAGTCGGCGACGTGGTTGTAGAGCCGTTCCATCTCGAGGAGCAGGACGCGGAGATGGCGTGCCCGGCCGGGCACCACGGTCCCGGCGGCGGCCTCCAGGGCCTGGCAGAACGCCAGCGCGTGGCCCACGGTGGTATCGCCGGACACGCGCTCGGCCAGCTCGACGCCCTCCGCGGGCCGCCGGCCCTCGAAGAGCTTCTCGGTACCCTTGTGCGTGAAGTACAGGCGCGACTTCATGTCGATGATCGTCTCGCCCACCACGCTGAAGCGGAAGTGCCCCGGCTCGATCACGCCCGCATGCACCGGGCCCACCGGGATCTCGTACACCCCCTCGCCGCCCACCTCGGTGAACGGGAAGGCGCGCCCGTCGTCGGTGAACTCGCGCGGCGCCGCGTCCTTCCGCAGCGGGAAGAAGTCGGCCGGCCAGAAGGCGTGGCGCACGAGAGGCCGCGGGTCGGGATGGCCCTCGGCAACAATCCCGAAGAGATCGTAGACTTCTCGCTCGAAGCGCGAGGCGGGATAGTGGAGCGTGGCCAGCGATGTGATCGCGGGGGCGTCCGCGGGCACCGAGGCGGTGGCGTGGAGGAACCAGTCCTCCCGCTCGGGCCCGAAGAGATAGTGGACCTCGAAGACCCCGCGGTCCGCGCGCCGGTCGGCGCCGGCCATGAACAGCAGCTCGGCGCCGAACCCGGCGCGAAGGCGCTCCGCCAGAGCCGGGACGTCGCTGGCGCGGACCGAGCAGTGAAGCTCGTTGCCCCGCACCACGCGCACGTCGCTCAGGCGATCGGTCAGGCTCTCGGCGAGGGTCCTCGCGAGCTCTGGCAAGCGCGTCATGACCCGGCGATCTCCACGATCCTGGTCAAGAGCGCCCGGAGCGGCGCCGGCAGCGTCAGCCCGAGCACGACGAGGGCCGCCATGCAGAGACCGAGCGGCACCAGCGGCCACGCGCTCCCCTCGCCGACTCTCACGCCCGCGGCGGGTGCGCCGTAGAGCATCCTGTTCAGGTGGCCGATCATCGAGACAAAGGCCACCGCGAGCAGCGCCAGGACGAGCCCCATCAGCCACGGACGGCCCGCGGCGAAGCCCGCCCGGAAGAGCGCGAACTCGGAGATGAAGAGACCGAAGGGCGGCAGCCCGATGACGGCCAGGACGCCTGCCGCGAAGACGCCGCCTGTCCAGGGCATGGCCGTGAGGAGCCCCGACACGCCGCTGATCTCGGTCGTCCGGTACCGGTGCAGCACGCGTCCGGCGAGAAGGAAAATCGCCGACTTCGCCAGCGCGTGGTTGAGCAGGTGCAGCATCGAGGCGAACATCCCGAGGGGTCCCAACGCCAGCCCGACGCAGATCAACCCGGTGTGCTCGATGCTCGAGTACGCGAGCATGCGCTTGTAGTTGCGCTGGACGACGAGGCTGAACGCCCCGATTGCCAGCGAGAGGAGGCCCATCGCGGTGAACAGCTCGTCCGTGAACCCCGTCCCAACGGCCGCGTTCACCACCAGCTTCCACCGAATCACCGCGTACAGCGCCACTGCGAGCAGCACGCCCGACATCATGGCGGACAGCGGCGCGGGCGCCTCCGAATGGGCATCCGGGAGCCAGGTGTGCATGGGCGCGAGACCCGCCTTCGTGCCGTAGCCGACGAGGAGGAAGACGAACGCGAGCTGGATCACCTGCGGGTGCAGGCGGGGCGCCGAGGCCATCAGCACGGTCCAGTTCAGCGCGGCCTCCCGGTGGCCGGCCAGGTTGACGAAGTCGAAGTAGCCGAGCACCGTGCCGCCGAAGGCCAGGGCGATCCCGACCGAGCCGATCAGAATGTATTTCCACGATGCTTCCACGGAAGCCTTTGTCACGTGCAGCGGAATCAGCATGGCCGACGTGATCGTGGTCGCCTCGATCGCGATCCACATGAACCCGACGTTGTTCGACACCACCGCGAACAGCATCATGAGCGTGAACAGGTTGCCGAAGATGCGGAAGCGCCGGGCCTGGGCGCCGTCGTACCCGTCGTCGCCGCCCATTCCCGGTCCGAGCCAGGCGGCCAACCCGCCCACCACGCTCACGCACAGCGCGAGCAGGGTCGAGAGGGCGTCGGCCCGCAGGAACTCCACGGGCCCCGAGGTCAGCACGTCGCCCGCCAGGACGTGGCGCCACAGCACCACCGCCGCCCCCAGGGAGACGAGGGACAGCAGGGCATTCGTCCATCCGACGAAGCGCCGGTAGGGCTTTACCGCCGCGGCGAGCAGCGCCGCGAGGAGAGGCGGGCCAAGGAGCATCACGAATGTGATCACGATCCCTCAGTGCCGGAGATTGCTGAGCTGTTCCACGTCGATGCTCTCGAAGGTCTCGTGGATCTGGTAGATGAAGATCTGCATGACGAGGAAGCCCATGAGAACGTCAAGGAACACGCCGAGCTCGACGATCAGCGGGATCCCGTACGTTCCCAGCACCGCCAGCAGGGCGAGTCCGTTCTCGAGCATCAAGAAGCCGATGACCTGCGTCAGCGCCTTCTTGCGGCTGATGATGACGAAGAGGCTCACGAGCACCAGCCCCATCGCGAGCGGCATGCCCGCCCGCGTGGGCAGGTGGCTGAGCGCGACGAGTGGCCGCGTGATGGCGTAGCCGAACAGCACGAGCAGGCCGGAAATCACCAGCGAGGTCGCGGTGTTCACGTACGGGTCCAGCTCCCGCTCGGCCGCGAACCGGCGCTCCATTTGCTTCAGGAGCCGCGGGATCACCACCCCTTTCAGGATGAACAGGGCGCCCGCGACCCAGTAGAGCTCGTGATCGGGGCCGAAGTAGGCCACGACCACCGTCACCACCGTGATCGCCCGGGACTGCCACGTGAAGGCGCTGATGTAGGCGGTGACGCCCCGCCGCCAGAGAAGGATGAGCCCGGTGATCAGCGCCAGGCTCGAACCCAGCACACACAGTTGGGAGAAGACGCTGTCCATGGGCTACCTGAGGAGAAACGACGAAGTGACCGCGAGGAGCGCCAGGACGAACGAGACGCTGAGCAGCTCGGGGACCCGGAAGAGCCGGAGCTTCGCGATGCGCGTCTCGAGCACGGCCACCACCCCCGCAAGAATCACGAGCTTGGCCAGCAGGCTGGCCACGGCGATGGCGAGCGTCGCCGGTGTCAGGGCCATGGACACGCCCCACGGGACGAAGAGGTTGCCGAGCAGCGAGAAGAAGATCAGCAGCTTGACCGCAGCCGCCCACTCGATGAGGGCGAGGTAGCGGCCGGAGTACTCGAGGACCATCGCCTCGTGGATCATCGTCAGCTCGAGGTGCGTCGCCGGGTTGTCGATCGGGAGACGTCCAGTCTCGGCGAGCGTCACGATGAAGAGCGCGCCGAACGCGAGCAGGTGGCCGGGGCTCAGGGCCGCGCCCGGGTTCGTCATGGTGCGCGCCACGATCTGGCCGAGGTTCGTGGAGCCAGCGCTCAGCGCGAGCGCGAAGATGGCGAGCGCAACGGTGGGCTCCGCCAGGGCAGCCACGGTCATCTCGCGGCTGGCGCCCATCCCCCCGAATGGCGAGCCGGGGTCGAGCCCGGCCAGCGAGAGGAAGAAGGTGCCGAGCAGGAGGAGGTACACGACGACGAGCAGGTCGCCGATCCCGTCGAACGGGAGCGGCACGGCGAGAATCGGCACGAGAAAGGTCACCGCGACCGCGCTGGCGAAGACGATGAACGGCGTCGCCCGGAACAGCCACGACGCGTTGTTCGAGACGATGACCTCCTTCCGGAACAGCTTCCTCAGCTCCCAGTACGGCTGCAAGACGGGGGCGCCGCGCCGGTTCTGAAGCCGCGCCTTCATCCAGCGGATCAGCCCGACCAGGCCCGGCGCCAGCAAGAGCGCCAGCGCCGCCTGCGCCACCTCGAGCGCGTACCCGATCATCTCCACCACCTCGCCACCGTGAGCAGCGCCATCAGCGCGACCGTCATGTACACGAGGTAGAGGTGCACCGAGCCCCCTTGGAGCCGGCGGACCCACGTGGCCGCCGCGCCGAGGACGTGCACCAGCGGATCGTAGAGAACCCGTTCGAACCACGGGTGGATCTCGCTCCTGTACTCGATCGACTGCACGAAGTACTTCGACTCAGGGTGGAAGTCGATGGAGAGATCCCGCGACGGGCGATACAGCTCGGCGAAGACGCGCCTCAAGGGCTCCGCGAAGGCGGTCGCGGTGTACTCCATGCGCGGCGTCTGGCCGATCCGGCCGCACCCCCACGTGTCACCGACGCGCAGCCGGCGGTCGGCGCCCGCGAGCCAGAATCCCAGCGGGACAAGCCCCAGCAGGACCAGGAGCCCGAGCGCCAGGAGAGGCGGGGACATCTCCCCGACGGCGCCGGGGGCGCGGAGCGGCAGGCCCAGGGTGAACCCCACGTCGGCCGGGGCGAAGCGCGCGAGGCCGGACAGCGCCGACCCGAGCACCCGCACGACGGCCGATGGCGCCAGCCCGAGCGCGGCGCACATCAGCGCCAGCGAGACCATGCCCGCCTGCATGGACAGCGGGGCCTCGTGGGCGTGTAGGGCCTCCCGCGATCGCGGGATGGCGAGGAACGTGATCCCGAACGCCTTGACGAAGCAGGCCGCGCAGAGCCCGCTTGCGAGGGCGAGCATGGCCACCGCGATCGGCAGGATCACCGCGACCTCGGGCTGCGGGATCGCCGACCCGCCGAGCAGCGCCTGGAACACCAGCCATTCGGAGGCGAACCCGTTGAGCGGCGGCAGCGCCGAGATCGCGCACGCGCCGACGAGGAAGAGGAGAGCGGTGCGCGGCATCCGCTTGATCAGCCCGCCCATCTCCTCCATGTTGCGCGTGCCCGTCGCGTGCAGCACCGATCCCGCGCCCAGGAACAGCAGCCCCTTGAAGCAGGCGTGGTTGATCGTGTGGTACAGGCCGCCGACGATGCCCAGGGTCGCGAGCGTCGTCAGCCCGTAGCTCTGGAACATCAGGCCCGCTCCGATCCCGATGAAGATGATGCCGATGTTCTCCACCGAGTGGAAGGCGAGCAGCCGCTTGAGATCGTGCTCCATCAGGGCGTAGAGCACCCCGAGGAGCGCCGAGACGGTGCCCAGGCCGAGCACGAGGCCGCCCCACCACGCGGGTCCGCCCGCGAGCAGATCGATCGTGACGCGGAGCAACCCGTAGACGCCCATCTTGATCACGACGCCGGACATCATCGCCGACACGTAGCTCGGGGCGACCGGGTGCGCCATCGGCAGCCACACGTGCAGCGGGACGAGACCGGCCTTCGCTCCGAAGCCGAGCAGGGCCAGCACGAAGGCCGAGTCGCGGACCGCGGGCGTCAAGGACGCGGACCGCATCGCCGCGAAGGAGCTCGTCAGCTCGCCCGAGGACAGCAGGAGGAACATGGCCACGAGAGCGGCGAATCCGGCGTGCGCGAAAGCGATGTACCAGTGCGCGGAGCGGATCGTCCCGGGCTGGTCATGCTCCGTGAGGACCATGAGGTAGACCGACAGCGACACGGCCTCCCACGCCATGAGGAAGGTCAGGGCGTTGTCGGCGATCACCTGCACGCTCAATGACAGCAGGAGGACGTTCAGCATCGCGCCGAGCATCCGGAGGGAATATCGCCCCTCGTACGCGGACGAGTAGCCGAACCCGTACACGGCGACCGCGGCGCCGACCACGCCGACGACGACGAGGAAGAACGCGCTCAGGCCGTCGATGCGAAGCGCGAGGCCGGTCAGCGGAAGGAAGGAAGCGGTGACGGCCGGCCCACGCCCGGCGGCGAGACACGCGGCGCCCAGCGCCAGCCCGCTGAGCGCGCCCGCGAGCGCGCACCCGGCGGCGAGGCCGCGTCCCGCCGCTCCACGGACGCCGAGCGCGGCGAGCGCCCCGGCCGGGTACGCGGCGAGCATCACGGCCAGCAGGAGATGGTCGACGGCCATCTCACGCCCCCCGCGCGAGCAGGATCGCCAGGAGCCCGAGCAGCGCGATGACGAGGTAGGTCAGGTACACGTGCGCGGAGCCCGACTGGATCGCGCGGGCGCGGACCGCCCACAGCTTCACCCAGGCGATCACGGGAGCGTAGAGGGCGCGCTCGAACCAGGGCACGACCTCGCTCCGATACTCGATGGACTGGACGAAGTACCTCGATTCGGGATGGAAGTCGATGGAGAGGTCCTGGGTCGGCCGGTACAGCTCGGCGAAGACGCGGCGCAGGGGTTCGGCGAACGCGGTCGACGTGTACTCCATCCGCGGCGTCTGGACGACACGGCCGCATCCCCACGTCTCACCAACGCGAAGCCGCCGCCCGGCCGCGAGGATCCGGACTCCCAGCAAGACGCCGGCGATGATGGCCGCGAGTCCAAGGGCCACGAGCGCCGGCGACATCCGCGCGAACCCCCCGGGCGTGGAGAGCAGAAGGCCGCCGCCCAGCCGCGAGGCCATCGCGGTAGGGCCCGCGTGGCCCGCGAGCACGGCACCCAGCGCCGCCAGGATTGGCACGGCCGCAAGTCCGAGACCCGCGCAGGCGACCGCGAGGATAGCCATCCCGACCCGCATCGACCGCGGCGCCTCGTGAGCGGCCCCGGCCGCATCCGAGCGCGGAATGGCGAGGAAGGTGATCCCGAAGGCCTTCACGAAGCCCGCGGCCGCGAGACCTCCGGTCAGCGCGAGGATCCCGACCGCCAGCGTCATGAGCGGCGCCACCAGCGGGGCCGAGCTGCCGATCCCGGGCAGGAGCGACTGGAAGAGCAGCCACTCGCTGACGAATCCGTTCAGCGGCGGCAGCCCGGCGATGGCGAGGGAACCGGTCAAGAAGCAGAGGGCGGTCCAGGGCAGCCTGCGGATAAGGCCGCCGAGCCGGTTCATGTCGCGCGTATGGGTCGCGTGGACAACGGACCCGGCGCCGAGGAAGAGCAGCCCCTTGAACGCGGCGTGGTTCAGCGAGTGGTAAAGCGCCGCGCTCAGCGCGAGCACCGCGGCCGGAACCGCCCCCAGGCTCAGGAAGAGGAATCCGGCGCCGACGCCGATGAAGATGAGGCCGATGTTCTCCACGCTCGAGTAGGCGAGCAGCCGCTTGAGATCGTTTTCCATGAGGGCGTAGAGAACCCCGAGGAGGGCCGACAGCGCCCCGAGACCGATCAGCAGCGCCCCCCACCAGGCCGGCCCGCCGCCCAGCAGATCCAGCCCCACTCGGAGGAGCCCGTAGACGCCCAGCTTGATCATCACGCCCGACATCAACGCGGAGACGTGGCTCGGCGCGGCGGGATGGGCGCGCGGCAGCCACACGTGGAGCGGAATGATCCCAGCCTTGGACCCGAACCCGAGCAGCGCCAGGCAGAACACGACATTGCGCGCCGACGGCGAGAGCGCGGCCGCGGCCGCGCGCACGTCTCCGAAGGCGGTTGTGCTGGCGCCGGCGGCAAGGAGGAGGAACGCCGCGAGCACGAGCGCCAGCCCGCCGTGCGTCATGGCGAGATACCATCCGCCGGCGATAACCGTGTCCGGCTCGTCCGCCTCCGTCATCACGAGGAAATAGGACGTGAGGGACATGCCTTCCCACATGAGGAGAAAGGTCAGGACGTTGCCGGCACACGGAACCAGGCTCATGGAGAGGAGGAAAAGATTGACCATGGCTCCGAGGAACCGGAGCGAGTACCGGCCCTCGTAGGCCGCGGAATAGCCGGCGCCGTAAATGCCGCAGGGCAAGGCGACAAGCCCCACGAGGGCAAGGAAGAACGCGCCCAGCGCGTCGAGCCGGAAGGCGAGGCCGTCCGCGATCGAGAGGAGACCGGGCGCCGCAAGGAGGAAGGGCGCCCCGCCGGCGAAGACTGCGAGCGCGAGAGCGACTCCCGCTCCCCCGCCCGCCACCGCGCCCGTCGCGGCCCACCGGCGCGCGGCGGGGCCGTTCGGGGCCAACAGCGCGCCGGCCGCCCCGAATGCGTAGCCGGCGAGCATCGCGAGGAACAACGCAAGGATCATCGGCGGCCGATCGCGGCGAGGATGCCCCGCAGGATGTCGGCCGGCTCCGGCGGGCATCCATCGACGAAGGCGTCCACCGGAATGATCTGGTCCACGCTGCCGGCCACGGCGTAGCTTCCCTTGAAGGCCCCGCAGGTCCGCGCGCAGTCTCCCACCGCCACCACCAGCTTCGGCGCCGGCGTCGCTTCATACGTCTTCACCAGCGGCACCACCATGTTGCGGGTTACCGGGCCGGTCACGAGGAGCAGGTCGGCGTGCCGGGGCGAGGCCACGAAGTGGACGCCGAAGCGCTCGCTGTCGTAGACGGGACTCATGAGTCCCGTGATTTCGATCTCGCAGCCGTTGCACGAGCCCGCATCCACCTCGCGGATCGCCAGCGCGCGGCCGAACAGCCGCCGGGCCCGGACTTCGACCTCGTGGAGGAGACGGACGACTTCGTCGCCGCCCGGGAGCAGGGGCTCCGTGGCCAGGCCGATCCGGAAGATCTTGGAGAAGAGGCGCATCTACCGGTGACGCGACTCTCGTCGCAGGTCGCGGAGCATCGTCTGCGTGCCGATCAGGTGGTTGTCGAAGATCCGGCGGGCGACCTCGAGCAGCGCCCGGAGGGTGAGGTCGCGAACGGTGTAGCGCACGGCCGTGCCCGTCTTGCGCGCCTCGACGATGTTCTTGGCCCGCAGCACCGCGAGCTGCTGGGAGACGGTGGGCTGATCGACGCCCAGGGCCTCCTGGAGCTCATGCACGCTCCGCTCGCCCGAGACGAGGATCTCGAGGATCCGGATGCGGAGAGGGTGCGCGAGGGCCTTGAAGAATTCCGCCTTGAAGACCTGGAGCTGCGCGCCGCGCGCCGATGGCTTCATACGTTCACGCTTATATAGCAATATATATATAACTGTCAAGCCGGGATGCCCTCAGGCGCGGCTGCGCCCGTTCCGGGGCGCCTGCCGGCGCGGGGGCAGGTTGACCGTGCGCCCGACCCATGCTAGAACCGGGACACTGCAAGGGAACAGCGAGCGCGAAGACAGCACGTCCGCCACAGGAGGCCCCGCCCATGGATCTGAACTTCACGCCCGAGGACATCGCCTACCGCAAGCAGGTGCGGACCTGGCTCGAGCAGAACATGCCGAGGACGGAGATCCGCACGCTCGAGGACCGCCGGGCCTGGCACCGCAAGCTCTACGAGGCGGGCTACCTCGGCATGGGCTGGCCCAAGGAGTTCGGCGGCGGGGGCGCCCGGCCCATGGAGCAGGCCATCGTGGCCGACGAGCTTGCGCGGAACAACGCGCCGGCGCCGACCAATAGCCTGGGCATCGGCATCGTCGGGCCCACGATCGTCGTCCACGGCACCGACGCGCAGAAGACGCGCTACCTCAGGAAGATCCTCACGGCCGAGGAGCTGTGGTGCCAGCTCTACTCCGAGCCCAACGCCGGGAGCGACCTCGCCGCGCTCAAGACCTCCGCCGTGGACCAGGGTGACCACTTCGTCGTCAACGGCCAGAAGATCTGGACGAGCAGCGGGAAGATCGCCGACTGGGGCCTGCTTCTCGCCCGCACCGACACGAAGGTCGCCAAGCACAAGGGCATCACCTGCTTCCTCATGAACATGCGCCAGCCGGGCGTGGACGTCCGCCCGCTCAAGCAGATCACGGGCTCGTCCGAGTTCTGCGAGGTCTTCATGACCAACGCCCGCGTCGAGAAGGGCGACCAGATCGGCAAGCTCGGCGAAGGGTGGGCCATCGCGCAGACGACGCTCGGCTACGAGCGCGGCGGCCGGGCGCTGGCGCGCATCACGAACTACGCCTCGCATTTCTCGCGTCTCGCCGGCGCCGCCAAGCGCATGCGCCGCCACGGCAAGCCGCTCATCGAGGATCCCGTCGTGCGCCAGAAGCTCGGGCGCATCTGGTCGGAAATCGAGGTCGAGCGGTACCAGGCCCTGCGCACGCTGACGCTTCTCGAGCGCGGTGAGCACCCGGGCGCGGGCGGCTCCCTGACGAAGCTCTCGTACTCCGAGCTCGAGAAACGCTTCATGGAGCTGGCGCTCGAGATCCTGGGCCCATACGGCCAGCTGACCGACGGCGCGCCCGAGGAGTTCCAGCTCGAGGTCGAGACGGCCGTGGCGGAGCAGGGCTCCTGGGCGTACGCGTATCTCTGGTCGCGCGCCGGCACGATCTACGCCGGTTCGTCGGAGATCCAGAAGAACGTCATCGGGGAGCGCATCCTGGGGCTGCCGAAGGAAACCCGCGCGGACCGGGTGGGGGGCAAAGCATGAACTTCTCGTTCAGCGACGACCAGATCCTCTTGAAGAACTCCGTCCGCTCTGCGCTCGACGAGCAGTGCAAGCCCGAGCACGTGCGGGCGATGTTCGACGATCCAAGAGGATACGGAGATGACCTCTGGGGCGAGATGGCCAAGCTCGGCTGGCTCGGCCTGCCCTTTCCCGAGGAGCAGGGAGGCGCGGGCCTGGGCCTCGTCGAGCTCGCGCTCGTCATGGACGAGATGGGACGCGCGGCTTACCCGGGGCCCTTCTTCGCGACCGTCGTGCTGGGCGGCCTCGGCATCGCGCTGGGCGGCAGCGCCGAGCAGAAGGACAAGTGGCTCTCCGCCATCGCCGCCGGCAACGCGCGGGCGACGGCGGCGCTCCTCGAGGAGCACCTCGACTGGGACCCAGGCTCGACCACCGCGACCGCCGCCAAGAGCGGCAGCGGCTGGACCCTCTCGGGCCTCAAGCGCTTCGTGCCCTGGGCGCACGTGGCCGATGTCGTCCTCGTCCCCGCGCGCTCGCCCGAGGGCCTCTCGCTCTTCCTCGTCGACCCCAAAGCCTCGGGCGTCACGCGCAAGCCAATGGTCGGCATCGATCTTGCCAGCCGCTGGTCCGAGATGCGGCTCGACAAGGTCGCGGTGGGCGCCGACTCCGTGCTGGGCCGGCCAGGGTCAGCGGGACCTGTCATCGAGGCGCTCCTGCGCCGCGCCGCGGTCATGTCCTCGGCGGAGATGCTCGGTTGCGCGCGGCGCTGCCTCGACATGAGCGTGGAGTACGCGAAAGTGCGCGAGCAGTTCGGCCAGCCGATCGGCTCCTTCCAGGCGATCCGCCACCGGTGCGCCGAGATGCTGCTGCAAGTCGACAACGCGCACGCCGCCGTCTACTACGCCGCCTGGGCGCTGACCGCGGGCGCGGAAGACGCCGCCGTCGCGTCGTCGATCTGCAAGGCGTATGTCAGCGAGGCCGCGCGCGCGGTGTGTGGCGACGCCATCCAGGTGCACGGCGGCATCGGCTTCACGTGGGAGTACGACCTGCACCTCTACATGAAGCGGGCCAAGGCGCTGGAGCCGCTCTACGGGGACGCCGAGTACCATCGCGAGCTGATCGCGCGTCACGTGACGTCATCCCGGTAATGCGGGAGACTCGCGGTGCGCTCGGCGGCATCACGGTCGTAGACTGCACGGCGTACCTCTCGGGTCCGTACGCCGCGATGATGCTGGCCGACATGGGCGCCAGCGTCGTCAAGGTCGAACCGCTCGAGGGCGATTCTTTCCGGGAGCTGCCCGGCTTCTTCGGGTGGAATCGCGGCAAGCGCTCCGTTGCCGTCAACCTCAAGGAGCCCGCCGGCCGCGACGTCGTGCATCGCCTCGCCAAGACCGCCGACGTCGTCATGCAGAACACGCGCCCGGGCGTCGCGGAGCGGCTCGGCGTGGACTCAGCGACCCTTCGAGCGCTAAACCCCCGGTTGATCTACTGCGGCATCACCGCGTTCGGCCCCGACGGACCCTACCGGGACCGGCCGGGCTACGATCCGGTGCTGCAGGCCATGGGCGGCGTGCAGCAACTCCAGGGCTTCGGCGGGCCGCCGCAGTTCGTGCGGATCGCGGTCACGGACTACTACACGGGCGCGCTCGCCGCCCAGGCCGTGCTGGCGGCGCTCTTCGTCCGCGAGCGCACCGGGCGAGGCCAGCACGTCGAGACCTCGCTGCTCCAGGGCGTGCTCGCGCTGCAGTCTGGCAGCGTCGTGGACTATCCGGGCAAGCCGACCTTCCTCCGAGAAACGCCGACGTACCGGCTCTACCAGGCGGGAGATGGCCGGTGGTTCTTCCTGGCCTGCGGCAACCAGGCGTTCTGGGCCAAGCTCTGCAAGGCGATCGGGCGTCCCGAGATGACGGACGACCCGCGCTTCGCCTCCTGGCTCCTCCGCGGGGACAACCGCGAGGTGCTGATGCCAATTCTCCAAACGGCCTTCGCGGGCAAGCCGCGGGACGAATGGCTCAAGATCCTGGGGGACCACGACATCCCCTGCGCGGCCGTCCAGTCGCTCGCGGAGTTCATGCGCGATCCGGCCGTCCAGCATATGAAGATGACGGTCGAGTACGATCACCCCGAGGTCGGCCCCCTGACGCTGATGGGCCAGCCCATACGCTTCTACGACACGCCGGCGCCCGACGCGGGACCGCCGCCCGCCCTCGGCCAACACACGCGCGAGGTCTTGCGCGAGCTGGGCTACAGGGACGGCGACATCGCCGACCTCCACCGCCGCGGCGTCATCGCCGGGAAGGATCTCTAAGCATGCCCGAGCAGCCGGTCCGCTACGAAGCGAAGGACGGCGTGGTGACGCTCACCCTCGACCGCCCCGACGTGCTCAACGCGATGAACAACGCCATGCGCGTGGCTCTCCTCGAGATCTTCACGCGCTTGAGGACCGACGACACCGTCAAGGTGGTCGTGATCACGGGCGCGGGCGACCGGGCCTTTTGCGCGGGCGCGGACATCCGCGAGTTCCTCGAACCGCCGACGCCGACCCACTTCCGGGAGGCCCGCAAGCGCGTCGACTTCAGGGCCGAGATGGAGCGCTGCCCGCAGCCGATCATCGCGGCCATCCGCGGCTTCGCGCTCGGCGGCGGGCTCGAGTTCGCGCTCGCCTGCGATATCCGCATCGCGGCCGAGGATGCGCAGCTCGGGCTGACCGAGATCAACCTGGCCATCATCCCGGGCGGCGGCGGGACGCAGAGGCTGCCGCGACTCGTGGGACGTGGCAAGGCGCTCGAGATGATCCTGACCGGGATGCGCGTGCCCGCCGCCGAGGCGCTCCGCATCGGCCTGGTTGAGCGCGTGGTGCCCGTCGCGGAGCTCCTGCCCGCGGCGCAGGCCCTCGCCCGCCACATCGCCGACAAGGCGCCGATCGCGCTCCGCTACGCCAAGGAGTCGGTGGTCGGCGGGCTCGGCCTGCCGCTGGCCGACGGCATCAGGCTGGAGAACGACCTGGCGACGCTCTTGCGCACCACGGAGGACCGTGTCGAAGGCGCCAAGGCCTTCGTCGAGAAGCGCAAGCCCAAGTGGACCGGCCGCTGACGCGGCCACAGCGCCGGATCCACCGACGCCCGCTCGCGTGCGCCTAGCGCGAATATGTCGACACGCCCTGCGCCACTCCAGACGCCAGGCGCGTCGCAGCCATAAAGGCCACTGTCAGCGGCAAGCTAACGGTCCACGACGTGCAGGATCTTCCCGCCGCTATGCGGATGTCATGGCGAAGCCCAGATCCATGACGAGATCGAAGCCGAGGACGGGCGTGTAGAACTCCCGGCTCTCGTCGACCCGCTCGGAGACGATGTCCGGCACCACCCGCCTGATGCTCACCGCCGATCCTCTTGGGCGAGCCGAGGGGCGACCGCGGCGACCGCTTCGGCCGACGTCACCACCGGGATGATCTCGAAATCGATCAGATCCTTCCAGCGGGCGGTCCACTGCACGAGAAGAGCCGGGTCCTCGCATTCCATGACCTGGAAGCACCGCCTGAAGTCGTCCGTGACCCAGCTCGACACGTAGCGAAGACCCTCGGGCGCCAGCCGGCCCTGGTCGCGAAAGCGCCGGTACACCGGCACCGGGTCTCCGCCGCGAAAGTTCTCGACGAGCATGTACAGCATTCGCCCCTCCCGTCCCGGCGGCGGGGCCTGGCCCCGACTGTCAATCGATGACGCGGTTGGCCCGAAGAGCGATGGTGGATGACAGGGAGAGACCGAGCGCAGCGGCCGTCCGGCGATTGACGACCATGTCGGTCGTGGCGGGCATTTCGATCGGCAGGTCGGCGGGCTTCGCCCCCTTGATGATCCTGTCGACGAAATAGGCCGCTCGGCGGTATGCGTCGAGCAGGTTCGGCCCGCACGACACGAGAAATCCGCTGTCGGCATAGGGCGCCCAGCCCGCCGCGCTCGGCATTCGATTCTTGAGAAAAAACGTAGCGATGGCCGCCCGACGCGTGACGCTGAGCGAGTCGGGAAACACGACCGCCCCTTCGGCGCGCGACGCGACGGCGGAAGCGAGCGCCGCGTCGAGCTCCACGGGGTTGTGAGCCGGGTGGTAGGAGACCTGGATGTCGAGCCGATCGGCCGCCGCCTTCGACGCGTCGCGCTCCCGAGCCTCGCCATGGTGGTCCGGATTGGCGATGATCGCGACATGGCTCAGCTTGGGCACCAGTTCCTTCAGGATCTCGATCCGTTTGCCGACCAGGTCGAGCGAGAGAAGACTCACCCCCGTGAGGTGACGGCCCGGCCGCGCAAAGCTTGTCGCAAAACCGGCCGCGATCGGGTCGCCGCTGTAGATGAAGACAGTGGGAATGGCCGGTGAGAGGCGCACCGCCTGATTCGCCGCTCCACCCTGCGTGACGAGCAGCTCGGGCCGCAGGGCGGCCAGCTCGAGGGCAAACCGCTCGGCCCGCTCGCGCGCATAGTCGCCGAATCGAGCGTCGATCACGAGATTGCGCCCCTCCTGATAGCCGAGGTCGCGGAGTCCCCCGCGAAACGCATCGAAGTACACCTCGGTATCCTCCTTGCTCCCCGCCGCCAGCCAAGCCACCCGGTGCGTCCGCGTGACCTGTGCCCACGCGGGCCTTTGCGCCGACGCGAGCACGGCGGCTGCCAGAGACAAGATCGGAAGCTCGCTGCGCGTGAAGAGACCCCACCCGGCGAGTTGGTGTTCGGCGACTCCCGCTGGCTCAGGTTTTCTGTCCGACCAGATACGTCGAGCCGTCGGGTCCGTGCTGCTCGCTGTGCACGCAGCCGGAGGCCATCTCGAATACGTCGCCGGCGCGGAATGTGCGTGAGTGCCCCTCGGAAGTGAGCGTGATGTCGCCGGCCAGAACCAGAGCACGCACGCTGAAGCCGTGCGAGTGCGGCTGCGTCGAGGTGTTGGCGGCGACCTTCTTCGTCTCTATATTCTGATAGCCGGCCCGCTTCAAGCTGCTCTCGAACTCAATCGCGTCCATTCACCGATCCTCCATGACGTTCTTGTGCCCCTGTGATGGCCTTGAAAGGGAGCGTAGGGCAGCCGAGGCGCGCGCGCAAGCCGCGCGCGACCGTCCTCCTACTCCGTGGCGAGCGTGGCTCGGCGTCCGCGATGGTATTCGGACAGCTTGGCGTTGGCCCCGGCAATGGTCTGGGCCGCCTCGGCAATTCTCGGAAGGTCATGCCCGGGAATGGCCACGTACAGCTCGTCCTCTCCCACGTCGGTGTAGACGCGGTTCCCGATACACCCGGTGCTGGAGACGACGCCGAAAGCGAGAGCAGCTGGCAGCGCCATGCACGTCGGGCGGGCGAGCAGCGGACCCTGTGCATGGACACCCGCGCGCATGGCGGCCTCCTGGAGGAGCATCACGCGTCCTGGCCGGCCCGAGAATACCACGACGTCCGGATCCACCGGCGTGTCCGCGAGGGGCGCGTAGATCACGACGCCCGGCGGCTCCGGCAGGCGCGGGATCCCGGGAACCTCTTCCATCTTGATGTAGCCGAGCCCGGTCATGAAGGTGAGCGTCTGGTCGAGCTCCTGCGCGCGGTCCTTCGGGAGGTCCAGGTTGTGCGTGTAGCTGCCGATCGCGCAATTATAGTGGTCACCCGGGACCGTATAGAAGGTCCGCCCGCCCGCCGCGATCCGCCAGAAGCTGCACCCGGAGGGCTCCGCTCCCGTGAACTTGGCGACACCAGGAGGCGGCGTGTCCCGGAACGTCACCGCGACCGGGCGCCGCGGGAGCGCAAGAATCTGGGAGAGCCGCTCTTCCATGCCGCGATAGTCCGCCATCTCGCCTCTCGCTGTTTGGGTTCACTGCGAAGCACGCCACCCACGCAGTGGAAGGGTAGTGCAGACTACCGGCGGGCGCAACATATCGCTCGGGCAGCCAGCATCTGTTGACCGTCGCGCCGGCGGGCGGTAGCATCCGTGAGCGCATGCCCTTCGCGTACTTCCAGCGGCTGTCGCGGCGCCAGCAGGGCATCTACCTGCGGAGCGAAAGGATCACGCAGGTTGCGCTGCCGGGGGCGGCGGCGATGCGGCCGCTGGTGGCCGAGCTGGGCGCCGCGCTCGAGAGCGGCGACCGCGCGCTGACCGAGTCGGCCTGCCAGCTTCTCGCGGCAGCGATGGGGCGGGCGCTCGGCCTGCCGCCGGTGCGCGTCACGGTGCTCGCTGCGCGTCCGCACGCGCGCTGGGGGGAGCTGCACGGTCTCTACGAATCGGCGAGCCGGCCGGGACATCCGCCCACGATCACGCTCTGGATGCGGACGGCGAGGCAGAAGCGCATCGTCGCCTTCCGCACATTTTTGCGGACCCTGCTCCACGAGATCGGGCATCATCTCGACTACACGCTGTTGAGGTTGGAGGACTCGCTGCACACGCAGGGCTTCTACGCGCGGGAATCGCACCTGTTCCATCAACTCGTCACTGACGGAGGTCCCGGCATGGCCACTCTCGAGGAGCAGCTGGCGCGCATGGAGCGCACGGTCGACGACTACGAGGCCGCCGTCAAGGGCGTGCCCGACGCCAGGCTGTCGAAGCGGCCGGACGAGAAGAACTGGTCGGCGAAGGAAGTCGTCTGCCACGTGCGCGACACCGAGGAGTCCTTCCTGATCCGGTTCCAGAGCGTCATGGCGATGGACGAGCCCAAGTTTCTGCCCGTCGAGCCCGACCGCTGGGCGGTCGAGCGCCAGTACGCGCGCAACGACGTGCGCGAGGCGCTGGCGGCCTTCAAATCGCGGCGGGACGAGACGCTCAGGTTCCTCCGCGGGCTCAAACCCGAACAGTGGCAGCGCGGCGGCATCCACGCCACGCGCGGGAAGATGACCGTCAAGGACTTCGTCGAGCTGATCGCCTGGCACGACGACAACCACCTCGACCAGCTCAAGCGCGCCCTCGACGGCAAGCCGTGAATCAGGCTAGAATCTGACCTTCGTCACGCCCCAACGACGCGGCCACGAGCACTTCCCGACTCGACCGAGAAAAGGAGACACGCTATGGCCCGACTGAAGACCCGCAAGTGGCTCGTCACCGGTCTCGCCGCGCTCGCCCTGCTCCTGACCGCCGGCCTCTTTGCCGTCGCCCAGCAGGCGATGGATGAGGGCAAACGCGATCGGACGGTGGCCGCCCCGGGCGGGACGTACTACGTCCTGCCCGCCACGCTCGAGACGACCCAGTGGGGCTGGCTCGACCCGAAGGAGCCGCCCAAGCTCGTCGTCAAGTCGGGCGACACCGTGGCCGTCGAGACGATGATGCACGCGCACAACAAGATCCAGCCCGGCACGACGATGGAAGAGATCATCGCGCTCCGGAAGGCGAACCCGGGAGGCGGGCCCCATTCCGTGACGGGCCCCATCTACGTCGAGGGCGCCGAGCCCGGCGATGTGATGGAGATCCGATTCCTCAAGATCACTCCGAAGGCCTTCGGCACCAACTTCAACCTGCCGGGCAAGGAGTTCCCGACGATCGGTGCGCTGGCGTCAGAGATGCCGGACGGCTTCGTGAAGTATTTCTACCTCGACCTGGACAAGCGCCAGGCCGAGTTCAAGCCGGGCATCGTCATTGATCTCCAGCCCTTCCCCGGCACGTTCGCCGTCGGCATCGATCCCAAGGACCCGTCGCCTCGCAAGGGCGGGGCGACCGATCCGATGGCGCCCGTCTCCACGCTCCGGCCCTGGAAGAACGGGTCGAACATGGACATCAACGAGGTCCAGGAAGGCTCGACCCTCTTCATCCCGATCTTCCTCAAGGGCGGGCTCGTGTGGACGGGCGACTCGCACTGCCGCCAGGGCAACGGCGAGGTCAACCTGACCGCCCTCGAGTGCTCGTACCGCGAGATCGTGATGCAGCTGATCGTCCGGAAGGACATGAAGCTCGAGTGGCCGCGGATCGAGACGAAGACCCACTGGATCACCACTGGGATGGACGAGGATCTCAACAAGGCGATGGTCAACGCGGTCCGCGAGGCCGTGGACATGCTGGCCGCCCAGAAGGCCGTGCCCCTCACCCGCTACGAGGCGTACTCGCTCGTCTCAATGGTCGGCGACTGCCGGGTCAGCCAGGTGGTGGACGTGCGCAAGGGCGTGCACTGCATGATCCCGAAGTCCGTCTTCACCGCCAAGAAGTAGCCGCGGTGCTGCGGGCGCCTCTCAGCGCCTGGCTTGTCTCTCTGGTCGTCGCGGCGGCGGGGGGG